>Ga0136633_1000429_pt1 | contig 31915 bp, 47 predicted proteins | sample AntDrymeUQ832206_2_FD_105494 | JGI IMG/M metagenome (GOLD analysis project Ga0136633, IMG submission 105494) | Polar desert sand microbial communities from Dry Valleys, Antarctica - metaG UQ83 (22.06) | ecosystem: Environmental > Terrestrial > Soil > Desert | place: Antarctica: Dry Valley... | reverse complement strand
TGTCGGCTGTTGACCCTTGCTCTCCGTCATGCGGCCACCGCCTCGACTGCAAGCATCAGGTAATCGCCCAGGAACCGGGTGTACGCCGGGGGAATAGCCTCACGTAGTTCGTCTCGGGTCATCCAGCCGATCTCCATTGCCGCCGCCCACTCGGACGAGTCGCCCGCGTTGCCGTAGACCTGCACCACCGTGGAAAGGCGGCGCTCACCGTTGGGCCGCCAGCTCGTCCAATACCTCCGCTGCGTCTGCCACGAGTGGTTGCAGGGCGGAACCATCACCGAGAAGTTCACCTCAAACAGCCGGTGTCGGCGCAGGGGCAGGGCGAAGCTGGAGCCGCACAACCGCACGGGATTCCGAAGCGCGGCCCCTTCGACGTTCTCGATGACGTATGGCACTCCCGCTGCGATAAGGCGCTCGCGGGTAGCGGGAATCAAATCGACGTGCTGGTCGGTCCGCCCGAGCGCAGCGTTCACGGCACGCAATCCCTTCACGTTCGCCTGACACGGCGGGCTTGCGTGGATTGCCGCGAATCCGTCGAGTGGGAACTCCAGCGCGTCGGCTTGGTGGAACTCGTATGGGTAGTTCGGCTGGGGCCTGATGTCCACGCCCACCACGTCGAATCCCGCGTCGTGGTAGCCCTTCGCCGCGCCGCCAGCGCAGCAGAAAAGGTCGAGAATCGCCGGCCTTACCGCGAGTCCCGCTTGTTGGATTTTCACGTCACCCACGGCCCTCCTCCTGGTGCATCCACTGGTAGACCTCGTCATCACTGAGAAACGTGGGCGTTGCCGGGTCGAACCACCAAGCGAAGAACCGATCCAGGAACACCGATGCCTGGTCCCGGCCGAGGAGCTCGCCATCCTCGAAGCCCGCTTCGTAACTACGGCGATGCGCGGCGGAGGAAATCAACGCCATCAACAACACACCGATCAGCACCCCTACGGCGAGTTCGATCATGCTGCCTCCCCCGGCTCGGGTTTCGTGAACGACATCGAACGCACAGACTCCATCGCCTCAGCACGGTCATACCGCCGCAAGTAGCCATACGTGGTCGCTACGCTCGAGTGCCCCATCAGCGCCTGGAGCGCCTCGGCTCTGCCGGGGTTCTCCTCCAGGAACCGAACAGCGAACGCCGCGCGGATGGAGTGGCAGTGAGAGGTAACCCCCGCGCGTTTCGCTACGTCCTTCACCAGGTTGTAGGCGATACGATCGGAGCGTTCCCCCCCGCCGCGTAGTGGGCGCTTGTTCGGGATCACCCACTCATCCGACGTTGGGGTGTGGGTCAGCAGGTAAGCGTCGAGGAGTGCGCGGAGTTCGTGGGGGATGGGCTTCACGATCGCTTTGCGGCCCTTCTCATGCAACGTGAACGTGCCACGCTGGAGGTCCACGTCGCGCCACCGCAGCATCGCCGCCGCGTGACGCCGCGCCCCGGTGAAAGCGAACACCCCAAGACACAACCGCTCAGGCCACGTCTCAGCAGCGTTGAGCATCCGCGCCACGTCCTCGGTGCTGATCGTCACCACCTCACGATCCGCGAGCGGCGGGACTTTGATGCGCCGTACCTTCGCCATGGGCGACACGTCGATGCAGTCCTCCAACGCCAACCACTTGAACAGCGAACTCAGGATGGTGTGCTCGAGCGCGATAGTTGAGGGCTTGCACCCCCGAGCGGCGAACGAATCCAGGAACGCGCGGCAATGCCCCGCGGTCACATCATCAGCAGCGATCCCAGCGGGGAGCGTGCCGAGGAACCGCTCGAGCTCGCGGCTGTACCGATCACAAGCGTTCTCGGTGAACGATCGCCGCATCTCAGCGTTGAAGCGCTCCACACACTCAGCCAACGAAGCGGGCGGTGCGGCTTCGGGTTGTCGGCGGAAGCGCCTCACGCCGCCATCCCCATCGACGGGCGGAACCGGAAGCGTGTGGTATCAAACTCCACTTCAACCTTGCCGATGCCCTCCCCGTCGCGAGCCTTCGCCACGATCAACTGGCCAGTGGGTTTCACCATGCCGCTCTCCTCGTCCCGGTTGCGGTAGACGAACAGCACGTAGTCAGCGATCTGTTCGATGGCGCTGGACTCTTTGAGGTCCGACATTCGCGGCGGTTCGATCTTCCGCTCGTTGGGGCGGCGCAGCTGTGCCAACAGGTGGATGGTGCAGCCGTGCTCAACGGCGAGTCGTTTGAAGTGGGTGAGTGTCTGGTTCAGCGCGATCCGGTACTCACCAGCCCGGGTTGCGTCCGGTAGATCGAGAAGGTGTAAGTGGTCCAACACCACATAGCGGTATGGCTTGCCACTCATCCGCGCTCGCATTAGGTCCCCAGCGACACGCCCGACGCTCACCGAGCCGTCGAAGATATCGAGACTCTTTGCCATGTTGCGCAACTGCTGGACACGGGGCGCGAGCTCGTCAACGTTGATGGTGCGCTTACGGATTGCCGTGAGCGAGTGGCCCCCCATCGCAGCGAGGCGAGCGATACACTGCTTAGCTGGCATCTCCAGCGAGTAGTACGCCGTGCGGCGCTGCTGGTTGACGGCGATCTCCGCACAATCCAACCCCCACCACGACTTACCGTCACCACTCATCCCCCCGGTGACAACGACCTCTCCCTTCAGCTGCCCCCCGCCGATGTCGGTGATCCGTTGCAGCGGGAACGGGATTGTGTCCAGATCCTCGCCGGACATCAGGTCATCACACATCGCGTCAATCGCGGCGATTGTGCCGCGGGGTGTGGTGTCGGTCATCCGCTCCCTGAGTTCGCACACTGCGAGCTCGGCGGCGTTCACTGCGTCTTCAGTGCGGCTGTCCTCGGAGCAAGCACGCTCCTCCAAGCGGTGTGCGACATCCACCACACTTCGGCGGATAGCGACGGCGCGCACCTCGTCGATATACGCCTTGTGGTTCGCGATCGCCGGAACCCGCTGGGTGAGCGTGATCGTTTCGAGCTTCCCACCAGCCGCCTCCAGGTCCCCTGACGCCTTCAGGAAATCTCGGACGGTGTACTCATCCACATCGGCGAGCCCGGCGTCCTGCATGGATTTCACCGCGCCGAACAAGACTCGGTGTTGCGGACGGTAGAAGTCCGATGGCTTCAACATCCGGAGGGCTGCCGAGCGGGCTTGAGCGCTGATCAGCGAGCAACCCAGGACGAACGCTTCCACGTCCTCGTTGTACGGAACCGCCCGGCTCATGCTGCCCCCCCCAGATCGGGGTACGCCGTCTTGGGTGGCGGAGCGAATGCCTCGTTGCGAGCCGCTCGGTGTTTGTCGCTCTCAGCTAGGTCGGAGTGGAAACCCCGAACGCTCTTAAGGATGTATTTGAGCTCGCCACCTGGTCGGCGCTTGAGGCTGCCACTCTCAACCCGGTGGAGGTAGTCGATGATCGCATCGAGGTATGTGCTCGGAGCGATACGTTGGTTGCCGGAGTGGTGGAACTTGAGAGCATCGATCCAGTATTCATCATCCTGACCGAGAACTCCAGCCAACCGCTGTGCGGCTTCCCCTATCGGATCATCTTTGGGGGATATAGGGGGATTCCTATCCTCTCCTATCCTATCCGTTGGGAGGACTTCCGGAGGAGCGGCGGAGGACCGGCGAACTTCCCTGCTATTGACCTGTTTTGAGAACTGACTTAGCCCATTTGCCCCGATTAAGGGATAGTGCTTACCCGGGTCGGGCAACTCGTCCTTGGAATGGTGTTTTATCGTCTGGTGCTTGATCCATTTACTGGGCTCAAACCGGCCGTAGCGTTGCACCCCATCGCGGTCCTGATACAGCTGAACGAACCCATGCTCACGAAGGCTCTGTATTGCCTCCTCGATGTCCTGCTCGGTCACGTCTGAACGGTACCGGAACAGGTGCGCCTTCAGGTCATCCGAGCCCGCTAGGAACTTGCCGTAGTCATTCGCCATGCGCGTGAACAAACCGTCATGCACCAGAGCGGCTAGCAGACTGCACCGAGAGTGGAGTTTCTTGTCGTCCCACCATTGCGGCTTCTTCGTGCGGATACGCGCCATCACGCAGCCTCCGCGATCGGCAGGCGCCCGGCGTCGTGAAACAACGAATGGCACCCCTCGGGGCCGCCACACAGCACGGTGAGGTCCTCGAGCGCCTCGAAGCCCCTGCGCTCGTAGGTGCGGTGGTGAACTTCCAGCCGTCCCGCTGCGTTGCACACCTGGCACCGGTACGCAGCGCGCACGATCGCCAACTCGCGCACATGCTTCCAGTGCGGCGTGTCCAAGTAATCCGTGTAGGGCATCAGGTGGAGATCCCGTTCCAACCTGTGCCGAGCTTCCAGCGCTCGCTTGCTCAATAGTCCCTCTCCCGTTCGCCCAACGCAGCCCGCGCTGGCCCCTCAACTCATTCGCGTAACTACGCAACTTCCTCAGCCTCAACTGGTTCCGGTCCCATCCCGAACATCCACACCCACCGCGGTGAGCACCCACGGCAGACCTGTGCGGTGCGTGGCGGACCGGGCTTGCCTTCATGGTCAACGGGCCAGTATTGGAACTCCCCCGCGGCGCGCTCCTCACCGTCCGCGTAGAAGCACGCGCACCCCCCATCGCACGTCCAGCCCCTCACGCGTTCCCTGCCTTGCGTACGGGGCGCCCTGCGGGCTTCTGCGGTGATGCGGGGGCGAGCTCCATCTGTCCGCCCTCATCCGCCTGTTCGGTGCGGGAATCGTCCTCTACGTCGCCGTAGTCGATCGCTTCCCCGAAGCGGTCCACGAACTTGGTGTGCGTGACGATCTCGCGGTACTTCGCACGGAGTTTCTTCACGCCACCGGGCTTGATCTGTCCGATGCGGTCTTTGCCGTCCGCGCCGCGATAGGTGGTGTAGTCGTCCGCGTCGATCCAGAACACCGGCAACGCACGCAGGTACGCACCCACGTGGAACCTGGACGCGGCGCGTTTGAGCGCATCGCTGTACGCACTCTTGGCGGCTTTGGCGTCGAGCTTGGTGCCGGCGGTACCACCGATGTCGGAGCGTGTGAGGCCCAGCACCGTGAGGCGGCACACCGTGGGTGCGTAGTGGCTGGACCCGATGGGGTCCCCCATCCCAGCACCAAGGAACTGGTAGTCAGCGGTCCAGTTGGGGTCCACTTCGCTGAGGCGCTCAACCACTAGGCTGCTATCGATGTACACCATCGCGCGCACCGTGCCACCGGGCTTCCCATCGGGACGCCACTTCACAGCGGCGGCGGTGTAGGGGCGGCGGAGGTGTTTGATGTTCTCGTCTGTCAGGCCCATGCCAACCCCTTCTGGTCGATGCGGTCAAGTGCGTTCCACACCTGGTCACCAAGCGCTTTCAATGTTTCGTAGCGCCCCGCTAACTGGTGCGCAGCGCGCCCATCGTCGATCAAGTCGAGGAGGAGTTCGGCTTCTGCTCGGGTCACTCGGATGCGCGCTGTCTCTACGCGCTCGCGGTCACCACTCATGCGATGTCCGCGAGGATGTCGAGCTTGTTGCGTAGTGGCAGGAACCCGGAGTCCGCCGGCACCGTGAAGGTAGTGGCGGAGGGGGGTGTGAACTCGTCCCACTCGGGGGTGCCGGGGACGATGTCCTTGGTGCTGGTTCCGTTGCACGTCGGACACTTCGGTCCGCACGTTCCGTTGTAATCCTCGTGGCACCACACGCATATACGTGTGGTGGGTGTTGGTACGAAAACGGGTGCTTCTAGGAGCGTCATGCTGCGCCCCCGGTGTATGCCGCACGCATCCATGCTCGGGCGTCACCGACGAGTTCATCAGCGCGTGAGGCGGTGAACTTCACCACGTGGATGTGTTCTCCCGCGCGGTCCAGTGTGTGCCATACACGCGGCTGGGGGATGGTGCTCGCTGCGATGCGTTCGAAGGCGTCCTCCACGTCACCCACGGTGTCGAGGATCTCCTGGGTGAGTAGGTGTAGTTGGTGGAGTAGTTCAGCGGGGCTCTTTGGGATCTCCGCTGGGGGGTTGGTTGGTGGTTCGGGGTTCATGCGGACTTCCCCCAAGCCTCGAGGCGTGCGAGTTCGCGCTGTTCAGCTGCGTGGATGCAAGCTGGGCAAGTGAGTGTCTCGCCGTGGTTGGTGATGGTCGCGCACTCACCACACATTTCGTTCCTACAGTGCTCACTGCCACCACAGAAGTACCACTCGTCCACCACTGTTTGTGGTTGCAGGCAGAACCCGCATAGGTCCACTCCTGCCACGTCGTCCCGTTCTCTTGTTACAGTCCCCATAGCAACCCTCGTCCCTTTACGTTGTTTGCTTCGAGCCGCTGGCGTCCCATCGCTGGCGGCTCAGTTCTTCCGCGGCCCACTCGGTGGTGTCTTGCATCCACGCCACGATGGTGATGTAGGGCCCGAGCCAGTCGATGGGGTGGCCTTGTTCCGCTCGCGCACACGCATAGGTGAGGGCGAACACCGCGATGACCATCGCGCCCATCCATGGGATGCCGCTGTAGAGCGCGTCTGTCACGCTGCCTGGTGCTTTCGTGACTGCGCTTGGTCCCACTCAGGGAGCAGTGCGGGTGGTATCGCGGATCGGCCCAGGCGGGGAAGGCGCGCGAGGGCGTAGCCGTGCCCGAGCTTCTTCGCGCGGCGTGGTGTGCTGCGCGTTTCGTGAACCACGACCCACCCGAGCCTTCGCAGGTCACTCGCGCGGCTGTGCGCGGTCATCCCCAGGCGGCTGTTGCAATCCCACGACGGGGTGGGGTGGTTCTTGAGGAGGTCCTCAAGGAGCCGCCAGTTATCCGTGCCCGGGCTGGGGAACGCGGCGCGGCTCATGCGGCCACCCCGGCGCCCGCCTTGGCCTTGTTATTCGCATGCTCGTTCCGCGCGAGGTCCGTGGCCTCTAGCGTTCCGAGCAAAAACTTGGGGCTGAGACCCAGCCCGACAAGCCGTTGCAGGTTCACAATCGAAGGCTCGGATTTCCCGGCTTCCCAGAGAACCACTTGTTGGCGTGCGACTCCTACATCGCGCGCGAACGTTTCCTGGGTGCGGCCGGGGCCTCGAAGGTTCTTGATTGCAGTTGAGATGTCCATGCAGGCTTGCCCTGTTCTGTTGGTGTGCGGTGTACCGTACACGAACCGGAGGACGCATGCCACATACTGACGACATTCTGCTCGCACGTTGCGGGAAACCGTACCCTTATCGGGTGTCAAACGCATGGACATACGGCCCGCGCCTGCGGGAAATCCGTCAGGCCAGGGGCCTCAGCCAGGAGGAGGCGGCTGCCAAGGTGGGTGTTCGCCTCGGCAGTTACGGGGCGTGGGAGCGAGGCGGGCAGAACCCGACCCTTGAGAACATCAACGCGATCGCTGATGCCTTTGAGATTGACCCCCGCGAGCTTGGATACAGCCCGCCGGAGGGTTGGGATCTAGTACCGTCCGAGTGGATCCGCGCCGAGTTTGAGCAACAACGAGTCGCGCTGCGCGAACTGAAGGAGATGATCGAAGTGCTGGTGAGCCGACGATGAACAGCCCGGACAACGAGCCCGCTGAGAACACCAACGCGCAACCATGGTGGCGCAGAGGCTGGGTCAAGACCGCAGCGGTGGGCGTGGTGGCCTTCCTTGTGGGTTCAGGCATGGGATCCGCGAGCAACAGCGGCCTGCTGGACGACGAACAGCAGGCCCGAGAGAAGGACCAGTCCAAGCACGCGGCCGAGGTCGAAGAGCTCGAGGACGACGTAGCCGACGCAGAGAACGCCACGGAGAAGGCCGAGGACACCATCACCGAACTCACCAAGGTCGGGAAAGTGCCCGACTATGTGGGCGAATCATGGGACGGGGTATCCGGCGATGAGTACGACTGGCAGATCGGGCGAGTGGACAAGCCCGTTCCCGTCGCAGATATGGACCCAGGGACCGTTCTAGGGCAGAAGCCCCCCGCGGGGACGGAGCTCGGTAAGGGTGGCAAGATCACCCTCACGGTATCCACCGCCGCGCCACGGAAATGGACGGCCATCAAAACGATGAAATGTCAAGGTGGGACCACGAAGACGGACCCCTTCACCGTCCCGGAGGGGCGGGTACGCATGAACTACACGTTTGGCGGATCGTCAAATAGTGTGATGACTCTGTACCAGACACCTGCTGAGTACGTTGATCTGTTGGTCAACGATATCGGCGCGGTGAAGGGCTCTACGCGCATGTACGTGCCAGGTGAGTACTACCTCGAGCTTGGTGGCGATTCCTGTACCGTGACATTGGAGGCGTACCGCTAGGCGCCGCCCCTCAGGAGTATGAACTCCCGAGCAATCCGCGAGGACTGCGACTATCTAGACCCCTCGTAGCGGCCGTCTACCAGATCAAGGCGCTATAGCGCGTTAGATAGATACGCGAGAATCCCAGCAACACCCAACGCCAGCGCGATCACACGATTCGCGGTCAAGAACGGCTGAGACTCGCGGTCACGCCGAACACGATCAGCCTCAGCCAACGCCGCCGCAGTCGCAACAACCGTCTGCCGATCCGAAACCATCGTCTGCAAGATCGACTTCTGACCATGCGACACCTCACTCATGGCTGCACTTTGCGCTGTCACGAGCGTGGTCAGGCTTGCAAGTTCGCTTCGCATCCCCACGGTATTTGCCTCCACCTGTCGGTAGCGTTCTTCGTTCACCATACGATCGGCGAGCATCACACCCTCAATCCTGGATACGTTGTTCCCATGCTTGTGGATACGAGCGCGAAGCTCTTTGATCCATTCCTCGCATTCCTTGGCGTCCATCAGTTCGCCTCGCCTGTCACAGGTTGTCCAGTTCGACGTGCCAGGGCTCGTGACTATGAGGCTGCCGTAGACCCGCTTTGAGCGCAAACGCGCGCAGGCCATGCGCATCGCACCACGTCCAGAACGCGCGCCCCCCCACGTACGCGTCGATAGCGCGAGCGCTGGTGTACCCCCCGGAGGCTTCGTGCTTCGAGGATCCTGGGGGATTCGCGGGGTTGAATCCCGGGATCCGCAGCCGCCACCCCGTCCACAACCGCAACTGCTCCGCGTACGAACGGAAGCCACTAAGGATGTTCAGGATGCTGCCCTTCCCATTGGCACGCATGAACGCTTCAACGGAGGCGAGGAGCTTCGGGTGGATGTTGCCCTCTTTACCCGTCACGTGCGGGGTCTGCTCCGCGAGGACCAGTTTCGGCTCGAGCTTCTGCTGGCGTGCCCACGCAAAGAACTCATCGTGCTCGGCGCTGCCGATCACCGCGCGCAGGAGCTTGCGCTTACGCAGCGCGAGAGCGTACGTGGTGCCATACCAGTAGAACCGCCCCGTGCGTGCGTGACGCCCAACACGGCGGAACTCCTTATGTGTGCCCTGCGGACGGGCGAGGGGGTACCACCCCGCTTGGGTACTCACTGGAGTTCCACCGCGGGAGCGTCCGCCACCAGCGCCTCACTAGCGGCCACCTGAGCCCTACCATGCCGGCGTACCGAGTCCGCGAGCACAAGCGCCACAGCAACCGCACAAACAGCGTAGAACTCGCCACCCTGGATACCAGCCGCAAACGCCGCTCCGAGCGCAGCTACCACGCCCACATCGATCTTCGTCACATCGGGGGTGCTCATGCGGTCTCCTAGCCCTGGGTACACACAAAAGGCTAGGGAACGTGCAGAACTAGGTCACCAGCGCGAGACGCTCCAGCACCTGATCGTAGATATCGCGGCGACTATCAAGCTCCGCACTCGTAGTTAAAGACTGGTGGTCGTAGCGCGTACCCGCCAGCGGCCCCGTGCGCCCGATCGTGCCATTGTCAGGGTCCACCTCATCAGGCAGAAGCACGATGTCGTTGGAACGCATCCACCCCGCGGGGACCTTCGCGCCACTCTGATAATCCCGCACCCATCCTTGGGCGTTGATGCTGCCTTTGATCTGTGTGGTGGCGTGTGAGGCTAGTGCGATGTTCGCGATCTGCGTAGCCGCTGCGGTGGTGGAGGGCGCTTTCATCTGTAGTTTCAGTGGGCGTGTACGACCAGCGCGCCCCACGAGCGTACGATCCGGCGAAGCCGTCACGGTAACCTGGTTCTCTTTCCCCGCCGCGTCGGTAAACGCCACGGTCACCTGGTTGTAGATTTCGGTGCCGTCGTTACCGCTGGCGAGGGTGACGTGGTGCCCGTCATGGCGACTGATCACCCACCGCGGGGTAGTGGGCACAGCGCGGAATACCGGGCGGGGCTGCGCGCCGTTCTGCGATTCGAGAAAGAACTGCCACTCGTGATACGCGTTCGCACCCGCAGCAGCATCCGCCACAGTGCCCATGGTAGCGAAGTGGGGGAGGTTGAACGAGGTGGCTGTAACACCGCTTCGGTCCGTACTAACCTGGTTCGCGAGATCGAGTGCTTCGCTGATCACCGTGCTGGCTTTCAGGATCGACGCGTTACCGGACTCATCCGCCGCGTCGGTGAACACCTGAATGCTGGTGATACGGATCGACCCGTCCGACGTAGCGGTCGTGTTCACCCCGCTCCAGTACCAGAAGATACTGAAATACCGCCTCGGGGTCGCGAAAGTGCCCGCTGTCGTGAACGATGTGGCACCCCCGAGGGGGCCAACGATAGCGGCGTCTTCAGCCCCACCGATTGCGGGGATCACGTCCTCGCTGTTCCCGCCGCGGAAGTAGACGTTCGTGCTGCCACCCCACAACCCGTTATGACTCCAGGACACCACTATGCGCTTCGCGAGATTGTTGGGGCCCAGATCGAGGATCACCCCCGAGCCCTTACTTTGAGTCAACTGGTTACCCACGGGCAGGGAAAGAACGACGCCGGCGTCTCCGACCTCCACCCCCGCCCCGAAGTTGATCCCAGACGAGGTTGTGAGAGTGGTCCCGCCACTGAGACTCCTCCACTCGGAAAGGCGCGTATGCACCCACGTCTTGTCGATGGGGACTTCGTTCAAATACTGCCCCCACCCCGCCGCACTCACCGAAAAGCGGGAATCCTCACCCCGCGACGGAGGCGACTGCAACGCATACCCCGACCACACCGGCACACCCGCGAGCTCACAATAATACTTCGTGAACGGCAACAACTCCGAAGGCACCAGGCGTGTGTCCTGCACACTCGAGAACGAGAGCCGCTCCGGTCCCAACGGACCATGCTCATGCGCTACGCCCTCAATAAAACGCCGGTCGATAGCTTGCATCGCACCCCCCGGAGGTTTCGCGAAAATCGTATACACGGGGGCAGCCACCTAGTCCACCTGCTGGATCGAAACGCGCGGCGTGGCCGTCACCACAACAGCCGATGTGAGATTCGGGACCCCCGCCGCGTTACTTGCCTGGTCGGGAGTCTGGTCATCACCCCAAAAAAGAACCTCACCACCCGTGCTCGGTATACGCAACGGAGCGCCCCCAAGAATCTGAGGAGGGATATCGCCGGATGGAGACCGAACTATCAACGTCTCCCCACTTACGGAAACAGTGCTCCCCGCTGATGGGTAAACAGGCGCATCGGGGCCTGTTGGGCGCGAAGCGCGACTAAGCGCGGGAACACCAATGATACTCCCAATCCCCCCCGAAGTAGCACCCAAACCACCCAAAGAAACATGCAACAGGCGCCGCGTATATCCGGTGTTCTCCACAGGAACCGCGAATGTTCCAAGCTTCAGCCACCGATAAATCTGCCCCGCCACCGCTTGCTGGGGAAGCGTGCGCGTAGTGGACAGGAACTCCTGCGGATTGATACGCGTAACCTCCTCGTTAATAACAGTTGGGTAGCTGATGTAAACCAACAACGTGGGCGCTGTGACAGTAGTTTCAATGCGGACATAAGCCCAATACTCAACAAGCAGCACACCCTCAATAGCCGCGTCCCTGGCTAACTCGGGGACAATCTGCAAAGCAGCCGTAACCGAGCCCGTGCTGGACAAAACGGCGTAGCCCGTGCGATCCCACCCCACGCTTTGAACAGTTCCCGCGGTTAGCACCTCTGCGTTCGCCATAGAGAACTTACCGAACGGAGGATCACCGGCCACAGTAGTGGCAGGAGCGACACCCCCTTCATACACCAACGCCGTATCCACATACAGCGTTGTAGCAGTAGCAGCCCCGGTCCGAACAAACACATCCGCCCAGTGATAGTTATCGGCCGGAAACCATGTAACTGTTCTCTGAACCCAGCTGGTCGTGAGCGCCGCGCCCGCAGTAACCTCGTAGTCAGCGGGAGACCGACCCATCCCCACGGAAACCGGTGTGCTCCCCGAAGTTGCCTTCACCCACACACTAAACGTGTAAGGAACCCCAACCCGAAACATCCCATACACACGACAATGCGCCCCGGAGTTCAGTGTAGCTGGGGTCACAACCTGCCCCGAAAAAGCACCGCTCTGCGCTCCGGTGGAGGTAGTTGCCGTGATGCTGGTAGCGGCTACTGTGAGCGCGCTTGCAGCCGCAGCAACACTCCACCCCACAGTGGTGCCGTTCTCAAACCCCGTGTTGTGTACATACTGCCGTTGCCCTTGCGTCGGCCAAGATGCGAACATTAGGAAAGGGTTGGGTTCAATAACAAACTCCAGCTTGGCGTCGGCGTCTCCCCCTGGAGCCACAACGGACCTAACCCCAGGTATCGGGATCGTTCCATACGAAGAAACTACTGCGTCTCCAGGAACCTCGCCGTAAGGCTTACAAACGAGCGTCAGCGACGTGCGTTGCGCGAACGCCCGCGCGCCCCGCTTATCAAACAAGTTCTGGAGATCCGCGAACACAATCCGAAAGCTAACCTCCGAACTCATCCCCTTCCGACGGACCTTCAACCACCCACCGCGATAGTGACTGATGTTCTCCACCACATTCTCAAGCGCCTGGAGTCGTTGCACCATCTGGTTCTTCGTGGTACCCACACACCAGATCGGCATCTGCGCCTCACGCGGCCCCATCGACACACCCGTCAGCGTCGGCCCGTCCGTGTCAATACTGGACGCATACTGCGGCAACCGCGTAGGACTCCCCCACGCTGTTTCCTCATCACGGATATACCCCGTGGGGTTGCTCGTGTACGGTCCCAGGTCCGTGTCCGTGATCACGAGCAGGTCGCTGGTGGGGTGGTCACTCTGGATACTCAGGTATTCGGGGAGTGCCATTGTTAGACCGCCCTGATGGGGTAGTAGTTACGCATCCCGGGACTGCCGAGGGTGCTGCCCTGCGTGCTCGCGCGTTGTACCGCCTCAAGCGTCCGGGGGTCACCAGGGTGGAGCGTGTTGATGATGGTGGTGTTACCCGTGCCGGTGCGGATGTCATTCGGACCACCCAGCGTGGAGAGGGCGATCTCCGACAAGCGGGCTTGCTCCGTCGCGACTCGCGCCCGCTCGCGTTCCTGATCCACAATCGCCTGGAGATCCTCGTTCCCACCCCCGGGCACAGAGCCATCGGACCCGTCCGAACCGAAAGCACCGTCCGTCTCCTCCACGGTCTCATCACTCACGATGTCCCCCGCGAGACCCAGGATGTCCTGATCCACACTCTCCGGGCTACCACCGTACTTAACGATCTGCGCGTTGAGGCTGTTGAGGCGCTTCACCAACGGGGCCAGCGTGCCCTTCGCGGACTTCAAGCGCTTCGCGATCGACGGCTTACCCTCCTTGCCCGCCCGCGATAGTTGCTTCTCGAGATCCCGAACCTTGTTCGCCGGGCCGCGCATCTTGCGCTTCACCTCGATAGCTTGCTGACGGAGCATCACCAGTTTCTGGAGGCGTGCCCGGTTCAACGCCGCCCGCTTCGCTTTGAAAGCCGGGGTGGACGCCGCAGAGTCCTTCGCGAAACCCAGTGCCTGAGCGCTTGTGATGTGCCCGGACGCGCGCCCCAACGCGTCGATCACACCGCCATGCTGAAACCGTGGCACCGCGCGGTTGATGCGGTGGATAGCGTGCGGCCCACCAAGAGCCGACACCGCGCGCTTGTTGATCACACCCTCACCGGGCTCAAGGAGCGCCGGCACCTTGTCACCCTCACCCACACCCGGAACATAGCCGCCACGCTGCAACGCGAAGTGAACATGATCCGTATGCCCACCCTCGTAGTAACTACCTCCAAGTGGGTCGTAGAGCAACTCCGAGTGGGGGAGCTTCGACGCCGCCAACGCAAAAGCGCGCATCCCAGCAGGAGGACCAGCGAAATCCAACGCCCGCCCCAAATAGTGATTCGAGATATTCCCACTCTTGGTGTACTTGCTGTGATCGTAACGACCCGCGCTGATCCGCAACCCGAACTTAGACGCCAACCCAGAAGCAACGCCAAGTGCTTTGTTCACACCCTTCGGGAGCCCACCAAATCCGAAGCCATCACCCTTACCACCGAACAGGTTCACCACCGCTTCAATAGGGATCTTGATCTTCCCCACGGATTTGCGGATCGTCTCGGACATACTCGAGAACTTCGACACGATACTACTGATCAAACCCCCGAGGTCTGGGCGCACAGCGCCGATGCTCGAGATTGAGCGTTTGGTGTCCTCCACGCTGCGGCCTGTTGCTTTCGCCATCCTCACCGCTGCTTGGTGGTGTCTGCGTTCCATCCGCGCTGCTGTATCGCGCTGCTTCGATTCAATCGCGGACCACCCCTTGGACTGAGCGGTTTTGACTGTTTCTAAGTTTTCCTTGTGCGCGGCTGTAAGTTTTCTAAGCTCTGCTCGTTCGCTGCCCCCGATCACGCCCCGCCTTCGTAGTTCCTCCTCCCTGCGCAAGTCGCGTGACGCTGACATCGCGGCGTTCATCCCAGCTTTGCGGTCCCTCGCTGTTTTGTCCTCTACCTTGCCCTCTTCCTTAGTGGCTTCGGTGAGGGCGATCTTCGCGCGCCGGAGGGATATGTACGCCTGGCGGGCTTCCAACGAACCCTTCCCAAAATCCCGCTGGGCGGTCTTGAAAGCGCCTTGTGCGGATTCCACCCCAAGCCCCGCCTCAGCCTTCCCCAGTCCCGCGTTTGCCAAAGCGTTCTGGGCGTCCTTAACGCTCCACAGGCTAGCGGCCTGTTCACGCCTCGCCGCGGCGGACTCCCTCGCTGAAGCAACATCACGCCGATTCCGCAAGTGCAACGCGGTGAGACCAGTCGTGAGCGCACCCACCGCGCTCACCGCGAGGCCAATGGGGCTGAGTTTGACCGCACCACCCAACAATCCAATCGCCTTCGCGCCATCTCGCGCAGCGCTCAGCCCCCGAAACGCCACAGACATCGCAACATAACCAGCCACAGCAGGAAGCACCACAGCGCGGTTGGCGGCCAAGGCCCCAGTTATGTGGCCGATCCCGCGGGCGACTTCCATCCCCACCGAAACCGTGTCACGAAGCGTAGCCTCAAGGTTACGAATCGACGCCTGGCCCTTGTCCGTTTTCGCCCACCGCCCAAACACCGCAATGTTCTTCTCAACCCACCCGAGACCATCCTCAAACGCAGGGATGAACTTCTCCGTAACATCCGCAGCGATCCCCGCGAACTGCTCACGAGCCCGCGCGATACGCTGAGGCAGGAGATCACCGAACGCCTTAGCACTCCCCCCAACCTGGACCTCCACCTCGCGCATGATCAACTTCTGCGCCTTAAGTGTCTGCCCACTCTTCACGAGCGCTTTGATCTGATCCTTCTGCTGCTTCGTGAACGTCACACCCGCCCGACTCAACGCGGAGATGCCCTTCACGGGATCGTTGAGCGCTTTGCCGAGCATCTTGCTCGAGGACTCCACGCTCCCGAAGCCACGCACACTGAGATCCAACGCGCTCTGCACCGCGCGGTCGAACACCTTGTTACCGGCGCCCACCTCGTTGCGTACCTTCGTGAACGTCAGGAGGATGTTCGCGCCACCCTGCACGACCTGGTCATCAATGCCGCTCATCTTGAGCTTAGCTTCTGAGAGTCGGGTGATGTCCTTCGCGGTGACGTTCGCGGCACCCCCGGTGCTTTTGATACCAGCAGCGGTGAGTGCGTTCGCTTTCGTCGCCTCGGTGAGCTCGTCCACACCGATATTCGCGAACGCAGCCGCCGCCACCGTACCAACCAACGCAAGGTTACGCCCAGCGCGAACAGCGCCCGCGCCCAAAGCCGCAACACGCTGACGCGTTCTAGCCATCGCAGCCTCGCGAGCCGCCGCAGCCTGCGCTTCGATCCGCGCGGACTGCTGAGCCGCAACCCTCTGAGCAGCGATACGCTCCTGAGCCGCAGCGACCTGAGCGCGACTCTCGGCCTTAGACCACCGAGCTTGCATCATCGCGCGTTCCCGCGCTGCCTGCGCCTGAGCGCGGTTCTGAGCACTCAACCATGTGCGCTCAGCTCGGGCCTGCTCACGCTGCTCCGCTTTCGCAACACGGGTAGCTTCCTTGAAGGCGCGCTCAAGAGGCCCGGCGTCGCCAGAAATCGTGACGCCGATCTTCGATCCGTCGAATACGCCCAAACCCAGCCCCTAGTTCACTTCCCGAGTCTTGATACCAAGGCCCTCAAAGAAGTCATCCCTGTCCACAAAGTCTGGCGATTCAGCAGAACCACCCCCCCGCTCGGGGTCCTCCGTTCGCAACCGATGGCCCCGCAGCAACAGGTCCCGCACAAACCACGGAAGCGCCGCCCACTCAAACGGGTCCTTACCGAACTCCGCCAGCGCGAACGCATACTCCACACAGTCATCATCAGAGAGCGCCTCTAGCGGGCGGCGGCGCTCCTGGACCCGTTTGGGAGTAACTCATCCGCAAGCCAATCCTTGAACTCGTGGAACGCCACAAGCGGCAACTCATCCAAGTGATCCTTCGGCACACCAAGCGCCTCGATCGAAGCGGTCCACGCCTCACGAATCTTTTTGAACGTCGCCACCGCCCCATCGTCCCCACCATCAGTTGTATCCGTCGATAGGTACGCGTCGATAGCCTCATCTGAGGGCTCAGGAATCACACCCTCACCGGAACACATCTCGCCCGGCTTCCCACCGATCTTGGGGACGGTGGTGAGGTTGTACTCGAGGCCAGTGACCTCTGTTGGCTTGAACGTAGCCATGTGCTGGATCTCCATTCCGCTGGATCTGTGCTGGATCAGGTAGTGGTGGTGGGCTCCGCGATCCAGCGAGGAACGGACTTACGCCCCACCCAGGTGGGGACCCACCACCAAACCGTTAAGCGCTGGCGATAGCGGTCTGGGACACGTGGATGATGTCCGCCACACTGCCAATGATCTTGAAAGTTACTGGGGTGATGCGGTACTGCGAGCGGCGGTACGAGTGCCCGAAGTTACCCACGCTTTTCACGTTCGGGAAAATCCAGCGGTCCACGAACCCCGCGCTGTTGAGCGCTTCCACACCGACCATCACCGCGTCCAGCGAATCGCTGAGCAGAAGGGTTTTCTTGCCGATCTGCGAAGCACCCGCGGCGGTGGTGGTGATAGTTCCGCCACCCAGCCCGAGCTTTCGCATATCGATCGTGTCCTGAGCGACGTTCATTGTCAGCTGCATGGTGCGCGAGTCGAGGAACGTGTTGATGTCGTTGGATTCCTCCTCAACACGCCACGTTTCTACGTTCTTGTTCTCCTCGAGCGTCACGCCGTCCTGGGTGTAGAAGTTCCCGATCCACCCCGTGGGCCACACTCCGTTGTACGCAACGAACGTGCCAGACGCGCCCGTCAGTCCCGTGGTTGGTGTGGCGGTGGGAGCGTAGTACCAGTTGGCTACGCCGCCAACGACTTCAGTGGTTGAGCGCGGCATCAGTAACTCCCAGTGTCGAGGAAAAAACCTTCACACTGAAAGGCTAGGGAACGTGCAGAACACCACTCACCGCTACTTCTTAGTGCGGTGTGCTGTGAGCATGTGATCCACAATCTTCCCCGCGTCCGCGGCGAGCATCGGAGCGCCATGCTCGTGCATAAACGAACCCACCATCCGCCCCTCCACGAATAACGAGTACTCACCCGATTCGTGGCGTTCCTCAAGCTCCACACGCTCACCAGTGTGGTTGGTATCCACGAACCGGGCGGCGTGATCCTCGTGCGCTTTGAAGCGCGTCATGCGTCCTCGGGCTCCCCGGCTTTCACCAGCAGCTGCAAACCGCGCTCCTTGTGAGAGGTGAGCTTCGCCACCTCGCGCTCGCCTACCAGCGTGCCCTCAGCGGTGAACCGCCGCTCGCCGATCTCCACCACATCGGTGGGGTACAACTTCGGGTTCACCTTGAGCAGCACACCCTCAGTGGTGGCGGCGGGCTGGGCATCCTTCTTGTCTGCGGGCATGATTGTTCTCCCCTACGGGTTGTGTTCGATCGCGAGTACCATCTCTCGGATGTACCGCGTCTGATTGTTCGTATCCGTTGAATCTTTCCGAGGCGCATCCACGCGCGCGGGAAGCACATACGCCACCACACCCCCGAGCGTCACGTCAGCGCGCAGCGCGCCCAGGGTGGTGTCCACGAGGTCCACAGCAGCGGGGAACGTGGGCTCCGAGTACAACCGCAGTAGCCACAAGCTACGGCGTACGTCGTCCCAAGACTCGTTCATCTCGTGGAACTGATCGAACCCCGGGGGGAGGATCTCAACACTCGGCAGTGGCGCACGTGGCTGATCCACAAGGACCACCAACCCCTGAGCTTCAAGGGCGCCGGTGAGCGCGGCGAGTACGGCGGCGGTGTTCACCTAGCTCACGTCCAAACCAGCACGCCTAGCGGTGTCCGCTACGGCGTTGAGTGCCGCCACCCGAGCAAGCTCCTGAACACCCTGCGCCGCGTTCTTGAGCCCGTGACGCGCTTGGATACCCGCGCCCTGATAGTTCCCCCGCTTACGCGCGTTACGCTTCCGCTTCACCGGCTCCGAACGCCCACCAAGGGTACCCTTCTCAAGCAGCCCCGTAGGAAACCACGCACTCGAAACGGTGATCGGCTTCCCCGCCCCACCCCGCTTGGCCTTGAACCCAGCAGCACTCCCCGAATACGCCGCGTTCGCTTTCGCCGCTACACCCTCAGCGATCGGCATCAACGCATCCTGCACCGCATCCACAATCCGCAACGCGGCACTATCCAACGCGTTCGTAGCAGGAGTGATATCCCACTCTGTTTGCATCGTAGGGAGCATCAGATGAACACCCGACGATACGACTTGATAACGCCCCACACATCCATGGGGAGCATCCCATCACCCGCGAACGTCGCCTCAGAAAACTCCTCCGAGTGCGCCGGCCCATCCACCCCGTACCACGCATCAACAATCCGCAGACACGCACGCTTAATCTGGTTCGGCACGTCGGTCCAACCCCAATCGCCCACCACACTCAACAACGCCACACCCAGGGGTGCCACGTCGATGGTGAGGTTCGAGCTCAACCGCGCACCAGTGAACACCCCATCGCGCCGCGAAGTGGGCAATAGCACGTAGTCCACATCCGCGGTGAGGAGCGTACTCCCCAACGTGATACTGGTAACCGCGCGCGCGTCGTACGGCGTGAACCACGCAACACCACCCCACTGGTACGAGATCATCCGCGTAGCCGTGACCTTGGGGAGAAACTCGCGGTTTGTTTCGCGAAGGATCAGGTCACTAGCCGCGTCGATCATTCCCTCAAGGCGTGCGTCATCACTAGACGGGATCGTCCCAGCTATGAACGCTTTCGCCTCGGCCAGCGTAACGAGTGCGCTAGGACCCAGCGGCATTAAGCGCCTCCATCAACTCAGGACCCGGGGATGTACTCCACATGAACATCGAACTTCCCAGCGGTGAGCGCAGCCACAGCGATCGTCGCAATGACATTCACACCAGCAGCGGCGTTCGTTTTCAGTGGCACGGTGGCGTTCGCAGCGGAGGCCGCGTCTGCAACAAACGTCGCATCGGTATACGCCGTGGCAGCCTTGAACGCAGCAGCCGACCCAGTGAACCCTAACGCGATCGTAGCCGCACCAGCACTCGTTGGTGTGGTTACTCCCTCAAGCCACGCACGCGTCACCACAGCGTTGTCAGGGAGCTTAGCGTCCGCACGTGCCTGATCCGTCAGGTTCAACGCACCGATCGCACCACCAAGAGCGGCGAAGTCGTAGCGGAACGTACGCACGATCGGCTTACGCGTGCCAATGGAAACCTCCGACATCTATCAGCCCCCACTTTTCTTAGAAGCGGAATCCTTCGCGGCCTTCTCATCAGCAGGAGACTTCGTCTGCTCGGTGGGTGCCTTCGCCTTCTCCTTGGCGTCCTCCACCAGGATCTGCTGCGCTTCGGTCAGCGGCTGCCCAGCGCGGGCAATCAGAACCTTCCCGTAACCAGCGGGGTGATCGACGTACACATCGTGTTCAGCAAGGTTCGGCATATCAAGCTCCCTGTGTTCCGTTGCATTGGATTTCATAACAGCCACCGTTCACACCCCTACCGGCTAGAGGATGCCTTCGCAGAAAGCCTTGGGCTGAGGAACAATGAACGCTGCTTCCATCTCGGCGAGCAACGCAACCATGTTCTTCAGGAAGAAGTTTTCCACCCCGTCAGAAGCTAGGACCTCCACTCCCGATGCGATCAGCAACATCGCTGTGCTGAAGTCGCCCACAAGGTCGATACCCTGGGCGATCACGGTGGTGGTAACGACCGGGCGGCCCCACATCTGCTTGCTGGTCATATCGGATGGCTTGCCGTTGATGTAGTCGCCGTTTGCGTTCTTACTCAGCGCGTAGGTCTGCCAATCCGTGGGGTGCAGTACCGTGGCGAGGCTGAGTGCGTCGTCCTCCATCGCGATCTCAACCAGCGTCATCTGCTTGTGAACCGCGTCGGCGATCGTCTCCCCCGCACCCTTGGTGTAGTTCGACGTTCCCACCGTGTTCTGAATACCGGTGAAAGCGTCCCCACCGGCTCCGCCGAGGGCGGATGACTCAGCGGCGCGGAGCACCCCGTTCATCAGGCGCGACTCGATGAACGTGCGAAGGAGCGACTGGTTACGCAGCGCCTTCTTGGTCATCGGGATCCAGTGCGCCACGATCTTCGTGGGCTCAACGACACGCTCGTATGTCGCGCTCGTCTCGGGCTTCAGACCCGTGAGGTCCGTTGGGTCAGAGGAATCAGCCTCCGCAACGAACGCCGCGTTACCTGGTGTGGTGAGCTCGCGAACGAACTCCACGCTGGCCTCATCGGTCTCACCAACTGTCAGGAGGTCCAGGAGTCGCGTCTGTCGCTGCGGCAGATCCACCACAATGCCGGTCTGCTCCCCAACCGAGAACGCACCAGCACTCGATGTGGTCGCGATGCGAAGCACCGCGGCCTTGAACTCCTGCGCGCTCAGCGCCGTACCCAGTGTTTGCGACCCAACACGCGCCGACTTGGACTCAAGCACACGGCTATCCAAGAGATCCTTGTACGACTGACCCGTCAGGATCCGCGAAGCGGCATCAACGCGCTTGGCGGTGTCCTTCAAACCTGTGGCCCATGCCTCTGCGCCGTGGTTCTCATCCATCGCAGAGTACGAGTCAGGTCGAGTGCCGGTCTCCCACTCCTTCACATCCTGCGCCTGAGCGCGAAGGTCAAGCACGCGCTCGGCGACTTCGGAGTGCTCACGCTTCAGCGCGTTGAGGCGCTCAAACTCGTCCTTGTGCTCCGGTGCGGCGAGGTTCTTACCCTCACCCGTCACCTTGTCAAGCTCAGACTTCCACGCCGCCCACTTATCCTTAGCGAGCTCATCGTTGCGCTTGAGTTCTTCCTTGACCTGATCCCTGAGCAGCTTAGTCATCTCGGTACTTCTCCCTATGAGAACAACATTTTGTTCACCCGAGCGAGCTGCTCCGGGTCTACCTCTTGAAGTTTGGTGTCTGTGCAGAACACTTCGTCAGTGGGCTCGCGAAGTGCGGCCACGAGACGCTCGGGGGTGCGGCGGAAACGCTCCAGCGCTTTCACATCAAACTGTGCGAGCGCCGCGATCTGCGCCTCGTCCTTCGTGATCTCATCCGCCAACCCGAACTCGAGCGCACTAGCAGCGTCGAACCACGTTTCCGCACTCATAGCCGCCACGATCTCCTCACGCGGCTTGGAGGTCTTGGACTCGTACACACCCACGAGCGTGCGGTTGAGCGTGTCGAGCACGTCCGCTTTGCTACGCATCTCGTTGGCGTCACCGATCGCGACGGTCCACGCGTTGTGGATCATCATCACGCTGTTCTGCGCCATCACCACACGATCACCAGCGAGAGCCACCACACTCGCGATCGACGCCGCGAGGCCATCCACATACGTCGTGACGTGCGCGCGGTGACGCTTCAAAGCGTTATGGATCGCGTGCCCATCGAACACCGACCCACCGGGGCTGTTGATACGAACGCTGATGTTGCTCACATCAAGCGCACCGATCTGATCCACAAACGATTTCGCGTCAACGGTATCCGCGAACCACGAATCCCCGATCTCACTGTAGATCAGGATCTCTGCGTGATCATCCGCGCCATGCGTCTGCGCGTTGATTGTGTAGAACGGCCCCGCCATGCGGCATCTCCCCTAGCGTTACTTCAAAGGCTAGGGAACGTGCAGAACACCACTCACGCCGCAGAGAGCAGCAGGAACTCCTCCAGGTCGCGCTCGAGGGAATCATCCACCACAACCGAAGGAACACCAACACCAGAGGAAGCAACAACAGACCCAGCCCCCACGGTGATGGCTGCGTCCACCCGCACAGTCGGAACACCCACCGTCGCGCCAACAACGACAGACCCAACCCGAACCAACACCGCAGGAGCGAACAGCGGGCGGGGAACCTCGGGAGCGTCATAACTACGACGGCGACGCCTACGAACACTCCCAGTCGCATCCGCCCCCGCCTCGGCCGCCGCGACGGTGGGGTCACCAACCGTGGCGTTCGTGGTGGCGCTGCCTGGCGTGACGGTGTCCGGGTTGGTGGCAGCGACCAGGGGAGCCCCGACGATCCCTGTCGTTGTGGCGCCCCCTGAGACGATGCTCGCTTCGGTGGCGGGGCCACCCACCCCTGTAGTCGCGACCGTGGCAGCGGGCCCCACACCCAACTCCACCCCCGGGCTGGCAACTGCCGAGCCGCCTTGCACACCGCCGGGAAGCGAGGTGAGCACCAACACAGGACCACCCACAACGGACGCGACCACAACACCAGACGGCGCAATCACAGACTGCTCAGGAGGCCAGAGCGCGTCAGCTATCGGAACTATAAGCGGCACGGCCTAGCCCCCCTCGTCAGTCGTCGAATATGTGCGTGATCCGCTTGATGATCGTCGTCCCACCGCCACCCGTAATGCGGTTTAGCGCGGCTTGTGGCATCTTGATCGCGGTCGAAGCGACACCCGTCATCGTAGCGGTGAACTGACGCACGAGAATCAACGCCTTACTCATCGTCGCGACACCCGTCATGGTGGCGGTGAACGTGCGGAACAGTTCGACCCGTCGCGCGAACGCGGGTACACCAATCATTGTCGCGACCTTCTCGACAGTCCGCACGTAACGGTTCGTGGTGGGTACCCCTAGCATTGTTGCGGTCTTGGCTGCGAGACGCACGTAGATCATGCGCGATGCGACACCCACGGCTATGGCGACCTTGGGAGCGAGGCGCACGTAACGCGCGGTGGTGGCCACGCCCGCCGCAATCGCTACCTTCGGGACCGTAAACACATACCGGGTCGTCGATGCCACACCGATCATCGTCGCGACCTTGGCGACGAGCAGCACGTACCGACTGGTCGATGCCACGCCGATCAACGTGGCGGCCTTCGCTGACAGTCGCACATATAGCGTGCGTGGCGCTGCGACCCCGATCATCGTCGCGACCTTCGAGATCACACGCACGTAGCGGCTCGTCGCAGCCAAGCCAATCAACGCCGCCACGAATACGCGGAACATCGTCAACTTTCGAGCGAACACCGCAACGCCAACCATGACGCCGACCTTCGCCGGAGGCTTGTAATAGCGCAGGTACGTGATAACGACCTGTCCACGTTGACCGTTGCCCGCCGCGCCCGAAGTGATACCACCACCCGAACCTGCGCCGCCAAGCGTGGAACCCGCCGCACCAACACCGTTCAACGGCCCAGTACCACCCGCGCCGCCACCCGTAGCGCCACCCGTACCGGCCGTCTGGCCCGCCGCGTTGCCACCCGCGTTCGCGGTACCCGCACCGCCACCACCACCACCAGCGGCCGTGGTCGTACCCGCCGCGCCCGCACCGCCGCCGAACTTCGCGTCACCAATGGAAGCGGCTGCCGTACCGCCCGCGCCCGCCGTACCCGGCGTTGACAGGTTGCCCGCCGTGCCCGCGCCGCCACCCTTCGCCATACACCCCTGCGCGGTAGACGTCGGCGCAACGCCCGTCGTCGAGAAATACGAATCCGATCCAGCGCCCGCGCCCGCTGCGGGAACGACGACGGTGTAGTTCGTGCCGGGCGTCACGGCGAGCGCTGCGGTCTTTTTCGAGAACGCACCACCACCACCACCACCACCCCCCGCGAGCGTGCCACCCGCGCCGCCTTCACCACCCCACCCTCGAGGTTGACCGCACCACGGAGAAGGTTCTCCTTCGCTTTGGTGTAGAGCGCGTTCGCCATCGTCTACTCCTGCTCGTACTCGACAACCATCGTGCCATCAGCCTCACGCCGAGAACGCGCCCGCGCAGGGTGAGAGGCTTTCGCAACATGGTTGTGGATCTCAGGAAGCGTCACATTCACCGTCACCGGCTCACGCTCCGAGATCGCATCAACCTTCGCCTCAAGCAAACTCGAATCAAACGACACAGACTTCACCGGCACACGCCCATCGAGAACCTCACCCACAAGGTTCTTGATGTCGTCCTCCCCCATCGGATTGCGACCATCAGTGGGGGTCCCACCGAGCTCGAACGCCTGGTCACTCACAGGGCGAAGGTTCACGGGAAAGAACGCCGTATCCGCCAGCGGGTGCTCAAGCGCGGGCATGTTCTCGAGCTTGCGGATCCCATTGATGGTGTAACCCACCTGGATCATCTTGGTGTACGCCTCAGCGCGCTCAGCGAGCGAAGCACGAAGCACAGCGTCCATATCGAACTCAGCGAACAATCGCTTCGTGCGCCACCTGGGTTCCCTCTGAATCAACTGAACACGGAGGGTCTCCTCAAACTTCTTAATCCGCGGACCCAGCGTAATCCGGAAGTGCATCTTGTACTGAGTATCGATGTTCGAGTTGTGAACAACAACGCCATCCGCGATGAAGTTCTCCGTACCGTCCACCTGCAAGTCGTATACCGGCTCGGAGGGCAACCGGTCGATGCCGGCGATTTTCGAGTAGGCACACCCCGGGGGCGGTTCACTGACACGCCCACTCGTGTTGAGCGGGTATTTGCGGTCCTTACGCCCGAACGGCTTGCCATCAACAATTCGCCTCGCGTCCTCCGGTGTGTTGGACCCGATCCGACGATTAGCACCAGGATCGGAAGCCGTGAACGCCCACATGGACGAATCAAACATCTCACCGTTAGGTAGCTTCACGCGGCCCACCTGGTTACGAACGTTGGTAACCGGGACGCCGAGAGACATAAACAGGTGGCGCAAGTCGTGGAGCAACCACTCATTGCACGAGTGAACCGATATTCGCCCCTTCTTGTCTACCGACCCATCCGCGTCCACGAACCCCCGAAGGAAAGCTAGCTTCTGCTCCTCCGTCGCTCCGAACACCCAGCCGGGAACGCGCTTCGTGTGGGCAGTGCCTCCAAACCCAAGATCAACAAGCATCCTCCCAGCCGCAACTGAGGAAACGCGGGTCGCTCGTTCCTGTTCCTGCACCGTGATCTCGCGGCCCCCGCGCTGCCGAAACTCCCGCCGCATGATGTCGCGGTAGTGATCCATATAAGTCGCACTAGCGGCCCTTGAGATACAGAAACCCGTGGGCTGCCCATCGGTCCTCTTGGTCAGGTTGCCGTCCCCCAGATAAAGACCGAAGAGCTCCATTAGCCCCACGGACGCATCCGAGTGGGAACCGGTTCCGTGCTCAGTCGAGGCCAGCGTGACCACAACATCTCCGACCCGCAACTCCCCTGCCGGGACATATGCGTGCTCGATCTTGTAGCGCCAACGATTCGGGCGAACATCGCCCGTCGTCTCCACACGCCTACGCACCAGCACACGGTGGCGCTCGTTGGAGTACAACGTCCGGTTCGTCGTACGGATCTTGAGTATCTCGTCTGTGCCACTTTCCGCACACGCCGTTACCGGCTGCAACTGTGGCCCGTTCTCCCCGAGGCTCCACACACGATCACCCGGGCGCACATCGGCTATAGACCTCGGACCGTCCTCGGTGAACACCGGAACTCGGCCCGGAAGGCAGTACGTGGCGTTATCGAGGATGCCGATCAGTGGCGGCGCGATGCGCCAGGCGGTAGCGCACTCGTTGCGATTAAGCATCCGCAGCCCAACGAGTTCGGCGTCCTTCGCGGTGTGGTTGAAAGATTTCCAGTCCGCGTCCCCCGTCAGTACCAGCGCGCGGAAGTTGTTCGCGCTACCCGCGTGCCGCGAGTCGAGCATCATCTGGAGGTCCTTCTGCTGCTCCTCACTCTTGATACTCGGCACAATCAACGCACCAGAGGGACGCACGCCATTCTCAAAACTCGCGGCGCTATACGTCTTTGCGTGGTACTCGAGCCGCAACGTGTCCGCGAGCGTCTCAATGGGCGAAACGCCGCGGTAGTACTTCCAGAAAACGATGTCCTCCCCGCGGAGTTCGTAACTGCCCTCGCCCGGCACCATGTAAAGCCAACGCTGGTTGTGGCGGTGCAAACGCTCCCAGGACAGTGGGATGATCGCGTCGGGCTCCGCACCAATCTGGGGGCGACTCAAAACAGCAGCTGCCTGGTTATAGATCCCGAGGTCCGACTCGATGAACTCCACCAAATCCATCGTGGACATCTTCCCCGGAACAGGGTTGAACAAGAGCTCAGCGAGGCTGGAATCATCCGCCCGCACGCGCTTCCTGTCGTCCCCGTCCGCGCTGCGCTCATACGTCTTGAGAGGCAACATGCTCTGCCCCAACGCGAGCGTGTCAACGCACGCACGCACCCACACCTGGGACCGGTACACCCCCATCGGAGACAAACCCAAGTCCGACACCGGACCCCGGCGGCTACCGAACGAAGCGAACGTATCGCTACGCGTGTCGAAGGACTCCACCAGCGTGCGGTTACCACCGCTCGAGAGAACGCGGGGCACTACACCACCGCCCCACTCGCGCCAGGCACAGCGTCAATCGTGGACACGTTCCCACACAGAATCGTGCGATCCCCATCAAGCGGCAACGGATCACCAACGCCCTGATGCTCACGCCCGTGACGGATCACCACACAATCCACGTACGAGCCCACGAGCACACCCTCCGTGGTAACCCCGTCCTTCGTATGGACGAGAACCCGGCGGCTAATCAGAAGCGGCAAACCACGGCGGCGGAACATGCCTAAAGGCTATGACCTGTGCAGAACACCGCCCTACGCCCAGAACGCCTTGAACTTCGGCTGCGAAGCGGACACCGCGCACAGTTCGCGCGCCATGATCGCCGCCACCGCAGCGTCGATCTTCTTCTTCGAGGACTTCGACTTCTTCGTGATGCGCTGCCCCGCCTCGGTCTCACGCACCACAGCGTTCCCAATGTGACGCGACAACACCTGGTCCCCATCGTGGCAGAGCTTCTGATCCTTCGCGTCCTGGTAGAAGTGCTGCGTTGCTTTCGTCATCGTGGTGCCCTGCCCGTACTGAACCATCGGCATCCCCCCGTCCTCGAGCTCATGCGCTTCGTCCTGGAAGTACGCCTGGTCATAGGCGACATCCACGAGGTCGTAGTCCTGGCGGATCTGGCGAAGGCACGACATAGCGCGCTGCTTCATCGACCGCCGGCCCTCCTCATGCTCGAACACGAACGCCTTGAACTTGATACGCCCATCGCCCGTAGGCGCCGCGAGCACCACCGCAGAGTTATCGTGCCGGAGTGCGATATCCACACCAGCCCACACCTTCTCCCCCTTCTGAAACCGCGAAGCGAGGTCGTCCCGCAGGCTCGCCCACAACCCCGTATCGAGGAACGACGATTCAACGTTCACCCACATATTCAGGCGAAATCGCTGGAAGTTGGCGAGCTTCGTTTTCGCGAACGCTCGAGCCATACGCTCCTCAGTGATCCACGGAGCGGGGTTCGTCATCATCCACGTCTCGGGATCCGCTGGGTCATCCTGCTTCGCATCCGCGCCGTACCACCAGAACAACTCACCCACCTCGCGGTCACGAACAATCCACAAACCACGCTCCGGGTTCTCCAGATCCGCGTGCCCCATGAACTTGTGGTACCGCTCCCCGAGTACACCGTCCTCGTCATAACCCGCGTGGGTGATGATCGACACGAGCGGCTGCTCCCGCGCCTCACCCGACTGCTCGAACACGTTCACGAGCTTGTCATCCGGGTGCTCATGGAGCTCGTCAATCACACCGCGGCTAAGGTTGATACCGTGCGCGGTACCCGCCTCACCACTCATCGCCTTGAGGAACGCACCCTCCCCATGCTCCGGGGCGGTGATCGTGTTCGTGAACGTCCGCAACTGCTTACTCAACCGCGGGGACGCCTTCACAAACTGGGACGCCTGACGGAACACAGCACCCGCCTGATCCCGGCTCTTAGCCCCCAGATACACCTCGGGGGACGGCTCAATGCGCCCATCACTCAGGTTCAGATCAGCACACAACCCGTGAAGCGCCTCACCCGCTGCCTGGGTACTCTTGCCATTCTTCTTGGGAAGCCCAAGCAAGCTACTCGTATACACCCGAAGGTTCGTACGCATATCAATCAGATAGAGCTCATCGAGATAAGCCACCTGAAACGGCGCCCACTCAATCGGCTTCCCCGCCCAACGCCCCTTCGTCTGCCGCATGTTCCGACTAATCCACTCACGAACCGCCGGACCCATCGTTGCGTAGCGCGCCAACCCGCTACTCCATCGGCTTCAAGCCGCCAACGGCATGGAGAATATTCACCGTCTCCCCCTGAAAACCAGCATCCGAATCGTCCTCCACCCCACCAACCGTGAGGCGAGCGCGATCAGCAGGCGACAACCCCAGCAGCCCCGAGTACTTCCGCAAGTCCTCACCCGCCTGGCGCATCACCTTCCACGCCGGAGTGATGCTCTGCCCATAGTTCGTCTCATGCGACAACCCCGACTCGTCGAGAGCCTTCGCGGCCTTGCGGTACCAATACAACGCCAACGCCGCAGCCTCAACAGCGATCGCATCCGAAGGGGTCACCCACACCACACACATCGAATGAACCTCACGCCACACCGCCACCTGAGCACCATCGAAGTGTGGAGGAGGCGCGAGCTCGCCCTCAACCCCATCAACCCCCCGCCCAGCGTGCCGATCCGGGCGAAACGTACCCTCAGCTTCCAACTGCTCACGCGATTTCGGGGCCCTAGCCATACCTCAAAGGCTAGAAGCCGTGCAGAACCAAAAACACTCGGCAACTGACGGCGCACAAAGCGGGCTAGGCGTATGTTTGACGTGTCTAGCGTTCATGGTGGTACGGGGTACCGGGTATCTACCCGATGAGGCGCAGCTGAGCCGGCGTTTTCCCTGCGTGCCGCCGGAGGTTGCACGTGCTGTGTGCCACGGCGATGTTGTCGGGGGCGTGTGCCCCTCCCTTGCTGAGCGGCACTAGGTGGTCAAGGTGAATGTCCTTGAGTGGTACGCGCTTCCCACATAGGTGGCATCGCTGGCCATCACGTTCGATGATCTCGGCTCTGTCGAAGCGTTCCACTCTATGCGCGTTTCGCTCTCTTGCCCTGCGCTCTGATCTATATCGCCAATTGTGTTTGGCGTGGTACGCGCGGATCTTGTCAGCGTTTGCTACGCGGTACTTCGCTTGTGTGGCGTGTATCCGTTCACGGTTCGCGTCTCGGTACTGCGCCATGTAAGCGCGATCGCGGTCCTTGTTGGCTGCGTATCGCGCGCGTCTGCGTTCTCGGATGCATTGTTTACATGCTGTGCGGTTGGTTGTGTACCAGTCGGTAGCTTCGGGCTTGTTCTGTTGGCATTTGGGACAACGGCGCATGGGTTTCAGCGGTTGCCCTTGGAGGAGTTACAGGATCGGCAGCAGACCTGTACTCCGTGTTCGAGGCTGCGGGCGAGTATGTGATCTACGGTGAGGTCGGCGGGGGCGTCACCACATACGGGGCACCAGTTGCCGTGTTCGAGGCGGTGTTTGGCGAGGGTGCGGGCGCTGAGCTTGCGCCATTCGGAGTCGTAGACCTTGCGCCGTTCGGTGTTCTCGGTTGCGTCCAGGGGTTTGATGCACGCGGCGCAGCGGCCGCGGCGTACGATGACTTGGGGGCGGTGGCATCCGATGCACATTCCGCGGCGTGTCACTTGGTGTCCTGTCTGCGGCGTGCGTCGAGCATCATCAGGATGTAGCGCTCCTGGAGCCCGTATGTTTGGAGTCGGCGGATGCGGCTGATCACTGAGCGTCCTCCGAACTCTGATAGGCCGAGGGCGTATGCGAGTGCTTGGCCTGCGAGTTGGCGGCGTTCGGCGGGGGTGCGCGAGTTGAGCCATGCTTCTAGTTCGTCTTTGTCGGCGCGTAGGGCTCTCCGTGGCATCCGCTCTTGGTGTGGTGGTTCCACGGTGCTGTCCCCCCCGGGTAGTTGCACGGCTAGTGAGAGGTGCATCACTCGCCTGCCTGCCGCTTCGCTGACGCTTCGAGTGCGTTGGCGATGCGGTTGAGTGCGTCGGCGATCTGCTGGAGGATTTTGGCGTCTGCTAGCGCCCACCCGATCTGGCTCATGCGTTCACACTCCCGCTTGTTGGGTGTTGCGCGTTGGGGCACTCGTAGGCGCCGCAGTCGGGGCATGGGACGGATTCGGGTGCGGGGTCCTCTGCGCTGAGAAGGGTGAGCGCTTGCGCTTCGCTGAACGGGCGGCGGCGTCCGGCTTGTACTTGGAGGCATTGGTGTGTCCACTTGCCACTGCGCAGCTTCCGCCACCCTGCGGTTATGAGGCGGGCTTGGTCGTCACACACCGTACTCATCCGCCTCATCCCCTTCGGTCAGGAGGAGCCCTGCGTGTCGGAGGACGCTGTCCGCTTGGGCTTGGCGGTGCGCTGCGATCGCGTCGAGCACGAACACCGCCGCGAACGTGACATAAGCGAGCCACGCCGCGGCGATCAGTACCACCGCACACCACACCCCGCTTACGCTGCGTTGTTGGTCTGGCACTTGCACTCCCCCACGAGTTGGCCGCACTGGTCGCATGGCTGCGGCAGGATCGCGCGCAGTGGTTTTAAAGGTGTGTGCTTCCGCACGGAGGTGGGGCAGTCGCAGTTGTCGTGTGTTTGGTGGCATTCGGGGCACACGAACAAACTCACGCGGCGCACCCCTTGAGCCACTTGCGATACGTGCGGGTCGCTTCACGTGTCCACTGTCCGTAGGCGCGGGGGTGGGCGCTGCGTTCTACCGCTTGGGCGAGGTCGTTGATGGAGGTCGCTGGGTTGCGGCGGTACACCGTGATCGCGTTGCGGTAGAACCAGCGCGCTGAGTACTCGGGGTTACGGCGCTTGTGGAGCGGTCCCCATGTTGCGATGAGTTGGAACAGGCCCGCGCTGGAGCCGTGCCCACCGCGCTGGTTCTCGAGGTTGGATTCTTGGGTGGCGGCGGCGAGGCTCGCGCGCATCACCTTGTTGGGCATGTGCCGGTTGCGTCCCACGGTGAGGATGCGGTGGATCATCTGGCGTTGGTGGCGGGTGGCGCGAGTTCCCTTCACCGTCGTACGAACTGGATTGCACGTGGGGGTGGTGTCGAGCGGCGAGCCCTGCTGTGTGAGGGGAACAGGACTCGCCGCCCTAACCGGTGTGGGCTCGTACGAAGCCGCGAGGCAGAGGACGACAACCACGATCGCTGCGAGAAGCAGCCCCGCTGGGGTGTGGCCTCGGTCTGTGGCTTCGGGAGCCCCGTTCGGTGCCTTGCCCCTTGAAGGGTGGTGGTAGGGGTAGGCGCCTGCTGGGAGGCTGCCAAAGCCCCCCGATTCTTGGGG
>Ga0136633_1000428_pt1 | contig 31931 bp, 32 predicted proteins | sample AntDrymeUQ832206_2_FD_105494 | JGI IMG/M metagenome (GOLD analysis project Ga0136633, IMG submission 105494) | Polar desert sand microbial communities from Dry Valleys, Antarctica - metaG UQ83 (22.06) | ecosystem: Environmental > Terrestrial > Soil > Desert | place: Antarctica: Dry Valley... | reverse complement strand
CAGACCATCGAACATCGGCGCTTGCAGCACCGCAAGCTCGCCGCATAACATCAGCCCCCAGACGAGGCCGACACTCCGCTAATCTACGCCGCGGTCTGCGCCAAATGTCCTGACGACGGACAGGGCTACGTTCTCGAATGTCTCAGCGTGATCGGCGGCCGCCGCCAGCTTACGCTTCAACTTTTCGGTAGCTGGGTCGCAATGGTCGCGAAGAAGGCGCTTCGCGGCATCGCGCTTCTCCCTTGCCTCGACGAGAGACACTTCGGGATAGGGGCCGAAGGTCAGGCGCTTTTCCTTACCACCATAGCGATATTTCAACCGCCAGGAGCGCGACCCCTTGGAGGTCACGAACAGATAGAGACCACCGGAGTCGGCCAGCTTATAGTCCTTCTCACGAGGCTTGGCGTTGCGAGCCTTAAGATCAGTGAGCATCCATGCCCCCAAACTTGCGGAGCCATGCCCCGCTCGTGCCCCCAAATGCCCCGGATTTCGGGCCATCTCATTGGCCGGCGATGGACGAAGCTTAGTGAAAATCGGTAGAAAAGCGATCGTTTTCAGACGATCTCGGATGCCAATGGCGCGGAATGTGGCGGTGCTGTCAGTCTAATGCGAACTCGTCTCCACACGATGGTACTCGGTCTTTGATGTTGGCGGGTCAGGCCGCGATCTGACGCCACTCTGCAAGCGCCGCAGCACGGCGCTGTTTGAAGGTCTGGCGGTCGACGAGGTGGCGTTCAAGGTTGAAGTGATTGTTGATATTGGCGTGGACCGAGGCGAACTTCTGCAGCGACTTCATTTGCGGAACCGGAGCATCGCTCGTTCTCGTCGTCGGAACGGCAGATGGCTGTTCTCAGCACGATTATTGAGCCAACGGCCCATCTCGCGGCGATCGAGATTGCCCAGTTCACGCATTGCCGCAGGATAGGATCGCAGGCCGTCGGTGACGATGGACGCGGGTTGGCCGTGGCGCTTCAGCGCTTTCTTCATGAAGCGTAGCGCTGCCGCTTTGTCTCGCGTCCTGGTGATGTAGCTCTCAAGCACCTCGCCTTCGTGATCGACTGCGCGCCACAGGTAGACCATCTTGCCGTTCAGCTTCACGAACATCTCATCAAGGTGCCAGCGCCATTGCCGGAACCCGCACATCCGTGACACCCGCTAGCGCCGGATCTCTCCGGCGAACATCGGGCCGAAACGGTTCCACCAAAACCGCACCGTCTCATGGCAAAGATCATAACCGCGCTCGAAAAGCAGATCTTCCACATTCCGAAGCGACAGCGGGAAACGAACATAGAGCATCCCGACTTCGCGGATCACCTCGGGCGTGGAGTTGAAATACCGAAATGGGCTGGGCGGCTTGGCTCTTGATGGTCGGCTCATCCAAGCCAAATATCAGCACGGCCCAATCCGTGCCACATTGCTCTGACAGGACCATCGTGGTTGATGGCAAACGCTGGCATGCGCTTCCGCGGGCGTCTTCGCCCATTGGCGATCGCATCGCTAGATTCTAGCGGCGAGACGCTGGACCCCATTAACCATTTTCCTCTGCCGAGCCTGTTCGCGCACCAAACGTCGCCGGCTGAACAGCTTCTCGGCCTCCATGACGATGAACAACCCGGTGCCCACAGCGACGATTGCCGCCCAGTCCCGGATTATCAGCGGCCGACTGTCGAACAGCGCCTGCATAAAAGGTGCGTAGGTGAACAACGCCTGCCCGGCGACGACGATGGCAATCGACCCGAGGACCGCAGGCGTGCCCAACGCACCGCGCCAGCTGATTGAGGTGCCATGCGTGTAGCGCACATTGAACAGGTGCACGATGCCCGAGACCATGATCATATTCACAACTATTGTGCGCGCTGTTGCCAGATCGCGGCCGTGGCTCATCGCCCAGAAGAACGTTCCCAGTACGACCGCAGCGAGGACCGCGGACGTCAAGCTCACGCGCCAGACGAGGTTTTGCGTAAGCAGCGCGGCGGACGCAGGCCGGGGAGGGCGTTGCATGACGCCGGGCTCGGGCGGCTCAAACGCGAGCGCCAGGCCGAGCGATAAGGCGAGCAGCAGGTTCGTCCAAAGTATCTGCGTCGCGGTCAGTGGCAGCTGGAACCCGATTAGGATGGCGAGCACCACAGCCATCGTCTCGCCGCCGTTGGTTGGTAGCGTCCAGACGATGACTTTGCGGATGTTGTCGTAGACCGTGCGGCCTTCGTAAACCGCCGCGATGATCGAAGCGAAATTGTCGTCGAGGAGAACGATATCCGCGGCTTCCTTAGCCGCCTCGGTACCCTTGCAGCCCATCGCGATGCCGACATCGGAGGCTTTCAAAGACGGCGCATCGTTGACGCCGTCGCCCGTCATTGCGACGATAGCGCCGTCTACCTGCAGCGCGCGGACGATGCGGAGCTTGTGCTCGGGGCTGGTGCGCGCGAATACCGACACGCGCTGGACGAGCGCCTGAAGGTCTGCGTCCGATATCGCGTCGAGCTCGGCTCCGGTTACGCCTTGCGGATCGTCTGCGAGTTCGAGCTGGCGCGCGATGGCAAGTGCAGTGGCGGCGTGATCGCCCGTGATCATTTTGACCGCGATGCCGGCCGAGCGACATTCGGCGATGGCGGCGACGGCCTCGGGACGGGGCGGGTCGATGAAGCCAACCAACCCCAGAAAGTCCACATCGGTTAAGTCCTCCGCGGCCAGGCTTTCGGCCGCGTGGTCCAGTCGCTTGACGCCGAATGCGAGCACACGTTCCCCGCGTTCCGCAGCCCTTGCGATGGCCTCGTTCCACCGTTCTCGATCGAGGGGCGCGGCTGCCATCGCGAACAGCGCCTCTGGCGCACCCTTGACGAAGATGGCGTGCGCACCGGCCGGGCCCTCGTGCAGCGAGGCCATGTAGCGGTGCCTGGCGTCGAACGGGATCTCGTCGCGGCGCGGCCATTCGGCGCGAACGTGCGAAGCATCGAGTCCCGCCTTGCCGGCAAGCGCGACCAGCGCACCCTCCATCGGATCGCCAATCACGGACCAGTGTCCGCCCGTCTCCGCGAGGTCGGCGTCGTTGCTGAGCAGGCCGCTCAGCAAGACTGGCAGCGCGGTAGCGATGGCAGCGGCATCGTCGTCGCCCTCTGCTTCCAGCCTGCCTTCGGGTGCGTAGCCCGTGCCGGTTACGGTAAGCTCATGGTCGCGAGTAACGACGCGCGCGGCCGTCATCTCGCCCCGGGTGAGCGTTCCCGTCTTGTCGGTACAGATGACGGACGTCGAGCCCAGTGTCTCCACTGCGGGTAGCTTGCGGATGACTGCGTTTCGCGCCGCCATCCGCCGGACGCCGATCGCCATGGTGATCGAGATGACGGCGGGCAGGCCTTCGGGGATGACGCCGACCGCCAGCGCGACGACCGAGATCAACGCGTCCGGCCAGGCGAACCCGCGAATCTCCACGGCGAACGCGAACAAGAGGATAGTCGCAACGCCGACTATCCAGGTGAACCGCCTGGCGAAGTCGTCGATCTGTAGGAGGAGCGGGGTCGTCATTCTGCCGACGGTCTGCAACAGCGCGGCGATGCGACCGATTTGTGTGCCAAGGCCGGTCTCGACCACCATCCCGGTGGCTTGGCCTGCGGCGACCAGCGTACCCGAGAACGCCATGTTGCTTTGATCGCCGAGCGCTGCGTTAGGTACTAGGCCGACATCGTCTGTTTCCCCGTCGTCCTTAACGGCCGCGATCGATTCGCCGGTCAGCAACGCTTCGTCGATCAGCAGCCGGCGGGCGCGGATCAGGCGCACGTCGGCGGGAACCCGATCGCCCGCCTCCAGCAAGATGACATCGCCGGGGACGAGCGCATCAACGGCCACACTCGTGCGTGCTCCATCGCGCAAGGCCGTAGCCCGGGGTGATATTAGCTCGCGTATCGCCTCGAGCGCTCGCTCGGCCTTGCCCTCCTGCACAAACCCGACGACGGCGTTGGCGAACACGACGGCCAAAATGACGCCCGCATCGACGGCGTGGCCGAGTACCAGCGCAGCGGCGGCAGCAGCGAACAGGAAGTAGATCAGCGCGCTATTGAGATGGGCGAGAAAGCGCAGCACCGGGTGCCGGCCCGCCGGTACCGGCAGAGCATTCGGACCGAAGCGCCGGAGCCGGTCCGCCGCCTCGGTTTCCGAAAGACCCGTGACTTTCGCGTTCAGCACCGCCCATGACAGATGCCGCGCCCCTGAGTGCCAATTCCGCGTTTCATGAATCGTCATGCGACGCTCCGTGAGACACCGATCATGTGGGGCCGTAAGTGCCAATTTCGCGAGGCTGAAACGGTGGCGAGGCTGGACTGGTGGCGAGTTCATGCGCCACCCCGCGGCGTGGTCGGAGGTCCGCAATCGCGAGTGCCTGCTTCAAGGTCGGTTGTCTCCTTCAAGCACCGTCAGGGGCGAGCCTGCGCTGCCTCCTCTCAATGAGTCCTGTGTGATGACCACTGTGGTTCCGGGTCGGAGTATTGATCCGACGGCTCTACGAAAACCCTCAGGCACGTGAATCCGCCCTCGCAGTTCCGACGCTTCATCTGGCAGCCCTTCTTGGCCGGGCAGCCCGATACGCAGCCAGCTTTGCGGGGTCCCCTGGGCAGCGCGAAGCACATATGCCGAGGTGCGCGTGATTGCCCCGTCGATTGTAACCGGAGATTGGCCGACAACGATACCGTCGCGAAGCACGATCAGCCTCTGGTCGGCGGCGCTGATTACGATCGACACGGGCCCCGAGGGCGACAGCTCCGGGTGCCAGGTGGCTTCCGAGGTTGAAGTAGCCGAACCCGGCCTCAACAGAGTCTCAGCCGGCGCGATGCGCGGTACAACTGACTGGTTGGTTATGATCACGGTCATGCCAAGGCGGGTGACACCGTAGAGCAGGCGGGCAAAATTCTGCGGCAGCCGGACGCAGCCGTGGGAAGCGGGATAGCCCGGGATGTTGCCACCGTGAAGCGCGACGCCGCCCCAAGTCAGACGTTGCATGTAAGGCATCGGAGCATTGTTGTAGAGGTTTGAATAGTGCTCGATGTGGCGCTGCAATACGGTGAACACGCCGGTCGGCGTGCGATAGCCGGGCTGACCGGTCGAGACGGTGGAGATGCCGATCGGGATGCCGTTGCGGTAGATCACGGCCCGCTGCGTGGCGAGGCTGACCACCAGGAGCACCGGGCCTGTAGGCGCCACCTCGGGTGCCCACAGATACTCGCCGGCCTTCAGGCGCTCCGCCGCCTCCAGCACCGAGCCGGAACTCAGCGACGGCTGGGCTAAAATTTCCGCCTGCGCCGTGACAATCGCCGCTATCGCAATGATGACAAAGAACCGGCGCACGCTCTTCCCTCCTGCTGAACTGTCTCGACTCCGGCACCCAGCCAGCCGCGCCTTTGAGAGCGGAGTACGCCGAGAGCGGCCGATCCGCTTTCCGTAAGTTTACCTAGTGCGGTGACAGCCGTCGGCCTGCTGGTACTCGCCAGATCCTGCAGGATCTGGCAGGGAAATCGGCCCTCGCATTCCTATTTTGTCGGCTTTGTGGTGGCGGGCGTCTTGTCGGTGTCCGGATGGCCACCCCGCCGGGCCACGGCGCCTTACGAATTCTCCCGTAATCGCTGGGGCGCCGACTTCGCGCGGGCCTTCGCGCGGGCTAAGGGACATTACTGATCTGCCGGTTGTGAGGATCGATGCAGAGTGGAGCCTCATTAAATTGAGGCTCGTGTGCTATGCCCATTCGCGACCTCCTTCTGCAGCTCAGCAGCTATCCAGAGCCGACGCCGCGCTGGGCGCTCGATGCCGCAGCATCTGTGGCCGAGCTCTTCGACGCCCGCCTCTCCGGCGCTCTCTGCCACGTCCATATTCCTAAGATCTCCAATTACCTGGCCGACAAGCTGGTGAAGGCCAATGAGGCGATCGCCGCCGAAAATGCGAAGAGCGATCGCAACGCCAAGAACCTTCTAGCCGAGTTCATATCTGTGGTGGGCACCGAACGGATGGGCGACGAGATCCTGATCGAGTGCGGGCCTATGGCGACGCCTCGCGAGCTCGCGGTACGGGCAAGGGCCTACGACCTCGCGATCCTGCCGAAATATGGCCAGCCGGACACACAATCGGTCGCCGAGGGCTTGGTCTTCGACTCCGGGCGCCCGGTGCTGCTCCTGCCCCCGTGCGGCGGCGCGAGTCATCGCTTCGATGAGGTCGTGATTGGCTGGGACGGCAGCAGGGCGGCCGCCCGCGCGCTGGCCGACGCGCTGCCGATCTGCGCTCGGGCAGGGACTGTGGAGCTGGTCACAATTACCGGCGAGAGTGCATTGGGGGCGGGAACTTGTTTGTCTGACTTGCGCCGTCACCTTTCAACGCACGGGATCGACGCGCGCATGACGGAAGTCACTGCGCAAGGGCGCGATGCGGGCTCGGCATTACTTCGCCATTGCGAGCGCGCAGGAGCCGATCTGCTGGTCATGGGGGCCTATGGCCATTCCCGGTTCCGCGAGTTCGTGCTCGGGGGCGCCACTCGGTCGGCGTTGGCGGACGCCGGGCTTCCAGTGCTCTTGTCGCACTAGCCTGTGAACGTCAGCCAAATGGCCTCCTCCGCGCCGGCCAGCAGCGACCTGCCGGGTCTCGCCCTCGCGCTCGCGATCGGTCTGCTGGTCGGTGCCGAGCGTGGCTGGCAGTTGCGTGACGCAGAGGCCGGGCGCCGTGTGGCCGGTATCCGGACTTTCGCGATCCTGGGGCTCATCGGAGGCCTGGCCGGGACCGGCCTCTCGGGTCAGGCCGGGGCTCTGATGATTGTTCTCGTCATCGGCGCAACTGCAGCGCTTTTGCTCGGCTACAGCGGCGACATGCGGCGCGACGGCAACGTTAGCGCGACCTCGACGCTGGCCGGCCTTCTCACCATCGGTCTCGGCGCAATGGCGACGACCGGCAATATGGCGCTGGCCTCGGTCGGCGCGGGCGCCGCTATGATCCTGCTCGGGTCGCGCGATGCGCTGCACCGCGCCATCCAGGTCACCAGCGAGAGCGACATCAAGGCGCTGCTCCGGCTAGTTCTCGTCGTCTTCGTTATCCTGCCACTGCTGCCTGATGCCGGCATGGGCCCGTTCGGTGCACTAAACCCTTACCGGCTCTGGACCATAGTGGTCATCATCGGGTCGATCTCGTTCGTCGGCTATATCCTCGTCCGCTGGCTGGGCGAGCGTCGGGGTGCATTGCTTACAGCAGCGGTCGGCTCGCTGGTGTCGTCCACTGCGGTAACCGTCGCAGGCGCGAGGCGAATCCGCGACGGCGCGTCAGGGTCCGGAGCGCAAGCGACCGTCGCGATCGCGTCATCGGTGATGCTGGTCCGATCGCTTTTCCTGGTGGGCCTGATCGCTCCCTTCTCCTTGGCCCCTTTTTCGGCCCTAGTGTTGCCGGGCCTACTGGTCTCAACCCTTGCATCGGCGCTGCTGCTCGATCTCGGCCACGCCCGGCCGGCCGAAGTCGAGACGGGCGCTGTGCGGCCTCCCGGCCTTGGGCTCGCCTTGATGTTTGCTGCGACGGTGTCCGTGCTGTCGGTTGCGTCAGCCTGGGCACAGGCGCGCTGGGATGGAGAGAGCGGCGCGATCCTGATCGCAATCGGCGGCCTCGTAGATATCGACGCGGCCATCGCCGCCATCGGCGCGCTGCCGCCGGGGACGCTCTCGGTCCACGTTGCGGCGCTGACGCTTGCCGCGGCGACTCTCTTCAATACCCTGTTCAAACTTGGCCTGTTCGTGGTCATCGCCGGCTGGCGGCGGACACTTCCTGGCGCTATGGCGTTGGCGGCGGGCGCTTCCGCGCTTCTCATCCCGATCGCGATCACGCTATTATGACAAATCCTCCGGCCGCAGGGGAATATCGCGCCAAGCTGTGCACCGCCGCCGAAGCCGTCGCCGCCATTCGGAGCGGCGCGGACATCGCGCTCGGCATGGCAGTAGCCGAGCCGCCGGCTTTGCTTACGGCGCTCGCCGCGCGGGTCGAGGCCGGCGACCTGAACGAACTCAAGCCCTGGTACTTCCATTCGCTTCTCCACGCCGGTACGACTTTGCTCCGCTACGAGCTTCTTGACCGGGTGCACCCCCACTGCATGTTCCTGAGCCCGATCGAGCGCGCGCTGATTCAGCGAGGCGAGGCCGAGGGGCATGTTCCGATCGAGTTCGTGCCGGTCGCTTTCAGCGAATCATCGCGGCTACTGTCTGAGCGGATTTCCTTGGACAGCTTCATCACCACCGTCTCGCCGATGGACCGGAATGGCTGGTTCACATTCGGGACCAGCAACGATTACGCGACGACCGCCGCGCGCAGCGCGAAGCGGCTGATCGTCGAAGTCAATTCGAACATGCCCCGCGTATTCGGCGAGTCGTTGCTTCACATCTCGGAAGTCGATGCGATCGTCGAGAACGATGTACCGCTCTTCCAGGCGGCCTATCCGAAATCTGTCGCGGAAGATGAGACGATCGCGGCCACCATCGCCGAGATGATCGACGACGGCGCCTGCATCCAGATGGGGATAGGCACGCTGCCCAACGCGGTCTGCGCGAAGTTAGAGGCCCATCGTGACCTGGGCATCCACACCGAGCTTATGACGCCGGCGCTCGCCCGGCTGATCGAGTGCGGCGCCGTGACCAACCGCCTGAAGACGACCTATCGCGGCCGCAGTGTTTTCACCTTTGCGATGGGCGACCGTGCCTTCTACGACTTTCTGGACGACAATCCCTCGATGCACAGCGCGCCGGTGCAGATCGTCAACGATCCCAGGCACATCGCCAAGAACGACAATGTCGTCTCGGTCAACGCGACCTTGCAGGTAGACCTGGGCGGCGCCTGCAATTCCGAACATATGCTCGGTCGCCAGTATAGCGGATCCGGCGGCCAGCTCGATTTTGTCCGGGGCTCCTGCGCGTCGAAGGGTGGCAAGTCGATCATCGCCTGCCATTCCACGGCGAAAGACGGCACAGTCTCTCGCATCGTGCCGCGCCTCGAGGGGCCGGTAACAACGCCGCGCAACGATACTCACATCGTCGTCACCGAGTATGGCTGGGTCGATCTCAAGGGCAAATCCCTCAGCGAACGCGCCGAGGCGCTGATCGGCATCGCCCATCCCCATTTCCGCGACGAGCTGCGCCGCGCGAAAATCTGAGCCCTGCTCCGGATGGATGTCGCGCCCGCGTCGGAAGTTCTTCCATTGCATGTCTTCTACCCCTCCTGGTCGGACGCTGGCCGGCTCCGCCGCGCTAGACCAAGAGGAAAGGCAGCAAGAGGAGGCAATCGAACGGATGCTGGCCGAAGCTGTGGCTGGCCGTGCGGCGACGAAGCTGCCCAGCCATCAGCGCGCCCTTGTCGAAATCGGCTAGGCGCTAAGCGTCATTATGAGGGAAACTGAGGTGCTCGACCCGGACTTCGCAGCAATGGGCGCCGCAGCGCCACCTATCTCGGCAGCCACGCCGCCGACCGCTTATTCTGGTGACCGCGGAGCCGCGGTGGCTCGCCGAGCGTGCGCACGAAGTAATGGGGGCCGGTGTTTCCACCAGCCCCCACTTTCCTAGGATCTAATCCCCTTACCGTGAAGGCAAGGCTTTCATCACCTGGGCGGATCGGGTTCCGGTGGAAATCTTGCGACCTCAGCCGGTACCTTCTCGGGTCTCCTTCCTTGGCATTGCTGCCTCGGCCGGTCCCCAGCGAGTCCTCGTCGAAATATTGCTACCTCTCCGAAGTCTCTTTCGCGGCTCCTTTGCCCGAAAGCTCCAGCTCCACTGGACGGTCTGGAAATTGGGAGCGGCATTGGCTTTCGCCTGTGCCTCACACTTCTTCCTCGCTCGCCCTGCCATTCGCTTCCGCTACTCTCATCCTTTCGGACGTCAGTCGCTTCCGCGGGGGCAGTGACCAAGAGCTTTCTTCCGTTTCCGGTCGATCGCTAATGGCCATGTCCTTTGTGGGCGAGTCGCTGGGCGACTTGGATACGTAGATGTCCTTAGGCAAGGTCGATTTGGCGGCGTCGCATGACCCCTGGCCCGATGCCGCCGCGCGCATATTCGATCGGCCCGAGCCCGGTGCAGAACCAAGTTGCTGCCCGCCTCGAGCCGGACAGAAACCTCGTCCACTCCACCGAGCGGCGGGAAGTGGGACACCTGCAGGAGCCTCTGCCCATGGGCTCAACCCAAGGTCCGGATCACCGGGATTGGTCCGCTCGCGAAATCGCATCCCGGACAGCATCATCCGCACGATCGGCGCCATCGCCGACCCCGAGAAAAATCTCGTAAGAAAAGCGGCCCGGCAGGCTGAGGGTCCGACCATGACGACCGGAAATCGGCGTTATCCGGCGAAAGCTGGTGAGCGTTCGACAGCTTCGCCGCTGACGCCAAACAGTGCTCGACTGGGGCGAGGCAACGACGCGATGCAGTCGCCGAACTCGGCGATCGCGGCCTCGACGTTGCGGCGCCACACCATTGTCCGGCCGAGCGCATAAGCGCTTTTCGGGCACTGTCAGAGGGATGTGGCAGGGTCTGGGGCTGGCTGCTAGCGCGCGGGGATGAGCCGCAGATCGAGAGCCAAGCCACCCAGCCCATTTCGCTATTTTCATTCCTCACCTGAGCTAATCCGCCAGGTCGTGATGCTGTACGTTCGGTTCCCCCTGTCGCTGCGGAATGTGGAAGACCTGCTTTTCGAGCGCGGGATCGACCTGTGCCATGAGACGGTACGTCTGTGGTGGAACAGATTCGGTCCACTTTTCGCCAGTGAGATCCGGCGGCGGCGCGAAACAATACCCATATTGTCGCTACGGAATATGGCTGGGTCGACCTCAAGGGTAAGTCGCTGCGGGAGCGCGCCACAGCCCTGATCGGCATCGCCCACCCCAAGTTCCGGGACGAACTGTCCGCCGCAATCGTCTAGCCCCGATTACGCATCATTGCGTATTCGAGAGCGTCGAGCATCGTCGCATCCTGATGGGCATCAGGGAGAAGAACGATGTCCCCAGCCTACTTTCCATCGCTGCGTCGCGGCTACCGCGCCAGGACGGGATCCACGATCCTGGCGGGCGTGCTCCTCATTCTCGGCGCCGCGCAGGTCGCCCCGTCGAGCGGCGGTCCAATCAGTTCCTACGGCGCAAGGCCATGAAACGCATCCTGGTCGCCACCGATCTTAGCCCAGGCTCGATGAACGCACTCGCTCGCGCGATCCAGCTCGCCGCCCCGACAGGCGCCTCCATCCGCATCCTCCATGCGATCGGGCGGTCGGCATCTTCGGACGCCAGCATGGCGACGCGCAAGCGCATCATTCGGGAAGTGCATGCGATGGCGGCGGCGATCGCGGGCCACGATCTCGAATTTACGCTTAGCATTTCCTCGCGCCCGGCCGGGGAGGCGATCGTCCGCAAGGCGGCCAAGTTCGGTGCAGACCTGGTCCTGCTCGGCGGTCATGGCGAGCTCCGCTTTCGCGACGCGATTTTCGGCACGACCGCCACCTATGTCGTGCGCCATTGCGATCGCCCCGTCCTCATCGTCCAGAACGAGGACGCCGCCCCGTATGCGAAGGTGATGGTCGCGCTCGACCATAGCGGCTCGGCCGGGCCGACGCTCGCCGCGACGCTCGCCGTCGCGCCCGTGGCCCAGCTGTTCGCTGTCCACGCTTTCGACCCGCCGCTCGCCGAGCTGTTCCGCGGTTCGAAAGGGGTCCTGGAGGGCGAGCTTCGCGAGCGCGCCGAGATCGAGGCCCTGCTCGCTCGCTTAACCGGCGAGGACCCCCGCCCCGCCGCCGCAAGCCATGCGCTTGTCGCGCCCGGCGACGTCCTCACGGTGCTCATGGGCCGCTTTGCAGAGCTCAAGCCCGACCTAGTCGCGATGGGCACCCGCAAGCATGCCAGCTTCATCGGCAGCCATGCCGTCGACACCCTTTATTGGTGCCCGAACGACATCCTGATCGTGCCGGAGCACGTCAACGCCGAGCTCGACGACCCGACGCCCGGCGCGGTCGTGTTCGCGTGATCGCGCCGACGGTCGGCATCCACGGGGCCGCCCGGACAGTCACCGGCTCGTGCTTCGAAGTGACATTCGGTCGTCGGCGCGTCCTGGTCGATTGCGGCCTGTTTCAGGGGCCGCGCACAATCGAGGCGCTCAATCGAGAACCCTTCGCATTTGATCCGCGGAAGATCGATGCAGTGCTTCTGACCCATGCCCACATGGACCATAGCGGCCTGCTTCCTAGGCTTGCTGCGGAAGGTTTTCACGGCCCGATCTGGTGTACCGCTGCAACCGCGGACCTGCTCTCAGTGATGCTGCCCGATGGGGGGCGCATTCAGGAATATGAGGCGGCGCGGCGGAACCGCCGCGCCGCCCGCGCGGACGAGCCCCCGGTCACACCACTCTACACTTCCGCCGACGCCGAGCAGGCGATCGAGCTTGCCCGGCCGGTAAACCTCGAGGACCAGTTCGAGGCGGCACCGGGCTTCCAGGCGCGGTTCTGGAATGCGGGACATATCCTGGGCTCGGCCTCGGTTGAGCTCTTCGCCGGGGGCACGCGGATGCTGTTTTCGGGCGATCTCGGACCCGACAATAAGAGCTTCCATCTCGACCCCAATGGCCCTCGCAATCTCGATCATCTGTTCTGTGAGGGCACCTATGGCGATCGCGACCGCGAGACGGTGACGATCGCCCAGCGCCGCGCCCTGCTTGAGACCGAGGTGAAGGCGACCCTCGGGCGCCGCGGCAATCTCGTCATCCCCGTCTTTGCGCTCGAGCGCACCCAGGAGCTACTGCTCGACCTCGCGCAGCTGATCAACGAAGGCCGGATCGGCAACAGCCAGGTGTTCGTCGATTCCCCGCTCGCCAGCCGGGCCACGGAGATCTTCCGCAGGCACGAGGGCGAACTCGAGGATCTCGGCGGCGAGGACGTCTTTAGCCATCCGAACTTCCATTTCGTCGAGCGCGTCGAGGAATCGATCCGGCTCAACTCGGTCACCGGAGCGATCATCCTCGCCGCGTCCGGAATGTGCGAGGCCGGGCGCATCCGCCATCACCTCCTGCACAACCTGCCCAGCGCCCAATCGACGATCCTGTTCGTCGGCTTCCAGGCGCAGGGCACGCTCGGCCGCACGATCCTCGAGGGCGCGCGCCGAGTCCGCATCTCCGGGCGGGACGTTGCCGTGTGCGCCCAGGTCCGCAGGATCGACAGCTATTCGGCCCATGCCGACCGCACCGAGCTTCTCGCCTGGATGAAGGCGCGACAGCCGGTGCTCGGCAGCCTGTTCCTCAATCATGGCGAGGCGGGTGCGATCGACGCGTTGCACAAGGCCGCCGAGCAATTCCTGCCGTCGGTGATCGTGCCCGAGATCGGCGAGCGTTACGAGCTCCCGGCGGGGGCGCCGGCGCGGCGCCTCGCCACAGGCCGGGTCGACCTGCGCCACGCTCTCAGCCGCGACTGGCAGAACGACTATGCCGACCTCGCCGTCAATCTGAAGCGCAAGCTCCAGCAGATCGAGAACGATGCGAAGCGCGCGGAAGCGATCGCCCGCATGCGCCAGCTTCTCGACGAATATGGCACCTTCCGGAGCAAGCGAAGAACGCGCGCCGCCTAGAGGTGAGCGGAGCGGAGTCGGAGTGAGTTGCCGATCACCGCGACCGAGCTGAACGCCATCGCCGCCCCGGCCATGACCGGACTAAGAAGCAGACCGAACAACGGGTAGAATAGACCGGCCGCGACCGGGATGCCGGCCGCGTTGAAGACGAACGAAAAGAACAGGTTCTCGCGAATGTTGCGCATCACCCCCCGGCTGAGGCGTCTCGCCCGCAATATCCCGCCGAGATCGCCTTTGACGAGCGTCACCGCAGCGCTTTCCATGGCAACGTCCGTGCCCGTCCCCATCGCAATGCCGACGTCGGCCGCGGCGAGCGCTGGAGCGTCGTTGATGCCGTCGCCCGCCATCGCCACGCGCCGCCCCTCCCGGCGCAAGCGCTCGACGACCTTTTGCTTAGCCTCCGGCAGAACGTCGGCCATGACCTCGTCAATGCCGCCGACCTTGCGCGCCACGGCTTCCGCCGTGCGGCGATTGTCGCCGGTGACCATGACCAGCCTCACCCCCTCCTCCCGGAGCGCGGCGATCGCCTGCCTTGCGCTGTCCTTGATCGGATCCGCGACCGCGATGAGCCCGGCCACCTTGCCGTCGATAGCGACGAACATGACGCCCTGACCGTCGGCGCGCATGTCGTCGGCCCGATCTGAAAAAGTCGAGGGATCGACATTCAATTGCTGGAGCAGCGCCTTGTTTCCGAGCGCCGCCCGCTTTCCTTCGACCGTGCCCGTCACGCCCTTGCCCGTATGCGATTCGAAATCACTCGCCTGGGGTGGCTCGATCCCGCGCTCCGCGGCGCCTTCCACGATGGCCGCCGCCAGCGGGTGCTCGCTGCCGCGCTCCAGCGCGGCGGCGAGCTTCAGCAATTCGGCCTCCGCCGTGCCCGGCGCCGGCACGACGGCGACCAGCCTGGGCTTACCGAGCGTCAGCGTCCCGGTCTTGTCGACGACCAAAGTATCGATCTTCTCCATCAGCTCCAGCGCCTCGGCATTCTTGACGAGGACGCCGGCGGTCGCGCCGCGGCCCGTGCCGACCATGATCGACATCGGCGTGGCGAGGCCCAACGCGCAGGGGCAGGCGATGATCAGCACGGCCACGGCATTGACCAGCGCATGGCTCATCGACGGTTCCGGCCCCCAGATCGCCCAGATTCCGAAAGTCAGGACGGCAACCAGCATGACCGCTGGGACGAACAAGCCCGCAACCTTGTCCGCCAGGGCCTGGATCGGGGCGCGGGAACGCTGCGCCTGAGCCACCATGCGCACGATCTGGGAAAGCATCGTGTCCTGGCCGACACGTTCGGCCTTCATGAGCAGGGTGCCCGTGCCGTTGACCGTCGCCCCGGTGACCTTCTCGCCAGCGACTTTCTCGACCGGCACGGGCTCCCCGCTGATCATGGATTCGTCGACGGACGAACGGCCCTCGATGACCACGCCGTCGACCGGGACCTTCTCGCCCGGACGAACGCGAATCACATCGCCGGGCTGGACCTGTTCCAGCGGAATGTCCTCTTCGCTGCCGTCCCCGCGCACGATCCTCGCCGTCTTCGGCGCCAGTCCGAGCAGCGCCCGGATCGCCCGGCCGGTCGCGGACCGGGCCCGCAATTCCAGCACCTGCCCCAGGAGCACCAGCGTGGTGATAATCGCGGCGGCTTCGAAATAAACCGGAACCGCGCCGCCCATGGTGCGGAAGGATGGCGGAAACAGAGTGGGCGCCAGACCCGCGACCAGGCTGTAGCCATAGGCAACCCCGACACCGAGGCTGATCAGGGTGAACATGTTGAGGTTGCTGCTCCTGAGCGAGGCCCAGCCAAGCAAGAAGAACGGCCAGCCGCCCCAAAGCACGACGGGACTTGCGAGCGCGAACTGAAGCCAGATCGACGTGCGGACCGGCAGCGGGTGCCAGCCGAACAGCTCCCCGCCCATCGCCAACATGGCCAGAGGCACGGACAGCATCGCGCTGATCCAGAATCGCCGCGACATGTTGATGAGCTCAGGGTTGGGCCCTTCATCGAGGGTGGGCTGCATCGGCTCGAGCGCCATTCCGCAGATCGGGCAGTTTCCGGGACCGGCGCGGCGGATTTGCGGGTGCATGGGGCAGGTCCAGGTCACCTCTTGCGGAGCCTCGGTCGAATGGTCCACCCGCGCTTTCCCTTCGATGTCGACTTACCCTAAATTTATGCGCCAAGCTGGTAATAGATGCTGCGCTGGGCCGGCCGGCCTAGCTGTCCGGGCTGCTCGGGCTACTGCGGAAACCTGAATGGCCTGCGTGCCGGCGCTACGATTGCGTCGCGCCCCATTGCATTATCGCCGCGAGATGGCGGCAAGGCCGTTGTAGACCAGAGCGATCAGCGCGCCGATTACGGCGCCGAAGATCAGCGACCAGCACACGCCTTCGACCAAGGCCGCGCCCGAGCGGATCTCGGCAGCCGTGAACAGCTGGATGTACATGTGGGTCGCGCGGACGCTCGGAATGAAAACCGCCAGCCAGCAAATGATGAACAGCAACAGGCCGACGATGCCGCCGGTCAGCATCGATCGAAACGTGTCGAGCTTGCGGTCATCCCGCGCTCTGGATTCCCTCGGCGCGATGGTGCTCATGACCGTTCTCCCTCAATTGGTTCTGTCGTGATGTGCGGTCTCGACGGCCGTCCACATACGTAGTTTCCCCCGGACCGAGCTTCAGGCGTCGGACGATCAGGGCCGCGGCTGCTCGCCGTGCATCCGATCCATGGTTTCGATCATGTGGGACATCGTGTCGCGGCATTGCCGCATGCGCTCCATCATCTGCTGGTGCATTGCCGGATCACCCGTCATCCGCCCCTCATCCGTCGAGCTTTTTTGGGCCGGCTGATGCTGCGGGTGGGCCGCGGAATGCTCGTTATGCTGGGCGGCCTGTGCTGCCGCCGTCGCAATGGCCAAGCCGACTGCAAAGCCTATGGTCGCCGATTTCAAGTTCGTTCTCATGACATTTCTCCTTCCACGAAATCTTGTGAAGCATCATCGCGATTGTCAGTGCGCGAGCAGCAGCGGCAGCCGGCTGCTCCGCAGCATGTCGCGGGTGGTTCCGCCCAGGACCGTCTCGCGCATGCGCGAATGTCCGTAGGCGCCCATGACCAGATAGGCTCCCGCCAGCGCACGGGCCGCGTCGGCGAGCGCCTCGGCGGTCGTGCGGCCGTCGCTCGGCCATTCATGGAGCTCGGAGGTGATGCCGTGGCGTGAGAGGTATTCGCACGCATCGGTGGGGGGGAATTCCGTCTTGTCCTCAGTCACGGTGACGATCCGGACCGACGAGGCCCGGCGCAGCATCGGAAGGGTGAGGCGCAGCGCGTGCGCCGCTTCCCGGGCACCATTCCAGGCGAGAATGGCTGAACCGCCGCAGTCCAGCGCGCGGCTGGACTGCGGCATCACCAGGACCGGCGCGCGTGTGTGCACCACGACGTCTCCGACAATCGAGATCGGTCTGTCATAATCGTAGCCCCCTTCGGGGAGGCTAAGCACAACGAGATCGGCAAGGCGCGAGCGGTCGACGACGATCTGGGCCGGGCCACCATCAAAGCGCGACCAGTCCCAGCTTACGCCTTCGCTCTTGAGCCGCTGTTCTAACCTGGCTTTGTGCTTGTCTTCTCTCTCGCGCACCGCCTCCAGCACCGTCGGCAGCGCATATACCCCGCCGAATGCATCGCCCATGATGAAGGTGTCAAACGGGGTCACCTGGACGCAGGAGAGGTGAGCGTCGAACGCCCGCGCTACGTCGAGCGCAGCCTGAAGCCGGCTTTCGAGCCCGCGATCTTCATTTGCGTAGAGCAGCACGGTCTTCATCGCATCCTCCGTTGCGGGCGGACGATCCGCCGATGCCGATGGCTACGACCTTCAACTGGACTCGCAACTACGGAGATTCCCTGAGGCGCCTTCACCTCAGTAAGATCACCTATTTGTTAGCCTCTCCGGGCGTTTCACAGGGGATCAATGAACTGGAAATCGATCCGCCTCGAGCTAGCGCGCACCTCGGACTTCCCGCAGGGGTCCGCAAGCCGCGCATATCTCCTCCATTTGCCCCTCACTGAAGAGGGGCTCGTCGATGAGCAAACGCTCGAACGGGCTCCCGCGCGGGCAACGGCGCACCGTTTCTGGCCAAATGAGCGCGACATGGCAGGCTATGTCATCCGAACGTCGCGAGGATGGGCCCTGTCCTATCGGCCGGGAGAGGAGGATGACGAGGCAATCTTCCATCTCGAGACTCACCCAATACGGCTTGGCGAGTATGTCACGTTGACGGAACCGGTTGGTCGCCAGCTTCCCTTCCGAGTGGCCAGCCTCAAAGCGCTCAACTAGAGGGAGTTGCCTCGCCACCCAGCTCGGCCGCGAAGGCAATGCGGAGCGCCTCCGATAGACTCGCGACCCCTAATTTGGTCATCAGGTTAGCGCGGTGAATCTCGACGGTGCGCGGGCTGATGTCGAGGTCATACGCAATTGTCTTGTTGGGATGGCCGCGTACCAGACCTTTCATCACGTCCAGTTCGCGCGGAGTTAGAGCATCCAGGCGCACACGCGCTTCATCGGCGCGCGCATGGCGCCGGCCGGTCTGTTCGAGCCGGGCAAAACCGTCCTCGATAGCGCCGAGCAGCACCGCTTTCTCGAAGGGCTTCTCGATAAAGTCGGCCGCGCCGGCCTTCATCGCCTGGACGGAGACGGCGACATCGCCATGCGCCGTCATCACAATGACCGGGAAAAGGATGCCCTGCTCGCGAAGCCGCTTTTGAACCTCGAGCCCGTTCACCTCCGGCATCTGCACGTCGAGAAGGATGCAGCCAGGGACTGCGGCTTTGATATCCTTCAGAAACTCAACGCCGGATGTGTAGGTCTTGACGATGTAGCCCGACGTGCGGAGCATGAAGCTCACAGAACGGCGGATCGACTCGTCGTCATCGACCAGATGGATAGTGCGACTTTCCTCAGCCATCGGCTTCTCCTGAAGCATCGATCAAAGTGAAATGAAAGGCGGCGCCGCCAAGGTTGGATGGCGCTGTCCAAATCCGCCCGCCATGACCGGTAATGATGGTGTGACAAATGGAGAGGCCGACACCCATTCCTTCCGCTTTGGTGCTCAGGAACGGCTGGAACAATCGGTCGACAACATCAGGAGGAAGACCGGGCCCGCTATCCTCGATGCTGATCCGCACATGATCCCCGTCAGCCTGATTCGTACTGATCCGGACCCTGCGAACCGGGCTCTCGGCCATTGCCTCGATCGCGTTGCGGACAAGGTTGAAGATGACCTGCTGAACCTGGATCCGGTCGATGATCGCGCGCTCGACCGAGGGGTCGAGCTTCACCTCAAGTTCGACGCCGCGCTCGCCCGCACTAACCAGGGCGAGCGCGCTGGCTTCGTTGATGACTCGCTCCAGGTTCTCGACCCGGTGCTCGGATTCGCCGCGTGAAATGAAATCGCGCAGCCGCCTGACGATCTGGCCGGCGCGCATCGATTCCGCCGCGCATTGCCGCAGCGCCTCGCGCACGATTTCCAGGGTTTCCTCGTCGGGATTTTCGAGCAGCTCCTCGGAGGTTTCGACATAATTGGCGATCGAGGTCAGCGGCTGGTTGAGCTCGTGCGCGATCGCGGTGGCCAAGGTTCCCATCGCCGTCACCCGCGAGACATGGGCCAGCTCGGTCTGCAGATCGTGCACACGAAGCTCGGCCTGCTGCCGTTCGGTGAGATCGCGAATGAAGCCAGTGAAGACGCGCCCGTCGCCGATCCGCGCCTCGCCTATATGAAGGTCGATCGGAAAGGTTCTGCCGTCCCGATGCCGGGCGGTGGTCACCCGTCCGATCCCGATGATCTTGCGCTCGCCGGTGGCAAGATAGCGCCCGAGATAGAGGTCATGCCGTTCCCGGTCGGGCGAGGGCATCAGAGCGCTGACATTCTCGCCGATGACCTCACTCTCCTTGAAACCGAACGTCTTCTCGGCCGCTGCGCTGAACGAAAGGATGCGGCCGCGATCGTCGATGACGATCATCGCGTCCGGGATCGTCTCGAGAATCGAGCGGAGATGCGCCTCGCGCGCGAACACCGGCTCTCGGGCCACCATTTCCTCGGAGACAATATCGTCGGGTTCCACCGCGCCAGTCTACCCAATTCGCGCGGTCAAGCCAAAGGCCCACTTCTCAGGCTGCGCGCGCCTGCTCCTCCTTCGGATGCGCGCCCAGCCATGCCCAGGCCTGCGCTTCCTGGTCGGCGCCAAAGTGGCGTAGCTCGCAACTGACCAGCGGATCGAGCGCCGCGAGCCAGGCGCAGAGCCAGACCGGGCCGCCAACCACAGCATAGCGCTCGACGCGCTCCAGCATGCCCACCTTCATCTGGAGATATTTGTGACCGAACAGGGCGCTGAGCTCGGCACCTTCGATATTCTTCACGCGGCCGAGCAGGCGGAGTGGCTGCTTCCGGTCGAGCGCCTTGTTGAAATACTCAGCGGCCGCCTGCGCGTCGGCGGTGCTTATCCGGCCATCGAGCTCGAAGCCGAGCACGTCGGGCTTGTCGGTCTCGATGATACGGATCGACGGGTCGTGCAGCGCATTGAGCTTGCCCTCGACCCAGGCGAGCGCCCGGTGCCGCTCGTCAGCGGTGAAGGTCTCATAGCTGATATGCGGAAGCAGCGCGCTTTCCAGCTTGGTCGCCCAGCGGATCCAGCGAAGGTCGGATACCACCGCAATCCGACCGAAGCGGCGCAGCTGCCGAAGCATCGCCGCGGCGCGCGGCAGGTAATTGGAGAGCGCGGTAACATCGAACCCTGAAAAATCTTCCACCTCCGCGAAAATATGGGTCTTTTGGTGCTTCGCGAGCGAGGATTCGACGCGCGTGGTGATCTCCTCCAGCTCTTCGCGCTTGAGCTTGCCGGTGATCTTGAGCGCGATCACGTCTTCGCTGGATTGAATTTGTTCGATCATCTCGAGTCTCCTTGTCCCGGCACGAATTACTCCCGAGCAATCCGGAGCGGACATAGGGAAGCTTACCTATGCCGGGCACCGATCGAAGCTGCGACATGGGTTTCGAGGAGACAGTCATGGCGGGCATTGTCATCATTGATGGACACCCGGATCCGGACCGGGATCATTTCGTTCACGCGCTGGCCGACGCCTATGCCGACGGCGCCGCCGGGCGGCACAGTGTCGACCGAATCGATGTTGCGACGCTGGATTTCCCCCTTCTGCGGTCAGCGAGGGAATGGAAAGAGGACAAACCGGTCCCGGCCATCGCCGCGGCGCAGGAGGCGATCCTGCACGCGAGTAAATTGGTCATTCTCTACCCGCTGTGGCTCGGCGACGTCCCAGCGCTGCTCAAGGGTTTCCTCGAGCAAGTCTTCCGGCCCGGTTTCGCGCTGGAGATGGGCGAGAGCGGCTTTCCCAAGCGGCTACTCAAAGGTCGGTCGGCCCACATCGTCGTGGCAATGGGCATGCCGGCGCCTTTCTATCGCTTCTTTTACGGCGCCCACAGTGTGAAGAGCCTCGAGCGCAACATCCTTGGCTTCGTGGGTTTCTCACCCGTTCGGCGATCGCTGATCGGCAATGTCGAGGGTCGCGAAGCTCACCGTCAGAAATGGCTTGATCGGGTGCGCGCTTTCGGCGCCGCCGGTTAGTGAGAGGCGAGATGCGCGACAACACATCATTCTATGATGCGGCTCGCAGACCATCTGCTTGCGACTCCCCTCGATCAGCTTGGCGCCCGCGAACGGCAGGTGATCGAACGCGCCGTGCGCCGTCACCGCGAGCCAATAGCCGATGCGAGCCTTCCAACAGAGAAGCTGACGTTCGGCAATCGCCTTGCCGATCGTGTAGCCGCGGTCGGTGGCTCATGGGGCTTCATCAGCTGTTTCGGCCTTGCGCTGGTGAGCTGGACCGCCCTCAACAGCTTGGCGCTGTCCCAGGCATTTGATCCCTATCCCTTCATATTCCTCAACCTTCTGCTTCGATGCTCGCCGCCGTACAGGCGCCGATCATCATGATGAGCCAGAACCGCCAAGCTGCAACCGACCGTAGGCAGGGCCGCCGGGATTTCGAGATCAACCTCAAGGCCGAGCTCGAGATCCTCGCGCTTCACTCAAAACTCGACCAGCTGCTCGCGGCCGCGGCGCCCGGTGGGGCACAGGATACGTGAAGCCTAGGGGCATATACGGATGGCAGCACTGCCGTTCCTCCAGGACATTGCCTGCGAAAGGATCAAACATGACCGAGCTATCGACCGTACCGACCTGACCCTTGTTCACGCTATCGGCGTGGTGCTCGTGACCAAATTGCTCAGGCTCGAGGACGAAAGGTTGCGGGCGCACCGTCTCGACATTGTCGCCTTTGGCCTGCTCATCTCGATGGCGCTTGGCCTATTCTCGCATCATACGCTCGAGATTGGCCTGTTCGCTTGGCGGCCATCAAACTGGCCGCGAAACACGAACCCGACAGCTCAGTCAGGGCGTGATCGCGACCTTGATCACCCCGTCGCGCTGATGCGCGAACAAATCGTAGGCCGCTTCGATATCGTCGAGGCTGAAGCGGTGCGTCACCAGGGCCGCAGTGTCGACCCGGCCCGCCGCGACGATCGCCATCAAACGGCGCAGCCGCTCCTTGCCGCCCGGGCAGAGCGTCGTCAGGATCTTGTGGTCGCCAAGTCCGGCTGAGAAAGCGTCGAGTGGGATCCTGAGATCGGTCGAATAGACGCCCAGCGACGAAAGCGTTCCGCCCGGACGAAGCACGCGGAGCGCGGCCTCGAATGTCTCCTGCTTACCTAGGGCCTCGATTGCCACATCGACTCCACGTCCATCGGTAATCCGCATGATTTCCGCCACAGGATCGGTCGACTGAAAATCAATGACATGATCTGCGCCCATCGCGAACGCGACTGCCGCGCGGCTGGGCGCACTCTCTACGGCGATGATCGTCGCCGCGCCCATCAGTTGGGCCCCGGCAGTCGCGCACAACCCGATCGGTCCCTGGGCGAAGATCGCCACCGTGTCGCCGATCCGGATACCGCCGGTTTCGGCGCCGCCGAATCCGGTCGAGAGGATATCGGGGCACATCAGCACCTGCTCATCGGTCAGCCGGTCCGGAATTACAGCGAGGTTGGCCATCGCATCTGGGACCAACAAGAACTCTGCTTGCGCCCCGTCGATGGTATTACCGAAGCGCCAACCCCCGAGCGCCTTCCAGCCATGCGGCGTTCCTGCTCCGCACTGCGCGCCACAGCCGGAGAGCGATGCATTCGACGTGCCGGAGGGCGTGATTGCGCCGGCGATCACCCTCTGGCCCTCTCGATAGCCTGTCACTGCAGAGCCCAGCTTTTCAATCACGCCCACGGGCTCATGACCGACCGTTAGACCGCGCGCGACAGGATATTCTCCCTTGAGGATATGGACGTCGGTGCCGCAAATTGTCGTGGTCGTGATCCGGATGAGGGCGTCGAGCGGCCCGACTTCGGGGATTGGCTTCTCGTCGAGCACGATGCGGCCGGGCTCGACGAAGATCGCGGCCTTCATTGTTGCGGTCATCGTTCGCCGTCCCTCTCTGGCAGGCCGGCTCCAAGACGACGACCGACCATTCCGCAGTCCGCATGGCAAGCTTGGCCCGGAGAGCCGCGTTTCATGGGCTGGTCCGGCAAGGGAATCCGCGCGCCTCGATGGCTGGCGCTGCAAAGTTCGACCCAAAGGATCGAGCCAGCGCCACCGCCGGCCCAGGGCGAGGCGCCCATCGCCAAAGCGGCGCTAAGTGCAAGCACGCGCGCAATCATCCCTGCTCCTCCTCGTCGATCAGGATGCGGAGCGCAGCGCCGTCCATGTCGTCGAATTGACCGCTCCTGAGCGCCCAGAAGAAGGCGGCGAGGCCGCACAGGCCGAGCAGGAGCGCGAGCGGGATGAGCAAGGTGAGGCCGGTCATCTCGCGGCCCCGCGTAGTCGAAGCGCATTGCCGACGACGATGATCGACGAACTGGACATGGCGAGCGCCGCAACGAGCGGCGTCACCAGGCCGGCCAGTGCGAGCGGGACAGCAAGCGCATTGTAAGCGATCGCGATTACGAAATTTTGCCGTACCACGCGCATCGTCCGGTGCGCGACGAGGATCGCGGTCGCCACCGGCGCGAGACTGTCGCCGAGGAAGACCGCGTCGGCGGCGTTCTGGCCGACGTCGCTCGCCGAAGCCGGCGCCATCGAGACGTGTCCGGCCGCCAACGCCGGACCATCGTTAAGGCCGTCGCCGACCATCAATACCTTGCAGCCGGCCTGCGTGAGCCGGGCGATCGCGTCGAGCTTGTCCTGCGGACCCATCCTGGTCTGAGCAGTGATATTCAGCGCCTTGGCAACTGGCTTGACTGCGGTGGCGCTGTCGCCGGAGATGATTGAGCAAGCGAGACCCTGCGCCTCAAGGTGTCCGAGTGTTTCCTTCGCATCGGGACGGAGCGCGTCGCGAAAATGAAGCAGCGCCGGTGCGTCGCCGTTGAGGGTGAATGCGACTGCCATGGGCTCCCCGCCTTGGCAACGCATCGGCCGGCCGAGAGAAACGGCGTGGTTTTCGAAGCTGCCCTCCATGCCGAAGCCCGGTACTTCATATAGGTCCTCCACCCGCGCCGGGCGCACGCCTTGGGCCTCCAACGCCGCGCGAAGGGCGCAGCTGAGGGGGTGCCTGCTCGCCTGAGCAAGCGCCAGAACCACTGACCGTCGTTCCGCAGGAAGAGTGTTGAGGTCGATCGGCTCGGGGCGGCCGAGAGTCAGGGTCCCGGTCTTGTCGAATAGCGCGCGGTCGGCTTCTGCAAGCCGCTCAAGGGTCGATCCGTCCTTCACCAGCACGCCACGCCGCATTAACGCGCCGGCGGCAACGATCTGCGCCGCCGGGACAGCGAGGCCGAGGGCGCACGGGCAGGTGATGATCAGCACCGCCGCCGCGATCAGCAAAGCCTGATGCCAGCCCGCGCCCGCGAGCAGCCAGCCGACGAAAGCGAGCAGTGCGAGCGTATGAACGGCCGGCGCATACCAGCGCGCCGCGCGATCGGCGATACGGACGTAGCGCGAGCGGCCTTGGCCGGCCTGTTCCATCAGGCGGGCGATGTCAGCGATCGTGGTGTCCGGTCCCGCGGCAGTCACCCGCACCTGAAGCGGCCTCTCCAGGTTCAACGTGCCCGCATGGACTACGGCTCCGGCGCATACCTGCGCCGGCGTGCTTTCGCCCGTGAGCAGCGCAAGATCGACGCTACTTGTCCCGCTTTCGATGATCCCGTCGGCGGCAAGTCGCTCGCCAGCCGGTACCAGCATTATTTGTCCCGGCTCAAGTGCCTCCGCCTCGAACCACGCCGAGGCGCCATCGGCGTTTATCACGCGTGCGCCTGGCGCGGTTTGCTTCAGCAACGATGCAACTCCGCTGCGTGCCCGATCCCGCATCACGCTGTCGAGCAGCCTGCCGACGAGCAGAAAGAAGAGCAGCATGACGGCGCCGTCGAAATAGGCGTGTGGACCGCTGGTCAGGGTTTCGAACAGGCTGAGCGCTGTGACGAGAATGACACCGATCGAGATGGGCACGTCCATATTGGTCCGTCCGGTGCGCAATGCTCGCCAGGCGGAACGGAAGAAGGAGCGGCCCGAATAGGCCACTGTGGGGATCGCGATGATCGCGGAAAGGAAATGAAACAGATCGCGCGTCGCACCGCCCGCGCCCGACCAGACCGTGACAGACAGCAGCATGATGTTCATCGATGCGAAGCCGGCGACCGCCGTTGCGCGCAGCAGCGCTCGGCTCTCGCGTGTGTCGATCAGCGCCGAACTATCCCGGATCGGTTCGGCCTCGAAGCCGATCGCGCCGATCGCGGCCTTGATGTCGGGCAAGATCAACTCCGGGACATGGTCGATCGCGACCCGCCGGGCGGTGAAGTTGACCCGCGCGGCAATGATCCCGGGCACCAACGCCAAGCCGGATTCGAGCGTCGCGATGCAGGCGGCGCAGCGCATGCCCGGTACCGCGAACAAAGTCTGTTGGGTTAAACCACCCGGCGCAATTCTAGACTGAACGGTCACGACACGGTTTCGATCAGCCGCCGCTCGCGGCCGTTTTGGCGAATCCGGATCAGGATCGACCACCGCCCAGGCGGCAGGGCTTCGATCGAAACATAGCGACCGGCGCCTGTCGGCCGGAACGCGAAGGAGACATCCGGAGCTCGGCCCAGAGGGTGGTGCGCGACCGCGCGAATTTCGGCGCCGGTCAACGGGCCTTCGCGATCACTGAGTGCCACGCTGATGCGGCGCGTGTCTTCCAGGGTAAGCCGGCTCTGCCATCCCAGACGCTCCTGTGCTCTGCCTTCAGCCAGCCAGGCATTGAAGCGCTGACCAGCGACATAGCTATTATCGACGACGGTCCCGCCAAATGTCCGGGCCGCGAGCGTCGCCATGGTGAAATTAACCGCCATCACGACGCCGAAGAAAGCGAGCATGATCGCCAGCATGTGGCGGCCGGTGAAACCTCTCGTCATTGCTCCGGCCCTTCGAAGGTCACCTCGACACGGTCGCTGCCGCCCTCGGCATCGAGCGCACGAACGGTGAAGGCAGCATCTCGGTGATTATCGCCCGGCCGGGCTGCAACGAATATACGTAGTTTCGCGAGGGCGTCTGGGGCGACGATGGCGCGGACCTCGCGGCCGGCGCTTTCCCGGCGCCCCCCTTCGTCCCAGACCACCGCACCGGGCAGACCTTCGAGGGTGACCGATACCGGCCGCGGGCGCGCCTCCATGTTGCGGATCTTGATCATATAGCCATTGCGTATGGTGCCGTCGGACAGGCGCACGGAGACCGGGTTGCGGTCCTGCTGGGCGCTGATGTCGAGGCGGCTGCGCTGGCCGAGGCCGAACAGCATGACGCAGCCCACAGCTGCCCAGAGCGAGAAATAGACCAGTGTTCGTGGGCGCAGCAGGGTGCTGCGCAACGGCTTAGGCGGCTCACCCACCCGTTCCAGATCGGCGTTCTCGTAGGTTGTGTAGTCGATCAAACCGCGCGGGCGGCCCACCTGCGCCATCACCTTGTCGCAGGCATCGATGCACAAGGCGCAGGTAATGCAGCCGATCTGCTGCCCCTGACGGATGTCGATTCCAGTCGGACAGACGGCGACGCAGGCGTTGCAGTTGATGCAGTCGCCAACCTTTAGATCGGCCAGTGTCGCCTTCTTGACCCCGTGGCTGCGCGGTTCGCCGCGCCATTCCTTGTAGGTGACGGTGAGCGACTTCTCGTCCAGCATCGCGCCTTGGATGCGCGGCCAGGGACACATGTAGATACAGACCTGCTCGCGCAGGAAGCCGCCGAAAATGAAAGTGGTCGCGGTGAGAATGCCGACCGTGGAATACGCGACCAAGGCCGCATCACCGGCCACAAAATCGCGCGCCAGCGTCGGCGCGTCGGCGAAATAGAAGATCCAGGCACCGCCCGTCGCGGCGGCGATGATCAGCCAGGCCGCGTATTTCGCGCTTCGCTTAGCCAGTTTCACGATCGACCAAGGCGCCTGAGCCAGGCGGAGTTGCGCGTTGCGGTCGCCGTCGATGAAGCGCTCGACATGCTGAAACAGATCGGTCCACACCGTTTGTGGGCAGGCGTAGCCGCACCAGGCGCGACCGACGGTCGAGGTGATCAGGAAGAGGCCGACACCGGCCATGATCAGCAGGCCAGCGACATAATAGAATTCGTGCGGCCAGATCTCGATGCCGAGCATGTAGAAGCGGCGGTTCGCCAGATCGACGAGCACGGCCTGGCTTGGGGCGTACGGTCCGCGATCCCAGCGAAGCCAGGGTGTGGTGTAATAGATCGCCAGGGTGATCGACATGATCACCCATTTCAGGCGTCGGAAGCGACCATCGACCGCCTTGGGATAGACGCCCTGGCGTTTGGCGAAGAAGCCGGCATGCGACTGTTCGGCGACATGTGACATCTCAGCGAGTGACGGGAGGCGTCACAGGCTGCGGCGCGCTGGCTTCGCCGCCGCCAAGCGAATGAACGTAGGCTGCAAGCATGCGGATAGTGACGGGGTCGAGGCGGTTGCCCCAGCGCGGCATCACGCCACCACGGGAATTGGTAATGGACGCTCGCACCGTCTCTGCGTCTTCACCGTAGAGCCAGATGGCGTCGGTCAGGTTTGGCGCGCCGACGCGTCGGATGCCGGCACCATCAGGCCCATGACAGACTGCGCAATTCTCGACGAAGAGCCCTCGTCCGCGACGCGCCTCCGGACTGGCGTTCTGTTGCCGGCTGATCGTACGAACATAGGCGACCAGGTCCTCGATCTGCGCCGGCTGGAGCATGCCGGCCCGCCCGAACGCTGGCATTTGTGAGGTACGGGTTTCAGCGTGATCCGGATTGCGCGCGCCATGCTGGATGGTGACCTCGATCGCGCTGAGGTCGCCGCCCCAGAGCCAGTCGTCGTCATTGAGGTTGGGGTAACCGGCCGAGCCCGCGGCGCCGGAACCATGGCATTGCACGCAATGCATGCGAAATGCCGCACGCCCACCTTCCGCGGCGGCGGCGAGGAGCGTAGGATTGCCAGGCAGCTGCTCGATTGGCGTGCGCGCGATCTCGGCGCGGAGCGGTGCGAGCTCAGTGGTGCGGGCCGCGACTTCCTGCTCGAGTTGACCCCGGCTGCTCCATCCAAGCACGCCGTCCGTCGCCCGATCCAGCAATGGCCAGGCGGGATAGAGAACAACGTATACGGCTGCCCAGATTATGGTGGCGTACAACGTCCACAGCCACCAGCGCGGCATTGGCGTGTCGAGCTCCTCGATCCCGTCCCACTCATGACCAACCGTCTCGGTTCCGGTGGGCGCGTCGATGCGCTTGTTCTCAGCCATGGTCATCGTCCCGGAAAATCAGGTGGGCGGCCTCACGATTGCGATCGCGTGCGCCCGGCCGGAAGCCCCAGCCCGCGAGCACCGCCCAAGCGATCGCCATGGCGAGGAGGCCGTAACTGTCGGCGAAGTGGCGCAGCGCCTCGTAGCTCACCGCGGACGCTCCTGCGGCGCGGCGCGCTCGAAATCGATCATCGTGCCCAGCATCTGCAGATAGGCGACGAGCGCATCCATTTCGGTGACGCGCGCTGGATCGCCGTCGAAGTCGCGGGCCTGGCTGCCCGGGTAGCGCGCGAAGAGCTGCCGGTGCTGGGCGTTCGGATCCGCCTGTGCCCGCAGATCGTCGTTCGCTGCCTCTATCGCACTGGTGTCGTAAGGCACGCCAACGCGCGATTGCGCCCGCAGATGTGCCCGCATGTCGCCTTGGTTCAGCAGCCGCTGCGCCAGGAAGGCATAAGGCGGCATGATCGATTCCGGGACCACGGCGCGCGGATCCCGAAGATGCTGGACATGCCATTCGTCCGAATAGCGGCCGCCGACGCGGGCGAGATCGGGACCGGTCCGTTTCGACCCCCACTGGAAGGGGTGGTCGTACATGCTCTCGGCGGCGAGGCTGTAATGGCCATAACGCTCGATCTCATCGCGGAACGGGCGCACCATCTGGCTGTGGCAGCTGTAGCAGCCCTCGCGGATGTAGATGTTGCGACCGGCGAGTTCCAGCGGGGTATAGGGGCGTACGCCCTCGACCCGCTCGATGGTGGAGTCGATCCAGAAGAGGGGCGCAATCTCCACGATCCCGCCGATCGCCACGACGATGAAGGAAAGCACGGCGAGGAGGGTGACGTTGCGCTCGATCCGCTTGTGATCGAAGATACGGGTGGCCATGGCTTGGATGTCCTATTCGGCTGCGGCCAGCGCCGGCCGGGGCAGCGGCCGGTCCGCTTCGGGATCGTAGAGAGCCGCGCGCATCGGTTTCTCGTCGCGCTGGCGGCCCTTGACCGTCATCGCCACGTTCCAGACCATGATCAGCATGCCGGCGAGATAGAGGAGGCCGCCCGCGGCGCGGATCAGGTACATCGGGTGCATCGCCGCGACGACCTCGGAGAAGGCGTAGACGAGGTAGCCGTCCGCCCCGTATTCCCGCCACATCAGCCCCTGCATGATGCCGGCGGTCCACATCGCGGCCGCGTAGAGAACGATGCCCAGGGTCGCGAGCCAGAAGTGCCAGTTCACCATGCGCAGCGAGTAAAGGCGGGTGCGACCCCAAAGGCGCGGCGCGAGGTAGTAAAGCGCGGCGAAGGTGATCATGCCGTTCCAGCCCAGCGCCCCGGCGTGAACATGGCCGATCGTCCAGTCGGTGTAGTGACTCAGCGAGTTGACCGAGCGGATCGACATCATCGGACCTTCGAACGTTGCCATCCCGTAGAAGGCGAGCGCGACGACCATCATGCGGATAATCGGATCGGTCCGGATCTTGTCCCAAGCCCCGTTGAGGGTCATCAGGCCGTTGATCATTCCGCCCCAGCTCGGCATCCACAGCATGATCGAGAAGACCATGCCGAGCGTCTGCGCCCAGTCCGGCAATGCGGTGTAATGGAGATGGTGCGGCCCGGCCCAGATGTAGAGGAAGATTAAGGACCAGAAGTGGATGATCGACAGCCGGTAGGAATAGACCGGCCGCTCCGCCTGCTTCGGCACGAAATAGTACATCATGGCGAGGAAGCCCGCGGTCAGGAAAAAGCCGACGGCGTTATGGCCATACCACCACTGAGTGAGGGCATCCTGCACGCCGGCGAAGGCGGAATAGCTCTTCGATCCGACCCAGCTCACGGGCAGGGACAAGTTGTTGACGATGTGCAACATCGCGATCGTGATGATGAAGGCGAGGTAGAACCAGTTGGCGACGTAGATGTGCGGTTCGCGGCGGCGCAGGATCGTGCCGATGAAGACGGCGCCGTAGGCGACCCAGACGACGGTCAGCCACAGATCGACATACCATTCGGGCTCGGCATATTCGCGCGCCTCGGTGATGCCGAGGACATAGCCGCTGGCAGCGAGCACGATGAAAAGCTGGTAGCCCCAGAAGACGAAGCGGGCGACACTCGGGAAAGCGAGCCGCGCGCGGCAGGTGCGCTGGACGACATAGAAGCTGGTCGCGATCAGCGCATTGCCGCCAAAGGCGAAAATCACCGCCGACGTGTGCAGCGGCCGGAGCCGGCCGAAGGTCGTATATTCGGAATTGAGGTTGAGCGCGGGATAGGCGAGCTGCAGCGCGATGTAGAGACCGGCGAGGAAGCCCACCACGCCCCAGAACAGGGTGGCGATTACGCCCCAGCGGATTGGATCGTCATCGTAGAGACTCTGGTTGGCCGGCCGGATCGATCCACCCCGAGCCATCAGGCCATAATCGGCGCCGCGCACCGCCCCGACCGCTGCGAGCAAAGCGGCAAGCGCGACGATCCCCATCTGCACCGCGAAGCCTGAATCTGCGGCGGAGGCGGCGAGCAAGACGGCGAAGATGCCGGCAAACAGCCAGCCGCCGGCTTTCATGACCAGAGTGTCCATCAAATTCCCCAACCATCTTTCGCGAGCGACCGATGGGGGGGAGGCGGCGGGCGTCGATATAAGGAAAGCTACTTAAGGCAGTCGCCGCGCCGTCAGCCCGAGCCGTATGATCAGTACATTTACGCAGTGCCACCCCGGCTTCCTCTGCGTACCAGGATGCTCCGACTTGGCGCCTAGCGGTGGCCATTCCATGCCTTTGGAGAGGACAAACGGACGATGACTCAGCAGGCTCGCCAGGCGGTCACGGCACCGCCCAAACATGCGGTCATTGTCGCTCATCCCGATGCCGACAGCTTCGCCCTTTCGGTCGCGCGCACCTATTGCGATGCGGTCGCAGCCCGTGGCCAGGTCGCGGTCCTGCGCGATCTCTATCGCCTCGATTTCGATCCTGTGCTCAAAGCGTCGGAGCGGCTTCCGGCGGAGCCGTTCGTTCCCGCGCCGGACGTGGCGGCCGAGCTCGATGTCATCGCAGGTTCGAGTGCGTTCGTGTTCATATACCCGCTCTGGTTCGGGACGCCGCCGGCGATCCTGAAGGGCTATGTCGAGCGCGTCCTGGGCGCCGGATTCTCACATCAGACGAGTGTCTCACATCGGCATCGACCAACGCATCCGTTGCTGGGCGGCAAGCATCTGCTTTCATTTTCATCGTCGGGCTCGACCGAAAAATGGGTGGCCGACCAGGGCGTGTCTCAGGCGCTCGCGACGATATTCGATGGCTATCTGGCGCGCGCCTTCTGGATGGATACGCCGGAACATATCCACTTCGGGTCGGTCCGGGAGGGACTCGCGGAGATCGATGCGAGCGCGCATTTGGTCGAGGTCCGGCGACAAGCCGAATTGATGTGTGATCGGGTGGCACCAAAGCGCCACGGGGTTAGAACGGAGTAGCGCGCCACGGGGGATATCGCCCATCGCGGTGCTGTCAGTCCGATGCGAACTCGTCTCT
>Ga0136633_1000427_pt1 | contig 31945 bp, 33 predicted proteins | sample AntDrymeUQ832206_2_FD_105494 | JGI IMG/M metagenome (GOLD analysis project Ga0136633, IMG submission 105494) | Polar desert sand microbial communities from Dry Valleys, Antarctica - metaG UQ83 (22.06) | ecosystem: Environmental > Terrestrial > Soil > Desert | place: Antarctica: Dry Valley... | reverse complement strand
TCTTCCCCTCCGGCCAGCCCCGGCCCACCGCGTCCAACCTGAACTTCGTGCCCGGCCAGGACGTGCCCAACCTGGTGGTGGCCAAGGTGGGCGCCGGCGGCAAGGTCAGCGTCTTCAACAGCGTCGGCACCACCCACGTGATCTTCGACGTGGTGGGCTGGTTCGCGAGCACGACTGGCCCCACCCCGGTCCCGGTCCCGGTCAGCTCGGACCCCTTCACCAACGGCACGAGCCAGCACCAGACCCAGGTCGAGGCGGACACCTTCGCTGCAGGCAACACCATCGTCTCCGCCTTCCAGTCCGGCCGCTTCACCAACGGCGGCGCCTCAGGCATCGGGTGGGCCACGTCCACCGACGGCGGGGCGACATGGAGGCACGGGTTCCTCCCGGCCCTCACGGTCCATTCCACGCCGGCCGGGCCGTACGACCGGGCTAGCGACCCGGCCGTCGCATTCGACCCCCGCCACTCGACGTGGCTCATCTCCACCCTGGCCATGGTGGGCAGCCGGGGGGCGGCGGTGACGGTGAGCCGCTCGGCCGACGGGCTCACCTGGTCGGCACCGGTTGTCGTGGCGTCCACTGCGACCGGCTTCTTCGACAAGGAGTGGGTGGTTTGCGACGGCCACGCCTCCAGTCCGCACTATGGCAACTGCTACGTCGCCTTCGACGACAACGGGGTCGGCAACCTGATCCTGAACTCGACCTCTCTCGACGGTGGCGCCAGCTGGGGCCCTGCCCTGCAGACCGCGGGGTCGGCCTACGGCTTCGCCACGCAGCCGCTCGTCCAGCCCAACGGCACCGTGATCGTGGCCGTGCTCGACGCGTCGGCGTCGTCACTCGGGGCCTACCGGTCACTCGACGGTGGTCAGAGCTGGACCGGTGTGACGACCGTGTCGCCGCTATCGCGCCACACCGTCGCCGGTGGGCTGCGCGCCCTGCCCCTCCCCACCGCGGAGATGGACGCCGCCGGCCGGTTCTACCTGGTGTGGGCGGACTGCCGGTTCGCGACGTCGTGCCAGGCCAACGACATGGTGATGTCGACGTCGACCGACGGCGCGTCCTGGTCGGCCGTCACCCGCATCCCGATCGAGGCCAGTCCGGGCACGGTGGACCATTTCATCCCCGGGCTGGCCGTCGACCGGTCGACGTCGGGAGCCACGGCGCGACTGGTGCTCGTCTACCACTACTACCCGACCCCGAACTGCTCGTTCTCGACCTGCGAACTGCACGTCGGCTCGGTCTCGTCGTCCGACGGCGGCGCCACGTGGAGCGCGCCCACACAGCTGACAGCCTCGGCCATGTCGCTGTCCTGGCTGCCGAGCACGACCCAGGGCTACATGGTGGGTGACTACATCTCGGCCTCGTTCGTGGGCACCAGGGCGGTGACCGTCTTCGCTATCGCCACGGCCCCGGACTCGACGTTCCACCAGTCGATGCACGCCGTCGCCCTGCCCTGATCGACTCCCAGATGCCCGGGTCGGGCTACGGTGAGGATGTGATCGTCCCCGATCGCCACAGTGAGGCGCCCGACACCGAGGTCCTGCTCCGGCGAGTGCTCGACCTGGTGAACTCGGCGCCGAAGATGCCGCTCTCCTCCACCGTCCGCCTGGAGAAGGACGAGGTGGTCGAGATGCTCGAGGAGGCCATCAACCGCCTTCCCGAGGAGATGCGCCAGGCCCGCTGGCTGCTCAAGGAGCGACAGGAGTACCTGGCCAAGGTCCAGCGCGAGGGCGACGAGATCCTGAGCGCGGCCCGCGAGCGGGCCGAGCGGATCGTCCAGCGCACCGAGCTGGTGCGGGAGGCCCAGCGGGTGGCGAGCCGCACGCTGGAAGAGGCCAACGACGAGTCCCGCCGGCTCAAGCACGAGGCCGAGGACTACGTCGACCAGAAGCTGGCCAGCTTCGAGATCGTGCTCGAGCGCATCATGAAGACCGTCGTCGGCGGCCGCGAGAAGCTCAGAGTGGCTCCGCTGCCCGAATCCAACGAGGGAGACCAGATCGCGGCCAACGCCGAGCCCGACAGCGGCGAAGTCTTCTTTGATCAGGATCAGTGGTAGGCCCGCCCGGGAGGCGGGACTTGGGTATCAGTGACTGTGTATGAAGCCCTTTGTGGTCAACGTCGCCGATCTGGTGAACAAGCCGGGCGCCGGCCGGCGGGAGCGTGTCGAGGCACGCCTGCCCGGGCCGATCATCGTCGTCGACTCGGCGCTGCGCACTGAGATCCCCGTCGTGGTGGACACCCTGCTGGAGTGGGTGTCCGACGGACTGCTGGCCACGGGAACGGTCGAGGGTGCGTGGGAGGGGCCCTGCCGGCGCTGCCTGCGCCCGGTGGAGGGCACCCTCCAGGTCGACGTCCAAGAGCTGTTCGAGTCAGCGCCGCGCGACGGCGAGAGCTACCCGCTCGGCCACGATCACGTCGACCTCGAGCCCCTCGCCCGGGAGTCGCTGATCCTCGACCTCCCGCTGGTGCCCCTGTGCAAGGACGACTGCCGGGGACTGTGCGCCACGTGCGGGACGGACCTGAACACGGGCGACTGCGACTGCGAGCCGGCGCCGGCCGACGTCCGGTGGGCCGCCCTCGATGTGCTCAGGCTCTCTGCCGACGAGTAGCATCGCTCTCTTATGGCCGTCCCGAAGAAGAAGACGTCAAAGGCCAAGAGCCGCAGCCGGCGAGCGTCGGCGTGGCGCCTGGGCAGCCCGGCCCGCAGCATGTGCCCTCAGTGCCGGCAGGCCAAGGTGCCCCACGTGGTCTGCGCCAACTGCGGGTGGTACGGCGGCCGCCAGGCCATAGAGGTTGACTAGAGCGTTTCGCCTCGCCCTGCGGTGAGCGCCTCGTTCGACGTGAAGCTCCCTATTGCGGTCGATGTCATGGGGGGCGACAAGGGGCCCGGTGAGATCGTGGCGGGCGCCCGGGAGGCGGCGGAGCGCTTCGGCGTCCCTGTCGTGCTCGTCGGCCGGCCGGAGGCCATCGACGACCCCGGCGACCTGGAGGTCTGGCCGGCCACCGAGGTGATCGACATGGTCGACGACCCCCTGCAGGGGGTTCGTCGCAAGAAGGACGCGTCGATGGTGCGCGCCGCCGAGGCGGTGCGCGACGGACGGGCGTCGGCGATGGTCAGCGCCGGCAACACCGGGGCGGCCATGGCCAGCGCGCTCCTACGCATGGGCCGGATCACCGGCGTGGCCCGTCCCGCCATTGCCACCATGCTGCCGGTGCCGGGATCCAGCCCCACCGTCCTCCTCGACAGCGGCGCCAACGCCGAGTGCACGCCCCCATGGCTCCTGCAGTTCGCCCAGATGGGAGCGGCATACGCCGTCCTCCGCCTGGGCAAGCCCGAGCCGCTCGTGGGCCTGCTGTCGATCGGCGAGGAGAAGAGCAAGGGAAACGATCTGGTCAAAGAGGCCCACATACTGCTGGCGGAGGCGGGCGCCCTGTCGACTGGGCGGTTCGTGGGCAACGTGGAGGGTCGGGACGTGCTCACCGACGCCGCCGACGTGGTCGTCACCGACGGCTTCACGGGCAACGTCGTCCTCAAGACGCTCGAAGGGTCGGTCAAGGTGGTGGTCGACGCCCTGCTCGTGGCCATGACGTCCAGCGAGGAGGCACGAGCTGCCACCAAAGTGCTCCTGCCGGCGCTGATGCCGCTGCAGGCCGAGCTCGACCCGGACAGCTACGGAGGCGCCGCCCTGCTCGGTGTCGACGGGATATGCATCATCAGCCACGGATCGTCATCGGCCCGGGCCATCGTGAACGCGGTCGGTCTGGCCGCCGAGATGGTGTCGGGGGACCTGGTGGGGAGCATCCGCCAGGCTGTCACGCCCCGTTCCTGACCACCGGCCGTTCACAAGCGCACAAGCGCCCGTGCCGGTACACTCCTCACGATTTCTGTCCCCCGAATGAGGAGTTGTCTGCGGTCGTGCCTGCCGAAACTGACGTCGAGCAGGGCCCGTTGGAGCGCCCGGAGGTATTGCAGCTGGTTCGTGACCGGCTGGCGGACATCCTGGAGATCGAGCCTTCCAGCATCGCCGAGGGTGCGTCGTTCACCAACGATCTCGACGCCGACTCCCTCGCGATGATCCAGCTGGTCGAGGACCTCGAGAAAGAGCTCGGTGAGCGCGTCGGCGGCTTTCGCATCGAGGACGAAGACCTCGAGGACCTGAAAACCGTTCGCGACGCCGTCGACTACGTGCTGGGGCGCGTCGGCGGGGCGTCGTCCAACTGATCAAGCTTCCCGAGCCCGAGGGCCTGGGTGAGCGGTTGGGCCGGCCTTTCGGCGACCGGGAGCTGCTGGAGCGCGCCATGGCCCACCGATCCTGGTGCGCCGAGGTCCCGGGCAACCTGTCGAACGAGCGCCTCGAGTTCCTGGGCGACGCCGTCCTCGGCCTGGTCGTCACCGACTACCTCTACCGGACCTATCCCGACCTCCCGGAGGGCCAGTTGGCCCAGGTCCGGGCGTCGGTGGTGAACGCCGAGGTCCTGGCCGAGGTCGCCGGGGAGATCGACATCGGCGCCGGCCTGCGCCTCGGCAAGGGGGAGGATGCCTCGGGCGGCCGGGAGAAGCCGTCCATCCTGTCCGACGCCATGGAGGCGGTGATCGGCGCCGTCTACATCGACGGTGGCTGGGATGCGGCCGAGGAGCTGGTCATGCGCCTGCTGGGCGAGCGCATCATCGAGGGGGCGGCCGGGCCGGGCGGCCACGACTTCAAGACCCGCCTGCAGGAACTGTCGGCCCGGGTCTACGACGAGCTGCCCCGCTATCACCACACCTCCGAGGGCCCCGACCACGCCAAGCGCTTCTGGGCCACCGTGTCCGTCAACGGCGAAGGCGTCGGCCGGGGCGAGGGTCGCTCCAAGAAGCAGGCCGAACAGGCCGCCGCCCGCGAGGCATGGGAGCGCCTGTCCGGCGCCGGCCTGCCCACCGCCGAAACCCCTATCGAAGCTGTACCCCCCACCGATGAAGAGGACGATGCCTGAGCTGCCCGAGGTCGAAACCATCCGCCGTGACCTCGACAAGGAGGTCGTCGGTAAGCGGGTGAAGCTGGTGGACGTGACCGGGATGCGGTCGATCCGCCGCCACCCCAACAAGAAGCACTTCATCGCCAAGCTCGAGGGTCACAAGCTCACCGGGGTCGAGCGCCGGGGCAAGTACCTGCTCATCCGCATCGAGGGTGGCGACGTCCTGATCGTCCACCTCGGCATGAGCGGCCAGCTCCTCCGCGCCCGCAACGAGACCCGCGACCCGCTGACCAAGCACACCCACGTCGTCATCACCTTCACCCAGGGCGGGCAGCTGCGGTTCATCGACCCCCGCACGTTCGGGGAGCTGTTCGTGACCACTCCCGAGGAGCTGCCCGAGGTGGTGCCCGAGCTGGCCCACCTTGGCTTCGACCCCGTCGAGTACATGATGAGCTGGACCAAGTTCGGCGAGCTGCTGGTGAACCGCAAGGCCAAGCTCAAGGCCCTGCTCATGGACCAGAAGTTCTGTGCCGGCATCGGCAACATCTACAGCGACGAGATCCTCTTCGCCGCCGGCCTGCGCTATGACCGCTCGTCGGAGACCCTCTCGTCCCAGGAGGTCCGCCGGCTCTACCGGGCCATGGTCGAGACCCTGCAGGACGCCATCAAGCACCGCGGCTCGTCGCTGTCCGACGAGCAGTACCGCGACCTGTTCGGAGCCATGGGCGAGTACCAGAACATGCACAAGGTCTACGACCGCGAGGGCCAGGCCTGCCGGCGGTGCCGGAGCACGATCGCCCGGGTCAAGTTCAACGGCCGATCGTCGTTCCTCTGCCCCCAGTGCCAGGTTTAGTCGGCGGAGAGCCGCCATAGAGATCGTTGCCGGGGGCCCGGATGACTACATGGAGGTCTCCCACCTCGTCCTGAGGGGGACCAACCGCGACATCGGGCGGCAACTGGCGACGATGGCCGGTGAGCGGCACGGGGTGGTGCCGGCAACAGGCGGCGATCCCCTGGTCACCCGGGCAAGGCGGTGGTGGTACCGGTCGGCGTGGCCGGCGCACTACGAGCGGATGCGGGGCGTGGCCGACGTCCACGGCGCCGCCGTCGACGACGACTCGGTGGAGCTGGGCCTGCTGGCCTACCTCGGCGCAGCCCCGTCGTGCTCGGTGGCCTGGCTTCCGCCGTCGACGGTGGCGAGCGGCCACGCCACCCTGAGCCGCAACTACGACTTCCCGACCGGCACGCTGACGGAGATACTGGGCGGCGAGGCCCAGCCCGGCGAGTTGCCCATGACGGCCCGACCGTACGTCGTCGAGACCCGTCCGACCGACGGGCCGGCGTGCCTGTTCCTCTGTGCCTACGAGCTGCTCGGAGGCTGCATCGACGGGGTGAACTCCGAAGGGCTGGTCGTGGCCCTGCTCGCCGACGACGAGTCGACCGGCACCGACCCGACCCTCGCCCCGGCCGTGGGCCTCAACGAGATCCAGCTGCTGCGGTTCCTGCTCGAGACCTGTGCGACCACGGGCGAGGCCCGCGAGGCGCTGCTCTCGGCCAAGCAGCACTGGATGTTCCTGGCCTGCCACTTCCTCGTAGCCGACGCCGGCGGCGACTCCTTCGTGTGGGAGCGCACCGCCAACCGGGAGCACCTGGTCGAGGGCGGCGGCGACATCCAGGTGGTCACCAACCACCTCCTGCACGACCGGGCGTCGCTCGACGACCTCCCCGCCGGCGACGGCCCTTCGGCGACCTACGCCCGGGCCCGCCGGCTGACTGCCGCCGTGGCCGACCGGGCCGGGCCCCTGTCGGGCGACGAGATCAAGGCGGCCCACGCCTGCGTCCACCGGGAGGACCGCGGCGCGCCCGCCCGGACCCTGTGGCACGGCCTGTACGACGCCGCCGACCGCAGCCTGGAGGTGTCGTTCTACCTGGGCGACGGGCCCGGCGGCGGCGTCCGCCGCTCGCCGTACCTGCGGTTCGGGCTGGACTGATCCGCGGCGCGGGCGTCGCCGGCCGATAGCGTTGGAATTACATGTTTCTCCGGTCGCTGACCCTCAAGGGGTTCAAGTCGTTCGCCGACCCCACCACGCTCGAACTGGAGCCTGGCCTGACGGCCGTCGTGGGCCCGAACGGCAGCGGGAAGTCCAACATCGTCGACGCGGTGGCGTGGGTGCTGGGCGCCCAGGGGCCCCGCTCGATGCGGTCCACCCGCATGGACGACGTGATCTTCGCCGGCACCGGCCGGCGGTCGGCGCTGGGGCGGGCCGAGGTCACCCTCACCATCGACAACAGCTCCGGCCTGCTGCCCATCGGCCTGAGCGAGGTCACCATCACCCGCACGCTCTTCCGCACCTCGGGGGAGAGCGAGTACGCCATCAACGGCGCGCCGTGCCGGCTGCTCGACGTTCAGGAGCTGCTCTCCGACACCGGGGTAGGCCGCCAGCAGCACGTGATCGTCTCCCAGGGCAACCTCGACGCCGTCCTCGACGCCCGGCCGGAGGACCGCCGCCTGATCATCGAGGAGGCGGCGGGGATCCTGAAGTTCCGCCGGCGGAAGGAGAAGGCCGAGCGCCGGCTGGAGGCCACCGAGGCCAACCTGGTCCGCCTGGCCGACCTCAACCGCGAGGTCGGGCGCCAGCTCAAGCCGCTGGAGCGCCAGGCCGACGCCGCCCGGCGTCACGACGCCCTCGCCGGCGAGCTGCGGGCCCTGCGCCTCCACCTGGCCGGCCGGGAGCTGGCCGCCCTGGCCGCCCGCCAGCAGGCCGCGACCACGGCCCGGACCCGCCTCGCAGCCGACGAGTCGTCGATCAAGGCCGAGCTGCGCAGCCTCGACTCCTCGGTGGCCGCCGCCGAGGCGTGGGTGGCCTCGGCGGGAGGCACAGGTCTGGGCGAGGCCCTCGGCCGGCTGGAGGCGATGCGGGAGCGGGCCCGGGGCCTGGCTGCGGTGCTCGCCGAGCGCCAGCGGTCGCTCGCACGGGAGCGCGCCGTCGCCGTCGACGCGTCGGTGATCTCGAACCTGGAGTCCGAAGCCGCCCGCCTGGCCGCCGAGCTGGCCGAGGTCACCGCTGAGGCCGGCGTGCTGGCGCCGCTGCGGGCTGAGATGGCGGAGGCCGAGGCGGCCGTCGCCCGCGAGCTCGACGCCCTCGCCATGCCCCGGCCTCGGGCCGACGGGGCCGCCGAGGCGCGCGGCGAGCTGGCGGCGGTCAAGGCCGGCGCCGACCGGGGCCGGGCGGAGATGGCCCGCCTCCATGCCCGGCTTGCGACGCTCGAGATCCAGGCGTCGACGCTCGAAGCCCAGATCGCCGAGCGGCAGGCCGAGGTCGACGGGCTCGTGGCACAGGAGCGGGCTGCGGTGGCTGAGGCGACTGGCGCCGACGCCCGCCGGGCCGATGCCGCCGCCCGCCTGGAGACGGCGAAGGCCGAGGCCCGGGAGGCGGCGGCCGCTGAGCGGGTGTGGGTCGCACGGGTCGATGCCCTGGCCCTGGCCCTCGCCGAGTCCGTCGGATCGGCCGGCGCCGCGCGGGTCGCCGGCGTCCCGGGCGTGCTGGGCCGGCTGGCGGAGCTGGTCGACGTCGACCGGGGCTGGGAGGACGCCTGGACGGCAGCTGCGGCCGAGATGGCGCACACGGTGGTGGTCGATGGTGTCGGTGAGGCCCGTGAGCTCCTGGCCGGACTCGACGGTGCGGGTGCCGGGGTCCTGGCCCTCGGTGCGCCGGCGGCTGCAGTGCCGGCGGTCCCCGAAGGGTGCCCCGGCGAGCCGCTGCGGGCCCACGTGCGGTCGTCGCACCCGGGCGTCGAGCGGGCCCTCGACGTCCTCCTGGCCGGCGCCGTGGTGGTGCCCGGCGGATGGGCGGAGGCCCTCGACGTCAGCTTGGCCCATCCCCAGGTCGTCGCCCTCACCTCCTCAGGTGACCGGTTCGGCGTCACTGCGTGGCGTCGGGGCAACACCGGCACCGCCGCCACCCGGGTGGCTCTCGACGACGCCCGGGCCCAGGCGTCGGCGTCCGTGGCCGCATCGGCCGTCGCAGTCGCAGGCCTGGCCGGGATCACGGCCGAGGCCGAGGAGGCGGTGGCCGTCGCCCGGGGGACGACCCAGGCACGGGAGGCAGCGGTGCGGGCCGCCCGAGCGGCTCGGGCTGAGCTCGACCGGGCCCAGGTTCGCCGGCGGGAGGCCGAGGCCGAGGCCGAGGGCGTGCGGTCGCACCTCGACCAGCTGGCCCGCAGGCTGGCGCACGAGGAGTCGAGGGTCGAGGAGCTGGCCGAGCTCCTCCCGCGACTGGAGGCGGAGGAGGCGGAGGGCGCAGCGGAGTCGGCCCGTCTGGCCGGGGCCAGGGCCGAGGTCACCGAGCGGATGTCGGCCCTGCGCAGCGACCGGACCGAGCTCGACATGCGCGCCACCGGCCTCGGCGACCGCCGCGCCTACCTGAGCCGGCGTCTCACCGAGGTCGAGGAGCGGCTGGCCCGCCACGGCGCAGAACGGGCCGCGGCGGGGGCCCGGCGCCAGGAGATCGAGCTGCTGAGCGTGCGCACGGCCCGCCTGGCCGTCCTGGTCGCCGGCAATCTCACCATCCTCGACACCGAGCTGGCCGAGGTGGGGACCCGGCGGGCGCGCCAGACCGCGGCGCTGGCCACCGCATCGGGGCGGCTGGAGGCCCTGCGCCGGCGCCGCCACGACGCCGAGCGGCGGCTGGAGGAGGTGCGGGAGCGGTTCCGGCGGGCCGAGCTCGACGACGCCGAGGCCCGCATGCGCCAAGAGGCCGCGGTCGACACCTTGCGGCGCGAACTCGACTGCGAGCCCGCCGCCGCCATCGCCGCCGAGTGCCCCGAGCTGAAGGACGGCACCAGCCCGACCAGCCGGGTCCGGGAGCTCGAGCGAGAGCTGCGGCTCATGGGCCCCGTGAACCCCCTGGCCCTGGAGGAGCTGGCCGCCCTGCAGGAGCGCCACGCCTTCCTCGCCGCCCAGCTCGACGACGTCAAGGGCACGCGACGGGAGCTGGCCAAGGTCATTCGGGCGGTGGAGACCGAGATGGCCCAGCTCCTCGCCGCCGCCTACGCCGATGTGGCCGACCACTTCGTCCGCCTATTCGAGACCCTGTTCCCCGGCGGCCAGGGCCGCCTGCGCCTGACCGACCCCGACAACCTGCTCGACGCCGGCATCGAGGTGGAGGCCCGTCCCGCGGGCAAGAACGTCCGCAAGCTGTCGCTGCTTTCGGGCGGCGAGCGGTCGCTGGTGGCCCTGGCTTTTCTGTTCGCGGTGTTCCGCAGCCGGCCGTCGCCCTTCTACCTCCTCGACGAGGTGGAGGCCGCGCTCGACGACGTCAACCTGACCCGTTTCCTCGACCTGCTGGGCGAGTTCCGCCAGGAGGCCCAGCTCCTGGTGGTCACCCACCAGAAGCGGACGATGGAGGCGGCCGACTGCTTGTACGGCGTCACCATGCAACCCGGGGGGTCCTCACGGGTCGTCAGCGAGCGGGTGGCTGCGAACCGGTAATCTGAGGTGCGATGTCGGTACGTCCCGCCACTCCGTGGACCTACGAGGACTACCTCGACTTCCCCGACGACGGAAAGCGCTACGAGATCGTGGACGGGGAGGTCTTCGTGACGCCGGCGCCCAACGTCCGTCATCAGGACATCGTGGGTTGGCTGTTCGTGCGCCTCTACCAGCATGTCGACCTCCACGGCGGCGGCCGGGTGTTCGTCGCTCCCGTCGACGTCGTGCTGTCGCCGACCGACGTCGTGGAGCCCGACATCCTGTTCGTGGCCGACATCGACACCCCCAGGATCACTGCGGCCAACCTGCAAGGACCGCCGACCCTGGCCGTCGAGGTGGTGTCGGACCCCCGCCACGACCGGGTGCGCAAACGCCGGCTCTACGCCCAGTTCGGCGTGGCGGAGTACTGGCTCGTCGATCCCGACGGCGAGCGGGTCGAGGTGTACCGCCTCTCCGGGCAGGAATACCCCACTCCCACCCTTCTCGAGGCCGGCACCGTGCTCACCTCCGAACTGCTTCCCGGCCTGTCGATCGAGGTGACCGCCCTCCTCGCCGCCGGCGGATAAGGGAAAACCGTGAGGGTGCCCATCCGGGGGGCTTGCCACTACCAGTAGCCTGGGCCCATGGAGATCGTGCTCGGACTGCTGGCCGTCCTCGTGGTCAGCGGCCTGGTGGCCGCCTTCATCGCCGCCCGCCCCCGCCGGCGTGACGCCGGGCTGGAGGCGCCCTCGGCGCCCCCGCTGCCTCCGGCCAGAGCGGCCGAGGCCCCGCCGGCGCCGCCGAAGCAGCCGAAGGCCAAGCGCCCGAGCATCCCCTCTGAGGAGGAGCTGGCCCGCCAGGCCGCCGAAGTGGTGGCCGAGGCCGAGGCCGTGCTGGCCGGCGCCCGCGAGGCGCCGGTCGTCGAGCCCGAGCCCGGTGACGAGGCGCCCGATGCCCTCCGCCCCCGATTCCGCGACCGCATCGGCAAGGCCCGGGGCCTGCTGGCCGGCTACCTGGGCTCGGTCCGGTCCCGAACCAAGATCGACGACGAGACCTGGGAAGAGCTGGAGGAGGCTCTGATCAGGGCCGACGTGGGCATCACCGCCACCACCGCCCTCCTCGACCAGCTCCGGGCCCAGGTGAAGGCCGAGGGCATCTCCACCTCCGAGGCCCTGGTCGATGCGCTCAAGGACAACCTGAAGAAGAGGCTGTCAATCGCCGACCGCACGCTGCGCATCGAGCCCGGCCAGCCCAACGTCTGGTTGTTCGTGGGCGTCAACGGGGTGGGCAAGACCACCACCATCGGCAAGGTCGGCCACCTGCAGATCGCCGAGGGCCGCACCGTGATCATGGCCGCCGGCGACACCTTCCGGGCCGCCGCCGCCGAGCAGCTGGAGCTGTGGTCCAAGCGGGTCGGCGCCCAGCTGGTCCGGGGCAACGAGGGCGGCGACCCAGGCGCCGTGGTCTTCGACGCCGTCGAGCGGGCAGCGGCCCGCCAGACCGACCTGGTCCTGGCCGACACCGCCGGGCGCCTGCACACCAAGGTCAACCTCATGGAGGAGCTGAAGAAGGTGCGGCGGGTGGCCGACAAGCCCCCGGGCAAGGTCACCGAGGTCCTCCTGGTGATCGACGCCACCACCGGCCAGAACGGCCTGGTTCAGGCCAAGCAGTTCACCGAGGCCGTCGAGGTCACGGGTGTCGTCCTCACCAAGCTCGACGGCACGGCCAAGGGCGGCATCGTCCTGGCCATCCAGAACGACCTGGGCATCCCGATCAAGCTGGTCGGCCTGGGCGAGACGGCCGACGACCTCGTCCCGTTCGACCCCGACGAGTTCATCGACGCCCTTTTCGCCTGACCGCCCGGTCAGGAGCTGAGCGGCCCGTATCAAGGAGCCCGGCCCGCCGCTCTACGCGGGGACATGGACCCTTTGCTCGGCGGCGTTGTGCTCGGCCTCTCGGTGGCCGCCCCTCCTGGACCGAACGCAGCGTTGTGCATGGCCGAGACTCTGGCCGGCGGGCGTGGCGCCGGCTTGCGGGCCGGCTGCGGTGTCGCCAGCGCCCACGCCCTGTACGCCACTCTCGCCCTCGTGGGAGCGGGCCGGGCCTCCGAGTGGATCACCCGTGAGGCCCGGGCGGTGCGCCTCCTCGCCGGCCTGGTCCTCGTCGGCCTCGCACTGCGGCTCGAGCTGACACGCGGTCGCCCCCGTTCTCCGTCGTCGAGGGTCTTCGCCATCACCCTGGGCCTCGGGCTGGTCAACCCTCTGACCCTCCTCTACTTCAGCGCCGCCGTCGCCCTGGGTGTCCTGCCCACCGGCGCCGGACCGCTGGTCGTCGCCGGCGTCTTCGCCGGTTCGGCGGCGTGGTGGGCGGTGCTGGCCACTGCAGTCGCCGGCCTTGGCCGCCGTCTGGACGACCGCAGGCTGGCGTGGGCGAACCGCGCCGCTGCGCTCACGATCGCCGGGTTCGGCGGGATCGCCATCGCCACCGTCCTCACCTGACGAAGCGGAACCGGTCAGAGGGGCGGCGTCCACTACCCTGGGTTCGCGATGTTCGACAATCTCTCCGATCGTTTCGAGACGATCTTCAAGCGCATGCGGGGTCGCGGCCGCATGGGCGAGGCCGAGGTCGACGAGGTCCTGCGCGAGATCCGCGTCGCCCTGCTCGAGGCCGACGTCAACTTCAAGGTCGTCAAGAATCTCGTCGGGCGGATCAAGGAGCAGTGCGTCGGTGCCGAGCTGCACGCCAGCCTCAGCCCGGCCCAGCAGGTCATCAAGATCGTCCACCAGGAGCTGGTCAACGCCCTGGGTGGCGAGAACCTCAAGATCACCTACGCCTCCAAGCCGCCGACGGTCGTCATGCTGGCCGGCCTCCAGGGCTCGGGCAAGACCACCGCCTGCGGGAAGCTGGCCAAGTGGTTCCGGTCTCAGGGCCGCAACCCGCTCCTGGTGGGCTGCGACCTCCAGCGCCCGGCCGCCGTCGAGCAGCTGCGGGTGCTGGGCGGCCAGGCCGGGGTCCCGGTTTTTTCCGAGCCCACCGACCCCGAGGCTGTCGCCCACGCCGGCATGGAGGAGGCCCGTCGCCTCGGCAAGGACGTGGTGATCGTCGACACCGCCGGCCGCCTCCACGTCGACGAAGAGCTGATGGACGAGGCCCGCCGCATCTCCGAGGCCGTCAACCCGAACTACACCTTCCTGGTCATCGACGCCATGACCGGCCAGGACGCGGTGAACGTGGCCGAGTCGTTCCACCAGACCCTCGCCATCGACGGCGTGATCCTCTCCAAGCTCGACGGCGACTCCCGCGGTGGCGCGGCGCTGTCAGTCAAAGAGGTCATCGGGCGGCCCATCGCCTTCGCCTCCGTGGGGGAGAAGCTGGGCGACTTCGAGGCCTTCCACCCGGACCGCATGGCCGGGCGGATCCTGGGCATGGGCGACGTTCTCACCCTGATCGAGAAGGCCGAGCAGGCCTACGACCAGGACGAGGCGGCGGCGGCGGCCGAGAAGCTCCAAAAGGGCAACTTCACCCTGGAGGATTTCCTCGAGCAGATGCAGCAGGTGAAGAAGATGGGGCCTATCCAGAACCTTGTCGGTATGCTGCCCGGAATCCCGAAGGAACTGAAGAACGCCGAGATCGACGAGAAGGAGATCGGTCGGATCGAGGCGATCATCCGTTCCATGACCCCCGAGGAGCGTCGGGAACCTCAGATCATGAACGGCTCCCGCCGGTTGCGGGTGGCCCAGGGCAGCGGAACGACCACCAACGAGGTCAACCAGTTGCTCAAGCAGTTCAAGGACATGCAGAAGATGATGCGCATGTTCGGCAAATCTTCAAAAGGCGCCGGCGGTGGCAAGGGCCGACCCCGCATACCGAGTTTCGGATAACAGGAGACAAACAGTGGCAGTCAAGCTCCGCCTGATGCGGATGGGCAAGAAGAAGCAGCCGACCTACCGGCTCGTCGCCGCCGACGGGCGGTCGCCGCGCGATGGCCGTTTCATCGAGATCGTGGGCACCTATGACCCCCGGGCCGAGCCGTCGGTCATCAAGGTCGACAACGACAAGGTCGTGGCGTGGCTCCAGAAGGGCGCCCAGCCCACCGAGCGTGTCCAGACCCTGCTCAAGATCTCCGGCGCATGGGAGCAGTTCAAGCCCGGCACCGGTGGCTCGCCTGCACCCGCGCCGGCGCCGGCCGACGCCACTTCATGAGCGACGTCGAGGTCGATCTCGACGACGACATGAACGGCGAGGTGGAGGACGGCAACCGCCTCGAGGGCTCCGTCCCTCGCACAGTGCTGGAGTACCTGGCCAAGGCCATCGTCGACGACCCCGACTCGGTCGTGGTCGAGGTCGACGAGAGCCGCAGCACGGTGAGCCTGCGCCTCAACGTGTCGCCCGACGACATGGGGCGGGTCATTGGCCGCCGGGGCCGGACGGCCCAGGCCATCCGAACCGTCGTCCGTGCCGCCGCTGCGCGCGAGGGCACCGACGTCCACGTCGACATCGTCGACTGATCCTGGGTCATTGCGCATCGCCCTGGCGACGTGAGATGACCCTGGAAGTCGGCAGGATCGTCAAGGCCCACGGGATCCGCGGCGAGGTCATCGTCGAGCTCATCTCCAACCGGCCCGACCTGCGGCTGGCGCCGGGCTCGGTGCTCTCCTCGGACCGGGGCGCTCTCGAAGTGCTGGCCTCAACCCCCCACCAGAACCGCTGGATCGTCAGGTTCGCCGGCATCCCCGACCGGAATACGGCGGAGTCGTACCGCAACACCGTCCTTTCGGCTGAGCCGATCGAGGGGGATGACGGGACGCTCTGGGTCCACGAGCTGATCGGGGCCGAGGTGTTCGACCTCGACGGGCGTAGCTACGGGCCGGTGGAGGCGGTGGAGGCCAACCCGGCATCCGACCTGCTCGTGCTCGCCGGTGAGCGCCTGGTGCCACTGGTGTTCGTGAAGACCCGCCTCCCAGGTCGAGTCGTCATCGACCCCCCACCCGGGCTCCTGGACTAGATCCCACGTGGTTTGCGGCGGATGAGCAACCTGGAGCCCTGCTACCGCCACGCCGAGCGGAAGACCGGCGTCCACTGCACGAGATGTGGCAGGGCGATCTGTGCGGAGTGCATGGTCGCCGCTCCTGTCGGCCACCATTGCCCACGCTGCCTGGCCGGCGACGGTGGCGGAAGGGTCGCCCGGCGCCGTTGGGCCCGTTCCGCAGCGATATCGGCGTCGGCGCTGATCGCAACCGTCAACCTCGTCGCCTACGTCCTCGCCGAGGTGCGACCGGGGTTGGCGGATCAGCTGCTCTTCGACGAGGCGGCGATCGCCGCCGGCCAGTACTACCGACTCCTGACCATCACGATCGTGCACGACAGCTGGCTGCACCTGGCCGTGAACACGGCCTCGCTCGTCGTCCTCGGCACCATCGTGGAGCCACTGGTTGGGCGACTCCGGTTCGCCGGCATCTACCTGGTCAGTGCGTCGGGGGCGGCGACGGCGACATTGCTCGCCGGCCCCGCCACGGCGGTGGGGGCTTCAGGGGCGATCTTCGGGCTCGGCGGCGCGTTGATCGCCATCTGTAGCGCCCGGCGGCTCGACACGCAACGTGTGATCCTCATGACTCTGGCGGGCCTGGTCCTGGCCCCGGTGCTGTTCGGGGAGGTCGACAACGTCGGCCATGCTGCTCGGACCGCCGCTGCTCAGCGAGTACCAGACGACCCGGAGCGGGCGAATGAACTACAGGGTGTTCGCGATGCGCCATCCTGAACGGGCCCGCACCTTCCGCTTCGAGTTCGGGGACGGGGCAGTGGCGAGCGCCTCGGTCGCCCGGGGCTCCGGGTGGGTGGCGAAGCCGTTCTCGCACCGGTTTCCACCGGGACTCGCCCGATACGACCAGGCCCTCTTCTACGACGGGGCCGGCCCGCTTGGCACCTGGCGCGCCGTCACCGACGTGTGTCCGGACGGCACCCGTGTGCCGACCGACGACGACTCGACGGGGGCGGACTCACTCTGCGTCCGCTGACCTGCAGCTCGAATGGTTCAGTGGCCCCGGCGGACCCATTCGTCGACGTGGGGGGACTCGTCGGCGATCGACGTGGAGTCGCCGTGACCGGTGTGGACCACGGTGTCGGGCGGCATGTACATCAGGAGCCGGCGCAGGGACTCGATGATGGTGGGGAAGTCCGAGTGCGACCGGCCGGTGGCGCCCGGGCCGCCTTTGAACAGGGTGTCGCCGCTGAAGATCACGCCGGCCTCGGCTGCGTAGAGGCAGACCCCGCCGGGAGAATGGCCCGGGGTGTGCCAGACCTGGAGTTGGGTGCCGCCCATCTGGAGGACGTCGCCGTGGGCCAAATCGATGTCGGGGCGCCGGCCTGGGTGCACGACGTCCCACAGCATGCGGTCGGCGGGATGGAGGGCCACCGGCGCGCCCGTGGCCTCCGCCACCTCGACGGCGGCGTCGATGTGGTCGTTGTGGCCATGGGTGCAGACGATGCCGTCGACCTGCCGGCCGGCGATGGCAGCCACGATGACGGAGGCGTCGTGGGGGGCGTCGATGACGACCACCCGCTCGTCGTCACCGAGGAGCCAGACGTTGTTCTCGACCTCGTAGTCCTTGCCGTCCAGGGAGAAGACCCCGGCCGTGCTGATCCTGTCGACTCTCACGATCGGTAGGCCCCCGTTCCGCTGAACATGCCGCGGCGCCAGCGGCTCGGCGTGATGACGGCGGCCCGGGGATAGTCCTCGAACAGCCAGCGCCCGAAGTTACGGCGGGTCCAATCGCTCGATCCGGCCACCCGCAGGGCGATGCGGACGCCCTTGCGATGGCTGAGCGCCCGGCTCAGCAGCCGGGACAGCCGGTGGTCGGCGAACAGCTCGTGCTCCACCGTCTTCTCGTAGGTCGCGGCCACGTCTCCGCCGGCCAGCACGGCCTCGGCCGCCTTCCGGCCGGTGAGCAGCGCCTGGGCGATGCCCTCACCGGTCATGGGATCGGTGGCGCAGGCGGCATCGCCCACGAACATGGCCCGGCCGCCGCCGGCGGTCAGCGCCATCTGGTCCACCCGGGCGGGAATGGGCCACGCCTTGTGGACTCCCTCGGCGACGGCGGAACCGCCCAGCACCTCACGGATGGCCGGACGGGCCAGCAGGTCGGGCCAGAGGTCCTTCATCTCCCGAACCGAGATGCCGGCGTCGCGCTGGATGCCGAAGCCGACGTTGGCCCGGCCGCCGGGGAGCGGGAACGACCAGGCGTACCCGGGCAGCAGGTCGGGCTCGAACCAGATCCAGAGGCCGGCGGCCTCCGGCCCCACGCCCGAGAAGTACTGGCGGAACGCGTGCCAGTCGCCCAGGTACCCGGGCTGATTGGCGCCCAGGGCATGGCGGAGGGGCGACCAGGCGCCGTCGGCCCCGATGGCGTAGGCCGTGGCCAAGGTGCCCAGGCCGTCGACGTCGAGCTCGACCCCCCCGGGTACGGCACGGGCGCCGGTCAGGCCATGCCCGTCGGCCACCTTCACGCCGGCGGCGCGGGCCACGTCGAGAAGGGCGGCGTCGAGCTGGGCCCGGGGGGCGACGACGGCATACTGGCCGTCGGCCGGCAGGGGGAAGCGCACGGTGCGGCCCACCGGGGACCGTACGTACACCGCGTCGACCGGCTGCCAGTCGGGCACCGACTCAGGCCGGAGCCCGAGGCCTTCGAGCTGGCGCAGGGCGTCGGCGGTGAGGCCGTCACCGCAGCACTTGTCCCGGGGGAAGCGGGCCTTGTCGACCAGCAGGACAGACGTGCCGGCCCGGGCCAGGGTGATGGCGGCGGCGGCGCCCGCCGGGCCCCCGCCGACGACGATGATGTCCTCAGCCAACGGCGGAGGCGAGCATGCGCCCGGCAGCTGCCGTGCCGAGGGCGGCGCCCAGCATCAAGACGGCCTTCGTGCGCGGCACGTGGCGGAAGGCGATGGCGATGGCGACGGCGTCGGCCACGTCCGCCAGCATCGCCGCTTCCAGCCAACCCCGCACCGGGCTGCCGTGCTTGAGGGCGAACAGGGCGCCCAGCCCCAGGCCGATGTCCCGCCCGCCCGTGGAGCGGGCCATCATCCGTAGCAGCGCGCCGTCGGTTTCGGTGGACGCAGTCCGGCCCGGCCACAGGCGCAGGGCCAGCGCCGGCGTGAGGGTGTACCCGACACCGAGGCCGATGCGGCCGAACGCCACCGCCTTCACCGTGGCGTCCACATCGATCCGATCGGTTAGTCGCACTTGACACCTTCCTCGGGGGAGTACAGGCCGCTGAACCTGTCCGTGGTCTTGCGGCCGTCGACGTAGGTCCGGGTGCGCTCGGTGACCACCTCGGTGCAGACGCCCTTCTTGGCGGTGGTCTGATTGGTCTGCTCGCCGCTGACGAACTTGGTGGAGTACATGGTGACGGTGATCGACGTCCCGGTGTAGGTCGGCCAGATCAGCACGCCGTGGGGGGTGTTGTTGCGGATCCGCACGTCGGGGCCCGGGAAGGAGATGGTGGACTCCCTGCCGTAGGGGTAGCGGGCGATGTAGATGCCGTGCATGTAGTAGCTCGGGATGTCGAGCCCGGCGAAGAAGGCGGCGTTGAAGATCGTGGTCGCGAACTGTGAGATGCCGCCACCCACGTCCTCGGTGAACTTGTACTCGTGGTCGATGACCGGTGCCGGCACGAAGCCGTTGGCCGTGGTGCGCCGGCCGACGTAGTCGTTGATCGAGAAGGTGGCGCCGGGCGCGATCAGCGCGCCCTGGATCATGTCGGCGATGCGGTGGATGTTGGCGACCCGGGGCTCCCCGGCGGCGTGGTTGGTGGTGAAGGTGCCGATCGGCTCCAGGACGCCCAGCTTGCGGGCCGCCTCCTCGTCCCGGTTCGGCGCGACGGCCTTGACCGGCAGGCTGACGGCCGGGTCGGTGGGGGAACGGGTGAGCAGTGTCGACTGGATGGCCGCCACCGCTCCGGGCCCGCAGCATCCGCTGCCCGCCTTCGACGGGGTGATCGAGACCCGCCCGCCGCTGACCGTGAAGCCGGAGTCGACCGGGGCGACGGACGGCTTCGGGAACAGCCCGGCCAGCGCCTCGGGGGCGTCGGAGGCGTCGACGGTGAGCTTCAGCTCCTCCTCTGTCGGTTGGATGCGGAACCAGCCCCGGACCACCGAGGCCGGGACGGTTGCGGTGGCCGGACCGGCGCTCACCGCAAGGCCGTCCCCGGTGAGCCGCTCGGCCCGCTCGGCCAGCCGCTGGGCGTCCTCGATCGGGAAGCGGGGCGGGACGGCGTCGCGCTCCACGGAGATTCGAAGGGGTAGCCCTTCGGGCCCGGCCTTCTCGAGCGCCGACAGGACAGAGGGCGCCGAGATCCCCCGGCCGGGCTCGCCCGGCTTGGGCACGAGCTTGTCGTCCCTCACCGTCAGCGACGGCTCGACCGGAGGCGCCCGCTTGGGGTCGCGCTGGACGACGATGCGGTCCATGGCGGTCTGATCGACGGTGATCCGCACCGGAGCCTTGCGCTCCACGACGAAGCTTCGGGCCCACCCCCAGATGCGGGCGGCCACGTTGCCGGTACGGCCGACCGTCATGGCGTCGGAGGCGGTCTGGTCCTGGACGACGGAGAGGCCGAGCTCAGGAGCGTTGGCGGTGAAGCCTCCGTCCGGTGCGTCGACCACCACCTCGGCGGTGCGATAGCGCTCCGCCAGGGCAGCGACGGCCGCCTGCAGCTCCGGCGCCTTCAGCCCGGCCACCGATTCCCCACCAAGCGTGACCTTGCGGCCCACTTCCCCACGGGTGGCGTTCGTGTCGACGCCCCAGAGGGCGACGGCGACCACGAAGGCGACGGCAAGCACCATGAGGAGGCGCACCATCCGCCGCCGGCCGTCGCCGCCGGACCGGTCGGCGCCGCCCGGCACGGGGCGCCGAGGCGGCTGTATTGCGGGCAGCCGCCCGGTCGCCTCCATCTGATCCACAGGGTACAGGCTAGGGGGTGGGGCGGCCCTTGCCCGCGCACTGGGAGGTGGTGCGTCCCGAGCGGCTAGCGTCGTTCGGTGCCTCCCCGCGCGTTAATCACCGGAATCACCGGCCAGGACGGCCGGTACATGGCCCAGATGCTCGTCGAGAAGGGCTACGACGTCTTCGGCATGGTCCGAGGGCAGGCCAATCCCAAGATCAGGATGATCCAGGAGGAGACCCCCAAGCTCGAGCTGGTCGAGGGGGACCTGCAGGACCTCTCCTCGCTCATCGCCGCGGTGGAGCAGGTGCAGCCCGACGAGGTCTACAACCTTGGGGCCATCAGCTTCGTCGCCCTCTCCTTCCGCCAGGCCGAGCTCACCGCCGACATCACCGGCCTCGGTGTCCTTCGCATGCTCGAGGCGGTCCGCATCGTCGGTGGCCCGGATAGCCAAGGATCAGGCAATAAGATCCGCTTCTATCAGGCCAGCTCCTCGGAGATGTTCGGCAAGGTGCGCGAGACGCCCCAGACCGAGATGACCCCCTTCCACCCCCGATCCCCCTACGGGGCGGCCAAGGTCTTCGGCCACTACATCACGGTCAACTACCGGGAGTCCTACGACCTCTTCGCCACCTCGGGCATCTGCTTCAACCATGAGTCGCCCCGCCGTGGCCTCGAGTTCGTGACCCGCAAGGTGTCCAACGGCGTGGCCCGCATCAAGCTCGGCCTGCAGGAGAAGCTCACCCTGGGCAACCTCGATGCGGCCCGGGACTGGGGCTACGCCGGAGACTTCTGTGAGGCCATGTGGCTCATGCTCCAGCAGGACACCCCCGAGGACTACGTGATCGCCACCGGCGAGACCCACACCATCGGCGAGCTGCTGGAGCTGGCCTTCACCGCCGCCGGCATCGAGGACTGGAGCCGTCTCGTCGAGAGCGACCCCCGCTTCACCCGGCCCGCCGAGGTCGACATCCTCACCGGCGACGCCTCCAAAGCGCGGGCCCAGCTCGGGTGGAAGCCGAAGGTCGACTTTCCCGAGCTGGTGCGGATGATGGTGGAGAGCGATTTGGCGATCGAGGCCGGCGACCCCACGCACCGGTACTGATCGGCTAGCCGGTGGGGCGGGTGCCCAGGGTGACCTGGGCGGTGCGGCGGGTGCCGCCCCGCAGGTAGGTGACGGTGACCCGGTCGCCCGGCTTCTTGGCGCCGATGGCGGAGGACAGGCTGTCGGGGTCGGTGACCGGCTGGCTGTCGAGGGCGGTGATGACGTCGCCTGCCTGGATGCCGGCGCCGGCGGCCGGGGTGCCGGGCCCGACCTCGATCACGGTGGCGCCGGTGCCGTCGACGGCCTGGCTGGTCACGCCCAGGTAGGCCCGGGGGGTCGTCGCCGTGCTCCGCCCGCTGCGCAGGCCGTCGAGCATGGGCTTGACAGTGTCGATGGCGATGGCGAAGCCGATGTTCTGGGCCTGACCGTCGACTGCGGTGTTGATCCCGATCACCTGGCCGCCGGCGTTGACCAGCGGACCCCCTGAGTTGCCGGGATTGATGGCGGCGTCGGTCTGGATCAGCCCGCTCAGGTTGGTGCCGTCCTCGGCGGCGATCGACCGGTTCAGCGCCGACACGATGCCCCGGGTCACGGTGAAGCCGCCCTTGAGGTCGAGCGCGTTGCCGATGGCCACCACGTCGTCGCCGACCCGCAGGTCGCCCGAGCTGCCGAGCTCGACCGTCTTCAGGTTGCTGGCGCCGTTGATCTTGATCAGGGCGATGTCCTTCGAGGCGTCGGCGGCCACCAGCGTGGCATCACGGGACCGGGTCTCGCCGGCCAGATTGACCTTGATAGCAGTGGCTCCCGCCACGACGTGGGCGTTGGTCAGCACCTCACCGTTGGCGGTCAGGACCACGCCGGTGCCGGCACCCTGGGTGGGGAAGAACCGGCCTCCCCGGGAGGCCTGGGTGTGGATGTAGACCGTGCCGGGTTGCACCTTGCCCAGGATCGACTGGATGTCGCCGGTCTGGGTGATGACGCTGCCGTTGTTCGACGTGGCGTTCACCGACGTGGCCACCGGGCCCGACGACGGGCCGTCGTCGGCCACCCGACTGGCGACCGCACCTGCGGCTCCGCCGCCCAGCAGGGAGGCGGCGACGATCAGGCCCAACCAGCGGGGGGCGACGCCACCCGAGCGACCGGGGAGCGCAGCGGGCGGGGGAGTGGGCGGCTGGGCTGGCGGCACCTCGAACTGGGGCGTGCCGAAGTGCGGGGTGGACGTTGGAGCTGCGTACGCCGGCGGGGCCGGGGGCGTGGGCTGCGTCTCGGGGAAATCGAAGTCGACGGGCATGTCACTCACCTCGTTGAGATACCTGGCAGGGCCAAAGAGAGGCGGCCGCCAAGCCCGGTGGGGCAAGGGCGGCGGCCGCCGGGCGCGACGTGCGACCCGCAGGGGAGCGCTCGCTCCGCCCTGGACGCGGGTGGGGGGACCCGGGGCCAAGGCGGGACGAGTGGTCGTGCGTCGCGCTCATGGTTCCAGTAAGCCACCGCCGCCTGTGAGCATCCTGGGAACGGCCTGCGAGGTGGGTGAGAAGATGGCGCATGGACTTGACGACCGCTGCGGAACTGGAACTGTGGGTCCGGGAGGAGCTGAAGCTCGACCCCGACCAGTCGGTGGACATCTCCGAGCTACCGGGCACCGATCCCCGTTGCTCACCCATCGTCACTGCGGTGGCCGTCGGGGCGACGGCGGAGGCTGCGCCGTACTCCTTCCACATCGAGCGGGCCCTCGGCGAGCTCGTTCGCATGGACCTCGTGGCCGCCCTCGCCTTCGGCGGCGGCCACTGAGTCGGGGACGGGCGGTAGCTCCACCCAGAAGCGGGCGCCCCGCCCGGGCTCGGACTCCACCCGGGCCCTGCCCCCGTGGGCCTCGGCCACGGCAGCCACGATCGACAGGCCCAGCCCGGTGCCGCCGAGGTTCCGGTTGCGCGACGGATCGGCCCGGTAGAAGCGCTCGAAGACCCGTTCCGCCTTTTCGGGGAACAGGCCCGGCCCCTCGTCGGCCACCTCGAGCACCACCGACCCGTTGTCCTGGCGGACACCGACGCGCACCGCGGCTGTCGTCGGGGTGTGCTGGCGGGCGTTGGCCAGCAGGTTGGCGGCGACCTGGCGCAGGCGCAGCTCGTCGCCCAGGACGACGGCGGTGCCCGGCAAGTCGAGGCTGATGAGGCGGTCCGGTTCCACCGCCCGGGCGTCGTCCACCGCGTCGGCCGCCACCTGGGCCAGGTCGACGGCCTTGCGTTCCAGGGGACGCCCCTGGTCGAGGCGGGCCAGCAGCAGCAGGTCGTCGACCAGCACCCCCATGCGGGCCGATTCCTCCTCGATGCGGCGCATGGAGGTGGCGAGGTCGTCCGGGCGGTCGGACACGCCCCGGCGGAACATCTCGGCGTACCCCCGGATCGACGTGAGGGGCGTCCGGAGCTCGTGGGACGCGTCGGCCACGAACCGCCGCAGGCGCTCCTCTGACGCCTGTCGCGCTTCGAATGCGGTCTGGATCTGGGTGAGCATCGCGTTCAGCGCCAACCCGAGCCGGCCCACCTCGGTTCGGGGCTCGGCCCGCTCGACCCGGCGGGTCAGATCGCCCTCGGCGATGGCGCCGGCGGTCTCGGCGATGTCCTCCAGCGGCCGAAGTCCCGCCCGCACGACCACGAGCGCCAGGCCGCCGACGCCGGCCAGCACCGCGCCCGTGGTGAGAAACTCGATGAGCACGAGCCGGCGCAGCGTTTGTTCGACCTCCGTCATGGGGACGGCCACGACGAGGTACCCGTCGCCCGAGTTCAGCGGGGCCACGACGACGCGGAAGTCGGTCGTGCCGCCTTGCACGGCGCTCGTGGTGAACGGCCGGTCACGGGTCAGGTCGCCGGCGACAAGCACGGGCCTGGGCAGGCTCTCCAGGTTGTCGCCCACGTAGCCGAACGAGGCACTGGTCTCCACGCGCCCGTCGAGGCCGAGCAATGCCCCGTAGGTCCCGCCGGGCACGAAGACCGGCGCCGGCGGTCCCCTTCGTCCGGGTGCGATCCGGTTGGCGACCGGGTCGAGGGCGGCCACCACCTGCTCGTCGAGCCGGTTCATGAGGAACGACTGGAGGAACCGGTAGGTGATGAGGTTCGACGCGACCAGCCCCACCGACACAAGGCCAAGAAGGCCGATGAGCAGGCGGGTACGGAGCGACACCGCTACCGCGCCGTGGGGACGCGCAGCGTATAGCCCACCCCCCGGACGGTGTGGATCAGCCGGGGCTCGACTTTGTCCACCTTCTTGCGGAGGTAGCTGATGTAGGTCTCCACGACGTTGGCGTCGCCACCGAAGTCGTATTGCCACACGTGGTCGAGGATCTGGGCCTTCGACAGCACCCGGCGGGCGTTGAGCATGAGGTAGCGGAGCAGCTTGAACTCGGTGGCGGTGAGCTCGATGGCCTCGCTGCCCCGCCACACCTCCCGCGTGTCCTCGTCGAGCTCGAGGTCGGCGAAGGTCAAGCGGCTGGAACCGGCCCCCGGCCCCCCGCCGTTGGTGCGTCGGAGAACGGCACGGACGCGGGCCACGAGCTCCTCCACGCTGAACGGCTTGGTGACGTAGTCGTCGCCGCCAAGGGTGAGGCCGTTGATCTTGTCCTCGGTGGCGTCCCGGGCGGTCAGGAACACCACCGACACGGGCTGGCCGTCCGCCCGGATGCGCTTGAGCACCCCGAACCCGTCGACGTCGGGGAGCATCACGTCGAGCACCATCAGGTGGGGCCGGAAGGTGGTGGCCTTGGCCAGGGCCGAACGGCCGTCGGCGGCCACCTCCACGTCGAAGCCCTCGTAGCGCAGGGCCATGCTCACGAGCTCAGTGATGTTCGGCTCGTCGTCGACGACCAGGATGCGGGCCTTCTCGGTCATGGACTCCTAGTGTCGCCCGGTTCGCTGAGAACAGGCTGTGAATCGACTGAGTTTCAGCCTGCGTGCTTCTCCGGGGAGCCCTGCTGCGACGTCTCGCCATCGGCCTTCAGGAAGGAGAACTTGCCGTCGGGCTCGAGTACGCCGATCTCGACGTCGGCCAGGTCGGCGATGCCCTGGTTGCGGGCCGCTTCGCACACCTCCTCCAGGGTCAGGCGCTCGATCTCCAGGACCTTGTCGAGCGGCTTGCCGTGGTGGATCACGACGACCGGCACCCCTTCCAGCACCGGCCGCAGGCGACGAAACTTCCACGACAGGTAGGCAAAGAGCAGGATCCACATGGCAAGTGTCCCCACCGACAGGGCGGCGCCGATGAGAGACATGTCCTCCTGGGTGGCGCCCTGCTGGATGAGGTCGCCCATGGTGACGAGCAGGATGAGCTCGAAGGCGGTCATCTCCGACAGCTCCCGTTTGCCGACGCCCCGGGCCACCGCCCACAGGAAGAAGTAGATGACCGTGGCCCGGAGAATGATCTCCATCAGGGCATCACGAAGGTCGAGAAGTCCACGCCCACCGCCGTCGGTCCGGTGGCGCCGGCGAGCACCTCGAGCCGGCCCTTGACCGTGGTCAGCTGCACGCCTGGCTCGATCCGGGCGTCGAACGACACCGAGAGGGTGTCGCCGGCGGACGGCCCGAACCGCCAGATCGTCAGCTCGCCGTCGGTGCTCTCCTCGACGGGCGCCGGCCCGAGGCCGTTCTCGTCGAAGGCGTCGAAGTAACTCGACGTCACCGCCACGGTGAGCCCGTCGGGGAAGCCGCCCGGCCTGGTGACCTCGAAGGACCACGGCGTGGCCAGCCCCGGCCTTGACACGCTGGCATAACGCACCGACAGCTCGTAGCCGCCGCCCGACGCAGTGGTCGTTCGCGTCCGCACCCCGTAGAAGCCCAGGGCGCCCAAGGCGAGGAAGATGCCCAGGGCGGCCACGAAGATCCGCCGGACGGTGCGCGACCGGGCCTGACGGGTGAGGTCCGTGGGTTCCGGCTCCGTAGGGGTGCTTGGTCGTTCCGCCTCTCGCTGCACGCGACCGACGCTACCGACGGCGGCCCCGCGCTGGGTGGACCCTCCGGGAACGACGGAGGCGCCCCGCGAGGGCGCCTCCGTTCCCACCGATTGGTCGATCTGCGGCCCCATTCGACCCCCGATCGACGACACGCTCTGCTTAGACCAGGTACTTGCCCTCCAGGGCACCGCAGCAGGTCTCGGTGATCGCCCTGGTGACCAGGTACGGGTCGCAGTTGGCGTTGGGGCGACGGTCCTCGATGTAGCCGGACTTGTCCATCTCGACCTGCCACGGGATGCGTACGGAGGCGCCACGGTTGGACACGCCGTAGCTGAACTCGTTCCACGGAGCGGTCTCGTGTAGGCCGGTGAGCCGGGCCTCGATGCCGAAGCCGTACTGGTGGACGTGCTCCATGTACCGCTCGCCCAGCGCCTCACAGGCGGCGATGATCGGGTCGTAGCTCGTCCGCATGGCCTTGGTGGAGAAGTTGGTGTGGGCGCCGGCGCCGTTCCAGTCGCCGTGGACCGGCTTGGGGTCGAGCGTGGCCGACACGTCGAACTCCTCGGCGGTGCGGTAGAGCAGCCAGCGGGCGACCCACAGGTGGTCGGACACGTCGAGGGGGGAGCCGGGGCCGATCTGGAACTCCCACTGACCGGGCATGACTTCGGCGTTGATGCCCGAGAACAGCAGGCCGGCGTCGAGGCAGGCCTGCATGTGCCTCTCGACGATGGGCCGGCCGAAGATCTCGTCCGAGCCCACGCCGCAGTAGTAACCACCCTGGGGAGCTGGGAAGCCCTTGGGCGGGAAGCCGAGGGGCCGGCTGCCCTCGAAGAAGGTGTACTCCTGCTCGATGCCGAACCACGGCTCCTGGGCCGCGTACTTCTCGGCCACGGCCCGGAGGGCGGCCCGGGTGTTGGTGGGGTGCGGGGTCATGTCGGTGAGCAGGACCTCGCACAGCACCAGCACGTCGTTGCCGCCGCGGATGGGGTCGGGGCAGGGGAAGACCGGCTGGAGCACACAGTCGGAGGCGCTGCCGGGCGCCTGGTTGGTCGACGATCCGTCGAAGCCCCAGATCGGCAGCTCGGCGCCGTCGGCAAGGATCTTGGTCTTCGACCGCAGCTTCGCCGTCGGCTCGGTGCCGTCGATCCAGATGTACTCAGCTTTGTAGGCCACGTAACTCCTCGGGGGTAGCGGGTCGGGTCCTGCTCGCAGCCGGCCCGATATCTCTGACCGTACTAGTGAGCCTCATCGGCGTTGCTGAACCAAGTCTGCTTTGTGAACGCTCTGTGAACGACGCCGACGGCCTACGGTAACGCCATGAGAGCACGGCTCCTGACGCTCAACTTGGGCGCTGCACTGGCCACCGCCTGTGGTTCCGGCGACGACGAGGCCGCTCTTCCCACGACCTCGACCGCCGCCGCCGTCGTCACCACCACGTCCACCACTGCGCCGGCTCCGACCACGACCACCCGGCCTGCGGCCGGCACCACCACGACAGCGCGGCCGAGTGCGGCGCGGGCGGTGATCGAGCCGGCGGCGGTGGCAGGCATCCCCCTGGGGGCCAACAAGTCCCAGGCCATCGCCGTACTCGGTGAGCCGACGGCCAGGGGCCAGGAGACCGACCTAAGCGGCAGCAGGTACGACTATCTCCGGTGGGATCTCAGCGGCAACCGGGGCCTGACCCTGAACTTCCGCACCGGGTCGGTGACGTCACCCTTGCTGACCGACTGGTCCAGCAGCGCCCCCGGTCCGGTCACCAAGGGGGGCGTGCAGGTGGGGGATGCGGCGGCCAAGGTCACCGCCGCCCACGGGGCGCTGGTCGTTTTCTGCTGCGAGACCAAGGTGGCGGCGCTGGACGAGGGCGTGGGTCGCATGATCGTCGTGGTGGACAACGCCACCCAGAAGGTCACCCGGATCGCCGGCGGCGATCCGGGCTTCTGGTCCCGCTCGATCGCCGACTGAACCTCCGAGTGAACCTCCGAGTGAACCTCCGACTGAACCCAGACCGGGACGGGTACTGCTAGATGATCATCCACCCGTGTTACTCACTCGAGACGTGGTGCATCCGGGAGAACACGCTCGACCTCGATGTGCTGGCCCAGTCCGAGTCGATCTTCGCTCTGGCCAACGGTCACCTGGGTCTCCGGGGCAACCTCGACGAAGGCGAACCGTACGGGCTGCCCGGCACATACCTGAACGGCCTGCACGAGCTGCGCCCCCTGCCCCATGCGGAGGCGGCGTATGGCTATCCCGAGTCCGGCCAGACGATGATCAACGTCACCAACGGCAAGCTCATGCGCCTGCTGGTCGACGACGAGCCGTTCGACGTCCGCTACGGGCGGTTGGAGTCGCACGAGCGGGCGCTCGACCTGCGGGCGGGGACGCTGACCCGCGACGTGCGCTGGGTGTCGCCCGCCGGCCAGTCGGCGCACATCCGGTCCACCCGGCTGGTGTCGTTCACCCAACGGGCCGTGGCCGCCATCTGTTACGAGGTCGAGGCAATCGGCGAGCGGGCCCGCGTCGTCGTGCAGTCCGAGCTGGTGGCCAACGAGCCCCTCCCCATGCCGGGCAGCGATCCCCGGGTGGCCGCCGCGTTGTCGTCACCCCTCGTGTCGGACGACCACGGCACCCGGGGCCGCACCGCGGTCGAGCTGGCCCACCACACTGCGGTCAGCGGCCTGCGCATGGCCGCGGCCATGGATCACGTCGTCGACGGTCCGGACCTCACGGATGTCGACGCAGAGTCGGACCCCGACATCGGTCGGGTCACCGTCACCACGGTGCTCGAGCCAGGTCAGCGCCTGCGGATCGTCAAGTTCCTGGCCTACGGCTGGTCGAGCCTCCGTTCACGCCAGGCCCTGCGCGATCAGGTGGTGGCCGCTCTGACGGCCGCCCGCCAGACCGGCTGGGACGGCCTGCTGACCGAGCAGCGGCAGTACCTCGACGCCTTCTGGGACCACGCGTCGGTTGAGGTGGAGGGCGACCCCGAGATCGAGCAGGCCACCCGCTTCGCCCTGTTCCACATCCTCCAGGCCGGCGCCCGCGCCGAGGGCCGGGCCATACCGGCCAAGGGCCTGACCGGATCCGGGTACGACGGCCACGCCTTCTGGGACAGCGAGTCATTCGTCCTGCCGGTCCTCACCTACACCTTCCCCGCCGCCGCAGCCGACGCCCTGCGTTGGCGCCACAGCATCCTCCCTGTCGCCCGCCAGCGGGCGGCGACGCTGGGCTTCAAGGGGGCCGCCTTTCCCTGGCGCACGATCGCGGGGGAGGAGTGCTCCGGGTACTGGCCGGCGGGGACGGCCGCCTTCCACGTCAACGCCGACATCGCCGACGCCGTGGTCCGCTACGTCGACGCCACCGGCGACGAGGACTTCGAGCGCGACGTCGGCCACGACATCCTCGTGGAGACGGCCCGCCTGTGGCGTTCGCTCGGCCACCACGACCGCGACGGGTCGTTCCGCATCCCCGGCGTCACCGGGCCCGACGAGTACAGCGCGCTGGCCGACGACAACGTGTACACGAACCTCATGGCGCAGCAGAACCTGCAGGCGGCAGCGGCCGCGGCCGAACGCCATTCGGCTCAGGCCGAGGCACTGGGGGTCGATGCGGTGGAGATCATGGCCTGGCGCGAGGCGGCGGAGGCGATGTACGTGCCCTACGACGAGGTGCTCGGCGTCCACCCGCAGTCCGCCGGGTTCACCCGCCACGAGGTCTGGGACTTCGACTCGGTGCGCCCCGACCAGTACCCGCTCTTCCTGCACTTCCCCTACTTCGACATCTACCGCAAGCAGGTGATCAAGCAGGCCGACCTGGTCCTGGCCATGCACCTGCGGCCCGACGCGTTCACCGACGAGCAGAAGGCCCGCAACTTCGCCTATTACGAGGGGATCACGGTTCGGGACTCCTCCCTGTCTGCCGCGACGCAGGCCGTGCTCGCCGCCGAGATCGGCCATCTCGAGCTGGCCTACGACTATCTGGCCGAGTCGAGCCTCATCGACCTCCAGGACCTGCACCACAACACCGGCGGCGGTCTGCACCTGGCCGCCCTGGCCGGAGGGTGGTCGGCATTGGTCGCCGGCTTCGGCGGCTTCCGGGCCCAGGCCGGAAGACTCACGTTCGCCCCCCGCCTTCCTTCCGACATCACCCGCTTCGTGTTCCACCTCTGGTACCGGCAGCGCCGGCTGCGGGTGGCGGCCACCCACGCAGAGGCCACCTACACCGTGCTGGCGGGCGAGCCGATCGAACTGACGCACCACGGCGACGCCCTGCTCGTCGGCCTCGAGCCCGTGAGCCGCCCGATCCCCGAGCCGATACCACGCGCCGACCCGACCCAGCCTCCCGGTCGGGCGCCGGCCTCGCGACAGAGCGTCGGTTCGACCCCGCCGGAATAGCTCCGGCTACGGGCGGTCGAGGTGCGACGAGCCTGCAAGGCCCGGCGGGCAGCCATGATGGCCTGGATGCATTGGCTGCTCACCTACGACTACGTGGACGACATCGCCTCCCGCCGGGCGCCGTTCCGCGAGGCCCACCTCGACCTTGTCCGTGACCTCCACGAACGGAATCTGCTGCTGATGGCCGGCGCAGTGGGGGAGCCGATCGAGGGCGCCCTTCTCGTGTTCACCGCCGAGGACCCGGCGGTCGTCGAGGAGTTCGTGGCTCACGACCCCTACGTCAGCGAGGGGCTGGTCACCGCGTGGCGGGTCCGCCCCTGGAACGTGGTGGTCGGCCAGGCGACGTGACGCGAGCAGTTCGTGCAACAGGTCAACCGATCCTGCCGCTGCCTCACAGCGCTGCGCACTGGCCGACCTTTGCTGCCGCGGTATTGGGCTGGCCGGCGTTCACCGGCGCAGGGTTGTTCCCGGTAGAGGCCAAAGTGCTGCAATGAGCGTCGAACTGGCGCTCGGCCGGCGTGACGAGGCGGCGGCTGGGCCTCGTCGGCCGAGCCTCTGGCCGGCGAGACGGCGCTGATCATGCCGACCGTCTTGGCACGGCGCGCTTCGGCGGCGGTGGCCATGGTGTCCGGCGATGGTCGCCGGGCTGCACGGCTCGCCGGCGAGTCGGCGGCGGCTGCGGATCGCATCGGAGCGAGGCTCGAGGCGTCCCGCTCCCTGCTTCTCGCAGGCACGGCGCTGGCGAGGGAGGGCGGTTGCCGTGACGAGGCCATCGGCATGCTCCTGCGGGCCGAGGTCGAGCTCGGCGCCTGCGGCGCTGCCGGCTACCGGGGCCAGGCCGCTCGCGAGCTCCGCAGGCTGGGACGGAGGATCGGTCCCGGGACCGGCTCAGGTCCCGGCTCACTCACGGAGCGGGAACTCGAGGTGGCGCAGCTGGCGGCTGCGGGGAAGAGCAGCCGGGAGATCGGCACTCAGCTCTTCGTCTCGCACAAAACCGTCGAGACGCACCTCGCCCTTGTCTTTACCAAGCTCGGCGTCTCATCTCGCCGAGCCATGCGTCGGCGCTGGGGCGTACGGAACGGCCGACGGTCTAGGTGAGCGAGCAGAAAGTCGTCGGAGTGAGATACATTCAAATACCAACCCCTGTAAGCGCCATAGAGGCCCCTGTGCGAGAAATTTGGAGCTGGACGGCCCAGGATCTCGCACGATCTT
>Ga0136633_1000426_pt1 | contig 31958 bp, 34 predicted proteins | sample AntDrymeUQ832206_2_FD_105494 | JGI IMG/M metagenome (GOLD analysis project Ga0136633, IMG submission 105494) | Polar desert sand microbial communities from Dry Valleys, Antarctica - metaG UQ83 (22.06) | ecosystem: Environmental > Terrestrial > Soil > Desert | place: Antarctica: Dry Valley... | reverse complement strand
GTCGCGGCCGCGCGCGCAGCCATCAGCGACGTCGTGCGCCACACGCCGGTCGTCGAGTCCGAGGTGCTGACGGCGCGCTGCGGCGGGCGCGTGCTGATCAAGGCCGAGAACCTGCAGCGCACCGGCTCGTTCAAGCTGCGCGGCGCCCTCGGCAAGCTCGCCGCGCTGGGCGACGGCTGCGACGGCGGCGTCGTCGCCGGCAGCGCGGGCAACCACGCCTGGGCGCTCGCCGAGGCGGCGCGGGCGCGGGGCGTGCCGTGCGAGGTGTACATGCCGGCCCAGGCCCCGATCGCGAAGATCGAGGGGTGCGAGGCGCTGGGCGCGGTCGTGCATCTCGTCGGCGATTCGCTCGAGGACTGCTTCGCCGCCGCGACGGCGCGGGCGCAGGAGGGCGGCTTGGCGTTCGTGCACCCCTTCGACGATGCAGACGTCGTCGCCGGGCAGGGCACCGTCGGGCTCGAGCTGCTCGAGGATGTCGACGATCTCGCCAAGGTCGTCGTGCCGCTGGGCGGCGGCGGGCTGTCGAGCGGCATCGCGATCGCCGTGAAGTCGGCCCTCCCCCACGTCGAGGTCGTCGGGGTGCAGGCCGGCGCCTGTGCGTCGTTTGCCGAGTCGCTGCGCCGCGGCGAGCCGGTCGGCGTGGCATCCGCCCTGACGATCGCCGACGGGATCGCGGTCAAGCGGCCGGGTGTGATCACGCTGGAACTCGTGCAGCGCTGGCTGGATGACGTCGTCGCGGTCGGCGAGGACGAGATCGCCGAGGCGATGGTGCTGCTGATGGAGCGCAGCAAGCTCGTCGTCGAGGGCGCCGGCGCCGTCGGCGTGGCTGCGCTGCTCGGCGGGCTGATCGAGCCCGCCGCGGTTGGGAGCACCGTCGTCGTGCTCTCTGGCGGCAACGTCGACCCGGGACTGCTCGCAGCGGTCGCCCGCCGCCACGAGACGCAAGTCGGGCGCCGGCTCGTGCTCTTCACGCGTGTCGCGGACAGGCCGGGCGCGCTGGCACGCCTGCTCGCACGTGTCGCCGAGACCGGCGCGAACCTCGTCGAGGTCGAGCACGTCCGCGAGGGCGTCGATCTGCACGTGCGCGAGACCGGCGTGCAGCTCGTGCTGGAGACGCGTGGACGCGAGCACGCGGAGGTCGTGCTGCTCGCGCTCGCGGAGGACGGCTACATGACGCGCGTGCTCGGCTGACCCGGCCCGCGCCGTGGTCAGTCGAGGTCGTCGAGCGCGGCGTGGACGAAGCGGGCGGGCGCGTCGAGGAACGCGCGGGTGAAGCGCACGGTGTCGAGGTCGTCGTACGCGCACGGCGTCAGACCGGCGTCGTCGAGCTCGTAGATCGCGGCGTCCGGGCAGGCGAGCAGGATCGGCGAGTGCGTCGCGATGACGAACTGCGCTCCCGCGCGGGCGGCGCGGACCACGATCGCCAAGAGGGCGAGCGCGCCGCTGAGCGAGAGGGCAGCCTCGGGCTCGTCGAGGACATACAGACCCTCGCCGCCGAAGCGGTTGGCGGCCAGCGCAAGAAACGACTGGCCGTGGGACTGCTCGTGCAGCGGGACGCCGCCGTACAGCGACAGGTCCGGCGAGAACGTCGTGCCCCGGTCGACGAAGCGCGCGACGTTGAAGAAGCTCTCCGCGCGCAGGTAGTAGCCGTTGCGCGGCTTGGTCGCCGACAGGATCGGCTCCAGCGCGCCACCCATCACCGGGTTAGGGACCGGCGGCCGCTCCCCGGAGCGCTCGAGCTCGCCGCCCTCGTCGGCGAACCCCATCGCTTCGGCGATCGCCTCGACGAGCGTCGACTTGCCGCTGCCGTTGTCGCCGGCCAGCAGCGTGATCGGCGTGTCCAGACGCAGGCGCTCGACCGCGGCCACGGCCGGCACGGCGAATGGAAACCCGCTCCCCCACTCCGCCTCGACTCGACGTAGGCCCCGCACGTAGGGTCCGCGACCGATGCTTCGAGGGTCACGCCGGCGCGCCACGGGAGCAAACCTACCGCGAACGCCGCGACAACTCCGGCTATGGCACGAGCAGGCTGCGTCCGTCAAGTGCGACGGCGCGGCGCCGGTGGGCGCCGCGCCCCACGCAGGTGTCAGCCGGAGTGTCCGCCGCCTGCGTCGTCTTCGGTCATGTGGTCCTCGTCCCCCGTCTTGTCGCCCTCATCGGAGCTGGCCAGGTGCTTGCGCATCTCGCCGATCTCGCGCTCCTGGGCGTCGATGATCTCCTGCGCCAGCTTCTTGAGCGCCGGGCTCTCGCCCTTGTCGATCTCGACCTTGGCCATGGTCACCGCGCCCTCGTGATGCGGGATCATCATCTTGATGAACGCCGGGTCGAACGGGTCTGCGGTCTTGAGCTTCGCTACGTCCTCGTCCATGCCCTTCATGTGACCGGGTACTCCGAGCGAACCGCGCTTGACACCGGCGGAGGCTAGGGCGGCGTCCTCGCGGCGCATCGTCGAGATCTCCTTGGACTGCGAGGTGCCGATGTCCTCGGCGAGCTGCTTGACGAACGCGCTCTCGCCCCGCTGACCGGCGATGTTGGCCATCTCGATCGCCGACTCGTGGTGCGGGATCATGTCGGCGACGAAGGCGCGATCGACCCCGTTGCCTGCGGCGCTCGAGCCCGACTCGCCGGAGGTTTCGTCGTCGCCGCACCCGGCGACGGCGAGCGCGCCCACAGCGGCGAGAGCGGACAGGGTCTTTCGGTTCATGAGTCTCATAGGTGCTGATTTCTCCTTGCGGTCAATCGACAGTTGATGCGAACGGCGGTCGTCACGTCGCGCATGAGGTGCGCGTCGCAGGTCGGTCTTCGATCAACACCGTCTGACGCACAGCAACACGAGCATCGCGGGTCCGGCGCGGACCCGTGGCTCAGGTGGACGAGCGGGCGACGAAACGCCGCTCGCGGGCGCAACCGGGCGCCAGCGGCCGAGCGCCAGCAGCCCGAACGCGACCGCCGCGACGGCGGCCCCGACAGCGGCGAATACCCCGAGGCGCATCTGCGCCACCGTGGCCAAGTCCGCAGCGTGATGCTCCTCGCCCAGTGTCGGCGCGGCGTGGTGCACCGCCACGGCGCAGAGGATCGTGAACAGCAGCGCGATCGCTGCGCCATGGCGGCGCCAGCGGCGGAGACGGGCGCGCAGGGCAATCGGGCTCATCGTGTCCAGGCTACCCATGCGCGGCGTCGCGGACCCTTGACCGGCGCATAGGCGTTCACCCGTTCGGCGGACCGCCGAGCAGCAGCGTGTCGAGCAGCAGAAAGCCCGCGAGCAGGCCGACGACGATCGCGAACGCCCGGCCGAGCGCCGCCTGCGGCACGCGTTGAGCGAGCAGCGAGCCGATCAGCGCACCGGCCCCCGTCGAAACGGCCAGGGCGATGGTCAGCTCCGCGTTGATCGCCGCCCCGGCGGCGAAGTGGCTGGCGAGGGCGACGAGCCCGGTGAGCGTGATGATCACCAGCGACGTGGCGACGGCGCGGCGAAACGTGAAGCCCAGCCAGAGCGTCAGGATGGGCACGATCAGGAAGCCGCCCCCCACCCCGAAGAACCCGGTGAGCGCCCCGACGCCGAGACCCGCGGGCACGATGCGAACCGGCTGCGCGGCGGGACAGCTTCCCGTCTCGTCGCTTTCGGTGTGGCTGGCGCGACGCCAGGTCGCGGCCGCGGCGACGAGCATGATCGGCACGAAGGAGAGGATCAGCGCCTTGGGACTGGCCGCATGGTTGCCGATCGCGCCGGCGACCGACCCGACGGCGGCAGGCGCGAAGAACGTCAGGGCGATGCGCCAGCAGACGTGACCGCGCAGCGCGAGCGCGCCTGCGCCGACGCCGGCTGCGATCGCAACCACGATCAGCGACGCGGTCGAAGCGGGCCCGACTTCCTCGCCGAGGACGTAGACGAGGACGGGGAGCGCGAGGATCGCGCCGCCGCCGCCGACGGCGCCGACGATCAGCCCGATCACGATTCCCAACGGAATCGCGAGAAGCAGCCACTCCACGTTCAGGGCGCGGTCAGCTCGACGCCCAGACGGCCGAGCTGCGCGACGCCGCCGTTGACGACATGCAGCACCTTTGCCGCCCCGTGGCGGCGCACGAGGCTCGCCCCGGTCGCAGCGCGCTGACCGGACGCGCAGACCACGGCGATCGGCCGGCCGGGGTCCAGGCCGGCGGGCAGTCTCGTGATGTCATGCCAGGTCGTCAGCGTCGAGCCGGGCAGGTGCCCCGCGTCCCACTCGCGCTTGTCGCGCACGTCGAGGACCTGGAGCTGATCATCGGCCTGCATGCGGCCGGGCAGGTCGGCGGCGTCGATGCGCTCCGTGACGTCCGTCGGCCGTTGCTCCTGGCGCCAGCTCGTCATGCCGCCGCCGAGAAACCCGGCCAGGCGGCGCATCCCGATCGCGACGGCAAGCCGGCCGGCCTGACGGCCCTCGTCGTCATCGCGCCCCACGAGCACGATGTCCTGCTCGCGATCGGCGATCCAGGCGAGCTTGGAGCCGAAGCCGGCGTTGTTCATCGGGATGCAGACCGAGCCCGGGATCTGCGCCTCGTCGAACTGCAGGTCGGTGCGGACGTCGACGACCAGCGCGCCCTCCGAGCGCCGCTGCTCGACCTGCCGCGAGGAGAGCGACAGCAGCTCGACGCCATCGGTCAGCAGCGGCCCGGTGTTGAGGTCGACGATCGCCTGGAAGTTCGGCGGCTGCGGCCCGAGCTGTGCGAGCGCCCGCTCGACGAACTCGCCCTCGTCGGTGATCCGCAGGACGGGGTTTGCGTCGCGCTCGTAGCCGATCGTCGAGGAGATCTTCATGTCCATGCCGGGACCGCCGCACATCGAGCCGCCGAGATGCCCGGGCCAGACCTCGCAGCTGTCGGGCAGCGTGAGCAGCTTGTCGCGCAGCGAACGGAAGATGCCGCGCGCGCCCTCGGACTTCTCGATCGCGAGATCGGGCCGGGCGACGTCGCCGACGAACAGCGTGTCGCCGGTCAGCACCGCCCACGGCTGCTCGCTGCGGGCGACGTCGATCAGCGCGAACGACGTGTGCTCGGGCCGGTGCCCCGGCGTGTGCAGCGCGCGGATCCGCACGCTGCCGAGCTCAAGCTCCCAGCCGTCGTCGAACGGCTCGTGCTCGTAGCGCGGCGCGGCGTCACGGTGCACGTGGATCGTCGCGCCCGTCGCGGCCGCGAGGCGACCGTGGCCGGACACATGATCGGCGTGGTTGTGGGTCTCGAGAACGTGCTCGATCCGCACGCCCATGTAGCGCGCGAGCTCGAGGTACTCGTCGATCTCGAAGCGGGGGTCGACGACCGCGGCGACGCCCGCGTGCTCGTCGCCGACGAGGTAGGACGCGCACCCCAGGTCGTCGTGCGTGAGCTGGCGAAAGATCACCTGCGCGCGCTCATCCCGGCGGCTCGCTGCGCGCCAGACGCCGGCCGACCCGTCCGACGAAGTCGATGCCCGGGCCCGTCAGGCGGCAGCGGCGCAGACCGGCGAGCGTGTCCGGCCTCGCCGGCTGGTGGATGTGCGGCGGATATCCCACTTCGACGACCAGCGGCCAGGGATGGCGCTGACGCACCGACATCTCCCCGCCGCGGTCGACGCAGGTCAGCGACACGGTGGTCGCGCCGCCCGAGGTCTCGAGGCTGTTGAGGCGCTCGTCGGGCAGCGAGACGAGCAACTCGTCGTAATCGGGCTGGACCTCCGCCCGCTCGAGTGTGAGCTTCGCCCGCACCGTCCGAACAGATCGCTGCACCGGCGGTTCGCCGGCCGCCGGCCGCGCAGGTCGTGTGCGATCCGAGCCGTCCGTGCCGCTCGTTGCAAGGACGATGCCGACGACGACCGCCGTCAGCGCCACGCCGCCCGCGAGCAGGATTCTGGGGTGCGCCATCAGTGCATGATCCCCCAAACGCTACGCGGACCCTTCCCGATGTTCACGACGTCGGCACGGGCGTCGGCGCGGTTCGCTCCTCGGAGTCGCGTTCGCGGCCCGCGGCCGGGATCGTCACGCGGCGGCGCTGGCGCGCGGTGCGCAGATCCGTGCCGGTGAGCGCGCGGCACAGCACGAGCGCCATCGCCCCGAGGATCACGCCGCCGACGTCGTCGAGGACGTAGTGCCACCCGAGGTAGACGGTGCCGGCGGTCGTCACCGCAAACCAGATCCACAGGGCCGTCCGCAGCCGGCTGCCGAGCCCCAGCAGCTGCGCCGCCATCGCGGCGGTGAAGCTCATCGAGATGTGCAGCGAGGCGAACCCCGCGATGCTCTGCGGCGTCGCGCTGGCCGGATCGTGCAGAAAGCTCAGGCGCTGGTCGAGCAGCACGTCCTGCAGGCGGGTGACCTCGGAGTACGGCAGCGAGGCGAAGATGCCGGGCTCGACGAAGATCGGCCCCAGCGACGGCAGCAGGTAGTAGCTCGCGGCGCCGAGCACCCAGTTGATCGATTGGGCGGTCGTGTAGAACAGGCCTGCCTGCAGGTCGCGGCAGAAGACGAGCGCGAGGCCGATCGTCAGTGGCAAAAAGACGATGAAGGCGACGTATGCGGCCGACAGGACGTGCGTCGGCAGGCCGCTGCCGAGCAGCGTGTGCAGCAGCGCAGCCGGGTCGCTGCCGAAGAACAGGACGCGATCCAGATCGGCCAGCTGGCGATCGAAGAGCTCCCCGGGTCGCACCAGCGGCACGATGCTCTTGAGATTGCGATAGGCCATGTAGGTCGCATAGAAGCCGACCAGCGCGCTGGCCGCCGCGAGCCCGGCGCGCGGGGTCCAGCGCTCGCGCCGGACGTGCCCCATGGCCGCTCGCGAGGGCGGAAAGCTCTTCGAGCGCACGGCGGCGCGGACGACGACGTCGAGCACCACGAGCATCAGCGTCCCGAAGCCCACGAGCGCGAGGTACAGCGCGGCGACATGATCGGGATCTCGCAGCGGCAGCCCGACGGCATCGGTCGCCAGCACGGCCGTCAGCACGGTGGCGACGGCGACCGCCGGGCCTGCCACCACGTCGCGCCACGGAGCGTTGCGGGTCAGCGCCGGCGACCGCGCGATCACGGCAACTTCGGGGTCGATGCGGACGGTCGCCGGGCGCCCCGGACGTCAAAGCCGGTCAGAAAGCAGGCCAGGGCGATCGCGAGGGCCCCCAGGATCAGGCCGCCGACATCGTCGAGGACGTAGTGCCAGCCGAGGTAGATCGTGGAGGCGACGGTCAGCCCGAGCAGGATCCACGCCGCGAGCTTGACCGATCGCTCGAGCCGCAGCAGGTGCACGGCCAGCGCGGCGGTGAAGAAGATCGAGACGTGCAGCGACGAGAATGCGGCGATGCTCTGCGCCGTGCCGGCCACGGGGTCGCGCAGAAACTCGACGCGCTGGTCGAGCAGGAGGTCCTGCAGCTGCGTGACGCCGGAGACCGGCAGCTTGGCGAAGAAGTCCGGCGTGGCGTACACCGGCCCCAGGGAGGGCAGCAGAAAGTAGCTCGCCGCCCCCAGCAGCCAGTTGATCGACTGTGCGGTCGTGTAGAAGATGCCCGCCTGCAGGTCGCGCGAGAACACGAGGCCGGCGGCGAGCGTGATCGGGATAAAGGCGAAGAACAGCATGTATGCGGCCGACATCACGTGCGCGGCCGTACCGGTGCCGATGACGGCATGCATCAACGCCGCAGGATCGTGACCGGCGAACAGCATGCGATCGAGATCGGCCAGCTGCCGGTCGAAGAGCTCGCCGGGGCGCAGCAGCGGAACAACGCTCTTGAGGTTGCGGTAGGCCAGGTAGGTCACGTAGAAGCTGATCAGCGCGCTGCTGACGGCCAGGCCGCGCCACAGCGTCCAGCGTTCGCGCCGGATGCGCTGCATCGCCGCTCGCGACGGCCACAGCACGCCCGAGCCTCGAGCCGCGCGGACCATGACGTCGAACACGACAAGCAGCCCGACGAGGGCGAAGACCAGCAGCAACCGCCGGCCCGCGACATGGTCGGGATCGCGCAGCGGGATGCCGGCGGCGTCGGTCGTCAGCAGCGCTGCGACGACCGAGACGGCCGCCACGGCCGGCCCTGCGATCAGCATCCGCCGCGGGGGCGCGTCGAGGTTCGCCGGTTGGGCCGTCGAAGTCGCCACGCCGGGCTTGCGCAGCACGAGCATCGAAGGGACGGTGCTCACCTTCGGTGGACTGCGATCATCGGTTATGCGCGGTGACGCGACGCGTCGCATGGAGAAGAAGGACACCTCGGACAGCCCGTGGAGCGACGTGTTACCAGGTTGTGTATCAGCCCAGCGCCTGCAACGGCCGCCGCCGGTCCCCGAGCGCCGACACTGTGGTTGCCGGCACATTACCGCCGTCACCGGCGGTGCTCGCGCAGCGCGCCTCCCCGAAGTCCAGCGAGGGCGCAATAGACTCGCCGGCAAATGGCTCGCGACCTCCTTCGCGTCCTGCCGCTCGGCGGTCTGGGCGAGATCGGCAAGAACATGACGGTCGTCGAGTACGGCGGCCGGATCGTCATCATCGACTGCGGCGTGCGGTTTCCGACCGCCGAGATGCACGGCATCGACCTCGTGCTGCCGGACTTCAGCTACCTGCTCGAGCGCCGCGATCAGATCGACGCGATCGTCATCACGCACGGCCACGAGGACCATCTCGGCGGGCTGCCGTGGGTGCTGCGCGAGCTCGACGGCGCCGTGCCGGTCGTCTACAGCCGGCGCCTGACGATCGAGATGGCGCGCTCCAAGCTCGCCGAGCACAAGCTGCAGACCAAGCTCAAGCAGCTGGACCCGGGCAAGGCCGCGAAGGCCGGGCCGTTCGAGATCGAGCTCGTGCACGTGACGCACTCGATCCCCGACGCCGCCGCGGTCGCGATCAAAACGCCGCTCGGCACGGTCCTGTTCACCGGCGACTACCGCTTCGATCAGACCCCCGTCGACGGCAGGCCCGCCGACATCAGCCGCCTCGCGCGCTTCGGCGACGAGGGCCTGCTGCTGCTGTGCGGCGACTCCACCAACGCCGACCGCTCCGGGTTCGCGCTGTCGGAGTCCGAGGTCGGGCCGCGCCTGCACGAGGTGTTCTCGCGCTGCAAGGGTCGCATCGTCGTGACGTGCTTTGCGTCAAACATCCACCGTGTGCAGCAGGTCGTCGACGCCTCCGAGCAGCTCGGCCGGCGCGTCGCGCTGCTCGGGCGCTCGATGGTCAAGAACGTCAACGTCGGGCGCGAGCTCGGGCACGTGCGCGTTCGCAAGGGCACGCTCGCCGAGCCGCGCGAGCTCGGTGCGATCCCGGACGACCAGCTTGTGATCATCACCACGGGCTCGCAGGGCGAGCCCCTGGCGGCGCTGCGGCGGATGGCCTACCGCGAGCATCGCCAGGTGCGCCTGCATGCCGGCGACACCGTCGTCTTCTCGGCCAACTCGATTCCGGGCAACGAGCGCGCGGTCAACGACACGATCGACCGGCTCTTTCAGATCGGCTGCGACGTGATCACCAACAAGGACGCGCCGATCCACGCCTCCGGCCACGGCCACCGCGAGGAGATCAAGCTCATGCTCAACATGACACGGCCGCGCTACCTCATGCCGGTGCACGGCGATCACATGCGCATCCGGCTGCACGCCGAGCTCGGCGAGGCCGTCGGGATGGCGCGCGAGAACATCTTCCGCGGCGACAACGGCCTGCCGCTGGAGATCGACGCCGACGGCGCGCGCTTCGGCGAGCGCGAGCGCTCGGGCATGACGTTCGTCGACGGCATCGACCTCGGCGATCCCGCCGAGGCGGCCCTGCGCGCGCGTCGCCAGCTCTCGGCCGACGGCATCCTGTTTCTCGTCGCGACGATCTCCGCCGACGAGGGCAGCTCGCTGGCGGTCCCCGAGGTTCATCTGCGCGGCGTGCCGATCGTCGAGGAGGAGGCCGCGCTGCGCGAGGCGATCAGCGAAGCCGTCGAGGACTCGCTCGACCGCGCGGCCGGCGACGACATCCACGCGCCGGAGCTGATCGAGAAGGTGCTGCACGACGATCTCGCGGAGTTCATCTACAAGCGCATCCGCCGCCGCCCGATGATCGTCCCCGTCGTCGTCGAGATCTGACGCCGGGCGACGATCGGCCGCGAGGGACGTACGAGATTGCGCGGGTGGTCGTTACCGCGAGAGGTTCGTGGCAGTTTTGCTGCCATGAGCGCGGCATAGGTGCCACGGCAAACGCCCGGGCGCCGCCGCCGCCCGGCAACCGGCTTAGGAGCGCCTTCCGCCCCGCAGCCGCACATAACCATTTGGCATTGCGATAACCAATTGGTTGTGCGATGCTGCGCGCCTCATGGCCGACTCGCCCGTGCTCTCCCCCCGCCGCCGGCAGTCCGCCGGCTGCTGCGCGACGGCGCCGCCGTCCGACCTCGCGCCCGACCGCGCGAGCGCCCTGGCCGGCGTCGCGAAGGCGCTCGGCGACCCGACGCGCCTGCGGATCGTCGACGCCGTCCGCACGGCCGCGCCCGAGGCGCTGTGCCAGTGCGAGCTGCTGCCACTGTTCGAGATGTCGCAGGCCGGCCTGGCGAAGCACCTCAAGCTGCTCGTCGAGGCGGGCATCCTGGCATCGGAGCGCCGCGGCGCATGGACCTACTACTACGCCCGCCCCGGCGGGACGGAGGATCTGACCTCATGGCTGAGCTGAGCGACCCCGAGACCATCCGCGAGCAGGTTCGCGAGAAGTACGCCGCAGCCGCGCGAGCCGCCGCTGCCGGGGCGTCGGCGCCGGCGTCGTGCTGCGGGCCGGCCGAGGTGCCGCTGACCGACGTCTCGGGCGCGCAGGTCTTCGGGGACGTGCTCTATCGCGGCGACGAGGCCGCCGGCGCCGAGGGCGCGGTGGGCGCGTCGCTGGGCTGCGGCGTGCCGACGGCCGTTGCGGACCTGCACGACGGCGAGACTGTCCTCGACCTCGGCTCGGGCGCGGGCGCGGACGTGCTGATCAGCGCGCGGCGCGTCGGAGCGGGCGGGCGGGCGATCGGCCTGGACATGACCGACGAGATGCTCGCCCTCGCGCGCGACAACGCGCGGCGTGCGGGCGTCTTGAACGCGGAGTTCGTCAAGGGGCAGATCGAGGACATCCCGCTGCCCGACTCGAGCGTCGACGTCGTGATCTCCAACTGCGTCATCAACCTCGCCGGCGACAAGGCCAGGGTCCTCGCCGAAGCGGCTCGGGTGCTCAGGCCCGGCGGCCGCTTCGCCGTCTCCGACGTCATCGCCGCGCCGGACATGGACGCGGCGACGCGCGCGGACATGGCGCAGTGGACCGGCTGCATCGCCGGCGCCCTCACCCGGCGCGAGTTCGAGGACGCCCTCGCCGCGGCCGGGCTCGTCGACGTCGAGATCCGCGAGACGCACCGCGTCCACGACCAGGCCGCCGCCGCGATCGTCCGCGCGACGAAGCCGCAGGACGCCGGCTGCTGCTCGACGGAGGCGCTGCAGGCGTGCTGTGAACCCGCCGCCGAGAACGACTGCTGCGGCGAGCCGTCCTCCGCGGCGCCACCGGCAACCTGCGGCTGCGACGTGTCGGCGCCGGGCTGACGGGCGCCGCCCGCCGCGCTCAAGCGTCGCTCACGAGACGCCGATGAGTGGACAGGGAACCTGTTGCAGCTCATCCGTCCACTTCGCGCAACGCTGCTGCTCACCGCGCTCTGCGCGTGCCTGGTCGCTGTCGCGTCGCCCTCCGCCGCTGTCGCCGCGTCGTATGACTGCGAAGCGAGCGCCCTGCGGGGCACGCTGCTGGGCGCGACGGCGATCGAGCCGGTCGTCGCCAATCGCGGCGCGGGCGCCTGCGCGACCAGGACCGAGGGGCTCGATGCGCCGCTGGCGCCCCTGCTGACCGCGAGCGCCGCGAGCGCCAGGACCGCCGTGAGCTCGTCGGCGGGCACCGAGACCGCGCTCGCCGCGGGCGGGCTGACCGACATACGGGTCCTGGCGCTGCCGGAACTGCCGATCACGCTGCCGACGGCGCAGCTCGCCGACAGCCTCGGCGCCGTGACCGTGCCCATCACCGGGCTGCTTCAGACGCTGCTCGGCGGCATCGTCAACCTCCAGATCGACGTGCGCCCTGCGCTGCAGGCGCTGCTGCCCGACGGCCGCCTTCCGCGAGCCGAGTTGCTGCGCGTCCAGGGCGCGATGGCCTACGCCGGCGCCACCTGCACGAACGGCACGCCGCAGCTCAGCGGCAGCTCGAACGTCACCGGCATCTCGGTGCTCGGCCAGGGGCTGCCGGTCGGCCCGGTCCTCGACCAGGTGCTCTCGCTGATCGACAGCACGACGATCGATCCATCGAACGTCGACCTGTCGCAGATCGTCCTGCCGCTCGGGCTGAGCTTCGCGACCGCCGTCGTCGGGCCGCTGCTGCAGGCGGCGGTCACCGCGGCGCTCGACGCGCTGCCGCCGATCGCCGTCCCGGCGACGCTCGCACGGGTGAAGGTCACGCCGGGCCAGCAGGTGCGCACGGCCAACGCCCTGCGCCAGCAGGCGCTGCGCGTCGAAGTCGCGATCGCCGGGCAGAGCCTCGTCGATGTCGTCGTCGGCGAGGCGATCGTCAGCGCCGACGGCGTCTGCACGACGGCACCGGCGGTCGATCCCGGCAAGGCTGCGGCTACGGAGCTCGTGCTCGGCTGTACGACGCGCCGGCTGGTGCTCACCGACGTCCAGGAGCGCGGCGGGCGGGTGCGGCTGCTGGGCGTCGCCGACCGCAGGCTCGCCGGCAAGGTCGTGAGCCTGCGCTTCAAGCACACGGGCAGCACCGTCGCGCAGACGACGGTCCAGCCCGACGGGAGCTTCAGCGCCGTCGCCCCGCTTCCGGCGCGACGGCTGCGCGCGAGCAACGACGCGCGCTACGAGGCGCTGGTCGGCTCGGAGCGCTCGCTGGCGCTCAAGCTGCAGCGCCGCATGGTGATCAGCGCCGCCCGCAGCCGGGACGGCAGGGTCACCCTCTCGGGGCGCGTCGTCGGGCCGCTGAACCGGCCCATCGCGGCGATCACGGTCACGCGGCGCGTGTCGTGCAGGCGCAGCGAGGTCGTGACCCGCGTCAAGCCGGGCCGCGACGGCCGCTTCCGCGTGACGGTGCAGGCGCCGAAGGGCGAGCTCGCGGTCGTCTACCGGCTGAGCACGCGAGTGCGTCGATCGACGACGAACCGCAAGACGTTTCCGACCTACACGCTGCCGCGCGCCATCTCGCTGACCTGACTCGCCGGACGGCGACCGGCGGTCCTACCTGCCGAACGTGCGCACGAACGCTCGCGCCTGCCCCGACAGCCCGCCGATCAGCTCGCGGACGTCGCTCAGCCCGGCGCGCAGCTCGGGGTCACCGACCTCGATCGGCATCAGCGAGTCCTGCAGCGCGACGAGCTCGGCCTCGGCGCGGGCGATCGCCTGCACCGCACCCTCCACCAGCGCCTTGACGCCGGTCGAGGGCGCTCGCGGGGAGGGCGTGCGAAACTCACCGGCGGGCAGGCCGTGCCGGGCGGCGAACTCCGAGTGCGTGCGCTTCGCCCGTCCGAGCGCGCGCTGCACCGGCCTGAAGAGCTGCTCCTCGAGCTCGTCCGCATGGGCGTCGTCGAGCTGCTCGTAGGCGACGCCGAGGAGGGCGAGCGCGTCGGCGATCTCGTCGGTCGCGACGGTGATGGCGTCGAGCAGCTGCCGGCGCGCCTCGGCATTGGTGAAGGCCATGAGGCCACGGTAGTGCCTCGTGTCGCACGCGCGCCGGGGTGGCGTCTGCGTTGGGCGCACCGAGAAGGACAAAGCCCCGGCGTCATCGCCGGGGCTGGTGTCCTCCAGGGTGTCGCGGGTTCGGCTGCCTAGCGGTTGCCCATGTCGGACGGCGTCGCCGGATGGCCCTGCTTGGTCTCGACATCCGTCGCATCCTGGTCGTCGTGCTGGCCGAAGCCCTGATCGTCGACCGCCGCGCCGGGGTTCGTGTTCTGCTGCGCCGGGGCGTCGTCCATGATCTTGACGTCGTCGGAGCTCGCTCCGGGGGTGTCGTTGTCCTCGTGCCCGGCATGTGGGGACGGATCGCCCTCACCGGAGATCGCGCCGACCGTGCCCGCGTCGGGCGAGTCGTCGGCATCCTGGCCGGCAAAGCCGCCGACCTGCGCGGTGCCCTTCTCGTCGCCCGCGCCGGCGTCCTCGGTCAGGCGCGACTTCTGGGCGTCGGCGCCGCCGGTGGCTGCGCCGAGCGAGCCTTCTTGCACGTCCTCGGGGCGCCCCTCCTTGTAGGCCTGATCCGGGGTCTTGGTCCCGGGTCCCTTCACGCTGCCTTCTTGATCGGGCATGCCATGCCTCCCTAGGGTTGTTGGCAGTTTGCATGTACCCGCACCCCGGCGGAATTCACTCTCCCTGTGTCAAAGGCGTCCGCGTCCCCGAGACGGGTTCGCAGGGCCGCCGCCCGGGTAAGCACATCAGGCGAGGCGGGCCCAGCTGCGGGCACGACCGAGGGCGACGACGCCGTCGGGATCGTCTAGCGCCGGCGGCTCCGGCGCAGCGGAGACGGGTCGCGCGAAACGTGCCGTGACCCGTCGCGGCGCCCTGCTACGCCTCGTGCCGCGGTGGCCCGTCGTCATGTCCGGGCCGGCCCAGTCGGTCCGCGTCCTCGTCGGGCCACGGCCGAACTGATCGTTGTAGATGCGGACATCTCGTTGGAGATCGTGTCGCCGGCCGCATGTGGCGCGCCAACCGTGTCCGCTGGCTGTCTCGGGCATCTACCATCTTCCCTTCGCCGTTTCAGCCGAGCTCAGGGGCCGCCCGCAGGATGAGAACTCGCCGGATCAGAATTGCCGTGCTCGGCGCCGTCTTCGCGCTCGCGATCGCCGGCTGCGGCGGCAGCGACGAGCCGTGCGCCGCCGAGCCCGGCGGCGCACCCGGATCCGTCGATGCCCCGGCGAACTGCGCGGTCAGCAGCGTGATCGCGATCGATGCCACCGGCGCGCTTCAGGACCGCGCGCTCGCGCGCGACGTCAGCTCGGCGGCGATGCGCGCGGCGGAGCACACGATCACCGCCGGCGGGCATCTGCGGATGGTCATCTTCGGCGGCGACGCCAATGCCGTCGAGGTCGTCTACGACGACGACGTGCCGACGCTCGAGGAGCAGGACGAGACGCGCCGAGGCCCGGTCGAACAGTCGTTGCGCACGGCGCTTGGAACCACGCTCGACAACGCACTGGGCATCGAGCGCGCCGATCGGGCGCTGACCACGCGCGTGCGCGAACTCTCCGGTGGCGGCATGTCGGACATCGCGCGAGCCGTGCGAAACGCGCTGCGGGTTCTGTCCTCGCGCGGCGGCGTCAAGGCGATGACGCTCGTCTCCGACGGCGCCCAGGCCTCCGACCAGCTCATGCTCGCGCGCCGGATCGCCGCCGGCGACTCCGCGGCGAGCCTTGCCGACCAGCTCGCCGAGCTGCTGGGCAAGGCCAACGGGGTCGATGTCGTGCAGGTTGCGGGACTCGGGCGTCTACCCGGTCGGGTCAACCAGAGCGCGAGCCGCACGGACGAGCTCGTCGAGATCTGGATGACGGCATGTGAACAGACGGGTGCGAAGCGCTGCGCCACGACGACGGAGCTGTAGGAGGCGAGCGACAGTGAGGAGCACCGGATGAAACCCGAAGACGAGATCGACGACGCCCCCACCCTGCCGCCTCCCCTGCTGTCGATCCCGGCGATCGCCGAACCGTACGAAGGGCACGTGCAGTCGGCGCGCCCGATCGCCGACGCAACCGTGCCGGCTCCCGATCTCGGGGACGGCATGCGCACGGCCGCCGGTCATCCTCGCGACGACGCGGAACGCGTGCGCGGCGAGATCGTCGCGGAGAGCATCGCCCAGCACGCCGATCACATCATCGGCGCGCGGCTGGGCCCGCTGATGCAGCGTGCCGTCCGTGTGCGGGCGCTCGACGACGACCTCGTACATGCGAGCGCCGCCGTGGACGAGATCGTATGGCAGCCCGGCGAGGCGCCGCTCGGCCCGCCGCCCGCCACCAGGCGCGGGCGGCTGTCGGCCCGGATGGCCGTCGGCGGCGGCCTGCTCGCACTGTTCTTCGCCGTCGGGATCGCGGAGGCGCTGTTCGCCTACGACGGATTTCGCGAGCTCGCGCGCTTCCGCTCGACCGACCCGGCGCTGCTGCGCGAGGGCGCTCCGGCGCTGTCGGCAATCGTCATCGCGCTGCTGATCGCCGTCGGGCAGAAGGCCACCGGCAAGAATCTGCGCCTCGCGCACACGAAGGTGCCGGAGCCCGACGCGAAGCAGGGCGAGCGCAGGCTGCTCGAGCGCGACATCGGAGCGGCCGCCCGCTACGCCGTTGCGCTGGCGATCATCGTGACCGGCCTGGGCCTGTGGTACGGCGTGCAGAGCGCTCGCACGACCGCCAACAACGCCGCGACGGCACGGGACGCCGCCAGCCAGGCGGCGGGAGCGCGCGGCGCCGCCGCCGAGGCGCTGTCGCAGCAGAGCACGTCCGATGCCAGCGACCCCGGGGTCTACTTTCTCGTCTCAGCCGCGGTCTTTCTGCTCGGCATCGGCGTCGCCTACCTGCTGTGCGACCCGCTGCGCGAAGCGCGCGAGCGACGGCGACGCAGCCACGCCGAGACGGTCGAGCACCGCAACCGCATTCGCTCGGAGCTCGCGGCGGAGGTCGGCGCGCTCGTCGACCAGCGGGCGGAGATCGCGACGACCGTGGCGAACGCCAAGCGCCAGATGCACCAGGAGGCCGTGCTGCATCCGGACGTCTCGTTTCTGCAGCGCGCGGACGAGTTCCCGCACCTGTACGGCACCTGGCGCGCCCGCGATGCGTCGCCCTTCCGCGGCATGCCGGAGGTCGGCGAGGCGCACCACGCCCAGGCCGATCTCGCCCACGGAGGCGGGCTGACCGTGCCCGACAAGCTCGCCGACGTCGATGCCCTGATCGCCGAGCTGCTGGGCCGCAACGTCTCGGCGCCGAAAGGCCCGCCGCGGTGAGCAGGCCGGCGCGTGTCGGCGCGCGCGGGCCACGGCTGCCACCTGCGCCACGGCCACCTGCGGGCCGGCGCGGCCCGGGGGCGGCGCGCCGCGACGGCCGCGCGTCGGCCGCGGGAGCCTCGGCGCAGCGCGTCGTGTCCGAGCCCCGCCCGTTGTCCGCGCCGTCGAAGCTGGCGCGCCCGGCGCCGCTGGATGCGCCGTCGGAGCTGTGGGGCGCCTCGGACCTGCACGAGCAGGCGCCGCCGAGTGCCTCGCGGCGCGCGCGGCGGGCCCGCGAGCCGGAGCCGGCCGGAGCACCCGGCTCCGCCGGCGCGGCGCCGTCGGACCCCGCCGCCCCTGGCGAGGCCGCACCGCCGGCGCAGGCCGGCGAGCTGTCGGGACTGCGGCTGATGCTCGACCAGCTCGATGCGCTGTTGCGCGATCCGACGCTCGCGCTGGGGCTGCGGTCGTTCAGCGGCAGGATCACGCGCGGCGTAGGCGGTCTCGCAGCAACACTGGCGCACGCGCTCGGCCGTCTGCGCCTGCCACGCCTGCGCCTGGCACGCAGCCTGCTGCTCGCGCTGCTGGCCCTCACCCTGCCGCTGGCGTTGCTGGCGCTGCTGCTGAGCGCCGGCGGCGATGAGCGCACCACGCCGAACGCCACGAGCCAGGCGGCGGACGGCGCCGCGCTGCCCGGCGCGGGGATGCCGGCGCTGGTGTCGGCGCAGGAGAAGCCCGAGCCGGTGCGCGTCGCGCTCGTCCTGGATCGCACGTACGACACGCCCGCGCTGCGCCGCGAGCTGCGCACCCTCGGTGCGTGGCTCGATGCGCACCATGCTCCGGGCACGCGCCTGACCGTGATCGATGCGCAGAGCGCGCGTGCCAGCGGGGCGCTGCGCCCGGCCGAGCTCAGCGGCGCTCGCGCCCTGCGGCCACGGCCGAGCACGACGTCGGCCATCCGCTCGGCACTCGGGCAAGCGCAGGAGCGCCGCCTGCTCGTGACGCTCGGCGCGACGGCGCCGCCGCTGGCCTCCGGCAGCACGCTGAGCGTGACGACGCGCCGCGGCGCGCCGCCCGCCGCCGCCCCGCAGGGTTCCAGGCGCTCGCGCGTGGAGATCGACGACCGCCGTCCCGACGCGCTGGCAGCGAGCGTCGCGAGGGCGATCATGTCGGCGTCCGGGCAGCGCGAGCGGCGCTGAGCGGTTGCACTGCCGCAGGGACGAAGCACAACCGGCCCGCGGAACCGTCGCTGTCAAGGTCCCGTTGTTGCTCGCGCAACTATCTGCTACTATGCCGCTTGGCGACGCGTAGGCCACCGGCCCGCGCGCTCGACCGCACCGCCTGGACGCCCAGCCCACCCTGCTCTCGCAGAGGGCCGCCGGACGGTGAGGTACCGCGCGAGCCCAGTCGCGCCGCTACGTCTGAAAGGGAACGCATGTCCAGGATAAACACACCGACAGCAAGCCGCCGGCGCGGCGAGCACGACGCTCCGGCCAAGCGACCCGCGCGCCGCGCGACGGCCTCCGACAGCGCGCGCTCCGAGCGCCGCGCCCAGGCCGAGGCCGCGTCGGATTCGCTGCAGATCTTCCTCAACCAGGCGTCGCGTCACGCCCTGCTGACGGCCGCCGAGGAGATCGAGCTCGCCAAGCGCATCGAGCGCGGCGACGTCGATGCCAAGGACCGCATGATCAACTCCAACCTGCGACTCGTCGTGTCGCAGGCGCGCCGCTACCAGGGTCTGGGGCTGCCGCTCGGCGACCTCGTCCAGGAGGGCACGCTCGGCCTGATCCGTGCGTCGGAGAAGTTCGACTGGCGCAAGGGCTTCAAGTTCTCGACGTACGCGACGCTGTGGATCCGCCAGAGCATCCAGCGCGGCCTCGCCAACACGTCGCGGACGATCCGCCTGCCCGCGCACATCGAGCAGCGCGAGCGCAAGCTCGCCCGCGTCGAGCGTGAGCTGACGGCGAAGCTTTCGCACGATCCGAGCGACCAGGAGGTCGCGGACGCCGCTGAGATGACGATCGAGGACGTGCACGCGCTGCGCGAGGCGCGCAAGGTCGTCACGAGCCTCGACGTCCCGATCGGCGACGACGGCGACAGCCACCTCGGTGACTTCATCGCCAGCGACGTGCCCGACCCCAGCCAGCAGGCCGTGACGACCGAGCTCGAGAGCACGGTCGCAAACGCGCTCGGCAAGCTCACCAGCGAGGAGCGCAGCGTCGTCGAGCTGCGCTTCGGACTGCGCGACGGCCGCGAACGGACCGTCGAGGCGACGAGCCGCGAGCTCGGCGTCAGCCGTGAGAAGACCCGTCAGCTCGAGGAGCGCGCGATGCGCAGCCTCGGCGACGAGCCGAGCCTCGCCGGACTGCGCGAAGCGGCGTAGTCAGACCGGCCCGCCGTGCGCTGTCGTTGGGCGGTCGTGTCGAATAGTGCCTGCATAGCGGCCCATGTTCGACACGCCCAACGTCAGCGAGGGTGACACAGCCGTCCCGCGACCCCGCACCGCGGGCACCGCTCGAGCGGCGACGGTGCACTCAGCGCACGGCGGCGGCGAGCTCGGCCATCCCGCGGGCGATCGCGGCTTCCGGCAGGTTCGCGTAGCCGAGCACTAGCGAGGGACACGCGGGAGCTCCGGCGTGATGGAAGGCACCAAGGCCCTCCACGGCGATGCCGCGCGCGGCCGCGGTGCGGACGGTCGCCGCCTCATCGGCGCCCGCGGGCAGGCGCACGACCGCGTGCAGGCCGGCCGCGATGCCCTCCACCGCAGCCCCCGGCAGCGACGTGACCACCGCAGCGACGAGCGCGTCGCGACGATCGCGGTAGCGCCGGCGGGTGCGGCGCAGATGGCGATCGAGTTCGCCGCTGCCGATCAGGTCGGCGAACGCCAGTTGCGCGAGCAGCGGCTCGCCGCGGCCCGACAGGTCCCGGTGGCGCGCCGCCGGGCCGGCCAGGCGCGCGGGCAGCAGCAGCCAGCCGAGCCGCAGCGCCGGGGCGAGGGTCTTGCTCGCGGAGCCCGCGTAGACGACGTGCTCGGGCGCCATCCCCTGCAGCGCCCCGATCGGATCGCGGTCGTAGCGGTACTCCGCGTCGTAGTCGTCCTCGACGATCAGCGAACCGCTGCGCCCGGCCCACTCGACCAGCGCCGCGCGGCGTTCGGGAGCGAGCGCGACGCCGCTTGGAAACTGATGCGCCGGAGTCATTACGACCGCACCGACGTCGAGAGCCGCGAGCTGCTCGACGCACAGCCCACGGTTGTCGACCGCGACCGCCACCGGCTCGAGCCCGGCCTGCAGCGCCGTCTCGTGCTGCGCACGCCAGCCCGGGTTCTCGATCGCGACGCGGCGAACGCCCGTTTCGGCCAGCACCCGCCACACGACGCACAGGCCGTCCCGTGTTCCGCCGCAGACGAGCACCCGCTCGGGATCCGCGACGACGCCGCGGGCGCGCCCGAGGTACGCCGCGAGCGCCTCGCGCAACTCGATCGCGCCGCGCGCGTCGCCGTAGCCCAGGCGCGCGTCGGGCAGCGCGCGCAGGCTTCGCGCGCCGGCGGCAAGCCAGGCGGCGCGAGGAAATGCCGACAGGTCCGGCACCCCCGCGCGGAAGTCGTAGCGCAGAGGCGGCTGTGCCGCCGGCACGCGCGGCGCCGGGGCCTTCGCGGTCCCCGCGCCGGCACGCGCGGCGACGACCGTGCCGGCGCCCTGACGCGCGCTGAGGTAGCCCTCCGCAGACGAGCTGGGAATACGTCTCGACGACGAGCCCGCGCGAGACGCCGAGTTGCGCCGCGAGAACACGGCTCGACGGCAGCTCGGTCCCCGGCAGCAGGCGGCCCGCTCGCACCGCCTCGCGGATCTCGTGCTCGAGCCGGCGGCGCAACGGCCCGCCTCCGTCGTGCCGGCGCAGATCGACGAAGAGCTCCACTGGTGCGATCTTCTCACGCCGAGGTGGTCCTGTTCGGAGGACCAGTGACGGCGTAGCCTCAAGATCGATGCCGGCCACCGCCCCCACCCCCGCGTCCGCGTCGCGCGCGTCCCGAAGCGCGGCGTCTACGAACGTGCGCAGATCGACGCGATCCTCGACGAGGCGCTCGTCTGCCACCTCGGGTTCGTCTGCGACGAGCAGCCGTACGTCATCCCGATGCTGCATGCGCGGGTCGGCGACGTCGTCTACATCCACGGCTCGACCGCCAGTCGCCTCGTGCGCACGCTCGCCGGCGGCGCCCCGTGCTCGCTGACGGCGACGCTGCTCGACGGCCTCGTGCTCGCGCGCTCGGCCTTTCACCACTCCGCCAACTACCGCTCGGTCACGGTCCTCGGCCGGGCGGCGCTCGTCACGGCCGACGAGGAGCGCCTGCGGGCGCTCGAGGCCTTCAGCGAGCACCTCGTCCCGGGCCGCTGGAGCGAGGTGCGCCCGCCCAACCGCCAGGAGCTCAAGGCGACGCAGGTGCTCGCGCTGGGGCTCGACGAGGCGTCGGCGAAGGTCCGCACGGGTCCGCCGGGCGACGACGACGAGGACATGCAGCTCGACGTCTGGGCCGGCGTGATCCCGCTGGCGCTGCAGGCGCAGGCGCCGCGCGCCGATCCGCAGCTCGCGCCGGGGATCGAGCTGCCGCACCACGTTGAGCGCTGGAGGGGCGGCCTCCCCGGCTGCGCAAGACTAGTGCACTAGGCCCGGCGCACCCGCACCGTCGTCGAGAAGCGCGTGCCCGTCCAGCGGATCCGCCGCTCGCGGATGCGCGACGGGCAACAGTTCGCGTCGCTGCGGGCGTACTTCGGCTCGCGCTCGATCAGGTCGCGGCCCGCGGTGCGAATCGCGAACACGATGTCGCTGAGGCGCGAGTAGGCGACCGCGTAGCCCGTGCGGTCGTTGCGCAGGATCGCGAACGGCGCCGGCGAGGACACGGTGCAGCACCCGTACAGTGCGAGCCGATCGACGTCGCCGTCGCCGTCGTAGTCGGCGCACAGCGATCGCGTGATCGTCTTGAGCACCGTCGACGGCGCGTCGCCGCCGAAGATCTCCCGCAGTCGCGGGTCGGCGTCCATGCGAGCGGGCAGGCCGGCCTGCTGCGCCGCGGCCGCGGTCGCCGTCTTCGAGCAGGAGTGCCAGGAGCGGGTCGTGGCCGGGGCCGCGGTGGCGCCGAGCAGCGCCGTCGCGACCGCGATTGCCGTGACCATCGTGAGGGTGCGCATGACCGGCAACCTAGTACACGCGTCCGAAAGCTCGACGGGTTGTCCCGGCGCCCGATCCGCGCCTGACGGCCGCCGGCGCCCGCCCACGTGCCACCGGCACGTCGGCGGGACACCGTCGACCGTCAGATCACGGCCGGGCATCCGGGAAAACCTCGCCGAACTTCCAGCCGCGTGTACTAGTGAGGGTCGCGGCGGCATGCACCCCGGGTCTATCCTCCGCGCATGGGTGAGCTTTCGGTCCGTCGCGACGGTGCCTTCTACGGCGTCACGATCCGTGCCGTGCTGGATTCCGGCGCGACCGCGCCGCTGTACGTCGCGATCCGCGGGCAGCGGGTCGAATGGCACGATCCATCCGACCCGGCGGCCGACCCCGACGGATGGGTGCGCAGCAGCGCGGCGGACGCCGTCGAAGCAGAGCTCGAGCTCTACTTCACGCGCGACAAGGTGCACGCCCGGGCGGTCGAGCAGCTCGCGCGCTGGCAGTCCGATCCGCCGCCCAAGCTCGTCGGCGTCAGCTCGATCGACGAGCAGTACGTCGGGCTCATCGACCAGGGGCAGGGCAACGGCATCGGCATCAAGCTGACCGAGGAACGCCAGGAGCGCGCGAGCAGCCGCGCGTACGCGGCGTGGTCGCGCGGCAAGCTGCGCGGCGACTCCGCCTCGCCCTCGACGAGCTGACGACGCCGCGGCCGGTCAGGCCGCGATGCGGCCCTCGCGGATGTCCTTCTTGATCTCGCGCTCCGGGCGCGGCGGGCGCGGCAGGCGCGCCGTGAAGCGCTTGCGCCACAGGCCGATCAGGCCGATGCGCCAGGCGATGTAGCCCGAGCGGCCTGGGATCGCCGAGAAGTCCATCTTCACGAGGTGGCTGATCGCGCGCCGCGACAGGTACGCCGTTCGCAGGATGTGCCCGAGCCGCGGATAGAGCTTCTGCTCCTCCGTGCTCGCGTGCACCTTCGCCAGCAGGCGCCTCCACAGCCACGGCGGCGGGCGCCAGATGCACAGCAGGTACAGCAGCAGGTTGTTGACGCGCGGCGGGATCGACATGAACGTCGCCGAGATCTCCTCGATGTCGACGCCGCGCTCCTGCATCGCCTTCTCGAGCTCGGTGTTCGGGATGACCTTCAGCGAGTAGATGAACAACGTGTAGGGCCGCTCCATGTCGTAGAGCAACTGCAGCGTCGCCTTGAGGTCCTCCGCGGTCTCGATCGGGTTGTCGGTGATGATGTCGTACGCCGGGGGGATGTGGTACTTCGGCGAGAACGACGCGTTGACCGCGCCCGCGGCGAGGATCTTCTCCGGCGGCGAGGGGCGCTTGTAGAACTCCAGCGTGCGACGGCTGCCGCTCTGGATGCCCATCCGCACGCGGTTCATGCCCGCCCACGTCAGCAGCTCGAACTTGTCGCGGTTGACGTAGTTGGGGATCACGCCGTAGACGGCGAACGGCAGGTCGAGCTCGGCCTTCCACAGTTCGGCAAACTCCTCGATCTGGCGATAGGGGATCGCCATGAAGCTGTCGTCGTGAAAGGAGACCTGGCTGAGGTGCGGGAAGCGCGCGCGGGCGGTCGTGATCTCGTCGATGATGTAGCGCGCGCTCGGATGGCGGATGCGCTTGTACTTCGGGTCGTTGGAGATGAACTTCGTGTTGCCGCAGTAGCTGCAGTGAAACGGGCAGCCGATCGACCACAGGGTCGTGTAGCTCAGGCCGTCGTTGTCGATGTAGTCCGAGACCTGCATCGGGATGAAGCCCTCGCCGGCCTGGTAGATGAGCTCGCCCTCGCCGTACTGCGCAAACGGCAGCGACTCCATCTCGTCCTGCGACATCAGCGGAAGAAAGTGGTTTTTGACGACCTCGTCGCCCTCTTTGAACCAGAAGTTCTTGATGTTCGTCGGCCGCCTGCCCGCCTTCAGAGCCTCGTAGAGCTCCTGGAAGGCGAACTCGCCCTCGCCGGTGCAGATCGCGTCGACGTCGGCGAGGATCGCGTCCTCGGGCTGGATGATCGGATGGATCCCGCCCCAGATGACGTACGTCGACGGATCGAGCTCCTTGACGCGCTTGATGAGCTGGCGCGTGAGGTCGGCGTAGCCGGTCATCGAGGAGAAGCCGACGAGGTCGGACTTGATCAGGTCGCGTGCCGCGAGATCGATGTCCTCGGGCTCCAGCGAGCCCGCGCTACCGAGCGTGCCGCGCAGGCCGTTGCGGATGCTGCGATAGCGGTTCGTCGAGACGTAGCAGGACTCTGTGTCCTCGTTGAGGCGCGCGGTGAACGCGGCCATCTTGCGAAAGCCGCACGACGTGATCCCATCCTCAAGCGATACCAGCTTGATCTGCATTGCGCTCCCCGCTCCGACGACGAACCTTGATCGTAGCGATGGCACATTCGGCATGCACCGGCACGAACCTGCGCCCGGAGGGTGTTCTAGTGTCGGACTCATGCCTGCCAGTCACCGCGCCGAGGACGCGCTCGTCGCCGGCGCGGTCGCCTCGCTGCTCAGCGGCGTGCCGTCGACGCTGCACGCGATCGCCACCGGGATGAACCCGCTCGAGGCCTCGCTGGCGGCCGGGACGCTCCTGCTCGGCGACGAGCAGCGCCCGTCGCGCCTGCTGCCGGCAGCCGTCGTGGCGCACGGCGCACTGTCGCTCGGCTGGGCGCTCGTGCTCGCATCGCTGCTGCCCGCCCGGCACACCGTGGCGTGGTCGGTGCTCGCCGGGATGGGGATCGCGGCGCTCGACCTCGGCGTCGTCGGTCGGCGCTACAAGCGCATCCGCGCCCTGCCGCTGCTCCCCCAGGTGCTCGACCACGTCGCCTACGGGGCGACCGTGGGCTGCGTGCTCAGCCGCCGTCGCTCGCGCTGAGCCGCGCGATCGTGGCGGCGAGCGCGCGCTCGTCGACCGAGCCGGGCAGCCCGATGACGACGAGCCGCGAGCTCGGCGCGTCGTCGCCCCACGGGCCGTGGGGCTCGATCGCGTAGCGGCGGCCGACGAGCTGTAATGCGTAGCGGTTCGAGGCGTCCTCACGCAGGTACAGCACGCCCTTCGCGCGGACGATCCCGTCGGGCAGCGCCCGCAGCGCCTCGACCAGCCCGGCGCCGCTCAGCGGCGCGTCACCGCTGAAGCTCCACGTCTCGTAGTACGGGTGCCCATGCCCGTCGCGCTCGTGGTCGTGCGCCGCGGCAACCGGCGCACTCGCGGCCGCGCCGTCCCACGTCCCGAGCAGGACGTCGACCGGCACGTCGCCGAACGCGGCTTCGACGATGCCCGTCGACGGCCCCGCGATCTCGCGCAGCCATCCGCGCAGATCCTCGACCGCGGCCGTCTCGACGAGATCGGTCTTGCTGATGACGAGCAGGTCGGCGGCTCGCAGCTGCGTGAGCACCTGGTGGCCGGTGATGGCGTCCTGCGCGCGCGCCCGCACGGTCTCGGCGTCCGCGACGACGACGACGGCGTCGCGGCGATAGCCGGGCATGTCGCCGAAGACGGCGATCTGGCCGGGGTCGGCGATCCCGCTGGCCTCGACGACGACGTGCTCGGGCGGCTCGTCGACGTCGCGCAGCGCGGCCAGCGCCGCGATGAAGTCCCCGCCGATGGCGCAGCAGATGCAGCCGTTGGTGAGGCTCATGACCGCGCCGTCGCGCGACTCGATCAGCTCGGCGTCGATGTTGATCGCGCCGAAGTCGTTGACCAGCAGCGCCAGCCGGTGGTCGCCCGCGTCGCGCAGGACGTGGTTGAGCAGCGTCGTCTTGCCGGCACCGAGGTAGCCGCCGATGACGGTCAGCATGATGCCCGGGGAGCGCGCCATCAGTGGCCCTATCTCAGGCGTTGCGCGACGAGGCTGGCCAGGCCGCGGGGCCCGCCGCGGCGCTCCACCACGCCCTCGCGATAGTGGCGCACGTGCAGCCCGGCGAAGGCGCGCAGCAGCTCGTTGTCGCCCAGCACGTACGCGGGGTCGAAGGATCTGCCGAGCTCCTCGACATGCGCGCGCGAGAAGGTCTCGTAGACCAGCACCCCGCCGGGGCGAAGCGCCGCCTCGAGCTGTCCGAACAGGTCGCGCTGCAGGTAGTTCGTGCAGACCACGACGTCGTAGGCCGAGACCGGCAGCGCCTCGCGCTCGAGGTCGGCGACGCGCGCCGTGACCGCGAGAGCGGTCTCGGCGGCTGCCGCGCGCAGCGCCTCGATCGCAACGTCCGAGACGTCGACGGCGTCGACCGCGAAGCCGAGGTCGGCGAGGTGGCGGGCATTGCGGCCGTCACCGCAGGCGACGTCGAGCGCGCGCCTGTCGCCCTCGCCGCCCGCGAGCTCGACGAGCAGCTCGCGGTGCTCGTCGAGCCACTGCGCCGGCTGTGGCGGAAAGGCCTGGAAGCCCGCGCCGCCGTAGCGCGCGTTCCAGCGCTCGCGCGCGGACGCGCGCGCGTCGGGCTCCTCGCTCACGCCGGCGCCCGGCGCGGGCCTGTCATGTCACGGCGGGGTCGCAGCCCGCGTGGCCGCAGTTGCATTCGTGGGCGATGTGCCCTTCCTTGCTCGCGTGCCGTGCGCAGTAATCCGAGCAGAAGCCGTCCTCGCGGGGCTCGCACGTGCACCCTTCGTGACCGCAGGTTCCTTCAGCCATCGACTGCTCCCTTCACCCGGAGACGAGAATGTCCGGACGGTACTACCGCCGTCTCGCACGAGAGCGTGCGCGCCACCCGGCTCATAGCCCGCGCGCTCTGTGGGTAGTGCGGGCGAGAGGACTTCAAACGAAGACGAGGAGAGTGCGGATGTCCGAAGAGACGTCAGATCCCCAGACCGTTCGTGGCGGTGTCGACGAGCCGGATGGCGCGAAGGACGGCGCCGGTGGGGGCGCAGGCGTGCCTCGCGATCTCGTCGATGAGGACGTCTCGGGCAAGTCGGACCCGCAGGAGATGAGCGGCGACGCGCTCGGAGGCGTGGCGGCGGAGACCAACACCGAGCAGGTGCCGCGCGACGGCGGCGACGACGCCGACGCCACGCACCAGGGCGGCCAGAGCGATACCCGCGGCAGCTGGACCGGCGAGAAGTCCAACCCCGACCACGGACGCACCGGCAAGACCGAGGAGGTCTAGCCGCTACCTGCGGGCCGTCATGCGCGATCACGCGCTGGCGGCCCGGCCGTACCCGTCCGTTCGTCGGGGCCCCGCCCCGGCGGTCAGTTCAGGCGCGCCTGCATCGACATCCACTCCAGGCGCAGAGCGCTGGCCTGCGCCGGCGTGCTCGCCAGCGCGACCCGCATCTGCGACGCGCGGATCATGTGCGTGATGTCGCTGCGCCGGGTGTACGAGTTGACGAGGTTGTTGAGCATCCGCAGTGCGGTTTCGTGCGCGCTCCATGGACGCACGTCCGTCGATGGCTCGACCTGCAACCGGATGCCGCCCGCGAACGGGTCGATCAGCACCGGCGGGACCATCGCGAGGTCGCGGACGACATAGTGACCCGGCAGGCCGACGCCGCTGAGCTCGAGGCCGGCGCGCTGCGCGGTCGCCACGTAGAGCACCGACAGCGCGATCGGCAGGCCGCGACGGCGCTCGAGGACGACATCGAGCATCGAGTTGTGCGGATCGTCGTACCGCTCGCGATCACCGCCGAAGCCGTGGCGGGTTCCCAGCACCTCGCACAGCGCCTCGATCCCCGCATTCGGGCCGTCGAACTCCGCGCGGGCATGCGTGACCTCCTCGCCAAGGGCGTCGAGGTGCAGCAGGGCGGTCGTCGTGTCGACGTCGCGAAACTCCGCCGCGATGGCGAGCGCGAGCTCGTCGATCGGGGCGGCCGGGTCGGCGGCGAGGGCGTCGAAGGATTCGATCGGCACAACCGTATGGTGCCCGATCCGCGCTCGGGTCATGAGGCCGCGCTAGCGGCGAAGCGAGATCGCAGGGCCAAGACGCCCCGCGACGCGGGAGGATGCACGGTGCTTTTTGCGAGTGGGCGGCGCGCCGGTTAGCCTTGGACCATGCCAACGCTGGTCCTCGGCACGCCTCCGCCAGAGCTCGAAGCGCTGTTCGAGCGCCGCCGCCAGGCGGGCGTCGACCGCCTCGATGAGGTGTGGCAGGGTGTCCACCATATGGTCCCGGGGCCCAGCATCGAGCATGCTGACATCAGCCAGCAGCTCGCCGAGCTGCTCGGACCGCCGGCGCGCGCGGCCGGGCTGCGCCCCACGATGAGCGAGTTCAACCTCGGCGAGTCCGAGCACGACTTCCGCGTGCCCGACGGAGGCCTGCACCGGCCCGGAGCAACCGGCACATGGCACGCGACGGCCGCACTCATCGTGGAGATCCTCTCCGACGGCGACGAGAGCTGGCAGAAGCTTTCGTTCTACGCCGCCCACAACGTTGACGAGATCCTGATCGTCGACCCCGCCGAGCGGACCGTCACGTGGCTCGGGCTCCGTGACGGCGAGTACCAGCCGATCCCGCGAAGCGCACTGATCGAGCTGGGACCAGTTGAACTCGCCGAGCAGCTCGACTGGCCATAACGACCGCGCCGCGCCCGCGCGCGCCGGCCGGCGCCACGACCTGCCGTGACACTGCGGTCAGGGTGACTGGCCGCGCCCGACAAGCGCCAAACGACGCCGCTGCGCTCAGTTGCCCGCGCGACCCCGTCATGATGTCTGCATGTCCAAGATCAGGATCGACGAGGCCGACGCCCTCTGCGTGCGCGACATCGTGCACGCCAAGCTGTCGACGCTCGACGCCGCGGCGACGGTCGCCGACGCCCGCGCCTACTTCGCCGCCAGCGCCAGCAGGCGCCAGGCCTTCGTCGTCGCCGAGGACGGCCGCTACGTCGGCTCCCTGACGCCCGACAGGCTCGCCGCCGAGAGCGATCCCGCCCGCCCCGCGGCGCAGATCGCCGACCCGCACCCGACGATCTCCCCCGACGCGCCCGCCGCGACCGGCCGCGACATGGCGCTGCTGACCGAGGCGCGGCGCGTGGCGGTCGTCGACGACGCGGGCAAGCTGGTCGGCGTCGTCGCCGTGACCGGCGACCTCATGTCCTTCTGCGGTACCAGCAGCGGCTGACCGTTCACGCGGCGCGCGCGGAGCTGACGGGCTTAGCCGGGTCAGCCGGCGCTTCGTTCGGGCGTCGCGCCGGCCGGCGCCGGTGCGGCGGCAGCGGGCGCTGGTTATACTTTTGGTATGAAGACGGCGATATCGATTCCCGACGAGCTGTTCCATCAAGCCGATGAGCTGGCCGGCCGGCTTGGTAAGAGTCGTAGCGAGATGTATCGCGAGGCGTTGGCCGACTACGTCGCGCGCCGCGATCCGGGAGCGGTGACCCGCGCCCTGGATGACATCACCGAGGAGCTCACGGGCGAGGACGACACGTTCGTCGCAGAGGCTGCTCGCCAGACGCTCCAGCGCAGCGAATGGTGATCAGCCAAGGCGACGTCTGCTGGGCGTCGCTGGACGCGCCAATCGGATCTGGCCCCGGCCTTCGACGGCCGGTCACCATCGTTCAGGGCGACAGCTTCAACGCCAGCCGGATCGCCACAACGGTCGTTGTGCCGCTAACGAGCAACCTCCGCCTGGCTGCGGCACCAGGCAACGTGATGCTCAGCGCCGCGCGTACCGGACTGCCGAAGGACTCCGTGGCCAACGTCTCGCAGCTGCTCAGCATCGACCGAACGCTCTTGACCGATCGCGTCGGTCACCTGCCCGCCGGCGACCTCCAGCTCCTACTCGTTGGCATCGACCTCGTCCTGGGCCGCGAATAACACACCATGTACCCCCACCGCGCGACGACCAGCACTCTGCCGGCGCCTCGTTGAGCGCCGGTCGTGTCTCGAAGCGGCAGTCTGCGCCATCGCCCGGACTTGGAACTTTGGAACGCTCCCGGCGGCCGAGTCGAGGCTGGTGAGTCGGCCTCGCGGGAGCAACGGAACAGGAACGCACGCACCGATGCTCTGCTCGGCGGGCTGTTTGCCCGCCGCCGACGCTGCCGGTTGCGGGCGCTCGAGCGCTACCAGCAGCCCGACCGCGAGTCCGGTCGCCGCGCCGAGACGCACCAGCAGCTCGCGCACGCCGCGGCGCAGCCCACGACGCTTGGCGTCGGACAGCCTCAGCAGCCCATCGGAGCGGAGGCCGCGCGGCTTGACCGACGCGCGCGCGACCTGGACGACCTCCCCCACGGCCGGCGGTGGCGGCGCGACGCCTCGCCACCGCGTGCGACTCAGGGCTCCAGAGCGGCGGCGAGCGTCGCGCAGTCGACCTTCCCGTCCGCCATCTCCCAGGCTCGGACGAGGACCGTCATGAGCTCCGGGGTGAACACGCCGCGGCCGGAGGTGCGGCTCCCCGCGAGCTGTGCCGCCGACGCTGATGCCAGTGCGCGCCGAAGGTGCTCCGGCGTCGCCGGAGCATTCTCAGCGCGCGCCAGCACGGCCGTTGCGTCGACCCGCTGCAGCGCGTCGGCAGAGAACCCGGCATACGTGAACAGCGCGTTGCGGCGCGGTCTCTCGCCTTCACGCCTGCGGACGTCTGGCCCTTCCGGCGCTGCGGCGCTCACCCGATGCGAGCCCAGGCACGGCATGACCGTCCCGTCGGCGAGCCGGTGCCCGCGGATGTGCCAGCGCTCCGCGGGCGCCCCGACGGCGATCCCGTCGGGCTGCGGCGACAGGCGGTGCGCGGTGACGAGCATCGGCGTCGCGACCGGCTCGTGCGCGGCGAGCTGGCCGCGAAGGCGCTGCTCGACGCGCATGCGCGCAGGGGTCTGAAAGCCGAGCCCGATGCTCAGCATGTCGTCGGGCTGGTCCGGGTCGTCGGCCACCGCCTGCAGCTCGAGCTCGCCGTGCTCGAGCCAAGCTGCCGGCATCCCATCCACGAGGGCCGCGTAGTTGCGTTCGAGCTCGTCGATCCACGCATCCAGCAGCCGCAGCAGGATCGGGTCTGCGACACCTCGCCGCGCAGAGCGCACCGAGTCACTCGCGGGGCTCCGGAGGAAGTGGTGGCGCGCGTCGCGTACGAACTCGTGCCCGACGTCCTGCGAGCGATGCCCTGCGGGCCGGGGTCGCACCCGCGTCGGCTCGCCCGGGGGTCGCGTCGCCTCGGGCGATGCCGCCGGCGGCCGCCGCACGCCGATGCTCGCGCGTCTGGCCTCGGCCGCCTGGCGCGCGGGCTGCGACGCAGCGGCAGACCACGTGTCGATCAGCGCGACCACGCGGTCGACGATCATCCGATTGCGCTCGATCTGCGCTTCGAAGCCGCAGGCGGCGAGCGGCGCGCTGGCCTCGATCGTGGCCGCGTTGTACTCGGCTGCCGGCCGCTGTCCAAGCCAGTCATCCGGCCCGCTCGGACCGCGCCCGCCGGAGATCATCTGAAACGAGCCAAGCGCGAAGACCAGATGGCGCGAATGCATGACCCCGTAGACGGTGGCGCGCGCGACGGCCTCGTCCTCCTCGTCGCACAGCCGTTCATACCGCTCGCGCAGCTGCACCCAGAACGGTGCGTAGAGCCACGGATAGCGTGGCGCGTCGCCAGGTCCGCCCGCGAGCGCGCGGCGGGCGTCGGTGTACTTCTCGCCGGTCAGCTCCATCCGGCGGCGGATGGCCCGCTTCAGCGCACGATCGTCGGTCACAGTGATCCTCGGCTTCCGGCCGGACCCCACGCATCACGGCCGCTGGATCGCCGCGACAACGATGTCCGAGACCGGGTCCCTTGCTCCGTGAGCGCCGACCCGGACGTGGGCCGTGGCCGGCTCGGAGGATGCGCCGGGAATGCGGCGCACGGCAACCGTAGCCGATGTCGCGGCGTAACTGTTCAGGTGGGGGCGAGCGGCGATAGCCGTGGGCGTGCAGATTGAGAAGGATTATGCGGTTTTGCAGGGAATCTTGCATGCGTGGAGCGATCGGATGCAACCGGGGAGCGGTTGAG
>Ga0136633_1000424_pt1 | contig 32070 bp, 29 predicted proteins | sample AntDrymeUQ832206_2_FD_105494 | JGI IMG/M metagenome (GOLD analysis project Ga0136633, IMG submission 105494) | Polar desert sand microbial communities from Dry Valleys, Antarctica - metaG UQ83 (22.06) | ecosystem: Environmental > Terrestrial > Soil > Desert | place: Antarctica: Dry Valley... | reverse complement strand
GTCCTTGGCGCTCAGGCTGGTGCCGGCGCGCTTGCCGGCGATGCTCAGCTCGACGTGGTCCGGCAGCGCGGTCGCGTCGGCGGTGACGGTCAGCGTCATCGTCTGCTGGTCGACCAGGGTGTCGGGAGCGGCGTCGCCGGTGAGCTGGACCGACACCTCGACGGTGACCTTCTCGCCCTTGCGGACAGCGACGAGGTCGACGTGCTCGAGGAAGCCCTTGATCGGGTCGCGCACCACGCTCTTGGGGAGGGCGAGCTGGTCGCCGTCCTCGGTCTGCAGTGTGAGCAGCGCGTTGGCGTCGTGCTTGAGCGCCAGCATCAGCTCGTGGCCCGGCAGGGAGAAGTGGCGCGGGGCGTCGCCGTGGCCGTAGAGGACCGCCGGCACCTTGTTGGCCCGGCGGATGCGCCGCGACGGGCCCTTGCCGAACTCGGTGCGGGGCTCAGCGGCGATGCGGACCTCGGACACAGCGGGACTCCTCGAACGGTACGGGTGCGTGCAACAGCAGGCAGGTGGGCGCGAGTGCGCAGTGGACGAGTCTAGCCGGAGCCGGCCTCGGCACCCGGGGCCGCTCCGTCGACCGAGCGCAGCCGGGCGCGGTAGGCGGCGACGTGCATGCGGTTGCCGCAGTTGCCGGTGTCGCAGTACCTCCGCGAGCGGTTGCGCGACAGGTCGACGAACACCGCCTCGCACTCCGGCGCCTCGCAGGTGCGCAGCCGCTCGGTGCCGTCGGCGCGCAGCACCTCGGCCAGCGCCATGCCCACGTCGGCGGCCAGCCGGGAGCTGACCCGGGCCGACGGGGCGGTCCAGTGCAGGTGCCAGTCCCAGCCGTCGTGGTCGGTCAGCTGCGGGAGCGCGCCGGCCTCGGCGACCAGCCCGTTGACGACGCCCACCGCCTGGCGCACGTCGCGGGCCCGCCACACCGCCCGCAGCCGGGGGCGCAGCGCGTGCACCTCCTCGAGGTCGTCGCGGGACAGGCTGCGCGAGCCGCTCACGGCGTGCTCGTCGAGGAAGGCCCCTAGCGCGGCGAGGTCGGCGAGCAGCTCCTCGTCGCCCGGTCGGCTGTTCACCAGGTCGACGGCCAGGGTGAGCGAGCGTGCGACGTCATGCGCAACCTGCATGTTGACTCCTGACACTCGACACCCGTACGGTCAGGAGCGTAGTCGTCGAACGCACCTGAGGAGGCCGCGTGGAGCGGATGGGCCGCCGCCCCGTGCTCGTTGCCCTGCTCGGCGCGCTCGCCATCGCGTGGTCGGGCCCGATCGTGCGCCTGGCCGACCTCCCGCCGGCAACCACCGCCGTGGGCCGGTGCCTGCTCGCGCTGCCGGTGCTGCTCCTGCTCGCCCGCCGCGAGGACCGCCGGCTGGGGGCGCCGCTGCCGCTGCGCACGCGCAAGCTGGCCGTGGTCGCCGGCGTCTTCTTCGCTGCCGACCTGGTGCTGTGGCACCACGCCATCGAGGCAGTCGGCGCCGGGCTCGCGACCGTGCTCGGCAACCTGCAGGTGATCGTCGTGGCCGCCGTGGCCTGGTGGCTGCTCGATGAGCGGCCGCACGCCGGCCTCGTGGCCTCGGTCCCCGTGCTGCTGCTCGGCGTGACGCTGGTGTCCGGCGCCCTCGGCGGCGAGACGTACGGCAAGGACCCGATGCTCGGCGTCGTCCTCGGTCTCGCCACGTCGGTGGCCTACGCGGGCTTCATCCTGGTGCTGCGGCACGGCTCGAGCGACCTGCGACGACTGGCCGGTCCGCTGCTGTGGGCCAGCGGCTCCGCCGCGATCGCTGCCACCGTGCTGGGCGCGCTGCTCGGCGAGCTCGTCGTGCCGTCACTGCGCAGCCTGCTGTGGCTCGCGGTGCTCGCGCTCACCGCGCAGGTGGTCGGCTGGCTGCTCATCTCCAGCTCGCTCCCGCGGCTGCCCGCGGCGCTGACCAGCGTCCTGCTGCTGACCCAGCCGGTGGCGGCGCTCGGGATAGCCCGGGTCGTCGTCGACGAGACGCCCACGCCGGTGCAGCTGGCCGGGGCCGCGGCGATCCTGGTCGGCGTCGTGCTGGCGACGGCGACCCGCCCGCGCGGCAAGGCCCTGCCTGCGCCGATCATGGAGCAGGTGCCCGCGCCGCACGCTCCGGCGTCGAGCACCGGCGCCATGATCGGCGCCGGAAGCGGCTAAGCCGCGCCGTCGAACAGGCTGGTGACCGAGCCGTCCTCGAAGACCTCGCGGATCGCGCGGGCGATGAGCGGCGCGATCGACAGCACCGTCAGCCCGTCGAAACGCTGGTCGTCGGCGATCGGCAGCGTGTTGGTCACGACGACCTCGCTGATGCGGCTGTTCTTCAGCCGGTCCATCGCCGGACCGGACAGCACGCCGTGCGTCGCGGTCACGATCACGTCGACGGCGCCGTTGTCGAACAGCAGCTCGGCTGCCTTGGTGATCGTGCCGCCGGTGTCGATCATGTCGTCGACGAGGATGCAGGTCTTGCCGCGGACGTCACCGACGACCTCGCCGACCTTGACCTCGTTCGGGACGTTCGGGTCGCGGCGCTTGTGGATGATCGCCAGGCCGCAGCCCAGCCGGTCGGTCCAGCGCTCGGCGACGCGCACGCGGCCGGCGTCTGGGGAGACGACGACCAGGTCGCGGTCGGCCCACTGCTTCTCGACGTGGCCGGCGAGCAGCGGCAGCGCGAACAGGTGGTCCACCGGGCCGTCGAAGAAGCCCTGGATCTGCGCGGTGTGCAGGTCGACCGTCATGAGGCGATCCGCGCCCGCGGTCTTGAACATGTCGGCGATCAGCCGCGCACTGATCGGCTCGCGGCCGCGGTGCTTCTTGTCCTGCCGGGCGTACGGGTAGAAGGGCAGGACGACGGTGATCCGCTTGGCGGACGCGCGCTTGAGCGCGTCGACCATGAGCAGCGTCTCCATGATCCAGGTGTTCACCGGGGTCGTGACGCTCTGGACGACGAAGGCGTCCGAGCCGCGCACCGACTCCTCGAAGCGCACGAAGATCTCGCCGTTGGCGAACTCGTACGCGCTGGTGGGCACCGGATCGGCGTCGAGCGCCGTGCCGACCTCCGCCGCCAGCTCCGGGTAGGCGCGACCGGAGAAGAGCATCAGGCTCTTCTTGCTCGAGATCGTGATGCCGCTCATGGCTGCTGCTTCCCCTGGTCGTCCGGCTGGTCGGTGGGTCGGCGGCGCGCGACCCATCCCTCGATGTTGCGCTGCTGGGCCCGGCCGACGCCGAGCGCCCCCGCCGGGACGTCCTTCGTGATGACGGAACCTGCTGCGGTGTAGGCGCCGTCGCCGATCTCGACCGGCGCCACGAGCATGCTGTCGCTGCCGATCCGGACGTCGTCGCCGACCGTCGTGCGGTGCTTGGCCCGGCCGTCGTAGTTCACGAACACCGTGGCGGCGCCGACGTTGCTGCGCTCCCCGATCGTGGCGTCGCCGACGTAGGACAGGTGCGGCACCTTGCTCCGGTCGCCGACCTCGCTGGCCTTGATCTCGACGAACGCCCCGGCCTTGCTCTTCAGGCCGAGCCGGGTGCCCGGTCGCAGGTAGGTGAACGGGCCGACCTCCGCGCCCGGCCCGACGACCGCGCCGGTGCAGTGCGACCGGAGCACGACGGCCTGCTCGCCGACCTCGGTGTCGGTCAGCGTCGTGTCGGGGCCGAGCACGGCGCCCGCCGCCACGGTCGTACGACCGTGCAGCTGTGTGCCGGGGTGGACGGTCACGTCCTGCGCGAGGACGACGTCGACGTCGATCCAGGTCGTGAGCGGGTCGACGACGGTGACCCCGGCACGCTGGTGGTCGGCGACGACGCGGTCGCGCAGCAGCCGCCGCGCCTCCGACAGCTGCACCCGGTCGTTGACGCCCATCGTCTCCTCAGGGACCACCGCGACGTGGGCGGTGACGGCGAGCCCGGCGGCCTTGTGCAGCCCGACGACGTCGGTGAGGTACTCCTCGCCCTGGGCGTTGTCGGTGGTCAGCGAGCGCAGGCTGTCGACGAGGGCTGCGGCGTCGAAGGCGTAGACGCTGGTGGCGACCTCGCGGATCGGCAGCGTCGCGTCGTCGGCGTCCTTGTGCTCGACCACGGCGGCGACCGAGCCGCCCTCGCGCACCACCCGTCCGTAGCCGGTGGGGTCGTCGACCTCGGCCGTCAGCAGCGTCGTCGCGGCGCCGGCCAGCTCGTGCACGCGGACCAGGTCGGCCAGCGTCGCGGCGGTCAGCAGCGGGGCGTCGCCGGGGACGACGACGACCGTGCCGGTGAGGTCGGGCAGCGCCTCGAGCGCGACGCGCACGGCGTGGCCGGTGCCGTTCTGCTGCTCCTGCACGACCGCGCGGGCGGCCGGGTCGACCTCGGCGAGGTGGGCGGTGACCTGCTCGCGGGCATGGCCGACGACCACGACCAGGTGCTCCGGGTCGAGCCCCCGCGCGGCGGCAACGACGTGGCCGAGCATCGTGCGGCCGCACAGCGGGTGCAGCACCTTCGGCGTGGTCGCGCTCTTCATCCGGGTGCCCTCGCCGGCGGCGAGGACGACGACCGCGGCGGGGCGCGCGTCGGTCACGGAGGTGCTCCTCGCAGGAGGGGATCGCCGGAGAGCCCGGCGCCGACGAGTCTAGCGAGGGGCGACTGCCGCCCAGACCCGCCCCAGATCAAGATCAGCTCGGCTGCCTGGACTCGAACCAGGATCGCATGGCACCAAAAGCCAGCAGGATTCCATTACCCCACAGCCGACTACTTGTCAATAGTCTAACTCACTCCGCATCAGTGTCGCACTCTTCCGTCCACGGCATCGGCAGGTCCGGCAGGGTCCCTCCAGCACCCAGCAGGGCGCCGACCATCCACCCCTCCACTTCCTGCAGCAGCTCGGCGCCACGTCGGACGTAGATCGAGACGCAGCCGTGGTAGTCGCTCCCGACGTTCTTCCGGTTGGTGAGGGGCCGGTGGCGCTTGATCGCCTCCTTGGCGAAGACGAGATCGGGCAGCCCCAGCACGTGCCGCCAGTAGGCCTCAGCCGCCGGCAGGTCACCCGTCTCATGGATCTGGATCCGCACCACCCAACGCTCGGGAGGGACGTCAACCAAGCGGAGCCACCGCACCATGAGCCGCATGAGCATCGGGTCGCTGTTGATGAAGACCCATTTCCCCTGCGGTCTCCACGGCTTGCTCTTGGAGCCCTCACACCAGTACGCGACGGCACCCAGCAGCAGCAGCGTCCTGTCGTCCAGCTCGCCGACGTCACGCCCAGCGTCCAGCTTCCGCTGCTGCGCGGCCGCGTCGCGCTCGCGCCGGTGCGTCGCCCAGCGGGCCTCTGCCATGGCCCGCACCTGGTCGGGTCCCCCGCCGTGCCGGGATCGGGCAACCCACGGCATCCCTCGCACATAGAGGCTGACTGTCTTGATGCTCAATCCCAGCCGCTCGGCGATCTCCCTCAGCAGCAGCCCGCCGTCCCGGAGCTCCCGGGCTGCCTGTCGCCTGCTGTCGACGTCGCTCTGCGGACCCGGCGTCGCCGGGCCGGGCACGGCAGCCACCGACCCAGACGGATGGGGCAGATCTCGCAGCCACAACGACAGGGTGCTCTTGCTGACCCCGAGCTCGAGGGCAATGGCGTCGTACGTCCCACCCGCAACGCGCAGCTGCCGGGCGACCTCCCGCGCGTCGTCCTTCGCCCTCGGCCGACGCAGGATGTCCGGTACCCGCGTTCCGGCGAGCAGCTGCTTCGTCAGGTCGTCGCCAATGCCGAGCTCGGCCTGGATCTCCCGCCGCGACCTCCCGGCGGCCCTCAACTCTCGCGCTCGCTCTCCGAGCTCGCGCTTCTCCTCCTGCGTGCGGTGCCTGCCCATGGCGGATCGAACCCCTTCTTGTCGGCTCGACCCTCCGCCACTGATCCTGCACCTGAGGTCCGACAGAACGGGTTGGTCACTGCTGCGACCGGGCATCCCTACGGCTCCGTAGGTTACGGTTCCGTAGCCGTGAACCCGCTCGTGAGGACCTGCTTGTGACTGTCACCGACGCCCCCGTCACCACCGTCGAGTACGAGGGCGACGAGGCCCGGCCACTGCAGGACCTGCCCCGCACGAAGCTCTGGGCCCGGTTGGAGCAGGTGGCGCTCGGCTCCTTCATCGCCGTGCCGCTGCTCGCCGTCGCCGCCAGCGGCTTCGTGCTGTGGGGCAACGGCCTGTCACTTCGCGACGTCGTCATCAGCACCGTGGCGTACGCCGTCACGGGGCACGGGATCACCGTCGGCTTCCACCGCTACTTCACGCACGGGTCGTTCAAGACCGGAACGCCGCTGCGCGTCGCGCTCGCGATCGCCGGCTCGATGGCCATCGAGGGCCCGGTCACCCGCTGGGTCGCCGACCACCGCCGCCACCACGCCTTCTCCGACAAGGAGGGCGACCCGCACAGCCCCTGGCGCTACGGCACGAGCTTCCGCGCGCTCTGCAAGGGCCTGTGGCACGCCCACGTCGGCTGGCTCTTCGACGTCGAGCAGACCGACCAGAAGCGCTTCGCGCCCGACCTGCTCGCCGACAAGGCCGTGCACCGCGTCAACAAGCTGTTCCCGCTCTGGGTCACGATCAGCCTGGCGCTGCCGGCGGTCGTCGGCGGCGTGTGGGCCGCCGCCGCGGGCGACGGCTTCTGGTACGGCGCGGCCACCGCCTTCTTCTGGGCCAGCCTGGTGCGCGTCGCGGTCCTGCACCACGTCACCTGGTCGATCAACTCGATCTGCCACGCCTTCGGTGACAAGCCGTTCCTCACCCGCGACGAGTCGCGCAACGTCTGGCCGCTGGCGCTGATCTCGATGGGCGAGAGCTGGCACAACCTGCACCACGCCGACCCGACCGCCGCCCGCCACGGCGTCGACCGGTGGCAGTTCGACACCAGCGCCGAGCTCATCCGCGGGTTCGAGAAGCTCGGCTGGGCCACCGACGTGCGCTGGCCCAAGCGCGAGCGCCTCGAGGCGCGCCGCGTCGCCCGCACCTGAGCGATCCGCGCGACACTTACCGGGTGACCACTCCCGCGCCCGTCCCCGTGCGCCGCGTGCGGATGACCGGCAGCCAGCGGCGCGAGCAGCTGCTCGACGTCGGCCGCCGGCTGTTCGCCGAGCGCGGCTTCGACGGGACCTCCGTCGAGGAGGTCGCCCTGCGGGCCGGCGTCTCCAAGCCGGTCGTGTACGAGCACTTCGGCGGCAAGGAGGGGCTCTACGCCGTCGTCGTCGACCGCGAGGTCCAGCGCCTGATCACCGACTTCACCGGAGCGCTCACGGCGGACTCCCCGCGGCGGCTGCTGGAGCAGGCGACCCTCGCGCTGCTCGCCTACGTCGAGGACGAGTCCGACGGCTTCCGGATCCTGGTGCGCGAGTCACCGGCCCAGCTCGCCGACAGCGGCGGCTTCGCGACGATCATCAGCGACGTCGCTGCGAAGGTGGAGCACATCCTCGCGGCGGAGTTCGCGGCCCGCGGGTTCGAGACGACGCTGGCCGGCCTCTACTCCCAGGCCCTCGTCGGCCAGGTCGCACTGGTCGGCCAGTGGTGGCTCGACGCCGAGACCCCCGGCCGCGACGAGGTCGCCGCCCACCTGGTCAACCTGGCCTGGAACGGCTTGTCTGGCCTCGAGACCGCGCCGACGCTCAGCGCCGTCCGCCCGCGCTCGGCCCGAGGTACGGAACAGGGGCCGGAGGGCGGCTCGCACTAGACCCGAGCGCGGCCATGCTGCGCCGCCGGGTGCGACACCCCGTGCGGTGATCTTCGTCTTGTTGGGTAGTGCCCGGCGTGTCGCGGCACCACAACACGAAGATCGGCGCCAGGAGTGGGCGCAGGGCCCGGCGGGTCAGGCCTCGCTGGCCTCGTAGAGCGCGAGCCAGGAGTCCTCGAGGGCGACCTTCTCGGCGTGCACGCCGCGCAGCTGCTCGTCGAGCGAGGCGACCCGCTCGAAGTCGGCCGCCGCCGCCGCGAGCGCGGCGTGCAGCTCCTTCTCCTTCTTGTCCAGCCGGGCGATCTCGCGCTCGACCCGCGACAGCTCCTTCTTCGCCGCGCGGGTGTCGCCGCCGCCCTTGCTCTTGGGCGCGCTGGCCGGCGCGGCCTTGACCCGCTTGGCGAGGTACTCGTCGACGCCGCCCGGCAGCGCCGCCACGGTGCCGTCGCCCATGAGCGAGGCGGTGACGGTGGTGACCCGCTCGAGGAAGTAGCGGTCGTGGCTGACGACGACGAGCGTGCCGGGCCAGCCGTCGAGCAGGTCCTCGAGGGCGTTGAGCGTGTCGATGTCGAGGTCGTTGGTCGGCTCGTCGAGCAGGATCACGTTGGGCTCGCCCATGAGCAGCCGCAGGATCTGCAGCCGCCGGCGCTCGCCACCGGACAGGTCGCCGACGCGGGTCCACTGGGCGTTGCCGGTGAAGCCGAAGCGGTCGGCCAGCGTGGACGCGCCGACGGTCTTGCCGCCACCGAGGTCGACGACCTTGGCGACCTGCTCGACCGCCTCGAGCACGCGCAGCGCCGGGTCGAGCTCGGCGACCTCCTGCGAGAGGTAGGCGGGCTTGACGGTCTGGCCGATGACGATGCGACCGCTGTCGGGCGCCTGCTGGCCGACGAGCATCTTGAGCATCGTCGACTTGCCGGCGCCGTTGACCCCGACAATGCCGATGCGGTCGCCCGGCCCGATGTTCCAGTCGACCCGGTCGAACAGCACCCGGTCGGCGAAGGCCAGCGTCACGTCGTGCAGCTCGTAGACCGTCTTGCCGAGGCGGGCGGCGGAGAAGCGCTGCAGGGCGATGTCGTCGCGCGCCGGCGGCTCGTCGGCGATGAGGGCGTTGGCCGCGTCGATCCGGAACTGCGGCTTGCTGGTGCGCGCGGGCGGGCCGCGCCGCAGCCAGGCGAGCTCCTTCTTCACCAGCTGCAGGCGCTTCTGCTCGGCCGTCGAGGCCATCCGGTCGCGCTCGGCGCGGGCCAGGACGTACGAGGAGTAGCCGCCCTCGTAGGCGTCGACGACGCCGTCGTGGACCTCCCACGTCGTGGTGTTGACCTCGTCGAGGAACCACCGGTCGTGGGTGACGACCAGGTGGGCCTGCGAGGAGGAGCGCTGCGTGAGGTGGGCGGCCAGCCACGCCACGCCCTCGACGTCGAGGTGGTTGGTCGGCTCGTCGAGCACGAGCAGGTCCCACTCCTGCACCAGCAGCGACGCCAGGGCGACGCGGCGGCGCTCGCCGCCGGACATCGTCTCGATCACGCTGTCCAGCCCGATGCCGTGCAGGCCGAGCCCGTCGAGCACCTCGCGCACGCGGGCGTCGCCGGCCCAGGTGTGCTCGGCCGTCTCGCCCAGGATCGCCTGGTGGGCGGTCAGCCGGACGTCGACCCGCACGTCCTGGGTGAGCACGCCGACCCGGAGGCCGCTGGTGTGCGTCACCCGGCCGGAGTGCGGCTCCTCGGCCTTGACCAGCGTCTTGAGCAGCGTGGTCTTGCCGCCGCCGTTGCGCCCGACGATGCCGATCCGGTCTCCCTCGGAGACGCCGAGCGACACCCCGTCCATGAGCAGCCGGGTGCCGTGGGCGACGGTGACGCTCTCGAGGTTGACGAGGTTGACGGCCATCAGGCGACCTCCACCACGCGGGCGCCGGCGACCGGGCCGTCGGCGCGGCGCACGGCCCGGCAGACGCCGTGCCCGGCCAGCGCGGAGGCGAGGTCGACCGCGTGGCCCTCGTCGCGCGCGAGCAGCGCGACAGTCGGGCCCGAGCCGGAGACGAGCACGCCGAGCGCACCGAGGTCGCGGCCGGTGTCGAGCAGCAGCCGCAACGAGGGGCGCAGCGCGACCGCGGCCGGCTGCAGGTCGTTGCCGAGCGCGCGGCCGAGCGCCACCGCGTCGCCGGAGCGCAGCGCCGTCAGCACCGTCGCGGGGTCGCGCACGACGCCCACCGGGCCGGTCTGGCGCTGCCGGTCGAGCTGGGCGTAGACCTCGGGGGTCGACAGCCCGCCCTCGGGCAGCGCCAGCACCCAGGAGTACGTCCCCTGGCCGAGCACGGGGGTGAGCTGCTCGCCGCGGCCGGTGCCGAGCGCGGTGCCGCCGTGCAGCGAGAACGGCACGTCGCTGCCGAGCTGGGCGCCGACCGCGCTGAGCTCGTCGCGCGACATCCCGGTCCCCCAGAGCACGTCGCAGCCGACCAGCGCAGCCGCGGCGTCGGCCGAGCCGCCCGCGCAGCCGCCGGCGACGGGGATGCCCTTGCGGATGCTGATCGCGACGTCCGGCGACTCGCCGGTGCGCGCGGCAAGCAGCTGCACGGCGCGCGCGGCGAGGTTGGTCTCGTCGGTCGGGACCCGGTCGGCGTCGTCGCCGGTCACCTCGACGGTGAGCGCGTCGGCCCGCTCCAGGACCACGTCGTCGTACAGCCCGACGGCCTGGAAGACCGTCGTCAGGTCGTGGTAGCCGTCGGGCCGACGCCGGCCCACCGACAGGTGCAGGTTGACCTTGGCGGGGGCGCGCACCGTGACGCGGACGGGCGTACGGCGGGAAGGCAGGACGGGCTCCAGATCTCGGGCGGGAGACCTCAGGCTACGGGGTCACGGCGAGCCGTGCGCAGGGGCGACTGCGGCCAGGCGCGCGAAGTCGTCGACGCCCAGCACCTCCCCGCGCGCGGACGGGTCGATGCCGGCCGCCCGCAGCCGCTGCTCGGCCGCCGCAGGCGACCCGGCCCAGCCGGCGAGCGCTGCGCGCAGCGTCTTGCGGCGCTGCGCGAAGGCGGCGTCCACGACGGCGAAGGTGGCAGCGCGGTCCCCGGGCGGTGGCTCGCGCCGCGTGAAGGCCACCAGCCCGCTGTCGACGTTCGGCGCGGGCCAGAAGACGTTGCGGCCGATGGCTCCGGCCCGGCGCACCTCGGCGTACCAGGCCGCCTTCACCGAGGGGATGCCGTACGTCTTGCTGCCGGGCGGCGCGACCAGCCGGTCCGCGACCTCGGCCTGCACCATGACCAGGCCGGTGCGCAACGAGGGCAGGTGCTCCAGCAGCCGCAGCAGCACCGGCACCGCCACGTTGTACGGCAGGTTGGCGACGAAGGCGGTCGGCGGCGGGCCGGGCACGCCGTCGAGCAGCAGCGCGTCCTGCAGCACGACCTCGAGCCGGTCCGCCCGCTGGGGCAGCCGCTCGGCGACGGTCAGCGGCAGCTGCTGGGCCAGCGACAGGTCGATCTCCACGGCGACCACGCGCGCGGCCGTCTCGAGCAGTCCCAACGTGAGCGAGCCGAGGCCGGGCCCGACCTCCACCACGACGTCGTCGACCCCGACGCCGGCGGTGCGCACGAGGCGCCGCACGGTGTTGGGGTCGATGACGAAGTTCTGCCCGAGCGCCTTGGTCGGGCGCAGGTGGAGCCTCTCGGCCAGCTGCCGCACGTCCTTGGCGGTCAGCAGCGCGTCGGTCACGCGCCAGTGTCGCCTACGTGAACAGGTACTTCCCGCAGCTCGGCCACTGGCCGGCGCCGGAGCGGTTGTAGAGGAGCTTGGCCCGGTAGGTCTGCTCGCCGGCGGAGTTGGCGGCCGGGTCACCGGAGCCGCCGACGCCCTGCCAGGTCGCGTAGGAGAACTGGTAGAGGCCGCGGTACTTGCCGGTGGAGCTGACCGCGCTCGGGTTGCCGCCGGACTCGCAGTTCGCGAGGGCCGGCCAGTTGAGGCTGTCGGCGCCGCCGGTGCCGGTGCGGGCCGCGCTGGACGTGGTGGCGGGGGCGGGGGCCGGGGCCGTGGCCGGGGCCGGCTTGGGCTTGGGCTTGGTGCCGACGGCGACGACGCGGTTCACGGGCGCGGCCAGCTCGGTCAGCGACACCAGGGTGCGGGTGTCGACGGCGCCGTCGACGGTGGTCTGCAGGACGACCTGCCGGGCCGAACCGGCCTGGCCCGCCTGCAGCACCTTCGTCTGGCCGACCACCAGGCCGGCGTCGTCGCGGTTCTCGGTCCGGAACGGCACGGCGAGGGTCTCAGTGACCTCAGCGGAGGCGACCCGGGCGACCTGCAGGCGGTCGCCGGCGACGACCCGCTCAGTCGGGTACTTGGAGAAGCGGTCGTCGTCGTCGAACGCGATGCCGGCGGCAGCGAGCGCCTCGCCGACGGTCGCGGTGGTGGTCGTGAAGGGGCGCTCGACGCCGTCGGCGACGACCACGACGTCCTTGGGGGTGCCGACCTCGAGGCGGAAGCCGTCCAGCGGCAGCGAGCGCGAGCGCGACGCCGACAGCGCCAGCGCGCCGTCGCGCAGGCCGATCTGGTCCAGCGCCTCGTCGACGGAGGTGGCGGTCACCCAGACCTGGCGCTCCTCGCCGTCGACCACGAGCGTGATCTGCCGGGCCCGGCGCAGGGCCACCCGGTCGCCGTCCTCGACCTCGGTGCCGACGGCCGGCACGACGACGTCGCGCTCACCGGCCTCGAGCCCGGCGGCGGCGAGCACGTCCTCGACGGTCGAGCCGCGCAGCTCGACCTCCTGCGCCTGGCCGTCGACGGACAGCAGCACCGTCTTGCCGGTCATCGTCCAGGCGATCCCGCTGGCCAGCAGCGCAGTGAGGACCACGGCGACCACGATCGGGAGGGCCGGCCGGCGCAGGGCGGCGGCCAGACCGGGACGGGAGAGCAGGGTGGGGCGGGCAGCGAGAGAGTCGGGCACGGTGCTCCAAGCGGAAGGCGACCCGGGCACGCGTGGGGGCTGCACACCCGTCCAGCCCGGCCCCCGGGGTGCGGGAGCGGGCGAGGTGCGCAACCGGGCAGAAAGACGCGATCCCGGCTTCGAAGAGGTAACGGTAGGCCCCCTCTCCGTCATCGTCCAGCCCGGAGTGGGGGGAGGGGGCCTCCGGCGGCGCCGTCCGGGGCCTCCAGTGGGGGTGAAGTCGCAGGTCAGACGCCGTACGACGACAGTCGTGTGACATCGCCCACCGGAGTCACCCGAACGGGTGAGCGGGGTGCATCGATCCCCCGACCGGACTGCAGGACCGGCGCCTTCCCGCCGACACTGCGGAGGAGGGGGTGGGCGGTGAGCACTGCGGCGGAGGGAGTCCGGTCCGGGCACGCGCGCGCGCTGCCGCCGCTGCCCGTGCTCGTCGTCGGCGTGCTGCTCGGGCTGGTGGCCTCGGTCCTGCTGCTGGGCCCGGGTGCGTCCTTCGCGGTGCTCGTGGTCGACGACCTCGGCCAGCTCGTCGCGGCGGCCTTCGCCGCCGGCACCACCGGCTGGTGCGCCTGGCGCACCCAGGACCGGCGGCGCCGCGCCTGGGCCGCACTGTCTGCGGGCTGCGGCGCGTGGGCGCTCGGCCAGGCGGTCTGGTCCTGGTACGAGCTCGTCGTCGGCCGGGAGACGCCGTTCCCCTCGATCGCCGACGTCGGCTACCTCGGCTTCGCCGCGGGCGCCACGGCCGCGCTGCTGCTCTACCCCGCCGTCGACGCGCGCGGCGACGGCCGGCGCCGGGTGCTGGACGGGCTGGCCGTCACCGCCGCCCTCGGCCTCATCTCGTGGAGCACCGCCCTCGGGGCCGTCGTCCGCAGCGATGCCGAGACCGTGCTCTCCGCGGTCGTGGCCATCGCCTACCCGGCCACCGACCTGGTCGCGCTCGTGCTCGTCGTGCTGCTGCTCAGCCGCCGGGTGCCCGATCGGGTCGCGCTGTCGCTGGTCGGCTGCGGAATCAGCGCGATCGCGCTGTCCGACAGCGCCTTCCTCTGGCTCACCGCCTCCGGCGCCTACGGCCCCGAGTCCCACGCCGTGAGCCTGGGCTGGTGCGCCGGCTTCGCGCTGCTGGGCCTCGCGCCGCTCGCCGTCGACCGCGGGGCCGTCGTCCGCGCCGGCGCGCGCGACCTGCCCGCCTCGGCGGGCGCCCTGCCGTACGTCCCGCTGACGGTCGCCGCCGGCGTCGTCGGAGTCCAGCTCGTCACCGGCCGCACCCTCGACCCCGTCGAGGTGCTGCTGGCCGGCCTGGCGCTGGCGGCGGTCCTCGTCCGGCAGTACGCCACCGTGCGCGACAACGGCCGGCTGCTCGGAGAGCTGGCCGAGCGGGAGGCCGAGCTGCGGCACCTGGCCTTCCACGACGGGCTGACCGGCCTGGCGAACCGGGCGCTGTTCCGCGACCGCGTCGGGCACGCCCTGGAGCTGCACCGGCGGGACCGCCGCCCGCTGGCCGTGCTGTTCTGCGACCTCGACGACTTCAAGGTCATCAACGACACGACCGGCCACGCCGGCGGCGACGAGCTGCTGGTGCGGGTGGCCGAGCGGCTGCGCGGGGCGCTGCGGGCCGGCGACACCCTGGCCCGGCTGGGCGGCGACGAGTTCGCGGTCCTGCTGGAGGACGGCAGCGACCCGCTGGGCGTGGCCCAGAAGCTGGTCGAGGCGCTGCGGGCGCCGTTCGCACTGCTCGGCGTCCCCACCTCGGTGCAGGTCAGCGTCGGCGTCACCGCCGTCGCGGCCGACGCCCCCACCCCGACCACCGACGAGCTGCTGGCCCAGGCCGACACGGCGATGTACGCCGCCAAGCGGGGCGGCAAGGACGCGCTGCGCGTCTTCGAACCCGGCATGGCCCTGGCCGAGGTGGCCGACTCCGAGCTCGCCCGCGCGCTCGAGCAGGCCGTGCTCGACGGCGACATCACGCTCGTCTACCAGCCCATCGTCGCCCTGCCCGGCGGGGAGGTGACCGGGGTCGAGGCGCTGGCCCGCTGGACCCGTGCCGGCGTGGTCATCCCGCCGTCGGCCTTCATCCCCGTCGCCGAGCGCACCGGGCTGATCGAGCCACTGACCGCCGAGCTGCTCGACGTGCTGTGCGCGCAGACCGCCCGCTGGTGCCGCGAGCTGGGCCGCCGGGACCTGCGGGTCGGGCTGAACCTGTCGCCCTCGACCGTGGTCGACCGCGAGTTCCCGCGCCTCGTCGCGACGACGCTGGCCCGGCACGGGCTGACCGGCCGGTCGCTCGCGCTCGAGGTCACGGAGTCCGCGCTGCTCAGCGACCCGCAGGCGGCCCGGGTCGTCTGCGGCGAGCTGCGCGAGATGGGCGTGCACCTCGCGCTCGACGACTTCGGCGTCGGCTACTCCAGCCTGGCCCACCTGCACGCGCTGCCGCTGGACAGCCTCAAGGTGGACCGCGCCTTCGTGGACCTGGTCGACCTCGACGAGGACCAGCGGCGCTTCACCCGCGCCGTGCTGCGGCTCGGCGAGGACCTCGGCCTCGAGGTCATCGCCGAGGGCGTCGAGCGGCCGCAGCAGCTCGCCCAGCTGCAGGAGATGGGCTGCCGGTTCGTGCAGGGCTTCCTGCTGTCGCGGCCGCTGCCGGCCGAGCGGATCACCGTCCTGCTCCGCCGCGGCTCGCTGCTCCCGCCGCCGGCCGTCGTGACCGCGGCCGGCTGAGCCTCAGAGGGCGAAGGCCCGCCGGCCGTTGTCGGCGATCGCCGCGCACAACGCGTCGAGGTCGCTGCCCGTCGTCTGGGCGAGCGAGCGCACCGTGAGCGGCACGAGGTAGGGCGCGTTGGGCCGGCCGCGGAACGGCATCGGCGTGAGGAACGGCGCGTCGGTCTCGACGAGCAAGAGCTCGAGCGGCAGCGCCTGCACCGCAGACCGCAGGTCGTCGTTGGCCTTGAAGGTCACCGGCCCGGCGAAGCTGGCGTACCAGCCGTGCTCGGCGCAGGTGCGGGCCAGCTCCGGCCCGCCGGAGAAGCAGTGGAAGACGACCCGCTCGGGCGCGCCCTCCTCGCGCAGCACCCGCACCACGTCGTCGTGCGCGTCGCGGTCGTGGATGACCAGCGTCGTGCCGGTCCGCTTGGCGATCGCGATGTGGGCGCGGAAGGACGCCTCCTGCAGGGCGTGCCCCTCGGCGGTCTCGGTGCGGAAGAAGTCCAGCCCGGTCTCCCCCACCGCCTTGACCTGCGGCAGCGCCGCGAGCTGCTCGACCTCACGCAGCGCCTCGTCGGTCGCCGCCCCGCGTCCGGCTTCGTTCGGGTGCAGCGCGACGGCCGCGTGCACGTCGTCGTACTGGCTCGCCACCTCGGCCGACCAGCGGCTGGACGGCAGGTCGACGCCGACCTGCACCACGACGTCGATGCCGACCGAGCGGGCCGCGGCGAGGGCCTCGTCGACGTCGACGTCCATGAGGTCCAGGTGGGCGTGGCTGTCCAGCACCGGCACGGCCAGCGGCTCGGGCAGCGGCGGCGGCTCCCCGACCCGCCCGTGCGACCGCGTCACGCCTGGGTCTCGGCCTCGAGGCGGGCCAGCTCCTCCTCGACCACGGAGGGGTCGAGCTTGGCGAAGATCGGCGTCGGCTTGTCGATCGGCTGCCCGACCCGGACCGGTCGCGACTCCCACACGGCGGCCGTGTCGTAGTCGCCCATGAGGACCGGGTAGCCGGGGCCGCCGTCGAGGTCCTCGACCTCGCGCAGCTCGGGCTGGCCGGCCCACGGGCGGTCGCCGCCGAGCATCGCGTCGACGGTGTCGCAGGACGCCGGGAGGAACGGCGTGAGCAGGGCCTTGGCGTCGTCGACGAGCTGCAGCGCGACGTGCAGCACGCTGTCGCGCCGGGCCGGGTCGTCCTTGAGCTGCCACGGCGCCTGGTCCGACAGGTACTTGTTGGCCTCGCCCACGACCCGCATCGCCTCGGTGATGGCGGCCTTCTGCTGCGACCGGTCGAGCAGCGCGCCGACGGTCCCGAACGCCGCGCGGCTGACCTCGAGCGCCTGCACGTCGGCTCCGATCAGCTCGCCCGGGCCGGGGATCGCGCCGCCGTTCCTGTTCACCAGCGACAGCGAGCGGTTGACGAGGTTGCCCCAGCCGGCGACCAGCTCGGTGTTGTTGCGGGTGACGAACTGGTCCCAGGTGAAGTCGGTGTCGCTCGTCTCCGGTCCCGCGACGGACAGGTAGTAGCGCAGCGGGTCGGCGCCGTACCGCTCGAGGACGTCGCGGACGTAGATGACGACCGAGCGGCTGCTGGAGAACTTGCGGCCCTCCATCGTGAGGAACTCGCTGCTCACCACCTCGGTCGGCAGCTGCAGCTCGCCGAGCGGGCCGGCGGTGCCGGCCGGCTTGCCGCTCGCCCCGAGCAGGATCGCCGGCCAGATGACCGAGTGGAAGACGACGTTGTCCTTGCCCATGAAGTAGCGGGCGTCGGCGCTGCCGTCCCAGAACGGCCGCCACGCGTCGGGGTCACCCGTGCGGCGGGCCCACTCGACGCTCGCCGACAGGTAGCCGATGACCGCGTCGAACCACACGTAGAGCCGCTTGTCGCCGCGCTCGCTCCAGCCCGGCAGCGGGATCGGGACGCCCCAGTCCAGGTCGCGGCTGATCGCCCGCGGCTTGAGGTCCTCGAGCAGGTTCTGGCTGAACTTCAGGACGTTGGGCCGCCAGCCCTGCCGGGTCTGCAGCCAGCTGCCGAGCGCCTCGGCGAAGGCCGGCAGCTCGAGGAAGAACTGCGCGCTCTCGACGAACTGCGGCGGCTTGCCGTCGATCTTGCTGCGCGGGTTGATGAGGTCCTTGGGGTCGAGCTGGTTGCCGCAGTTGTCGCACTGGTCGCCGCGCGCCCCGTCGTACGAGCAGATCGGGCAGGTGCCCTCGACGTAGCGGTCGGGCAGGCCGCGGCCGGTGGACGGGTCGATCGCGGACAGCTCGGAGCGCTCGACGACGTAGCCGTTGTCGTGCAGCGAGCGGAACAGCGTCTGCACCACGGAGTAGTGGTTGCGCGTGGTGGTGCGCGTGAACAGGTCGTACGACAGGCCGAGCCCCTGCAGGTCCTCGGCGATGACGCGGTTGTAGCGGTCGGCGAGCTCGCGCGCGGTGACGCCCTCGCGGTCGGCCTGCACCTGGATCGGCGTCCCGTGCTCGTCGGTCCCGCTCACCATGAGCACGTCGCGGCCGGCCATCCGGCTGTACCGGCTGAAGACGTCGGAGGGCACGCCGAAGCCGGCGACGTGGCCGATGTGGCGCGGCCCGTTGGCGTACGGCCAGGCGACGGCGGTGAGGACGCGTGACATGCGGCCAGACTAGGAGGACGGACCGGCGGGGCCGCCCTGCTTGGCCGCGACCACGGCGTCGTAGACGTCGCGCTTGGGCAGCCCGGTCTCGGCGGCAACCGCGGCGAGCGCCTCCTTGCGGGTGAGCCCGGCGGCCTCCCGCACCCCGACCTGGCGGACCAGCTCGGCCGGCGTCAGCTCCACCGTCAGCTCGGCGGCGCCCTGCAGCACGAGGGTCACCTCGCCGCGCACCCCGCCCTGGGCCCAGACGACCAGCTCGGGGAGCGTGCCGCGGACGACCTCCTCGTAGGTCTTGGTCAGCTCGCGGCAGACGACGGCACGGCGGGTCGGCCCCAGGACGGCAGCCATGTCGGTGAGCGCGTCGAGCAGCCGGTGCGGCGCCTCGAACAGCACGCAGGTGCGCCGCTCGGCCTGGAGCTCGGAGAGCCGGGCCCGCCGCTCGCCGCCCTTGCGCGGCAGGAAGCCCTCGAAGCAGAAGCGGTCGGTCGGCAGCCCGCTCACCGCAAGCGCGGTCGTCACCGCCGACGGGCCCGGCACGCAGGTCACCGGCAGGCCCTCCGCCGCCGCGGCTGCGACGAGCCGGAAGCCCGGGTCGGAGACGGTCGGCATGCCCGCGTCGGTGACCAGCACGACGGTCGAGCCGGCCCGCAGCGCGTCGAGCAGCGACGGGGTGCGCTGCGCTTCGTTGCCCTCGAAGTAGCTGACGACCCGGCCGGTCAGCTCGACGCCGAGGTCGGCGCACAGCCGGTGCAGCCGGCGGGTGTCCTCGGCGGCGACGACGTCGGCCGACTCCAGCGCCGCCGCCAGCCGCGGGCTCGCGTCGGCGCTCTGCCCGATGGGGGCTCCGGCGAGGACGAGGGGCACGGCAGCAGTCTCCCTCAGGACGGGCCGGGCTCTCGTAGGCTCCCGCGCGTGACCGCGACGCTCGACCGCCCCGTCGCGGCCGAGGGGGCCTGGCGGGCGCGGATCCTCCCGCCGACCGATGGCCTGCGGCAGAGCGGCTGGCTCGTCACCCTCGCGGTGGCGCTCTTCGCCGGGCTGCTGCGCGTGGTGCGCCTCGACATCCCGGCCGGGCGGATCTTCGACGAGGTCTACTACGCCTGCGACGCGCAGAACCTGCTGCGCTTCGGCGTCGAGGCCGGCACCGTCGGCAACAGCGACGAGGACCCGGCCGCGGCGATGCGCTGCGAGCCGACCGGCCAGCCGGGCTTCATCGTGCACCCGCCGCTCGGCAAGTGGGCGATCGCGCTGGGGATCCGCCTGTTCGGCGTCGACGAGCTCGGCTGGCGGATCGCCGCCGCGGTCGCCGGGACGCTGATGGTGCTGGTGCTCGTCCGGGTCACCCGCCGGATGACCGGCTCGACGCTGCTCGGCGCGCTCGCCGGGGTGCTGCTCGCCCTCGACGGGCTGCACTTCGTGCAGAGCCGGGTGGCGATGCTCGACATCTTCTTGGCCGCCTGGGTGCTCGGCGCCTTCGCCTGCCTGGTCGCCGACCGCGACGACGTACGACGCCGGCTGGCCGTCGCGCCGGACGCCGACCTGCTCGGCTGGGGCCCGCGCCTGGGCGTGCGCTGGTGGCGGATCGCGGCCGGCGTCTGCCTCGGCGCGGCCGTCGCGACCAAGTGGAGCGGTCTCTACTACGTCGCCGTGCTCGTCCTGCTGGCCTTCGCCTGGGAGGTCGGCGCGCGCCGCACCGCCGGGGTGCGCGCGCCGTTGCGCGCGACGGTGATGCGGTCGGCCGCCCCCACGCTCGGCGTGCTGGTCCTGCTGCCCGCCGCGCTCTACGTCGCCTCGTGGGCCGGCTGGTTCCTCGCCGACGGCGAGGGCTCGCTGGCGTGGGACCGCGGGTGGGCGCAGGACAACCCGACCGCGGGGCTCGCGAGCGCGGTGCCGGACGGCCTGCGGTCCTGGTGGCACTACCACGTGGCGCAGTTCCGCTTCCACGACGAGCTGCGCACCAGCCACCCGTACCAGTCGCACCCCGCGGGCTGGCTGCTGCTCGCCCGGCCGGTCTCGTACTACTACCCGCAGGGCGTCGGGCCCGGTGACTACGGCTGCGAGGTCGCGTCGTGCTCGCGCGAGGTGCTCGCGATCGGCACGCCGGCGATCTGGTGGGCCGCGATCCCGATGCTGCTCGCGTTGCTGTGGCTGTGGGCCTCGAAGCGCGACTGGCGCGCGGCGGCGGTGCTCGCGATGGTGCTCACCGCGATCGTGCCGTGGGTCCGCGACGACCTCGACGGCCGCACGATGTTCCTGTTCTACGCGCTGCCCGCCGTCCCGTTCTTCTGCCTGGGCCTGGCGCTGGTCGCCGGCTGGGTGCTGGGCGGGCCGGGCGCCTCGCGCGAGCGGCGGACGACGGGCGCAGTCGTCGTGAGCGCGTACGTCGCGCTGGTGGTCGTGAGCTTCGCCTGGCTCTACCCGGTGCTCGCCGCGCAGACGCTGCCGTACGACGCCTGGCGCGACCGGATGGTGTTCAGCAGCTGGATCTAGCAGCGCGAAGGCCCCGCTCCCACAAGGGGAACGGGGCCTGCACGTGCGGGTGGAGCTGAGGGGATTCGAACCCCTGACCCCCTCGATGCGAACGAGGTGCGCTACCGGACTGCGCCACAGCCCCGCGGGTCGAGAGGCTAGCAGGGGCCGCCGGGCACGGGCCTGCTCACCAGTCGTTGACGGCGCGACGCCGGTCGAGGATCTCGTCGAGCTGCGGGCCCTCGTCGACGATGCCGACCTCGCGCTCCGCGGTGGCCAGGCCGTCGGCGTAGGCGCCGGGGCGGGTGAGGTCGACGACGCGGCGCGGTGCGGTGGGCGCGGTGAGGTAGGTCGGGATCGGCACGGGCACGGGCGACCACGCCTCGCCCTGCGCGCCGCGGACCGCGGAGGCGACCTCCTCGGCGGGGGCGGCCTGGGCCGGCACGGACGCGCCCAGCGGCAGCGGCCGTGGCGGCATCCGGTCCGGGACGCCGGCCACGTGCACGGGGTGGCGCACGGCCGGGGCGACGACCCGCTCGGGGGTGCGCCGGGGAGCGGCGGCGGCGCGGGCGGCCATCGCGGCGCGCCAGTCGCGCTCGGCCCGGGCGACGGCCAGCCGGCGCAGGTGGACGACGAAGCCGGCCAGGATCAGGTCGACGAGCAGGTGCGGCGCGAGCAGCCACAGCGGTCCGACGACCGCGCCGACCAGGGTGAGGACGGCGAGGGCGACCAGCGCGCCGAGCACCTTCACGCGGCGGGCCGCGGCGGTGGCCCGGACGCGGGCCGCCTCGGGCGAGGACGCGGAGCTGCGGCGGTACGGCACCGGGGCCGGCTCACCGCCGCCCGGCGGGTCCGGCGGCACCTCGTCGCCGGCCTCGCGGGCCGCCGCACGGGCGTCGCGCCGGGAGAGCACGCGCATCGCGTCGTGGAACTTGTCCACGGAGCCGAGCGCGTTGGCGGCGTCGGAGCTGCGCAGGGCCATCGGCACGAGGACGGCCAGCCAAGCACCCACGATGACGAGGAGTATCAGACCGCTGCCCACGGCGCCGGACGGTAGTGAGCAGACCCGCCGCAGTGGTGGCGCCGCGCCGCAGCGCGCGCGGGTTCTTCTCAGCGGGCGAGCAGCGTCGCCAGCACCCCCGCCGGCAGGTCCTCGCGCAACAGCGCGTACGACACGTGGTTGCGCCAGTCCTCATCGATGAACAGGTAGCGCCGGTGCAGCCCCTCCTCGCGGAAGCCCAGCTTCTCGACCGCCCGGCGCGAGGCGGAGTTCTCGGGGCGGACGTTGGCCTCGAGCCGGTGCAGGCCGACCGGGCCGAAGCAGTGGTCCGCCACCAGGGCCAGCGCCGTGGGCAGCACGCCGCGCCCCGCGACCCGCTCGTCGACCCAGTAGCCGACCGCTCCGGCGTCGAAAGCGCCTCGGACGACGCTGCTCACGGTGAGCTGGCCGACCAGCCGGTCGCCGACGACGACGGCGAAGGGCAGCATCCGGCCGGCCCGGGCCTCGCGCCGGTGGCTGCGCAGCATCGCCGCGAAGACGGCCGGGGTGTGCCGGTCCCGCCACGCCAGGCGGGGCTGCGACGGGGAGCGCCCCTCCCACGGGCGCAGCCACGCCTCGTTGCGGGTGCGGACCTCGGCCCAGGCACCGGCGTCACGGGCGCGCAGCGGCCGCACCTCCACCGCGCCGTGGGCCAGCCGCGCCGGCCAACCGGGGGCGGCCATCAGCCGTCGTGGTCCCCGCCGCCGCGCAGCTGGGACAGCGCGTGGTCCAGCACCGGCGCCAGCACGGCGACGCCGTCGCGCACCCCGCCAGTGGAGCCCGGCAGGTTGACCACCAGCACCCGGCCGATCGTCCCGGCCAGCCCGCGCGACAGCACCGCGGTCGGGACGGTCTCGGCGTTCCTGTGCCGCAGGGCCTCCGCGATGCCCGGGACCTCAGCGTCGAGCAGCGGGCGGGTCGCCTCCGGCGTCACGTCGCGCGGCGACAGGCCGGTGCCGCCCGTCGTCACCACCAGGTCGTACGCCAGGGCGCCCTCGCGCAGGAGCGTCTGGATCACCGGGACCTCGTCGGGCACCACCACGGGATCGCCTACCTCAACGCCGATCTCGCGCAGCAGCGAGGCGAGCAGCGGGCCGGACGTGTCGGGCCGCTCGCCGCGCGAGGAGCGGTCGGAGACGGTGATGACCAGGGCGCGCCAGCTCACCGGGTCCAGTCGCCCTTCTTGCCACCGGTCTTGCTCTCGACCTGGATGCGGCCGATCACCGCGCGCGGGTCGACCGCCTTGGTCATGTCGACGACGGTGAGGCAGGCGACGGTGACGGCGGTCAGCGCCTCCATCTCCACGCCGGTCCGGTCGCTGGTGCGCGCGGTGGCCGTGACCGCCACGCCCTCGTCGTCGACGACGAGGTCGACCGTCACGCCGGACAGCCCGATCGGGTGGCACAGCGGCACGAGGTCGGGGGTGCGCTTGGCGCCCATGATCCCGGCGACCCGGGCGACGGCGAGCGCGTCGCCCTTGGGCACGCCCTCCCCGCGCAGCAGGGCGACGCACTCCGCCGCCAGGTCGACCCGACCGGTCGCGGTGGCGCTGCGGGCGGTGACGTCCTTGGCGCCGACGTCGACCATCCGGGCGGCGCCCGCCTCGTCGAGGTGCGTGAACCCCGTCATCGGCCGCGGCGCTCGAGGACGAGGACCTCGACCGGCTCGCCGACGGCGACCTTCTCGACACCCTCGGGCACCAGCGCCAGCGCGTTGGCCCGGGACAGCCCGGCCAGCAGGTGCGAGCCCGGTCCGCTCACGGGCGTGACGACGTACGCGCCCTTCTTGACCTCGAGGTGGACCCGCAGGAAGGAGCGCTTGCCGGGCGGGGAGGTGAGCGCCTTCGTCGTGATGGCGCGCACCCGCGGACGCTCCACCGGGGTCGCGCCGAGCATGGTCCGCAGGGCGGGCCGCACGAACGCCTCGAAGGACACCAGCGCGCTGACCGGGTTGCCCGGCAGGCCGAAGACCGGCGTGGAGTCCGGGCCGATGGTGCCGAAGCCCTGGGGCATCCCGGGCTGCATCGCGACCTTGTCGAACTGCACCGTCCCGAGCCGGGACAGCACCTCCTTGACGACGTCGTACGCCCCGACGCTCACGCCGCCGCTGGTCACCAGCACGTCGGCCCGCACCAGCTGGTCCTCGAGCGTGGCGGCGAGCTGGCGCGGGTCGTCCGGCACGATGCCGACGCGGTAGGCGATCGCACCGGCCTCCTGGGCGGCGGCGGTGAGCGCGATGCTGTTGCTGTCGTAGATCTTGCCGGGGGTGAGCGGGGACCCGGGGTCGGTGAGCTCGCTGCCGGTGGAGACGACGACCACGCGGGGCCGGGGGCGGACCAGCACCCGGGAGCGGCCGACCGCTGCGGCCAGCCCGATCTGGACGGCGCCGAGGTGGCTGCCGCTCTCGAGCACGACCTCACCGGCGGCGACGTCCTCGCCGACCCGGCGCACATGGGCCCCGACGTCCGGGGCGCGGGTGATCGTCACCTGCGCGACGCCGCCGTCGGTCCACTCCAGCGGCACGACGGCGTCGGCGCCGGCCGGCATCATCGCGCCGGTCATGATCCGCACGCAGACGCCCGGCTGGACGCGCAGGGGCGAGGCCGGGCCGGCCGCGACATCGCCCGTCACCGGCAGGACGACCGGGCTGCCCGGGCCGGCGCCGGCCAGGTCGGCGGCGCGCACGGCGTAGCCGTCCATCGAGCTGTTGTCGAAGGAGGGCAGCGGATCGGGCGCGACGACGTCCTCGGTCAGGACGCAGCCGTGCGCGTCCTGCAGGCTGAGCTGCAGCGGCTCCAGTGGCTGGACGACCTCGAGGATGCGGGCCAGGTGCTCCGCGACGGTGATCACGGGCGGGTGCCGAGCCACTCGCGCAGCCACGCGGTCAGCGGCGGACCGAGGTCCTCGCGGTCGGCCGCGAGCTGCACCACGGCCTTGAGGTAGTCGAGCCGGTCGCCGGTGTCGTAGCGGCGGCCGCGGAAGACGACGCCGTGCACGGGCTCGGTGGCGATGAGCTCCTGCAGGGCGTCGGTGAGCTGGTACTCCCCGCCGCGCCCGCGCGGGACGGTCCGCAGGACGCCGAAGACGGTGGGCGACAGGACGTACCGGCCGATGATCGCCAGGTTGCTCGGGGCCTCGTCGACCGGGGGCTTCTCCACCAGGCCGGTGATCCGCACGACGTCGCCGGACCCCTCGACGGCGGCGCAGCCGTAGAGGCTGACCGACTCGGGCGGCACCTCCATGAGGGCGATGACGCTGCCGCCCTCGCGGGCCTGCACGTCGAGCATCTGCTCGAGCAGGTGGTCGCGGTCGTCGATGAGGTCGTCGCCGAGCAGCACCGCGAACGGCTCGTCGCCGACGTGCTGGGCGGCGGCGAGCACCGCGTGGCCCAGACCCAGCGCGTCGCCCTGCCGGACGTAGTGGACGGTCGCGAGGTCGGTGGCGTGCTGGACGGCCGCGAGCCGGGCCGTGTCGCCCTTGGCCTCCAGCGCCGTCTCGAGCTCGACGTTGCGGTCGAAGTGGTCCTCCAGCGGTCGCTTGTTGCGGCCGGTGACCATGAGGACGTCCGACAGGCCGGCGCGGACCGCCTCCTCCACGACGTACTGGATGGCGGGCTTGTCGACGACCGGCAGCATCTCCTTGGGGGAGGCCTTGGTCGCGGGCAGGAAGCGGGTCCCCAGCCCGGCGGCGGGGATCACCGCCTTGGTGACGCGGGCGCGGTCAGGGGGCGTCGTCATGCGAGCGACCCTATGCCGGGCCTGCTTCCCCCGGGACGGTCACGTCGGCCACCCGCCAGGTGTCGCGGCCCGCCCGCTTGGCGGTGAACAGCGCCTCGTCGGCCCGGCGCAGCAGCGCCGTGGAGCTGCCGCCGTGCAGCGGGAAGACGGCCGCGCCGATGCTGACGGTGACCTCGAGCGGCTGGTCGCCCCCCTCGGCGAAGGGCCGGCGCCGCACGGCCGCACGGATCCGCTCGGCGGCCTGGGCGGCGCCGTCCTCGTCGGTCTCCGGGAGGATGACGACGAACTCCTCGCCGCCGTAGCGGGCGACGGTGTCGACGTCGCGGACCATGCCGCGCACCCGGCCGGCCAGCTCGACGAGCACGGCGTCGCCGCGCTGGTGGCCGTACACGTCGTTGACGAGCTTGAAGCGGTCGAGGTCGAGGATGAGCAGCGCCAGCGGCCGGCCGAAGCGGGCGGCGCGCTCGATCTCCTTGCCGATGGTCATCGTGAAGTAGCGGTAGTTCCACAGCCCGGTCAGCCCGTCGGTGATCGACATCCGGCGGGCCTCCTCGTGCAGGAGGACGTTGTCGACCGCCACGGTGGCCTGCGAGGTGAAGGTCCGCAGCGTGGCCAGGTCGGCCTCGTCGAAGACCTCGCCGTCCTGGCGGTCGTAGACGGTGAGGACGCCGATGACGGTCGTCGAGCTCTTCAGCGGCACGGCCAGCACGGCCCGGGCCGACGGCTCGCCGGCGACGCCCAGCAGCTCACCGGGACCCAGCCGCCCGCGCAGCGCCTCACCGCTGCGGGCGACCCGGCCGGCGATGCCGGCGCCGAGGGCCAGCCGCATGGCGGGGGGCACCGCCCGGCCCTCGAGGCCCTCGCCCACGGCCAGCTCCAGCTCGGTCCGGTCGGAGCCGAGCAGCCAGACGGCGCCGGCACCCGCGCGGGTGGCGGCCATCGCCGTCTCGAGCACGACGGTGAGGATCCGGTCGAGGTCGTGGGTGCCGGACAGCGTGTCGCCGATCCGGGCGACCCCGGCCTGCAGCTCGTCGCGGCTGGCCTGCAGTGCGCCGACGTAGCTGCGCAGGTCCTCGGTCATGGCGTTGAACGACTCGGCGAGGTGGCCGACCTCGTCGCGAGAGCGCACGTCGATGGTGGTGTCGAGGTCGCCGCCGGCCACCCGCGCGGCGGCGGCGCCGAGCTCTTCGAGCGGCCGGGTGATCGCGCGGGCGAGCAGCAGCGCCACGCCGACGGCGGCCAGCACGGCCGGGGTGCCGACGCCGAGCGCGAGACCGAGGAAGCCGGGGCGGTCGGCCTCGGGCTGGCTGACCAGGACACCCAGCGGCTGGCCCTCGCGGGCCGGGCTGACGGCGGCCACGGCGCCGTCGACGCTGACCGGGAGCTCGCCCGCCTGCACCGCCGCCCGCCACAGCTGCTCGGGCACCGGTCCGCTGGAAGCGACCGGCTCGCCGTCCGCGAGCAGGGTCACCTCGCCGGCGCCGAGCGTCTCCTGCAGGCCGGCCGCCAGCTCGTCGTCGACGGTGAAGGCCGCGACGGCAGCGCCGGCCGGGGCGCCTGCCGCACCGGCCCGGCCCAGCGTCACGACCGCCGCGACCTGGACGAGCTCGCCGGTGACGGCGACCTCGCCGGTGGTGCAGTCGCGGGGCGGGACGTCGGGGGCCTCGCCGGCCTGCGCCGCGGTGGCGCCGCCCGGCAGGGTCACCCGCACCCCGTCGGCCAGGCCGCGGCGCACCAGCTCACCCAGTCCCGACGCGAGGCCCGCGTCGTCTGCGCTGGTCGTCGCAGCGGCGGCGCGGGCCGCGGCCTCAGCGGCCCCGCGCGCCCGGTCGCACAGGCCCATCACGACGCCGGCGGCGAGCCGGCTCGAGGAGCGCGCGGCCTCCTGCTGCTGCTCCGAGAGGGCCGCTGGGAGGGCCAGCCGCACAACCGCGAGCACAACGAGCAGCGGCAGCAGCACGACCAGCACGAAGGCGGCGGCCAGCCGGGTCCGCAGCGTCACCGCGCCTCCCTCTGCTCGCCCTCGAGGGTCGTCCTCGGCCCGGCTGCGATGCTCCCACGATGACCAGGGTGCTCGGGGCCTCCGACAAGCCTGCGCTGCGACGCGCCGTGCTGTCCCGCCGAGCGGCGCTGCCCCCGGACGAGCGCGCCCGGATCGCCCGCACCGCGGTGGAGGTCCTCGTGCCCGAGGCCGGCGCCGGGCCGGTCGCGGCGTACCTGTCGGTCGGCACCGAGCCGGGCACGGCCGAGCTCCTCGAGGCGCTCGCGCGGGCCGGCGTCGAGGTGCTCCTGCCGGTGCTGCTCCCCGACGGCGACCTGGACTGGGCCCGGGCCGGCGAGGGGGTGCAGCCCGGGGTGCACCGCCTGCTCGAGCCCACCGGGACCCGCCTGGGCTCCGATGCCGTCGGCGCCTGCACCCTGCTCGTCGTCCCCGCCCTGTCCGTGGACCGCACCGGCGTCCGCCTCGGCCGCGGTGGGGGGTCGTACGACCGGGCGCTGCGGCGGGCCGTCGGGCGCACCGTCGCACTGCTGCACGACGGGGAGGCCGTGACGGCCCTGCCGGCCGAGGAGCACGACGTCCCGGTACACGCCGTGGTGACCCCTAGCCGCGGGCTGGTGGCGCTGCGGGAGGATGTCCGCGACGGTGCAACGGGAGGACAGGGATGAACAAGGCGTTCGACGACCTGCTGGCGGCCAACGAGGGCTACGCCGCGCGGTTCACCAGCGGCGGGCTGGCCGGTCGCGCGGCCCGCGGCCTGGCGGTCGTGACCTGCATGGACTCGCGGATCGAGCCGCTGCAGATGCTGGGGCTGTCCAAGGGCGACGCCAAGATCCTGCGCAACGCCGGGGGTCGCGCGACCGACGACGTGCTACGGACGCTCGCGCTCGCCACCCACCTGCTCGGCGTCGACCGGGTGATGGTCGTCGAGCACACCGACTGCCGGATGGCCAAGGTGACCGACGAGCAGGCGCACCAGGCGATCCTCGAGGAGTCCGGCCTCGACACCCGCAGCCTGGAGTTCCACACGATCCCCGACCAGGCGACGACGCTGCAGCGCGACGTCCAGCGGATCCGCAGCTTCCCGTACCTGCCGAAGGACCTGGCCGTCGTCGGCTGCGTCTACGACGTGGCGACCGGCCGGGTCGAGGTCGTCGTCCCGCTCGAGGACTAGGCGCCGGAGGCGCGCTCGACCGCCTCGGCGGCGGGCTCGGGCACGGCGGTCACGACCAGCGCGCGGTGCAGGCCGCTCACCCGCAGGACCCGCACGACCTGCGGCGAGACCGCCGACAGCTCGAGCGCGCCGCCGCCGTCGCGCAGCCGGCGGTGGGCCTGGACGAGCACGCTCAGGGCCTCCGCCGAGAGCCGGGTGACGCGGGCCAGGTCCAGCGACAGCGTCAGGCCGGGCGCGACGGCGTCGTCGAGCTGGGCGCGCAGCCGCGCGGCCCCGTCGCCGTCGAGCTCGCCGGCCAGCACCAGGTGCGGCCCGGCAGGGCGCGCCGTGGCCAGGACGACGCTCGGCGCTCGCTCGCTCATCGATCCCCTCCCCGGCGGCGGACGCTACCCGGCGCCTCGGGACCCGGCGGCGTTGGACGGCCCGCCCGCTCGTGCCGCACACTGGCACTCACAAGCGTGGAGTGCCAGCCCAGCCAGGAGGACCGACCGTGCCGACCTACCAGTACGCCTGCACCGCGTGCGACGAGCGCCTGGAGGCCGTCCAGACCTTCACCGACGCCCCGCTCACGGAGTGCCCGGCGTGCGGCGGCACGCTGCGCAAGGTCTTCAGCGCCGTCGGCGTCGTCTTCAAGGGCTCGGGCTTCTACAAGACCGACAGCCGCGACGGCAAGAAGGCCGCGGCCAAGGCTCCCGCCGAGGGCGCGGCCTCGTCGACCCCCTCGGACTCCGGCTCCGGCTCGGGCTCCGGCGCGAGCAGCACCCCCGCCGCCGCGGCGCCGGCGGCCAGCAGCACCTCCAGCACCTCCTCGGCCCCGGCGAGCAAGACCGCCTGACCGGTCTGTGGACGCCGCCCCCGACCGGGCGGCCGGTCCGACCGCAGCCCTAGGGTCGCGCCCATGCAGCAGACGGCGACGCTCGGCGTCATCGGCGGGTCCGGCCTCTACGCCCTGCTCGACGGCGCCCGCGAGGTCGAGGTGGCGACGCCGTACGGCCCGCCGAGCGACCCGCTCGTGCTCGGCGAGGTCGGCGGCCGGACGGTCGCGTTCGTCCCGCGGCACGGCCGCGACCACCGCTTCCCGCCGCACCGCATCCCGTACCGGGCCAACCTCTGGGCGCTGCGCAGCCTGGGCGTGCGCCAGGTCCTCGCGCCGTGTGCGGTGGGCGGCCTGCGCGCCGAGCTCGGGCCCGGTTCGCTGGTCGTGCCGGACCAGCTGGTGGACCGCACCTCCGGGCGGGCGCAGACCTTCCACGAGACGGGCGCGGTGCACGTGCCCTTCGCCGACCCCTACTGCCCCACCGGCCGGGCCATCGCGGCGCGGCTGGCCGGCGAGGCGGGCTGGCCGGTGACGGCCGCCGGGACGATGGTCGTCGTCGAGGGGCCGCGCTTCTCCACCCGCGCCGAGTCGCGCTGGTTCACCGCCCAGGGGTGGGACGTCGTCAACATGACCGGCCACCCCGAGGCGGTCCTGGCCCGCGAGCTGGCCCTCTGCTACACCGCCATCGCCCTCGTCACCGACCTCGACGCCGGGGTCGAGGACGGCCAGACCGTCACCCAGGCAGAGGTCTTCCGCGTCTTCGCCGACAACACCGCTCGGCTGCGCACGCTGCTGCTCGACGTCCTGGCCGCCCTGCCCGAGCAGTGCGACTGCCCCTGCGGCAGTGCGCTCGACGGCATCGCGCTCGACCTCGAGCTGCCGTGAGCGGCCTGTCGCCCCGCGCGCTGCTCCAGGCCGCCGCCCGCCGGCGCGGCCTGCTCGCCGCCGGCCTGGCCGCGGCGGCGGTGGCCAGCGGGCTGACCGCCCTCGCCCCGACGCCGCCGGCCACCACCTCGGTGCTCACCGCCGCACGCGACCTCGCGGCCGGCGCGGTCCTCACCGCCGATGACCTGGTCGCCGCCCCGGTCCCGACCGCGCTGGTACCCAGCGGGGCGCTGGTCGACGTCGCCGCCGTCACCGGCCGGCTGGTCGCTGGCCCGGTGCGCCGTGGCGAGGCGCTGACCGACGTCCGCCTGCTCGGGGCGGGCCTCCTGCCGCCGGGCGACGAGGTGGCCGCGCCGGTGCGGCTGGCCGAGCCGGCCACCGGCGCGCTCGTCGTCGCGGGCGACCGGGTCGACGTGCTCTCCGCCGCACCCGAGGGCGGGCGCGCTGCCGAGGTGGTGGCCACCGCCCTGCGCGTGCTGGCCGTCCCCGCGGTCGAAGGGTCCGGCGAGGGCGCGCTCGTCGTCGTCGCCGCCTCCCGCCCCGCCGCCGCCCGGCTGGCGGCTGCCGCCGTCACCGGCCGGCTCTCGGTCCTGGTGCACGGCCGATGACCGGCTACGCCGAGGGCTACCGCGTCTGGGGCTGGGGCGACGCCGCCGACGTCCCGGTGCCGGCCGACCTCGTCGCCCTCGCGCCCTTCGTGAGCGAGACGACCGGGGTGCCCGCGCAGGAGCCGCTCGCCCCGGTCGGACCGCCCGCGCTCCCGCCGTCGCGCCGGCTGGGCTCGCTGCCCCCGTCGCTGCGCGCCCTGGCGAGCGACGACCCCGTCGACCGGGCCCGCCACGCGGTCGGCCGGTCCTACCGCGACCTGGTCCGGGCGATGGCCGGGCGGATCGACAGCCCGCCCGACCTGGTGCTGCGGCCGGTCGACGAGCAGGGTGTCGTCGACGTCCTGTCCTGGGCGGCCGAGGTGGGCGCGCCGGTCGTGCCGTTCGGCGGCGGCAGCAGCGTCGTCGGCGGGGTCGAGCCGCGCGGGCTCGACGCCGCCGTCAGCCTCGACCTCGGCGCGCTCACCGGCCTGGCCGAGGTCGACGCGGTCTCGCGGGCCGTGCGACTCCGGGCGGGGACCCTCGGGCCGGCCGCCGAGGCCGCGCTCAAGCCCCACGACCTGACCCTGCGCTTCTACCCGCAGTCCTTCGAGCGCTCGTCGGTCGGCGGCTGGGTGGCCACCCGCGCGGCCGGCCACTTCTCCACCCGGCTCACCCACGTCGACGACCTGGTCGAGTCGGTCCGGGCCGTCACGCCCAGCGGCGTGTGGGAGTCGCGCCGGCTCCCCGGCTCGGGCGCCGGGCCCAGCCCGGACCGGATGCTGCTCGGCAGCGAGGGGACGCTCGGCGTGATCACCGAGACCTGGCTGCGGGCGCAACCGCGCCCCGCTCACCGCTGGTCGGCCACGCTCGCCGCCCCCGACCTCGCCACCGGCGGCCGGGCCGTGCGCGCGCTCGTCCAGGCCGGGCTGCTGCCAGCGACCTGCCGGCTGGTCGACGCCGGCGAGGCCGCGCTGACCGGCACCCTCACCACCGGCGAGGCCGCGCTCGTGCTCGGCTTCGAGTCGCTGGCCGCGCCGCTCGACGGCGAGACCGCGCTGGCCCTCGAGCTGTGCACCGACGCCGGGGTGCGGGTGCTCGAGTCCGGGTCCCGCGGGTCGGCCGGCGAGGCGTGGCGGTCCACCTTCGTCCGGGCGCCCTACCTGCGCGAGTCGCTGCTGCTGCTCGGGGTGCTGGTCGAGACCTTCGAGACCGCGATCACCTGGGACCGCTTCGACGCGCTGGTCGCCGACGTCACCGCCGCCACCACCGACGCGCTGCGCCGGGTCTGCGGCGGGGGGACCGTCACCTGCCGGCTCACCCACGTCTACCCCGACGGCTGCGCGCCCTACTTCACCGTCCTGGCCCCGGCCCGCCGCGGCTCGGAGGTCGCCCAGTGGGACGAGGTGAAGGCCGCCGCCAGCGAGGCGCTC
>Ga0136633_1000423_pt1 | contig 32079 bp, 32 predicted proteins | sample AntDrymeUQ832206_2_FD_105494 | JGI IMG/M metagenome (GOLD analysis project Ga0136633, IMG submission 105494) | Polar desert sand microbial communities from Dry Valleys, Antarctica - metaG UQ83 (22.06) | ecosystem: Environmental > Terrestrial > Soil > Desert | place: Antarctica: Dry Valley... | reverse complement strand
CCGGTGGTGATTCAGGACCCTGTGTGGGAGCAGAGCTTCCCGGACGTGAGCGGAATCGTGGTTCCGCTCAGCGATCCGGAGTCGAACCGAGTGAGCCATGTCCGGCTGAAGCGCGACGAGGTCGCGGAGCGTCGCGCGGCGAACGAGGAGCGGTTGCTCGATCTCCTGGACGGGTTTCGCATGCTCGACATCGACCCGATCGTGGTCTCCTCGAGCGACAAGTCCGACGTGCTTGCGCCCTTTCTCATGTGGACCGAGCTCCGGCGCACGCGACGGGTGATCGGGGCGTGAGCTAGTGGCGGGGCACAAGATCCTGCTCACCGGCGCCGTCGTTGCGATTGCGGTCATGAGCGCCCTGGCCATCGCGCTCGTGACCTGGGAGCGGAACGGCGAAACCGCGGACGGCGACTCGGCGAGTACGGATCCGATCGCCGCAACGGGAACGCTCGCTCCAACCACCGTCCTGTTCGGCGACACGCTTCGAGCGCGCGTCGATGTCGTCGTCGACAAGACCGTCATCGACGCGGACGGTGTTCAGCTCACCACGGCTTTCGGGCAGTGGAAGCCGGTTCACGAGCCTCAGGAGTCGCGAGAAGACTCGGGCGACACCGCGTATCTGCGGACGACATACGTCCTTCGCTGCCTCACGCGCTTCTGCGTGCCTGCGCGCGAGACGGAGCAGCTCGACTTCGAGCCGGCCGAGGTCTCATACGAGGCGCTCGTGGGTGACGGATCCCAGCGCCTGAGCTTGGATGTCCCCTGGCCGCGGCTCGTCGTTCACTCGCGCATCGGCGAGGGCGTGGACGACCGCCGCGACGTGCTCGCGGCGCCGTGGCGCGCCGACCTCGTGACGCTGCCGTTGCTCGCGTATCGAATCTCGCCGGGGCTTCTCCTTGCCTTGCTGCTTTCGGCAGGAGTCGCGCTCATCGCGCTCGCGGGCGTGCTCGTGTACCGCGCGATCCCGGACCGGAAGCCGCCGCCCGAGCCGGAGCCCGAGCCGATCCCTGTCGCGACGCTGCTCGAGCAGGCGCTCGCGTTCCTCGAAGCTCCGGCAACCTCGAACGGCGCTCCCGAGCGACGTCGAGCGCTCGAGCTCGTCGCCGACGAGGTGGAGAGCTGGGGCGATACGCGGCTCGCCACGACGGCGCGCTCGCTCGCGTGGTCCGAGCACGCGCCGGAGAGCAAGACGACCAAGGCCTTCGCGGCGGAGCTGCGGAGTCGAATGGAGAGCCTGAACGGCAATGCTGGGTAGACGAAAGACGATCCCGAGCTCCGACACGGGGGCGCTCCGACGTCCTCGGAGAAGAACGGGCGTCGTCCGAGCGGTGCTCGTGCTCGTGGCGTGCGGGCTCGTGGCCACCGCGTTCCTCTCCGCGCGAGACCTCGAGGCACGCAGCAACGAGTTCGTGCCCGGCGGGCGCAGCGGCGTCGTCGTCATCGACGTCTCGCTAAGCATCTTGGACACGGACTACGCGCGGGTTCGGGGTGTGCTCGAGCGCGTCATCGCCGCGGGTAACCCGATGGGTCTCGTGGTCTTTTCCGACGCCGCCTATGAGCTCATGCCGCCGAGAACGCCGTCGACCGAGCTCCGTCCGCTTCTCCGTTTCTTCAAGCTCGCCGGCGACGAGCTGCCGCCGAACCCGTGGCTCCCGAGCTTCCAGGCCGGCACCCAGATCTCGAGCGCGCTCGAGCTCGCGCAGGGCATGCTCGAGCGCGACAAGGTGTCGCCCGCGTCGATCCTCCTCATCAGTGATCTCGAGACCGCCCCCTCCGACTTCAGCGCTCTCGGGCAGGTGCTCTCGCGAATCAAACAGTCGTCGACGACGATGCGCGTCGTGCCGCTGTCCGCGACGAGCGACGGCCGGACGTTCTTCGGTGGGATCCTCGGCTTCGACGCGTTCGTCGAGCCCGTCGAGCCGAACGCAGGGGAGACGCGCACGATCGAGGTGTCGCTCAAGGGCGAGTTACCGCTCCTGCTCTTGCTCTCGAGCGCTTTCATGTTTGTCGCGCTTGCCGCACATGAGCGATTCGCCGGAAGGCTCGCGCTGCCCGCCGGGGCAGGCTGGAGGCGGACATGAGGAGATATCTGCCGACGATTGCCGCCGTCACGGCGGCCCTCGTTCTCGGCGCTGTGCTCCTGCTGCTGGCCCTCGACGTCTCACGCCTGCGGAGTGCTTTGCCCGCCGACGACGTCCGCTACCGCAGCGCTCCCGAAGGACGTCTGTGGACGCCCACCGAGGTCGTTCCGGGCGGAATCGCGAGGAGCCTGCTCGACGCGCGCGGAGATATCCGGTTTCGTCGCGCGATTCGCGGCGTCCGCTTGAGCCACCCCGAGATGCCCGGGTTCTCGGACCCGGCATACGTCGTCCATCGGAATGAGGCGACCGCTTGGCTCACCGACATCGTCCAGCAGGACGGCAACGACGCACGCCGATCGGCAGCGGCCAACCTGCTCGGCGTCCTCTCGTTCGCCGATGCGATCGCTGACTACACGAACCGCGGCCGGCTGCTGGAGGGGGCTACCGGCCGCTTCCGCCAGGCGATCAATCTCGATCCGGGGAACGACGATGCGAAGCACAACCTCGAGCTCACGCTGGCCCGTTCCCGCGGGCTCGAGCTCTCGGAGGCGGGCGGCGGCAACGCTCCATCTCCAGGCGGCAAGGGCGCAAAGGGCGCCGGGACCGGCGACCCTGGCAGCGGTTACTAGCGGTGCTCGCGGTGAGCTTCGGCTTCTTGACCCCGGTTGCCGGGCTCGTCGCACTCCTCTGTCTGCTACCGCTGACGGCGTTTCTGCGGGCGCGGGCGCTCGCGCGTCGAAAACGTTCCGCTGTCGGCCTCGCGGAGCCTCGCCGGCGCGCCTTTCTGCTGCCGCTCGCGGCCGTCCTGGCAGCCGCCGCGTCTCTTGGCCTGGCGGCGATGCAGCCGGTCGTCTCCTTCGAGGAGACCCGGCGCATACGCACGGATGCAGAGGCGTTCGTCGTCGTCGACACCACTCGCTCCATGCTCGCGAGCCAGGCGCCGGGCTCGCCCTCACGGATTGCGCGCGCAAAGATCGTCGCGACGGCGGTACAGACCGCGTTGCCTTCCGTGCCGGTCGGGCTCGGCTCGCTCACGGACCGGACGCTTCCACATCTCTTTCCGAGTGCGGACGGCGAGGTATTCCAGGCGACCCTCGAGAAGTCGATCGGGATCGAGCGTCCACCGCCGGTGCACACATTCGTCACGCGCGTCACGAACCTGGAGGCGCTCTCCGCCGTCGCGACCCAGGGCTTCTTCTCTCCGACCGCCGAGCGCCGCGCGCTGGTCGTCGTCACCGACGGCGAGTCGCTGCCGGGTTCGCGCGCCCGGCTGGCGCAACTGTTTCGCCGGCCGCCAGGTATCGGGACCGTCTTCGTCCACGTCTGGGACCGCGACGAGCGGGTGTTCAGAGGACGGACGCCCGAGCCCGCGTACAAGGCCGATCCAGGGGCGCGAGCGTCGCTCGACAGGCTTGCGCTCGAGGTGGGTGGATCCGTGTATGCAGAGAACGAGCTGCTTGCGATCGCCGAGCGCGTCCTGCAACTCCTGGGCGAAGGCCCGTCGGTCGTCCGTGGGGAGCGACGGCGGGACGTGCCCGCGGCGCCGTATCTCGCCGCGTTCGCGTTCTTCCCGCTGGCGCTCGTGCTCTGGCGGCGCGACCGCTAGCTAGCCCTCCTAACGCGAGATCTATTCGTCGTCGAGGTACGGGCCGAGCAGCTCGGGATAGCCGTTCTCGTCCATGTAGGAGATCGCCCGGCTCGCGATCCACGCGACTGCCCCGGGATCGACGTCCTGGAGCGCTTCGCGCACCGCGGCATCTCCGTGCTCCGGCCCGCCTCGAAGTCCTGAGCGCGAGCGCCTGAGCTGGCAGAGGGCCAGCGCCGCCAGATCGGCGTCGTTGCCGACCGACTCGTACCACTGCACGCCGACGGCACGCTCGATCATCGGAACTACCTGGTCCGCGATTCGCGCCGCGTCGTCCGTCGCCACGGTGAAATCGGCGCCGGATCGCACCTTGCCTTTGCGAGGGATGGGCACTGCTCCTCCTAACGAAACGGTCGCCAGAACGTCTCACAGTATGATCCTGCATTTTGACCATGGCGAAGACAGGGGTTTCCGGCGACCCGACTGCGGTGGCGTGCTGCCGCGTGTGTCGGGAAACAGGTCCTCGGGTATCTACCGTTGCGATGGTCAAGCTCTAGTAGGGCAAACTCGGATGGAGGGAATACATGCATAAACGGTCGATTTTGCTCGTGGTGGGCGCGGTAGCGCTCGTCGCGAGCCTTATCGTCGGCCCGGCCGCGACGGCGAAGTCTGACGCCGCGTCGGCGGGGACAGTAGTCATCGGGCACGACCAGGAGCCGGTGACGCTGAACAACCTCATCACGGAGGGGAACGCCTACACGACCTCTCTGGTGACGAACACTGTTCTTGCGAGCGCGAGCGTGTACAACCAGAACGCGAAGCTTGTGCCCTACCTGGTCGACGCTGCACCCAAGATCGTGAAGCCGAATCCGCTGACCGTCTCGTTCAAGTACAAGGCGAGCGCGAAGTGGAGCGACGGCCGGCAGCTCACGGGTAACGACTTCCGGGCGACGTACAACACGATCATGAACCCGAACTTCGACATCACGTCGCGTGAGGGTTGGGAAGACATCGCCAGCATCAAGGTGAACGGCAAGGCCGTCACCGTCACGTGGAAAAAGGGGAAGGCGTACGCGGCCTGGGATGCCCTCGTCGCTACGTCGCCGTATCCCGCCCACAAGATGGCCGGCCAGAACTTCAACGACCTCTACCGCAACTCGATCGACGTCGCGAGCGGCCCGTTCAAGTTCGTGAGCTGGCAGAAGGGCACGCAGCTCGTCCTCGCCAAGAACACGGCCTTTACGGCTGGCCCGAAGGCAAAGGTCGATCGCGTCATCTTCCGGTACATCCCGTCCACGCCTTCGCTGTTCCAGGCGCTCCAGTCGGGTGAGATCCAGGTGACGGAGCCGCAGCCGCAGCTCCAGATCGTGGACATCCGGAAGAACTCCCGGTTCAAGGTCCAGTCCGGACCTGGCTACTTCTGGGAGCACATGGACATCCAGTTCGGGCCGAAGGGACATCCGGCGCTGAAGCAGGCCTTTGTCCGCCAGGCCATCATCACGGGTATCAACCGGAACCAGATCAAGCAGGCCCTCTATGTCTCGCCGGGTCTCGTTGGATCGGCGAAGGAGTTGCCCGTGCTCCAGAGCCACATCTTCAAGCCGTTCGAGGGCAACTATCAGCCCAACTGGAAGAAGTGGTCCTTCAGCCAGAAGAAGGTCATCACGATGCTCAAGGCGAAGGGCTGCACCGGTGGCCCGAATGCTCCTTCGGCGAACAACAGCGCCGTCTGGAGCTGCCCGAACGTCGGCAAGCTCTCGTTCCGCTTCACGACCACGAGCGGTAACCAGCTCCGTGCTCTGACGTTCGAGATCGCTCAGAAGCAGCTCAAGAGCGTCGGCATCGAGCTCATCCCGCGGTTCGGTCCGGCGGGCACGGTCTTCGGACAGGTGCTTCCCTCGGGCGACTGGGACATCTTCATGTTCACCTGGTTGGGTGGGCCGACGAGCTCGTCCACCAGCTTCGGCCTGTACGGCTGCGGCGGCGACCAGAACTACATGAACTACTGCAACAAGAAGGGCTCCGCGCTCCTGCAGAAGGCGCAGTTCACGCCTGATCCGGCAGCACGTGCGAAGCTCCTGAACGAGGCCGAGGCCAAGTACCTCTCGCAGGACGTCATGTCCGTGCCGATGTACGTCCGCCCAGGCTTCCTGATCAACTCAACGAGCGTCAAGGGCCCGGTCCTGAACCCGACACAGCAGGGCTCGACCTGGAACGCGCAGGGCTGGACCGTCGGCTAGCACCATGCCGCACGGTGCCGGCTAACGTCCGCACCAATCGAAGTCCCGCTCCCGCTCTTTGCGGGGGCGGGACTTCCTTCTAAGATCCGGAGACTGGGAACATGCTGACCTACGTCGTCCGCAGATTGCTCTACAGCATCGTCGTCCTCTTCGCGGCGAGCTTCATCATCTTCTTTTTTGTCTCGGTCTCGAACGACCCCCTGTCGTTTCTGCGTATGCAGCCGACGGCCTCCGAGATCACGATCGAGAACATCTCCGAGCGGAAGCACCTCGACGAGCCGATCCCGGTCCGCTATCTCTACTGGGTCCAGGACATGTTCACGAACCAGTTCGGGACCACGACGATCGGTGACCGGCCGATCCTCCCAGACCTGACGCGCGTGATGGGGCACACGCTCCAGCTCGTGATTGCCGCCGAGCTCATAGCAATCCTGCTCGCGATCGGAATCGGCGTCTACTCGGCGTTGCGCCAGTACAGCGCCTTCGACTACTCGGCGACTACCTTCAGCTTCGTCGGCTTGGCGACACCGGTCTTCTGGCTCGCGCTGATGCTCCAGGTGCTCTTCGTGAACATCTACTTATGGTTCGACATCCGGATCTTCTATACCGCGAACTTGAGCGGGATCGATCCCGGCACGGGCCTCTCCTTCCTGCTCGATCGCGCACAGCATCTCGGATTGCCCGTGATTACGCTCGCGATCGCGAGCATCGCGACGTACTCGCGCTTCATGCGCGCGTCGATGCTCGAGGTGGTCAACTCGGACTACGTGCGAACCGCGCGAGCGAAGGGCCTCCACGAGCGCAAGGTCACGATGCGTCACGCATTCCGCAATGCGTTGATCCCGCTCGTGACCATCATCGCGCTGAACCTCGGCGCACTCTTGTCGGGCGCAGTCGTCACCGAGACCGTGTTCGCGCTCGACGGCATGGGTTTCTACTACTACAACCAGCTGCTCCTGGGCGATCCCTACCCGGTCATGGCGTGGCTGATGGTCGTCGCGACGCTCGTCGTCGTCTTCAACCTCGTCGCCGACATCGCGTACGGCATACTCGACCCGCGAGTCCGCTATGACTGATCAGCCGCGAAGAGACTCGACCGTACTGGCGGGTGCCGGTGCGGTCTCGGCCGACCCGGTCGGCGTCGGCACGGATCTGAACCTGACCTACGAGAGCGGGCTCGAGCTCAAGGCGCGCAGCCAGTGGTCGTACGCGCGCATACGCTTCTTCCGGCACCGACTTGCGCTCGTCAGCCTCGCGATCCTCTTCCTGACGGCCATCGTCGCGCTCCGGCCGGGCTGGTTCGCGCCGGAAGGGCCGAACGACCAGGATCTGTTGAACATCGCGGCCGGGCCGAGCATGGATCATCTGATGGGTACGGACCTGCTCGGCCGCGACTATCTCAGCCGGGTCATCTTCGGACTTCAGACGTCACTCTGGGTCGCCTTTTTCGTGGCGATCCTCTCGACTATCGTCGGCACCGCGATCGGTGCCATGGCCGGCTACTACGGCGGCATCGTGGACAACCTCCTGATGCGCTTCACCGACCTCATCCTGACCCTGCCGACGCTCGCTGTCCTCCTCGCCGCCGGTGCGTTCCTGGGTCAGCAGGGCCAGAGTCTCGGGCCGATCTCGATCTCGCAGCCGATGGTCATCGCGCTCATCCTGGCGTTCCTGTTCTGGACGCAACTTGCCCGCATCGTCCGTGGTGTCTTTCTATCGCTCCGCGAGAAGGAGTTCGTCGAGGCCGCCAAGGCGTCGGGGGGCAGCGACTCACGCATCATCATCCGTCACATACTTCCGAACTGCGTCGGGCCAATCGTCGTCACGACGACTCTCGTCATCGCCGCGGCGATCCTCACGGAGGCGGCGCTCTCCTTCCTCGGGTTCGGCATCCAGCCGCCGGAGCCCGCGCTCGGCAATCTCATCGCGGAGGGCAACGTGGGCGGCCTCGGGTACTGGTGGCTCGTGACGTTTCCGGGGATCGTGATCGTAATCATCGCGCTGGCGGTCAACTTCATCGGCGACGGCATGCGCGACGCGCTTGACCCGACCCAGAGGGTCCGTGCCTGAGCCAGTTCTCTCGATCCGTGACCTAACGGTCGAGTTCAAGACTGAAGACGGGGTCGTGCGCGCAGTGACCGACGTGACCTACGACCTCTTCCCGGGCGAGACGCTCGGAATCGTCGGCGAGTCGGGATCGGGGAAGAGCGTGTCGGTGATGACGATGCTCGGCCTTGTTCCCATGCCGCCGGGGAAGCTCGTCGGCGGAGAGGCTCTCTACAAGGGCCGCGACCTGCTCAAGATTCCGAAGAAGGAGCTCCGCAATATCCGCGGCGGCGAGGTCGCGATGATCTTCCAAGATCCGATGACGTCGCTGAACCCGGTGTTCAAGATCGGCGACCAGATCTCCGAAGCGCTCCAGACGCACCGGGACGGCCTGTCCGACGGCGACGCGCGCAAGAAGACGATCGAGCTGCTCGAGCTCGTCGGAGTGCCCTATGCCGAGCGTCGCTACGACCAGTACCCGCACGAGTTCTCGGGCGGAATGCGCCAGCGCGCCATGATCGCCATGGCGATCGCGAACGACCCGACCGTGCTCATCGCCGACGAGCCGACAACCGCCCTCGACGTGACGATCCAGGCGCAGATCATCGAGGTCATGCGCGCTGCCCAAGACGAGACAAACGCCGCGACGATTCTGATCACGCACGATCTCGGTTTGGTCGCCGAGCTCGCTGACCGAGTCGTGGTCATGTATGCCGGCCGCGTCGTGGAGCTCGGTGACGTCCACACGATCTTCAACTCGCCGCGCCACCCGTACACGGTGGGCCTGATGAACAGCCTCGCGCGGGTGGATCTCGATCGCGAATGGCTCGAGCCGATTCCGGGGCAGCCGCCGAGCATGATCAGCCCGCCGCCGGGTTGCGCGTTTCATCCGCGTTGTGCGTTCTCGAGGGGACGCGAGCGCTGCCGGACGGAGATTCCTCCGCTGCGAGGCTTCGGTGACGGCCTGGCGCATCTGTCGGCGTGCCACTTCGCCGAGGAGCTCGAGGCGCAACACGTGACGGCCGCGCTCGCCCTGGAGCCGTCATGAGCCAGACGCAGACGAGCGCCGTCGCCGATCCGGCCACGAACGGCGACCCCGGCGAGATCCTTCGAATCGAAGGGCTCGTCAAGCACTTCCCGATCAAGGCCGGCCTGTTCAAGCACACGGTCGGACAGGTTCGCGCCGTCGACGGCGTCGATCTCTCGGTGCGCCAGGGTGAGACGCTCGGCATCGTCGGGGAGTCCGGTTGCGGGAAGACGACCCTCGGCCGGACGATCATCAAGCTCATAGAGCCGACCGCCGGAAAGATCGTCTTCGAAGGCCGAGACATCACGGCCCTCGGCCGTCGCGACATGCGGCCGGTTCGACGTGATGTGCAGATCGTCTTCCAGGATCCGTACGCGTCTCTGAATCCGCGCATGACCGTCCGCGACATCGTCGGTGAGCCGCTGCGCATTCACGGGCTCTACCGCCGCCAGGGCGAGGGCAGGCGTCGCATCGAGGAGCTCCTGCGCACTGTCGGTCTCAGCCCGGAGCACGCGAACCGCTTCCCTCACGAGTTCTCAGGCGGACAGCGTCAGCGCATCGGCGTCGCGCGAGCCCTGGCGCTGAACCCGAAGATGATGGTGCTCGACGAGCCAGTGTCGGCCCTCGACGTCTCGATCCAGGCGCAGGTCGTGAATCTGCTCGTTCAACTTCAGAATGAGTTCGGTCTCACGTACCTGTTTATCGCCCACGACCTCTCGGTCGTCCGTCACATCTCCGACCGGGTGGCGGTCATGTACCTCGGCAAGATCATGGAGCTCGGCACGCGCCAGCAGCTCTACGAGGTGCCGATGCACCCGTACACGCAGGCTCTCCTCTCGGCGGTGCCAATCGAGTCGCCGAATCTCAGAGGCAGGCGGAAGCGGATCGTTCTGCAGGGAGACGTGCCGAGTCCGGCCAATCCGCCCTCGGGTTGCCGGTTCCGCACGCGCTGCTGGAAGGCGCAGCAGATATGCGCGGAAGAGGAACCGGCGCTCGTCCCGCGGGCAGGGGGTGCGCATCCGGTTGCGTGCCACTTCGCCGAGGTCATGAAGCCTCTCGACGTGAGCGACCAGCCCGCCGTCATCTAGCCGACGGTCTGAGCTTCCGCGGGTTGTCGCCTAACTCTCTGTCCACCCGGTCGTCAGAAGCCACATGAGCGTGGTTCACCGTTCTCTCGTCTGCGACCGCGTCCGCGCGCAGGTCTCGCTCGGCTTGGACGGCGAGCTCTCGCAGCTCGAGAACAGGATGCTCGCCTCGCACCTCGCTCGGTGCGCGAACTGCGCCTCCTTCGAGGAGGATCTCCGTGCGATCACAGCCGAGCTGCGGATGGCGCCGCTCGAGCAGCTCGAGCACCCGATCGTCGTCCGCCGGCCGCGTCGTTCGATCGCACGCTTGCAGATCGGCATCGCCGCCGCCTTCGTGGTCGCGATGCTGGGCGCGCTCGTGCAGGTGGTTGCACCTGAGACCCGACAGAACGAACAGACCTTCGCCGCGCCGGATCGGTACGCCACGAATCAGCAGCTCTCTCGCGAGGTTAATCAGATCATCGCCGACGGTCGTGCGTTCTCACGCGGCCAGGGCGAGGTCTTCCCGCTCTAGATCTCTAGGAGGGCTTGGCGAAACAGGCTCTCTGTGCCGCCGGAGTGCGCTGGATCGTCGCGATGCGGCGTCCTCAGTCGCCTCAATACGTCGAGTATTGAGCCTCCCTGCGTCCTTGCCTCGAGGCGACCAGCGCACCCCGGCGACGAGGCCCGTTCCGCCAAACCTCTTAGGAGAACGTCCGCAACGGGCGACCCATGCGCGCGCCTCCGGCGGTACATGAGACGCGGGCGTCTTCTGTCTCGAGCTGCGCGCACCCGCTCGTCCGGAACTCCCCGTCCGTCAGCACCGCGAGCGTCCGGCCGATCCAGGAGTAGCACCACGCGCGGGTGGCGCTCGGGAGGTCAGCGCAAGTCCGGATGAGACGAAGTTGCTCGAACGTCTTCCCGTCGAGAGCAGGCACGTTGACGCCGCGGAGGCAGTTGTACGTGTCGACTCCCTGGACGCCGTTGCAGACTCTCGCGTGGTCGACGGGATCCCGCTCGCGCGAAACGAGGAGGGACGCGCCGCTCACGCACCCCGCGCGCTGCATTCCCTCCTGCCCGTCGCATTGCTCGAGCAGATCGGCAGCTCTGTACACGCGTGTTGCCGACTTGCGCTCCCAGAAGTAGCGGTACCAGCAGGGACGCTTGTACGTGTAAGCGCGGCAAACCGACTCCGGCGAGTCGTCGGCGTTCTCGGGCGCGCTCGTTCCGTCTCCTCCGCCAAGCGAGATCCAGTAGTCGTGGAACGCGCCCTGCGAGCAATCGGGCGCGTTGCTCGGGCCAAGCTCGTTGCACGCATTCACGGCATCGCGTAGCTGGCTGTGGAAGCCCCGCATGAACGCGTGGCCCGAGCCGTGTACGCATGTGTACTCGCGGAAGCGCGTCGGGAGGCGCGAGCACGTTCGGAGCAGGCTCCGCGGCTCGACGATGAGCTCGGGGCCGAGATACATGCTCAAGCCCATCCCAAAGCCGGCGGAGCAGCCCGGATCGTTCGAGCGTGGCACGTACGTGTACAGGGTTTCGATCGTCAGGTCGTGGCGCTTCGCGTATGTACGCCCGACTTCGTGCATCAACGAGTGGCAGGCCGCCTCGAGAAAGCCGCCGGCTTCGTGCACCTTCCTGTCGATTTCAGGCAGGTTGCGAGCGGGATCTCCGGCCCTCTCCACCTCGACCGAGAGGCCCCGTACGTAGCAGCGCGCCTTGGCTGTGTCCGCGAGCGGCGCGCACTCGCTGAGGAAACCCGTGGTCCCACCGGCGATGGGCGCGTCAGGGACGACCGGCGACGCGCCGATTGCCGCCTGCGCGGCGAGAAGCGCGCACGCGGCCGAGAGGACCGCTCCGGCGAAGGCGGTTACTCGCTGCACTGGACAATGAGACGGAGAGGTTCTCGCACCGTTAGCCCGATCGGGTCAATGGCGTTCGAGCTGCTCGACCTGGAGGCCCTGCTTCTTCAGGTCGGCGAGGACCTTGTTCGTCTGAGTCCACTGCGGGAAGCTCAGGCTCGTGATCCCCGCGAGACTTGCGGCGAACGATGGGTCTCGGAACTGCGCGGCGGTAGCGGCCAGCTCGTCGGAAAACGACTGCAGCGTCTTCACGAGCCTCGCGTTAGCGGGCTCGAAGCCCGGTGCCACGCCCGTGTCGTCGAGATCCGACGCAGTCTTGCCGAGCACCGCTGAGGCCTCGTCCACCCGCTCGATGAGCTCGTCGATGGACTGCGAGCGCGTGATTCGCGCGAGCGCGAAATCGACCCGATCGCGTGCGTTCACGACATTCGCCTGATAGTCGGCGCGGGACGCGGTGGCTTCGTCTCCGAGGAGGACGACCGCGACGGCGATCGCAAACACAGCACCGACGACCGCGGCCAGCACTGCCAGAATCGGCGTCGACCGGTTCCTCATGCCCGGCCAGGATAGCTGTGGAAAACGGCACTCCAGACGGTGCTGCGTTGGGCTTCGATAAACTCGCCGCGAGGCCGTGCGCCCCTTGCGCCGCCTCGTTTTTCAGCCTCCACGACCTTCGCGGAAACATCACATAGGAGACGCATGTCCGAGGACGGAAACACCGGGAGCAACGGCAAGGGCACCGGCAGGATCATCGAGATCAAGGGCGTCGTCGTCGACGCGGTCTTCACGGATGGCCTCCCCGAGATCAACAACGCGCTCGCGATCGCCGTGACTCGACCGGATGGAGCCGCTGCGACCCTCGTCGCGGAGGTTCAGCAGCACCTCGGAGACGATCGTGTTCGTGCCGTCGCGATGGACTCCACCGACGGGCTAGCGCGAGGTACGGCTGTGACCGATACCGGCGGCCCGATCTCGGTGCCCGTCGGCGACGCGACCCTCGGACGGCTGTGGAACGTCACGGGAGATCCGATCGACGAGAAGGGCGACCTGCCTGCCGACGCCGAGCGCTGGGCGATTCACCGCGATCCTCCCGCGTTCCGCGACCTCTCGCCGAAGATCGAGATCTTCGAGACGGGCATCAAGGTCGTCGACCTCGTCGCGCCGTTCGTCAAGGGCGGCAAGGTCGGCTTCTTCGGCGGCGCGGGAACCGGCAAGACCGTCCTCATCCAGGAGCTGATTCACAACGTCGCGCGGGAGCACGGCGGCGTGTCCGTCTTCGCGGGAGTCGGTGAACGAACGCGAGAGGGCAACGACCTCTTGCTCGAGATGACCGAGTCCGAGGTGATCGACAAGGTGGCGCTCGTCTACGGACAGATGAACGAGCCGCCGGGCGCGCGCCTGCGCGTCGGGCTCGCCGGCCTCACGATGGCGGAATATTTCCGCGACCAGGGCCAGGACGTCCTGCTGTTCATCGACAACATCTTCCGCTTCGTCCAGGCAGGCTCGGAGGTCTCCGCGCTGCTCGGGCGCATGCCGAGCGCGGTCGGCTACCAGCCCACGCTCGCGACGGAGATGGGCCAGCTTCAGGAGCGGATCACGTCCACGCGGACAGGTTCTGTGACGTCCGTGCAGGCGATCTACGTTCCTGCCGACGACCTCACCGACCCCGCGCCGGCGGCCACGTTCGCGCACCTCGACTCGACCGTTGTGCTCGAGCGCTCGATCGTGGAGAAGGGCATCTATCCGGCCGTCGATCCGCTGAAGTCCGTGTCGCGCGCGCTCCAGCCCGGCATCGTCTCGGAGGACCACTACCAGACCGCGACCCAGATGCAGCAGATTCTCCAGCGCTATGCGGATCTCCAGGACATCATCGCGATCCTCGGCATGGACGAGCTCACGGACGAGGACAAGCTCGTCGTCGCTCGGGCGCGCCGCATCGAGCGCTTCCTCTCGCAGCCGAACTTCGTCGCCGAGCAGTTCACCGGGACGCCGGGCAAGTACGTCAAGCTGGAGGACACCATCCGCAGCTTCCAGGCGATCATCAGCGGCGAGCATGACGAGCTGCCTGAGTCGGCGTTCTACATGGTCGGCACGATCGAAGACGCGGTCGAAAAGGGCAAGCAGGCCGAAGCCGCCGCCGCGTAGCTCGACGCCATGGCCGAGACGCATCCGAACTTCGACATCGCGCTCGTGACCCCCGAGGGGCCGGTGTTCGACGGCGAGGCGCAGATGATCGTCGTGCCGGGAGTGGCGGGAGAGATCGGCGTCCTCGCCAGGCACGCACCGCTCGTCGCCACGCTGAAGGCCGGTTCGACGCGGATTCACGTCTCCCAGAACGAGGTCGTCGAGTTCGCGACCGGGCCGGGGTTCTTCAAGGTCGAGCTCGACCGCGCGCTCGCGCTCGTGGATGACGCGGTGAATGTGCAGGAGATCGACGACGCCCGTGCGCGAGAGCAGCTCGAAACCGCGAAGGCAGAGCTCGAGAAGCTGGAGCAAGGTGAGTCGACGGGTGACAGGTGGCAGCTCGAGCAGCGCATCCAGCACGCGGAGAACCAGCTCTTGGTCTCCGGGCGCACGACCGGCTAGGTCCGCCTCCGTCCTCAGGCGCGTCAGCTAGGCTGACATCGCCCGGAGAGCTTTGAACGGCAGCTTGGCGACCGGGTTACCAAACGCCTAAAGAGCCCGCGAGCCTTCCTGGCTCTCGTCCTCTTAGGCGGGAGTTGCTTTCGTGAAGGACACGCGCGCGCATCTAAGAGAGCTTCTGGCCGAACGGATTCTCGTTCTCGACGGGTCCTGGGGCGTCCTGATTCACCAGCTGGGGCTCTCGGAAGAGGAATATCGGGGCGAGCGATTCGCGGCGCACGGCCGCGATGTCCGCGGCGACCCCGACCTCCTGAACCTCACCCGCCCGGAGCTGGTCGCCGCGATCCACGACGACTACTTTGCCGCGGGCGCGGACATTGCCACGACGAACACCTTCACGGCGACGCGGATCGGCCAGGCGGATTACGCGCTCGAGGATGCGGCCGCCGAGATGAGCCTCGAGGGCGCGCGTCTAGCGCGGAGGGCCGCCGACGCCTGGACGGCAAAAACTCCAGACAAGCCGCGGTTCGTCGCCGGCTCCGTCGGCCCGCTCAACGTCTCGCTCTCGGTCTCTCCGAAAGTGGACGACCCGGCTTATCGGGCAGCGACCTTCGACGAGGTACGCGAAGCGTATGCGGAGCAGATCGCAGCGCTTCGGGACGGAGGCGCAGACCTGCTCATGATCGAGACGATCTTCGACACGCTGAACGGGAAGGCCGCGCTCGTCGCTGCCAACGAGGTTGCGCCTGAGCTCCCGCTATGGATCTGCTTTACCGCGATCGACCGCTCCGGACGGAACCTCTCGGGTCAGACGGTGGAGGCGTTCTGGATCTCGGTCGAGCACGCGGAGCCGCTCGTCGTCGGCGTCAACTGCTCGCTCGGCGCAACCGAGATGCGCCCCTTCATCGAGGGCCTCGCACACGTTGCGCCGACCTTCACCTCATGTCATCCGAACGCCGGCCTGCCGAACGAGCTCGGCCTGCACGACGAGCAACCCGGTGACACGAGCCGCTTCCTGCGCGCGTTCGCCGAAGACGGTCTCGTAAACATCGTCGGCGGCTGCTGTGGAACGACACCGGAGCACATTCGCGAGATCTCGCGGGCGGTAGAAGGCTTGCCGCCGCGTCGGGTTCCGGAGCAGTCGCGCCTGCCCCGCTTCTCGGGGCTCGAGCCGTTCGTCATCGACCCGGACACCGGGTTCGTCATCGTGGGGGAGCGAACAAACGTGACGGGCTCCGCGAAGTTCCGCCGGCTCGTCGAGGCCGACGACTTCCAGGGTGCGGTGGCCGTCGCGATCGAGCAGGTACGCGGCGGAGCGAACCTGCTCGACGTGAACATGGACGCCGACCTCCTCGACGCCGAGCAGGCCATGACGACGTTTCTCAACTTCGTCGCGACGGAGCCAGAAGCCGCACGACTCCCGCTCATGGTCGACAGCTCACGCTTCTCGGCGCTGGAGGCTGGTCTCAAGTGCATGCAGGGCAAGGGCGTGGTGAACTCGATCTCGCTGAAGGAGGGGGAGCAGAGCTTCCTCGAGCAGGCGCGGACGATTCGCCGCTACGGCGCCGGCGTCGTCGTGATGGCGTTCGACGAGCAGGGCCAAGCTGAGTCGGTCGGGCGGAAGGTCGAGATCCTCGGCCGAGCCTACGACCTGCTCACGGAGCAGGCGGGCTTCCGCCCCGAGGACATCGTCCTCGATCCGAACGTCCTCGCGGTAGCGACCGGGATCGAGGAGCACGCCGCATTCGCGAAGTCCTTCATCGACGCGATTCCGCTCTTGAAGGAGCGCTGCCCCGGCGCGCTCGTCTCGGGCGGCATCTCGAACCTCTCCTTCGCATTCCGCGGGAACGACGCCGTGCGCGAGGCGATGCATGCGGCCTTCCTGTACCACGCGATTCGCAACGGACTCGACATGGGCATCGTCAACGCAGGGCAGCTGGCCGTGTACGAGGACATCGGGCCGGCGCTGCTCGAGCGCGTCGAGAACGTCCTCTTCGACCGCGATCCGGAGGCCACCGAGCACCTCGTCGAGCATGCAGGCTCCGTGACGGGCGGGGCGACTCGCCGCGAGCTCGATCTCTCCTGGCGCGAGGCGCCTGTGGGCGAACGGCTCTCGTACGCGCTCGTCCACGGCATCGTCGACTTCATCGAGGAGGACACAGAGGAGGCGCGGCGCGGCGCGGCGCGGCCCCTCGACGTCATCGAGGGCCCGCTCATGGACGGGATGAAGGTCGTCGGCGACCTCTTCGGGGATGGGAAGATGTTCCTCCCGCAGGTCGTCAAGAGCGCGCGCGCCATGAAACGGGCGGTCGGCTACCTCGAGCCGTTCATGGAGGCGGAGCAGGAAGCCCGGCAGGCGGCGGGCCGGATCGTGCTTGCAACGGTCAAGGGCGACGTGCATGACATCGGCAAGAACATCGTCGGCGTCGTTCTCGGCTGCAACGGCTACGAGGTGATCGACCTCGGGGTCATGGTCTCCGCAGACACGATCCTCGACACCGCGGTGAACGAGGTGTGCGACATCGTGGGCGTCTCCGGGCTGATCACCCCGTCGCTCGACGAGATGGTGCACGTGGCGAAGGAGATGGAGCGGCGTGGCCTCGCGCTCCCGCTCCTGGTCGGCGGCGCGACCACCTCACGCCAGCACACGGCCGTGAGGATCGCACCCGAGTACACACAGCCGACCCTCCACGTGCTGGACGCGTCCCGGGTGATCGGCGTCCTCTCCGACCTGCTCGACGGTGACCGTCGCCTGCGGCTCGATAAGGAGAACAGGATTGACCAGGAGCGGTTGCGCTTACTCCATGCGGAGAAGGGCAAGAAGCCACTTCTACCGATCGCGGCGGCGCGGCAGAACAGAACGCCGATCGACTGGCACATCGAGGATCTGGCGACGCCGAGCTTCACCGGCTCCCGTGTCGTGGAGGAAAAGATCGCAACCCTGCGGCAGTACGTCGACTGGACGTTCTTCTTCCATGCGTGGGAGCTCAAGGGCCGCTTTCCCGCGATCCTCGACGACCCCGCCAAGGGCGAGGTGGCACGCGACCTGTACGAGGCCGCGAACGGGCTTCTCGACGAGATCGAGGCGGGAGAGTTGCTCACGGCCCGGGGCGTCTACGGGTTCTGGCCGGCGAACGCCGAGGCCGACGACGTCGTGCTCGGCGAGGGCGTTCGGTTCCCGATGCTCCGCCAGCAGGGAGCTCACGAGGACTCGCGTCCCAACCGTTCCCTGGCCGACTTCGTGGCCCCGGTCGAGACCGGTTTCATCGACCACGTCGGTGCGTTCGCCGTCGCGATACTCGGCAGCGAAGCGCTCGCAGATCGCTTTGCCGCCGATCTCGACGACTACCGGGCGATCATGGTTCGAGCGCTTGCCGACCGTCTCGCCGAGGCGTATGCGGAACGCCTGCATCAGGTTGCGCGACACGAGTGGTACGCACCGACCGAGGAGCTGTCGGGCGACGCCCTGATTGCAGAACGTTTTCGCGGTATCCGGCCTGCGTTCGGCTATCCGGCGTGCCCGGATCATTCGGAGAAGGAGACCCTGGTCAGGTTGCTCGACGCGGAGCGCGTGGGGGTCGGCCTGACGGAGTCCTTCGCGATGATCCCGGCGCCGAGCGTCAGCGGCATGTACTTCGGGCACCCGCAGGCGCGTTACTTCTCGGTCGGACGGCTCGGACGTGACCAGGTCGAGGACTACGCACGCAGAAAGGGAATGCCGACGAGAGACGCGGAGCGCTGGCTTCGACCCAATCTCGCCTATGAGCCGACCGGTACCTAGAACCAGAGCGTTGCGCGGATTCCTAGTCGCCCTCCTGGCCACGGCGCTCGTGGTCGGAACGGGCAGTGCGCTCGCAGCGCGGGGCGACCCCAAGAAGGAGCTCGTACCCGCGGACAGTGCGCGCGCGCGGACGATCCTTCTAAAGAAGTCCGACCTCGCGCCGGGTTTCAACGGTATGCCCAAGAGCTCAGTCGAGGTCGATTCCTACTGCAAGGCGCTCGATCTGTCGGACTTGACGCTAACCGGTGAGGCCGAGTCACCCAATTTCGCCCGCTCCGCCGTGTTCGTCTCCTCGGCTGCGCAAGTGTACGAGTCGGCGGCCGATGCGCGGGCGTCGTGGCGGCGCGGCGCAAGTCCCGCAGGTGAGCGGTGTGCGCGAGACGTCCTGCGCCGGGAGTTCGCCGAAGAGGGTGTCGAGCTCACATCCTTCAGGCGGATCGCGTTTCCAAGAGTGGCCGAGCGTTCCGCCGCCTACCGCGTCGAGGTCTCGGCTCAATCGCAAGGCATCACGGTTCCGCTCGTGCTGGAGTTCGTCTCGATGATGCATGCACGCGCCCATGCGGGGGTGTTCTTTACGGGCCTGACGGCCGTTCCGCGGTCGCAGCAGCTGCCGCTCGTCCGCTTGGTCGCGAGGCGCATGGCGAAGGCCATGCGCGGTGCCTAGGACGCGCTCGCCATCACCTGACCGTATGGTCAGGTAGTGGCGTGTCCGCTCTAGACATGCCGAAAACGAGCGTAGCTACCGGCCACCGAGGGTGCTAGGTTCGGAAGCGGTCGTGGAGCACTCGAGCCGTCTCGGCCTACTTCGCCGTTCACCTTCCTTCGGGCTGCTGTTTCTCGCGACCGCGGGGTCGAGCTTCGGAACGTACATCGCCGCGGTCGCGCTGACCCTCCACATCGAGGAGCTCACGGGTTCTCCGATTTGGGTGGCGGGGCTACTCATCGCCGACTTCCTTCCGATCGTCGTCATCGGGCTCTTGCTGGGACCGCTCGTCGACCGGTTCTCAAGGCGTTGGCTCATGATCGGCTCGGATCTCGCGCGCTTCGGGGTCTTCGTCGCGCTCCCGTTCACGGACAGCCCGGAGCTGATCGTGGGACTCGCAGGGATCTCCGGCGTCGCCACCGGCTTCTTCCGCCCAGCGGCGTACGCCGGGCTTCCGAACCTCGTTCCGGACAGCGAGCTCACGAACGCCAACTCGCTGCTCCAGACGATCGAGACGCTGGCCTGGATGATCGGACCCATCGTCGGGACGCTCATGTTCACGGTCTGGGGCCCGGACGTCCCGTATGCCGCGAACGCCGTGACGTTCTTGATCTCCGTCGGTCTCATCTCGGCAATCTCCGAGCGAAAGCTCCGCTCCGAGGAGTCGCTGACGCGCGGTCACTGGCGCGACGTCGCGGATGGACTGCGGCTCGTGGCGACGAGCGTTCCGCTGCGAACCGTGCTCATCGTCTGGAACGTCGTGCTCCTCGCGAGCGCTGCGATCAACGTCGCCGAGGTGTTCTTCGCGAAAGACACTCTGGGTGCGGGAGACGTGGGCTTCGGCGTGATCGTCGCGGCGAGCGGCGTCGGGCTCGCGCTCGGCAGCTACCTCGCTGCGCCGGCGCTCGGCAAGGTGGGCCTGCGCAGGCACTACGCCGGATCAATCGCGCTGATGGGTGCGGGCTGGGGCATCGCTGGGCTTGCGACGTCGATCTGGGTGGCAGTTCCGTTCATCGTCGCCGGTGCGGCGGGCAACGGCGCGGCAATCGTCTGCAACCAGATCCTCGTTCAGCGCGGCGCGCCCGACCGGTATCGCGGCCGCGCGCTGGCGACGATCATGAGCTCGAACTACGCGGTTCTGGGAGTAGCGATGGCCGCAGCGGGTGTCTTGACGAACGCCTTCGGCGCACGCTGGGTCTGGGTGGTTGCAGGCGGCATGTACCTCGTCGCAGCCGTCGTCGCTCTCGTGCTGACCAAATGGCTGCCCGTGGCCGCCGACGAGCAGGAGGCAGCGGTCGAGGCCGCCGCGAGCGCGGCGGCCTCGACGATCGGCATCGGCGCGAACGGAACGGAGCCGGCGGCGGTGTCCGACCCTGCGATTGAGCCTGCGCCGCTCGCGTCTCCCGACTTCGATCCGGTGCCGGACGACGTCTCCACAACCGGGCTCGAGCGCATCGCGACGTTGCTCGAGCAGATCGAGGAGCGGCGAAAGCTCGAGGCGCGCCGCCCTTCGAAGTAACGACGCCGCTCGCGCGTAGAGTGGCGCATCGTGGCGAGGCGCGAATGGCCCCTCGAGGAGTTGATTGCGGGGATCCGTGACGGCGACCGGCGCGCGCTCGCCCGCGCGATCTCGCTCGTCGAGAACGGCGATCCGCTCGCCTATCCGGTCGTGCGCGAGCTCTATCCGGAGACAGGCCGCGCGACCGTCATCGGGATCACCGGCCCTCCGGGCGTCGGCAAGTCGTCGCTGATCGGCGCGCTCGTCTCCCACCTCCGCGGCCTCGAGCAGACGGTGGGCGTGGTCTCGGTCGACCCCTCGAGCCCGTTCTCGCGCGGCGCGCTGCTCGGGGACAGGATTCGACTCAGCGAGCACTTTCTCGACCCGGGGGTCTACATTCGCTCGATGGGCTCGCGCGGCCATCTCGGCGGGCTCGCCGAGACCACCCTGCAAGCGGTGCTACTGCTCGACGCGTTCGGGAAGGATGTCGTCTTCGTCGAGACGGTCGGTGCCGGGCAGAGCGACGTCGAGGTGACGGGCATCGCGGACAGCGTGCTGCTCGTCCTCATGCCCGGCTCGGGTGACTCCGTGCAGGCGTTGAAGGCCGGAATCATGGAGATCCCGGACGTGATCGCAATCAACAAGATGGATCATCCCGGCGCGAAGACGATGCTCAACGAGGTGCGATCGATCGTCCGTCTGGCCGAAGCGGAGCGGCGGCCGCCCATCGTTCTCACGGAGGCGGTTCGCGGCGAGAACGTGTCCGAGCTCTGGGGCGAGCTCGAGAGGCACCGAGCCGCTCTCCTCGAGGACGGAAGGCTTGAAGAGCGCCGCCGCTGGAACCTCGTCGCTGAGGTCTTCGCCGTGGCGTCTAACCGGGCGAAGGCGCATCTCGAGTCTGCCGTGCGCAGCGATCCGGAGCTCGAGCGCCTACTCGGCCAGGTGCAGCGGCGCGAGCTCGACCCGCTTTCGGCCGTCCGGGAGATCCTGGAGCAGGTGTACCGGCTCGATTCAGACCGAAGCGGTGTGACGCCGTGAGCGACGCGCCGACGATCTCCGACATCGAAGCCGCACGCGAGCGCCTGCTGGGCGTCGCTCGCGAGACGCCCGTCTACCCGTCGGAGACCTTCTCGCGGCTCGTAGGCAGGCCCGTTCTTCTGAAGGCCGAGAACCTTCAGCGCACGGGCTCCTTCAAGATCAGGGGCGCGTACAACACGATCGCGACGCTCGGCCCCAAGGAGCGAGAGGCCGGTGTGGTTGCCGCGAGCGCGGGGAACCACGGTCAGGCCGTCGCGTGGGCCGCGCGCGAAGCGGGCATCCCGGCGACGGTGTTCATGCCGGAGGACGCGCCGATGGCGAAGGTCGAGGCAACGCGTTCTTACGGCGGCCAGGTCGAGCTCGGTGGCGCGGACTTCGAGGCTGCCGTCGCGGCTGCGGTGCAGCACGTCGAACGGACGGCCGCGACCTTGATCCACGCATTCGAAGAGCCGCGTGTCGTCGCGGGTCAGGGAACGATCGGGCTCGAGCTCGCCGAGCAGGCCTCGGAGGCGGAAACGATTCTCATCCCGGTCGGTGGAGGCGGGCTCGCCGCCGGGATCTCGCTGGCCCTACGCGAGCGGAACCAGAGCGTGCGCATTCTCGGAATCGTCTGTCAGCCGGGTGGTTACACGATCGCGGACGGCATAGCTGTCAAGGAGCGCGGCGAGCTCACGTCGGCGATCCTCGAGCGGACGCTGGACGAGGTCGTGGAGGTGTCCGACGAGGCGATTGCCGAGGCGCTCGTTCTCTGCCTCGAGCGAACGAAGCTCCTCGTCGAGGGCGCCGGTGCGGTCGGCCTCGCCGCATTGCTGGCCGGCCGGGTGGACGGCCAGGGGCCGGTCGCAGTCGTGCTGTCCGGGGGCAACATCGACGCGACGACGCTCGTCTCGGTGATGCGACACGGCCTCACTCGTGCCGGGCGCTTCCTCGCGATCCGGCTGCTCATCCCAGATCGCCCGGGTGAGCTTCGCAACGTCCTCGACCTCGTGGCCGAAGAGCGCGGGAACCTCGTTTCGGTCGACCATCATCGCGAGGGCACGACTACAACGGCTCTGCAGACCGAGGTCGAGCTCGTCGTGTCCACGCGTGACGAGGGGCACTGCGACGAGCTCGTCGCGGCTCTAGAAGTCGCCGGCTACTCGATCGAGCGGCTCGGCCCGCCTGCTTGAGGAAGTCAGGTCTCGATCCGTGCGCGCCTTGCGCGGATCGAGACCTGACTCGTTTCCTCTGCGTCTACAGAACCTGGATGTTTCCGTTGGAGATGGCTGTCGTCCCGTTCGTCGTGTACACGACCGTGCCACCTGGGTTCCGTATCTCCACGCCGATCCGGTCGCCCTTGAAGCCTCCCGGGTCGCCCTTCTCGACCAGCTGGACGCTGAACGTGTACCCGGACGCGCCGTTGAACGTGCCTGTTCCCGTCATCGTGGCATCCGGACCCGCTCCGCTCAGCGACTCGACGAAGCCGTTGAACGTGATGTTCTGGCCGCGGAACCGCTGGAGGAAGAACGTCCCTCCAACACCGCCGCCTGACGGAGCAGCGTTGAACTCGAAGTGCGTCCTCCGACCGGCTTCGACGTCGAACGCTCCGTCACCGGTCACGGTCGGCACGTCGACCTCCCGCACGCTGACCTGCACGAAGGCCTTGTCCATGTTGCCGTCTTCATCCGCTGCGGCGTACTGGAAGCCGAACACGCCCGTGTAGGGCACGCGCGGCCAGAACGTCGTCTCGCCCGTCAAACCGTCCGAGCTGAGCGCCTCGAGCAGCGGATCGGCGCCTGTGAAGTTTCCGAGGCCGGCCATGTGGAGCGCTCCGGCACCTGGATCGAAGTCGTTGGCGAGCGGGTTGAATGTCACCGCGACACCGACGGTCGTTGTTACGAAATCGTCTGTCGCTACCGGATCGCCCGGGGCGGCCCCGGCGGTCGTGCTGACGACGAGCGCGATTGCTGCAACGGCCAGGAGCGCTCGACCCCGGCCTCTACCTCTATGAAAAGTCATTGACTCCCCTTCGTCACCGTTTGCCTGCGTCCTCTCCCCGGGCTCTGGCCGCAGACGCCGGGACAGCTCACAAGGTACCCGAGGCGGCGATTTGTCAAGCCCCACAGCGTCTGAACTCGACGGTCGGCCGACCGCTCTCGGCCCAGTCGTCGACTCCGGCGCCCGACACTGCTCTCGCGTCGAGCCCGCGCGCCGCGAGAACGCTTGCCCCGATCACTGCACGCGGGCCGCTCTCGCAGATGGTCACGAGCGGGCGGTCGCGGGGAAGGTCCTGCGCACGGAACGCGAGCAGGCGGTATGGGATGTTCCTACTGCCCGCGATGTAGCCGGCATCGCGCTCGTCCTTTTCGCGCACGTCGATCAGCTCGGCGCCCGCGTCCAGAAGTCCGTCGAGCTCGTCGATCGAGACGAGCTCGAGCTCCTCAGGTCCTGCGCCGTCCACGAAACCTGAGAGGTCGAAGACCGCGATCGCCTGGAGGCCCTTGACGGCGTGTGCGATCTCGGCCTCGTTTGTCGCTGCGATGACGACCGGGCGCTCCAAGTCGAGCGCGAATCCCGCCTTCGTCGAGAAGCGCGTGCCCGAGACGGGGACGCTGATCGCGCCCTGCAGGTGGCCGGCTGCGAACGAGGCGATGGGACGGACGTCGAGGACCTGCGCGTCTTCAGGGGCGTGCGCCAGCGCCTGCGGGAACGGCTGCGCGCCGACGAAGGATCCGCGGTTGAGCTCGACGATGCGCTCCACGTTCGGAGGTTTCGGGGCGGAAACAGAAGCGGTTTCCGTGACGAAGGTTGCGACATCGTCCGTCGCGAATGCCGGGTTGAAACGTCGCTCGAACCCGATCGTGGTCGAGGCCTTCGAGCTCATCGCCTTGCCGCACAGTGACCCTGCGACGTGACCTGGGTAGGTCTCGACGCCGTCGCCGAGCTCGAGCAACCGGCGCAGCGAATGGAACAGCGCTTCGGCACCCTCGCGTGCGTCGACTGCGAGATCGGGACGCGCCGCGTCGCCGACGAACAGCGAGTCGCCGGTCAGGACGAGCCAGGGCTCGGGGGCGCGTGAGCCGTCGATCACGGTGATCGCGCAGTGCTCCGGCCTGTGACCGGGAGCGTGCACGCAGCGCAGGACGACGTCGCCGAGGACGATCTCAGCGCCGTCTTCGAACGGGTCATGCGGATACTCCGCGCCCGCCGCAGGATGGATCGAGACGGGAACGCCGTGCTCGAGCGCAAGACGCCCGTGCCCGGACACGTGGTCGGCATGCGTGTGCGTCTCGACGGTTCGGACAACGCGAACGCTGCGCGTGTCCGCCTCCTCGAGGTACTGCTCGATCGCGAAGGCAGGATCGACGACAACTGCGGTGCCCGTCCGCTCGTCACCCACGAGATACGACGCACAACCGAGATCCTCGTCCACGAACTGCGTGAAGATCACAGCCGCGTGACGCTAGCAGCGGTCGCCGCTATCGCTCTTGAAGTGAGCGACCCGCTCGCCGCCAGAGGAGAGCTCCGCCGATCGTGAGCGCAAGCAGGCCGGCGAGACCGACGACGAGGGCGATGCCGAGCTGCGGGGAGGGTTCGTCCGCTGGAGTGACGACGAGAGTCACTGGCCAGCGTACGCTGGCTCCGTCCGCGTAGCGCTCGACGATCTCGAGTACGACTGTCCCCGGCTCGCGATCGACGGCGAGCTTCAGCGCGAACGTCGTCGACGCGAAGGCCGGGAGCCCGCCACCACTCCAGGTCGCGCGGCGAGGCGTCGCGGCGCTCGTCCAGCCTTCGGTCGCGACAACGTCTGCGATGTTGAGCCCGGCCGGCGCGACGAGCTCGAAGGAGGTCATCGTGCGACGGCGCTCGTTCGGCACCGAGAGCTCCACTGTCGAGATCGCGTCGGTCGCGACGTAGGTCGGAGTTGGGAAGGCGTGCGCGCCCGCCTCCGGCGCGAATCCGAGCCCGCCGAGGGCGACGGCGAGAAAGGCGAGGACGCGCGTGCTCATAGGCGTCGCAGCAGTGAGGTGAGGCGCCTTACGTGAGCCCGAGGTGGCGCGCGATGACCATGCGCTGCACCTCGTTCGTGCCCTCGCCGATCTCGAGGATCTTCTGGTCACGATAGAGCCGGGAGATTGCCGACTCCTCCATGTAGCCGTAGCCGCCGTGAATCTGGAGCGCCGCACCGGCGACGCGCGCGGAGAGCTCACCCGTGTACAGCTTCGCCATCGCTGCCTCGAGCGCGAACGGTCTGCCGGCGTCCTTGAGCCACGCTGACCGCTGGACGAGCGCGCGTCCGGCCTCGATCTCGGTCGCCATGTCCGCGAGGGCGAAGTGCACGGCCTGGAAGGTCGCGATCGGCTTGCCGAACTGCTCGCGCTCCTTTGCGTAGCTGGACGCCAGGTCGTAAGCGCCCTGTGCGAGCCCGACGCCCATCGCCGCCACCGAGATACGGCCGCCGTCGAGGATTTCGAGGAACTGCCGGAACCCCTCGCCGCGCTCCCCGAGCAGGTTGCTCTCGGGCACTTCGACGTTCTCGAACGAGAGCTCGCGCGTGTCGGAGGCGCGCCAACCGAGCTTCTTCATCGGCTCCGAGATCGTGTAGCCCGGCGTCCCGTTCTCGACGACGATGTTGGAGATCTCGTCCTCGCCGGTCCGCGCGGTGATCGTCACGCCCCACGTGATGTCCGTTCCCGCATTCGTGATGAAGATCTTCGAGCCGTTGATGATCCACGAGCCGCCTCGGAGCTCCGCCGCCGTCCGCGTCGCCCCGGCGTCCGAGCCTGCTCCGGGCTCGGTCAGACCGAAGGCGGCGAGCTTGCGACCTGCCGCAAGATCGGGCAGCCAGCGACGCTTCTGCTCCTCGCTGCCGTACGAGAGGACAGGCATCGTCCCGAGGGACGTGTGGGCCGCAACGGTGATCGCGACGGAGGAGTCGATGCGCGTCAGCTCCTCGATCGCCAGCGCGTAGGAGACGGTGTCGCCGCCCGCACCGCCGTAGTCCTCGGGAATCGGCAGGCCCATGAGGCCGAGTTCCGCGAGCTCCGCGACGAGCTCGTAGGGAAAGCGGCTCTCGAGATCGAGCTCGGCCGCGACGGGCGCAACTCGCTCGCGGGCGAAGGTTCGAACCGTGTCGCGGACGAGCTCCTGCTCCGGTGTCAGGTCGAAGTCCACGCTGCGCAGGATGCTATCCACGCGCCAGCTGAATCATCTAGGCTCGGGCACCAACCGAGGAGAGGAGCCTGAGGATGGCCAGCGTGCAGGAGTTCTTCGCAGGGCTGCCCGAGCGCGTTCCCGCGGAGCGGATCGCGGGCATGAACAACAGCTACGTCTTCGACATCGAGGGCGCAGGCGCGTGGACCGTGGCCATCGCGGACGGCTCGATCACGGTCACCGAGGGTGCGGGCGATGCCGATGTCACGATCTCCGCGAGCCAGGAGAGCTTCGAGAAGATCATGGCGGGCGAGACGAACCCGACGACCGCGTACATGACGGGAAAGCTGAAGATCAAGGGTGACATGGGCGCGGCCATGAAGCTCCAAAAGCTGTTCTAGCTCGATCGGCCGAGCGGCGAAAGTAGACTCGCCGCGATGAGCCTTGGCGTCCGCCTTGCCGTTGTCTACGGCATCAACGTCCTCGCGCTGATCGTTGTCGACTGGATCTTCGACAGCGTCGCGATCGAACGCTGGGGATCCCTGCTCCTGGGCGCGCTGATCCTCACGATCGGCAACATCGTCCTCAAGCCGATCCTCGCGATTCTGACCTTGCCGCTCATCATCGTGACGTTCGGACTCGCGTACTTCGGAATCAACGTCCTCATGCTCGCGCTCGCCGAGTGGATCAGCCCGAACTTCGTCATCAACGGGTTCTGGACGTACGTGGGAGCCACGATCGTGGTGTGGCTCGTGAACGTTGTCGTCAGCCGAGTGCTCGACCGCGTTGTGGGCGATGACTAGGCGCCGCAGGCCGACCGTCTTTGAGCTGGCTCTCATTCTCCTGTTCGTGCACACGACATGACCGTGAAGCCGGACTTCGGCGATGCGGGCTCCATCCTCTGGGGACTCGCGGGCGCGGCGGTGGCAGCGGGGCTCATCTTCTGGCGGTATCGCGTGGCGCTCCAGGCTGGGCCCCAGGCTGGCCACATAGACCGCACGGACCGCCCGCGCCCGCTCGCTAACTAGCTTTCGAGCTCGACGAGCGGCGCTCCGCCGGCGACCCGGTCTCCCGCAGATACGTGCACCGCGCTCACGGTTCCGGCGAACGGTGAGTGCACCGGGATCTCCATCTTCATCGCCTCCAGGACGACGAGCGGCTGCCGCGCCTTGGTCTCTGCGCCCGGTACGACCTCGACCCGTATGACCGTGCCGGGCATCGGTGCCGTCACGGTGCTGCTACCGCCGATCGTGGTGCCATGCCGGTGAGACTCGGCATCGACGTCCGGCGGCGGTGCGGGTGGGGGTGCCGGGAGGTTCAGTCGCCAGGGTCTCCGCCACGACGCGGGTGCACGAAGCAACGGCCTGGGGGAGAGCGACGGGTGCTCGACCAGGAAGGCGGTCGTCGCCTCGCCCGCGCGGACGAGCGGGTGACGCACGAGCCAGCGTAGGAAGGGCAGGTTCGTCGTCACGCCGGCGATCTCGGTCTCGTCGAGTGCGGCTGCGAGACGGTCGAGTGCGTCGTCACGCGAGCGACCGTGCGCGACGAGCTTCGCGATCAGCGGATCGTAGGCGAGCCCGATCTCGTCGCCTTCTTCGACACCCGCGTCGACCCGAACTCCCGCCGGCAGCCGAAGCCGCTCGATGCGCCCTGTCTGGGGGAGGAACGTCCGCGGATCTTCCGCGTACAGCCGCACCTCGAGCGCGTGACCGTCGACCTGCTGGCTGTGATCCGCGAGCTCCTCTCCTGCGGCGATCCGGATCTGCTCGGCGACGAGATCGAGGCCCGTAACCAGCTCGGTCACCGGATGCTCGACCTGGATCCGGCCGTTCAGCTCGAGGAAGAAAAACTCCTCGTCGTCGACCACGAACTCGACGGTGCCGGCGCTTCGGTACCCGATCGCGCGCCCAAACGCGACTGCGGCTTGCAGCAGAGCCTCGCGCAGTTGCGTGTCGAGCCCGGGAGCCGGCGCCTCTTCGAGCACCTTCTGGTGGCGGCGCTGCACCGAGCAGTCCCGCTCGCCGAGTGCGACGACATGTCCATGTGCGTCCGCCAGGAGCTGCACTTCGATGTGACGCGGTCGCTCGAGATAACGCTCCAGGTACAGGGTGCCGTCACCGAAAGCCGCCTGAGCCTCACGCTCGGCTGCCTCGCGCGCACCGGCGAGCTCGGCGGACGTGCGCACCACGCGCATGCCTCGACCGCCACCGCCCGCTGCCGCCTTGACGACCAGCGGGAACCCAACCTCGTCCTCCGAACCGCTCGGGAGTACCGGGACGCCGGCCTCGCTTGCGACGCGTCTGGCTTCCACCTTGTCCCCTCCCAGCCGGAGCGCTTCAGGCGACGGGCCGACCCAGGTGAGGCCGGCTGCCTCGACCGCCTCGGCGAACTCCGCGTTCTCGGCGAGAAACCCGTAGCCGGGGTGGATCGCGTCTGCGCCGGCCCGCTTAGCGGCGCGGATGTGCTCCTCGGAATGGAGATAGCTCGCGATCTCGACCGTCTCGTCCGCTGAGCGGGTATGCAGCGACCCGAAGTCGTCGGGAGGCGCGACTGCGACCGTGCGGATGCCGAGTTCCCGGCACGTCCGGAAGATCCGTACGGCGATCTCGCCCCGGTTCGCGACGAGCAAGGTCTCGATCGGCACGCCGGAACTCTAGGCGTGGCCCGCGGAACGTCTGTTGCGGAAACGTGTGAGCCGCAACGTAGAGTGCCGCAATGCCCGAGGCGCACGCAGGAAGGCTGTTCGACCACGTGCATGTGCGCGTTGCCGACCTGGAGGCAAGCAAGCGCTTCTACGCCGCCGCGCTCGCGCCGCTCGGTCTGGAGATCAAGCACGAAGGCGACGGCTGGTTCTCGGCGGACGAGCTCTTCGTCTCGGACGACGGGCCGCAGACGGCCGGTCTCCACTTCGCCTTCCAAGCGCCCGATCGTGAGACCGTCGACCGGTTTCACGCCGCCGCACTCGCCGCCGGCGGTCGCGACAACGGTGCTCCCGGGGAGCGGGAATACCATCCCGGCTACTACGGCGCGTACGTCCTCGATCCCGACGGGACGAACGTCGAGGCGGTCTTTCACGGTCCGGTCGAGCGCTCGGCGAAGTCCGTCGTCTTCAGCTGGGAGGAGTAGCGCGCCAAGTCGGTTCGCGCCGATCGAGGAAGGCGCGGAGCCCATCCTGGCCCTCGGCGCTCGTTCGGCGAGTCGCCGCGATCCGTGCCGTGTCGAGTCCGCTCGGGCGCTCGCTGACGAGACGCTTCGCCTCGCGCACGGCTTCGGGACCGCCCGCAAGCAACGACTCCACGATCGCTTCGGCCGCCGCTGCCGCTCCGTCCACCACCTCGGACACGAGGCCGATACGAAGCGCGGTCTCGGCATCGAAACGTTCGCCTGTCAGGAAGTAGCGTCGTGCCGCCGCCCCGATCTTCGCGAGGACGAACGGCGAGATGACCGCGGGGATGATCCCGAGCCGCACCTCGGTGAAACCGAACATGGAATCGGGCTCAGCAAGAGCGATGTCGGCGCAGGCAACGAGGCCGGAGCCTCCGCCGAGGGCGTATCCGTGCACGGTGCAGATCACCGGGGCAGGGCACGTGTCGATGGCTTCGAGCATGCGGTACAGCCGCAATGCGTCCTCGACGTTCTCGTCGTAGTCGAGGTCGATGGAGGAGCGCTGCCATTCGACATCCGCGCCGGCGCAAAAACTCGAGCCCTCGCCCGACAGGACGACGGCCCGCGCGTCTCCAATATCCGTGAACGCCTCGGTGAGCTCGGCAATGAGGGCCGCGTCGAAGGCGTTGCGTCGTTCGGGCCGCGACAGGGTGACACGGAGGACCTCACCGTCGCGATCGACTCGGAGCGCCCTCATCGCGGGAAACATAAGGTTTGAGGCGTGACCGCGAAGCGCTTCACAGTGGCGCTCGAGCGCGCTTCGGAGACGGCGATGTCCCCATGGGCGGCGGTCTAGCCGATGGCAGCGCTCCGCGGCGCGCTCGCCGCATCCGTGACCCCGTTACGAGACGCCGGTGGCCGGCTGGACGACGACGCGTTTCTCTCGCTCGTCGACTTCTACGTCGCAGCAGGCCTTGACGGCGTCATGGCGCTGGGCACGTCGGGCGAAGGAATCCTCCTCTCCAGTGAGGAGCGCAGGCGCGCCACCGACCTCTTCCTCCAGGCCGCCGATCGGCGCCTGCAGGTGGCCGTCCACTGCGGCGCGCAGACGACTGCCGAGACCGTCGCCCTCTGCGTGCACGCCGCCGAGGTCGGCGCCGACGCGGTCGTCGTCATCGGGCCTCCGTACTTTCGGCTCGACGAGAAAGCGCAGTACACGCACTTCCTCGCAGCGGCGACGTCCTGCGCTCCGCTCCCGTTCTACGTCTACGAGTTCGCGTCCACGAGCGGATACGCGGTCGCTCCCTCCGTGTTGCAGCGGCTCCGCGAGGGCGCGCCCAACGCGACCGGTCTGAAGGTGTCGGACACCCCGTGGGACGCCTTCGCCGCCTATCTGCTTCCCGGTTTCGATGTGTTCGTCGGCCCGGAGGCTCTGATCGAGCAGGGAATCGGCGCAGGAGCGATCGGAGCCGTGTCCGCGCTCGCCTCGGCGTTCCCGGAGGATGTTGTCGAGGTCGTCCGAGACCCGACGGTCGCGGGTGCGGCAAGGCTGGCCGAGCTCCGAGCCTCGATCGAGCGCTTTCCGCGACACGCGGCGCTCAAGCGCATCCTCGGACGGCGGGGGCTGCCTGTCGGCGAGGACGTGCGCGCGCCGTTGCGAGGCTTGAGCGTCGAGGAGCGCGAGCAACTCGACGACTGGCACGAATCGCTGCTCGCCGGCGAGGCAGAGCGCCGTCAGGACAGCGTGTCGAAGTCCTCGTAGACGTCCGGATCGTTGCCGATCAGGTCGCGTGCCCAGCCGGCGGACTCTGGCAGATCCTCGCCGAACACCACCAGCCCGAAGCGCTCGGTCGCCTCGTTCCAGATCCATGTGCTCGGGGAGACGAGCTCCGGAAGCGAGTCCCGGAGCTCGTCGATTGTCGTCTTCGACTCGTACAGGGTCCAGATCAGGATCCGGACGATCACGCTCCCGTGACGGCCCACGTTCCGTAGCTGAAGAAGCGGCCTGCTGCGGTCGATTCGATGAAGATCGTCGCACCGAACCGGTTGACCTCGTTGACAGTGCCGCCCACGGTGTTCAGACGCTGGGCCTCGTAGATGCACAGGTTCCCGGCGTTTGCCTGTGGGAAGGTCGCGTTGCCCGGGCACTGAGCCGGTGCCGCGGTTCCCTGGCGGATGAAGAAGACCGCCGGTGCCGCGGCCAGGGCATAGACGAACGAGACTGCCGTGTTGGCCAGCCCGTCCGCGGCGGCGGCAGTGTTTCCCATGTTGAAGGCGCCACGGACGGTTTGACCGGCGGCCAGGGCGGCCGGAAACGGTCCCGCGGGGCCCGCGGG
>Ga0136633_1000421_pt1 | contig 32122 bp, 29 predicted proteins | sample AntDrymeUQ832206_2_FD_105494 | JGI IMG/M metagenome (GOLD analysis project Ga0136633, IMG submission 105494) | Polar desert sand microbial communities from Dry Valleys, Antarctica - metaG UQ83 (22.06) | ecosystem: Environmental > Terrestrial > Soil > Desert | place: Antarctica: Dry Valley... | reverse complement strand
TTCGCCGGCGTCGGAGTCGCGGACGGGGAGGCCGTCGGCTCCGCGGAGGTCTCGGGCGTGGGAGAGGCGTCGGGTGTCGCTGGCGCCGAGCACGCCGCCACGGTGTAGGTCTTTGCGGCGGTCGCTCCGTTGTCGGGCCCCGTATCGCTCACGTAGCCCGTGTAGTTTTCGTTGTCGCGACGGATCGATGTAAAGGCATACACACCCTCCAGCTTGCGCCCGATGTTCGCCATTTTCTCTGGGAAATCGATCTGCACGATCCCGCTCTCGCCCTCGAAGAGGCGGCCGGTCGTGGGCTTCTCGGCCTGCAGTCCAGTGCCGGGACCAGCAGGGGTGTCCTCGAAGTAGCTGTAGGAGTAGGAAAGCTTGCCGCCTTCGTTCTCAGCCCGCAGGAAGAGAAGGTCGTCGTCGGTCGTGTTGAACTCGGCGTAATACGAGAAACCACCAGTCCGGAACTCAGCTGGAACCGTGGTGTCAAGTTTCGCGATCTCGATATTCGCCGTGACTTTCGTCTTTCCGTCCGCTCCGGTGATCGCGTTGAAGAACAGGCCGGTGATGTCCATGTTCGCGGGGCCAGCTGTCTGCACGGTGGGGGGGCCACCGATCACGGGGCCGGTCTTCGAGTCGCCCGCTGGGTCGGTCAGCAGCACCCCGGCACACGGCGCCGGCTTGGCCTCCTCAGCACCCGCCGGCATGGCCGGCAGCGCAGCAATCCCTGCAGCGACGCACACGAGCGCCCCACGACGAATGATCTTCAAGACGGATCCCTCCCAGAAGCCGATAAACAGAGCCAGTTGACGCGCTACAACGCTGGTCGGACGCAAAACTCGCGCCCCGCACCGATGAAGTACCTCAACGCCTTCTAGGAGCCGGTTGATGAATTCCCGCCGCGCGCCAGATCGCGTCCGCGGCGCCGGATGACCACCGGACGAGCCATAGAGGCCACCAGCATCCATCGGCTCGTCCGGTGGCCCCCGGCATCCACGGTCACGTCCCGTCGCATCGACGGTCGATTCATCAACAGACTCCTAGCCGGGAAGCGTCTCGATGCGCTGCTTGAGCGCATAGAGGAACTGCGCGGCGTACGCGCCGTCGAGCGCGCGGTGGTCCCAGGACATGCAGAAGTAGGTCATGGGGCGGATCGCGATCGAGTCGTTGCCGTGCTCGTCGGTGACCACGACCGGTCGCTTGACGGTGGCCTCGGTGTCGAGGATCGCGACCTGTGGGAGCGGGATCACCGGGGTGGCGATGATCGACCCGTAGCCGCCTGGGTTGGTCAGCGTGAAGGTGCCGCCGCGGACCTCGTCGGGGGTCAACTGGTTGTCGCGGGCACGGATCGCCATGTCCTTGACGCGCTCGGAGAGGCCCTCGACCGACAGCTTGTGCGCGTCGTGGATGACCGGGACGATCAGGCCACCCGTGCCGAGCGAGACCGCCACGCCGAGGTGGACGTGCTCGTAGACCGAGTGCTTCTCGCCCTCGAGCGTCGAGTTCAGCGCCGGGAACTCGCGCAGCGTGTCGATCACCGCGCGGGCGACGAACGGCAGCGCGGTCAGCTTGCGCGGGCCGGACTTGCGGATCTTCTCGATCCGGTGCATGTCGACCTCGACGATCGTCGTGCAGGTCGCCGCGGTGTTGAGCGAGTGGACCATCGCCTTGCCGATGGACTGGCGCATGCGCGACATCGGGGCCGAGGAGACCGGGCCGAGGTCGCCGGGAATCGAGGGGCCGGCGGCCGGCGCCGGGGCGGGCTGCTCAGGTGACGATCCGAACCGCGACCGTCGCGGCTTCGAAGCAACCGGCTCGTCGGGCCGGTACGGCGACTCGATGTGCATCGGCGGCTCTTCTCCACCGCCACCGGCCTCGACGAACGCCAGCACGTCCTGCTTACGCACGCGCCCACCGCGGCCCGTGCCGTCAACCTGCTCGAGGTCGACGCCGTGGTCGGCAGCGATCCGGATGACGACGGGGGAATAGCGACGAGATCCGTCGCCCCGGCCGGGGCGCGGGACGTCCGGCTGCGTGCCGGAGTGCGAAACCGTCGTGTCGCCGGAGAGCTCACCGGCGTCGCCGGGCGCGCTCAAAGCGGCGTCGGCCTCGCTGAGGCCCTCCGTGTTGGGCGGATCTGCCGCAGCCACCGAAGCACCGTTGGACGACGACCCGCCCTCACCCGTCTCGATCCGCGCCAGCACGACACCCACCTCGACGGTCGTACCGACCTCGACCAGGATCTCCGACAACGTCCCCGACGCCGGCGACTCGACGTCGGTGTCGATCTTGTCGGTCGAGATCGAGCAGATGATCTCGTCGCGCTCGATCGGGTCGCCGACGGCCTTCTTCCACTCGACGACCGTCCCCTCGACGACCGACACGCCCATCTGGGGCATCGTGACTTCCACGGTGGAGCTAGTAGTTGAGGAGCTCACGCACGGCCTCCCGGACGTCGTCGACCTGGGGCAGGATGGCCTGCTCCAGCGGGGGTGAGAAGGGGATCGGGCAGTCGGGCGTGGCGATCCGGACGACCGGGCCGTCGAGGTCCTCCCACGCGCGCTCGGCGATGATCGCGGCCACCTGGGCTCCCGCGGCGCAGGTCTCGTTGGCCTCGTCGATGATCAGCACCTTCGAGCACTTGCGCACCGCCGCGAGGATCGCCTCGTCGTCGAGCGGGACGAGCGAGCGCAGGTCGAGCACCATGATCGAGGCGCCGTCGAGATCCTCGGTCGCCTCCAGAGCGGTGTGGACCATCGCGCCGTAGGCGATCACCACGAGGTCCTCGCCCTCGCGGGCCACGCGCGCGGTGAACGGAGTCTCGTACGAGCCCTCGGGTACATCGCCCTTGACGCGGCGGTAGAGGTGCTTGTGTTCCATGAAGATCACCGGGTTCGGATCCCGGATCGCGGAGATCAGCAGGCCCTTGGCGTCTTCGGCCGTCGACGGCGCGACGACCTTCAGCCCCGGCGAGTGCATGAACCACGCCTCGGGGTTCTGCGAGTGGAACGGTCCGCCCGAGAAACCGCCACCAGACGGCAACCGCACGGTGATGTTCACCGAGATGCCCTGGCGGTAGAACATCTTCCCGGCCACGTTGATGATCTGGTCGAAGCCGCACGAGACGAAGTCCGAGAACTGCATCTCGGCGATCGGGCGCAGGCCCTCCATCGCGGCGCCCACGGCGGTGCCCACGATGCCGGACTCGGCCAGCGGCGTGTCCATCACGCGCTCGGGGCCGAACTCGTCATGGAAGCCGTCGGTGACCTTGAAGGCGCCACCGAAGACGCCGATGTCCTCGCCCATCACGAAGACGCGCTCGTCGGCGCGCATCTCGGTGCGCATGGCGTCGGAGATCGCCTGCAGGTAGGTCATGGTGGGCATCAGGCGGCGCTCCCTTCGGACCCGGCGAATCCGCTCCAGGGTCCGAGACCGTCCTCCAGGAGCTGTTCGGAATCTGCGAACACCCGGTCGGTGGCGGTGTGCGGGTCCGGCATGGGGGACGCGAGCGCCTCCTCGACGCCGGCCTCGATCTCCGCCTTGACGTCCTCGCGCAGGGCCTCGATGTCCACACCGAGCGCCTCGACGCGCTTGACCTGGCGGTCGATCGGGTCGCGCTTGCGCCACATCTCGAGTTGCTCGGCAGGGACGTACTTCATGTCGTCGTGCGCGGCGTGGCCGTGCATGCGCATCGTCTTGGCTTCGAGCAGCGTCGGCCCACCGTCGCTGGTGGCGCGCTCGCGGGCGCGGCGGACGGCTTCGAACATCGCCTCGACGTCGTTGCCGTCGACGCTCTCACCGACCATCCCGTAGGCCTCTGCGCGGTGGACGGGGTCGACGGCGAACTGCTTGTCGAGCGGGGTCGAGTACGCGTACTGGTTGTTCTCGAGCACGAAGATCACGGGCAGGCGCTGGACGCCGGCCCAGTTCATCGCCTCGTGGAAGTCGCCGCGCGAGGTGGAGCCGTCACCGAACCAGGTGATCGCGGCGCGCTGCTCGCCACGCATCTTGAACGCCATCGCCATGCCGGTGGCGACGACCATCATGTCGGGGAGCATCGAGACCATGCCGACGCAGCCGAGCTTGCGGTCGCCGAAGTGCACGTTGCCCTCGCGGCCCTCGGTGACGCCGATCTGGCGGCCCATGTACTGGCCGAAGATGCGTGCCGGCGCGACGCCGCGGACGACGTGGGCGCCGAGATCGCGGTGCAGGATGCACAGGCGGTCGCTGGCGTGCATGGCCCAGGCGGCACCGACGGACACGGCCTCCTGGCCGAAGCCGTCATAGAAGGAGCCCGGGACCTTGCCCTGGCGGTAGAGCACCATCGCCCGCTCCTCGATGCCGCGCATCATCAGCATGGCGCGCAGCAGCCCGACCCGGTCCTCCTGGGTCAGATGCTCGGATCCAACGGCCGGTACGTCGTCAGCCGAGGTATCGGGGGCCGTCTCGGTCGCCATCTGGCGTCTTCACCCTCTCCATTCGAACTTCCCTCTTGCGGCGGGAGTCTACGCTGGGTCGGATGGAGCGCGTCTGGCTCTCCCGGCTGCGCTGGCGGATGCGCGGTGCGTGGCAGTGGCCGCTGTTCGTCGTGCTGACCCTCGGCGAGGCCGTGCTGCTCAACCGGCTTCCGCTCAGCGGGGACGGCCCGGGCGGGTTCGTGCCGGGCCTGCTGCTGGCCGGGTTCGGGAACCTGCTCCTGATTGCGGTGCTCGCGCCGCTGCTCGGGCGACGCGTGCGCCGGCGCCGTCCCGACCAGCCCGCCGGCGTGGCGTCCGATCGTGCGGGCTCGGCGCTGCTGGTCGCCGCGCTCGCGGCGATCGTCGCGGGCGGCCTGATCCACCGGCCTGCCGTGCGTGAGGAGGAGAACGAGCGACTGGCCCAAGCGCTCGCGGTGTCCGATTACGTGCACGTGCAGGCGCCCGAGTTCCGGCCGGGGCTCGCCCAAGCCGACTCGATGCGGCTGCGCGAGGACCTCTACCGGACCTGCGTCCCCGGTGACGATCCCAAGCGGCCGCTGTGCATCTTCGTCACCACCGACCAGTCACCGCCTGGGGTCACGGTCGATCCTGACAAGGCGTTCAACTCCGAGTACCGCCGCCACGGGGGCTTCGACTGAGCGTGCTCAGAGCATCAACAGCGGCTGCTCGAGCAACTCGCGGATGCGGCCGAGGAACTGCGCGGCGTCGGCGCCGTAGAGAATCCGGTGGTCGCAGACCAGCGTCAGGTCCATCCGGTTGCGGATCGCCACTTCGCCGTCGAGCACGACCGCGCGCGGCGTCATCGCCCCGACCCCGAGGATCGCCGCTTGTGGAGGGTTGATGACCGGCGTGATGCGCGCCATCCCGTACATGCCGAGGTTCGAGACGGTGAACGTGCCGCCCGAGAGCTCAGGCGGGGTGACGGCGCCGGCCCGGACGCGCTCGGCCAGGGCGCGGGCGTCGCGGGCGATCTCCGCGACGGTCTTGCGGTCGGCGTCGAAGATCGTCGGGACGACCAGCGCGTCCTGGGCTGCGACCGCCATGCCGATGTTGACGCGTGAGTAGAGCTCGAACTTGCCGTCGCGGTAGGCGCCGTTGGCTCGGGGGTACGCGCGCAGGGCGAGCGCCGCGGCGCGGATGATGAGGTCGTTGTACGAGGGGACGACGTCGCCCTCGCCCGCGGCCGCCTTGAGCTTGGCCCGCAGCCCGACGGCTTCCTCCATGTCGACTTCGGCGTTGAGGACGAATTCCGGCGCCGTCGCCTTGGACTCGGCCATGCGTCGCGCGATCACCTGCTGCAGCCGCGAGAGCTCCTGCACGCGGATCTGACCCTTGGCCGTGGCGGTCTCACCGGACGCGACCGGCGCCGCGGGCGGCGGACCTTGCTTGGAGCCAGTGAGCGCCGGGGCGGGCCCGGGCTCGGTCTCGGGCGGGACCGTCTTCCTGGCGGTGCCGCCACCGGCCATGGCCTCGATGTCGGACTTCAGGATCCGGCCGCCAGGCCCCGAGCCTTCCACTCCGCCCAGCGACAGACCCATCTCGCGGGCCATCCGCCGTGCGACGGGGGAGGCCTTGACGCGCTCATCGGCCGCCGGGGACTCGACGGTGGCGGCGTCCCCGCGACCGTTGGCCGAAGGGGCTTCGTCCTCGGGCTCACCGGTGGGCGTCTCGCCCCCGCCGGGCTCGGCACCCGCGGGGGTGTCCGGCGTGGAAGCCGTCTCGGGCGTCTCGGGCGTCTCGGGGGCGGGCGCGGGCGAGTCGGCGGCATCACCGATGCGCGCGATCACCTCACCGACCGGGAGCGTCGTCCCCTCCGGAGCCACGATCGCCACGACGCCGTCGGTTTCGGCCTCATACGTCATGTTGGCCTTGTCGGTCTCGATCTCGACGAGCTCTTCGCCCGAACGGACCTCGTCGCCGTCGGCCTTGAGCCACTTGAGGATGGTGCCCTCCTCCATCGAATCCGAGAGGCGGGGCATCGCGACGTCGGGCATGGGCGGAGCGTACCCCGCAGCAGGGGAAAAGGGCGGCCGAGCGGTCGTGGGCAGGACGGCCGCTCGACCGCTCGGACTCTCATCGGCATCCGTCGTCCCCGCCTGTACGGGGAGCGGACGTCTGTACGGTCGACGGCGTGGCGCCCACCGTTCTCGCCTTCGCCGCGCTGCCCGCGGCGTTCGCCATCGCCGAGCTCACGGGAGTGCGCGCGATCGGCGGGGTGCTGCTGTTCGCCCTCGCCGCTGCGGCGGTGCTGACCTCCCGGGCGAGCCTCGGGCGCAAGCTGCTCTGGGTGCTCGTGCTCGGGCTCTGCTTCGGCGCCTCGCATGCCCTCGCCGATCCGCTCACCACCGTGGGAGCGATCGCGCTGGTGACGCTGGTGACCGGAGCGGCCGGCCAGGTGCTCCTGCATCAGGCTCAGCCTTAGCGGACGGCGGCCCGCACTTCGCGCTCCATCGCATCCAGCCGGCGCTCGAGCGCGGGGTCGACCCGGCTCCCCGGCTGATCGGTGTCCCCCGCGCGCAGGCCGGCGATCACGGCGATCGTGACGAGTGCGACGCCGATCAGGACGGCGGGACGCGGCGGGCGGCGGCCCGCCCGCACCTCGCGAACCGGGGCGACGGCGGTGGCCGTGCGAACCTGGGTCTCGCCCTCCGGCTGGTCGATCGCCTGGAGATCCGCGAGTGCCGCAGCCGCCGAGCGCGGGCGATCATCGGGTTCCGGAGCGGTCAGCCGCGTGATCAGGGCATCGAGCGAGGGGCTGAGCCGGCCTCCCGCGCACTCCGAGAGCAGGACGCCGAGGCTGTAGAGGTCGCTGCCGACGCCGGCCGGGGCGCCGAGTGCGACTTCCGGCGCGAGGTAGGCGGCGGTGCCGATGACCACGCCGGTCTGGGTGAGCTGGGTCGCGTCGTCGGAGCGGGCGATCCCGAAGTCCGTCAGGCGCGCCCGGCCTTCCTCGTCGAGCAGGACGTTCGCCGGCTTGACGTCGCGGTGGACGATCCCGGCGCTATGGACTTCGGAGAGGGCGCCGAGCAGATCGCGGGCGAGGTCTTCTGAGTCGATCGCCGCCGGCCCGCGGCGGCGCAGCAACTCGCTGAGCGTGCCCGGGAGGTACTCCATGATCAGCAGGGGCCGGCCCTCGTGGTCGCCGTAGTCGTAGACCCGCACGAGGTTCGGGTGCGAGAGGCCGGCGGCGATGCGGGCCTCGCGCTCGAAGCGGTGCACGAACTGCGGGTCGGCGGCCAGCGTGTCGGAGATCACCTTGATCGCCACCGGGCGGTTCAGGCGCCGGTCGTGTGCGAACCAGACCGCGGCCATCCCGCCGGTGCCGAGCAGGCGCTCGATGCGATAGCGACCCTCGCAGAGGTCGGCGCCGGGTTCGATGGCGGTCACTCGTCGTCCTCGTCGCCGTCGTCGAAGCTCCGGCCCTTCTTGCCCTTTCCCTTGCCCTTCTGGGGACGGGTGACCTTGCCCGGGGTCACCGTGGGCCTGGGTGACGCGGTGGCGGTCGCCGTCGGAGTCGGAGTCGGAGTCGGAGTCGGGCTGGAACGCGACCGGCGCGCCGCGGTGGTCAGGACCTTCCGCGCGCCGCGCGCCTCTCGCAGGATCGCTTCGGAGCGTTCGGAGTCGAGCCGGCCGGCGCCCGCGAGTCGCCGCACCTCGGCTTCGAGCGTCTGCAGCCGGTCTCGCGCATCACGGCGGTCGCCGCTGCGCGCCGCGTCGCGCACGTCGCCGAGCCGGCGCACCAGGGCCTCGGATTCCAGCGGGGTGAGCGCTGCCTCACCATCAGGACCGCCGCAACCGGCGGCCACGACCGCGAGCAGCGCCGCCGCCACGAGGATCCGTGTGCGGCCCACGCGGTCAGTGCCCTGAGTCAGAAATTCGCGGGGACACGAATTTACGACTCATGCCACTACTTGCCGAGCGGCGTCGTCCGCTCCTCGTCGGCCGCGACGGCGGTCGGGGACGTGTCAGGTGTCCGGTGCGTCGTGGCGGCGGCGGGAGCATCGGCCTGGGACGGCGGCACGAGCGTGACGTGCACGCGGCCGAGCAGCGCGCTTACGCCCATGATCAGCACGGCCGCCAGCGCCAGCCAGGCGCCCGTCTCGATGTCCGCGCCCTGCGACGCGGGCGGTTGATTGACGAGCTGGGAGACGACGATCGCCAGCGCCGCGAGAGCAAGGATCCAGAGCGGGACGGCGGGGGTCCGAAGGCCGGCGCCGAGGCGGCCGGCCGCGATCGCGAGCGTGAGCAGCGCGATGACGGCAAGCGCCAGGTCGAGCACCTCGAAGACGGTCCACGCGCTGAATCCGGGCTCGTACCAGTCGAGGAAGAGCGAGATGATGAGCAGCAGGGCACCGAGGGCTGCGAGCAGCGGTGCGGCGTCGAGCTTCGTTGAGCGGGTGGCGTTCACGCGGTTCAACCTACCCCGAACGCCGGTCCCGTCACTCAAGGCTCGTAGCGTGACCAGCGGGCCATGAAGTCCTCGCCCTCGAGCTGGGCGAGGTCGCCCTTGAGCGCGCGCGACATGCGCCCGGTGACCGAGGGCATCAGGTCCCAGAAGAGCACGACCTCGCCGGAGGCGATCTCGACGATCTCGATGTGGTCGACCCGGTCGGGGTCGGCGAGCGCGGCGGGTGCACGGCTGCCCCGGGTCACGATCAGCTCGAACTCGCGATTGGCCTTCACGGTGCTCCCGCCAGGTCGGCCGCGGCCGCCTCGAGCTCGCGGTCACCGTGGAAGACCCGCGTCCCGACGCGAACGGCCGGGACGTCGAGGACGCCCGCTTGCGCGGCGGCGGCCGTCGCGCCCTCGAGGCGCTCCCGGAGCGAGCGCAGCTGCCCGGCCTTGAGGATCGCCGTCGGGTGGATCTCCGCCGCGGCACCGGCGAGCAGGACGGTGTCCTGCTCGCCCAGGTCGCGGCCGGCGTTGAAGGACTGCCGGAAGGCGCCCAGGGAATAGGCGACGACCTTGCCGATGCGCTTGGCGTAGGTCGCGACGATCATCGCGAAGTCCGAGTCGGCCGGGAAGACGGGGGGGCGCCGGATCGCCAGCACGTCCCGGTCCGCGGCGCGGCGGGTGATGTCCTCCCAGTAGGCCTCGACGTCGTGCTCGCACAGGAACGGCCCGACGGCTCCAGCGGCCAGGCCGGCCAGCGACACCGGCTCGAACTCGGGCACCGCACCGAGGACGGAGACCACACGCTCGGCGGCCAGCCAGGCGTCCGGGGAGGCGAGGTCGTAATAGAAGACGGGGTGCCCGGCGTCCATGCAGGAGCCATCTTGGCAAGGCCGACCGCCAGAAACGCGCCCGGCGAACGTTCACGAGTCGATGACAACTCCCCGTTCACTCCTCGTCGCCGTCCTCGCCGTTGCCGCTTTCTCCACTCCCGCGGCGGCCGGGGAGCTCGCGACCACCTGCACGGGGGTGAGCGAGTACGGCTCGGTCTGCCGCGTCCCGGAAGCCGCTGCCTCCAACGGATCCGCCGCCTGCCGTCGCGACGCGCCCGTCGCCGACGAGCAGTGCGCGACGCCGCTCAACCGGCCCGTGTCCGAGCGTGCGATCACCGACCACGAGGGCTCCTGGGTCCATCGCGCGCTGGCGATGCAGTACGAGCTCGGATCCTCGCTCGGCTTCCGCGACGCGATGTGGGTCGGAACCCACAACTCGACCAACAGCGCCTCCGAGCCCTTCACTCCGTCGCAGGGCGACCACAACCAGCAGCTCTCGCTGACCGACCAGCTCCGGATCGACGTCCGCAGCCTGGAGCTCGACCTGCACTGGTTCCAGAGCCCGCGCACGCAGGGCGCGCGCGCCGTCGTGGCCTGTCACGCCCGGGGGGCGGACCAGATGCACGCGGGCTGCTCGAACGAGCGCCTGTTCGTGGATCGCATGCCGGAGATCGCGCAGTGGCTCGAGGCGAACCCGGACGAGGTGATCCTGCTTTACCTCGAAGACCACCTCGAGGGCCTTCCCGGCCACGACAGCGCGGCCGCGATCCTCGAGTCGGCGATCGGCCCGCGCATCTACCGCGCTTCGACGACCGGATCGTGCCGCGAGCTCCCCGGCACGGGTCTCACCCGCGACGCGGTCCGCGCGGCCGGCAAGCAGGTCGTGCTCGTGGCGAGTGGCTGCGGACAGGGATCCGCCTGGCGCAACCTCGTCTTCGACTGGCGCGCGATCGAGGACGAGGCCCGTCCGGTCGACTACTCGCCGTCGTGCACCACCGATTTCTCTCGCTCCCACCAGGCCGCACAGCTGATCCGCTACTACGAGGACTCGACCGTGCTGGCTGCCACGACGTGGCCGACGGGCGTTTCGAGCATGGACGACGGCCTGACGCCGGCGACGACCGCGGCGATGGCCCGGTGCGGCGTCGAGCTGTTCGGCTTCGACCAGTTGCTGCCCGACGACGGCCGCCTACCGGCGCTCGTCTGGAGCTACGCCGAGGGCGAGCCCTCCGCGGGCGACGCCTGCGCGGTTCGGAAGTCGAACGGCCGCTGGGAGGGCCGCTCATGCGACGGTCGCCTGCGCTACGCCTGTCGCACGGAGGGCGGCGGCTGGGTGATCGCCGGCGCGTCCGGTGCCGCCAAGCACGGCGCGGACCGCTGCGCGCGCAAGGACGGCGTCTTCGAGGCCCCTCGCAGCGGGCCTGAGAACGAGGCGCTCAGCGAGATCGCCGGACGCGAGAGCGTCTGGGTCGGCATCCGGCCGGCGCCCAAGCCGGCGGCGAAGTCGAAGGCCAAGCGCCGCGGCTGATCAACCGGGCCGACTGAGCGGACACTATGTCCGTCCTGTCGGCCCAGTCGACGGCGGGCCCAGGCGGTCGATGAGGCGCTCGACGACGTCCAGGCGGGCTTCGAGTTCGGCGGCCGTCGGGCCCGTCTCGTAGGCGTGGTGGTGGCAGGCGTCTGAGAGCACGGTCCAGGTGTAGGTGACGTCCTCGGCCAGGCCGCGATCGCCCAGGTACTCCGGCAGGCAGGCGAGCTGCGCGCGAGCGCTGGCACGCTCCAGGCCGGGCGCGCGCGAGGCCCACAGATCGTCGAGCGCGCCTTCCAGGGCGCGGCGACCGAGCAGCGCCGCGGCGCGCGGCCACAGCCCGGCCGTGTCGCCGTCGGGGCGGGCGACGATCCGGCGCGCCTGGTCGAGGACCTCGCCCGAGTCGGTCATGCGGACTCGGCCAGGCTGCGCGCGAACGTCGCGGTGTCGCGGATGAGGTCGCGCAGATCCACGTCGAGGACCTCGTGGACGCCCTTGTTCGCTGCGACGACGGCGTTTCCGGCGCCATTCCCGTATTTCGCGTTGACCTTCGCCAGCACCTGGCTGCCCTTGGTCTCGTCGTCGAACAGCGCCAGCGCGAGGTGCATGTACAGCGTGGTCGGGCGCGCGAGCACGGCCTCCACCTCGGCGTGCTGCTCGCCCCGGCCCAGCCGTCGCCGCCGGACGGCCGCAGTCGCGGCCGCTTCCAGCGCGCCACGGCAGAACCCCGGGACGACGCGGTCGATCGCCGTGCGCGGGACGTCCTCGCTGCGCACCAGCGCGCGCGCGTCGTCGAGATAGCGCTCGACCGGGTCCAGCGCGGTGCGGACGTCGACGATCGACTGCGGGCGGCGGGTGACTTCGAGCACGGTGGCGGGGATGGCCAGGCGCCGGACGGCCTCGGGCAACCGCTCGTCGTGGGTGAAGACGACGACCTGCCGGGTTCCCGCCGCGCGCTCGAGCACGCGTGCCAGGCCGTCGACCTTCGCCGGATCCATCGACTGCACGGGGTCGTCGATGACCATGAAGCGAAACGGGCTCGACGCGAGCCCGGCGCGGGGCAGGAAGACCGACACCGCGAGCGCGTGCAACTCACCCTGGCTCATGACGCCGAACGCCGACGCGTCCGAGCCGTCGACGCGCACGTCGACTTCCGCGGCCCGCACGTTGCCCGAGCGGCGCAGGTGGAAGCCCTCGAGGGAGACGTTGGACTGCTGGCGCAGCTGGTCCCAGTTGGCCTTCGCCGCCCCCGCGATGGGGGCCAGGCGCTCGGCCTGGAGGTCGGTCGCGGCCTCGCGCACCCATCGCTCGGCTTCTTTCAAGGACGGCAGCCGGTCGCTCCCGGCGAGCGCCAGCCGCGCACCTGGCAGCCAATCGCGCAGCACCTTGGCGACCGGGCGCCAGACGTCTTCGCGACGGTCGAGCTCGGCTTCGGCCGCCGCGGCCAGCACACCAGCGGCGTTCACGACGCCGGCGAGCGTGGCCTCGAGCTCGGGGATCGCTTCGGGGTCCCCCACGCGCGGACGGGCAGCGGCCCAGCGCTCCCAGGCGTCCTCGAGCGGGGCCGGATCCAGCTCGAGCTCGCGGGCCGCGGCGACCTGCGCGGGCGGGGCCGGCCCGAGCAGGTCGGCGACCCGCCGCTCGGCGGAGACGACCGCCCGGCGGGCCTGCTCGGCGTCCCGGGCCTCCGTCGTGAGCCGGCCGATCTCGCGCGTCGTCTGCGCGCGCCAGGCCTCGTCGATCACGCCCTCGCTGCCGCAGACCGGGCAGTCCTCGCCCGTGTGCACCTCGTCGTGGCGCAGCGCGGTCTCGAGCAGCCGAGCGAGCGACGCGGCGCGCGCGGTGTCGGTGCCCTCCAGCCCCTCGAGCCCGGTCCTCGCCTCGCCGAGGAGCGCCAGCGCGTCGTCGATCGCCTCGCGATCAGGAACGGGCAGGGAGCACAAGGAGCGCAGCGCTGCCAGCTCGCCCGCCGGATCGCCCTCGTCACCCGCGCCCTCCAGCGCCAGCTCGATCGCGTCGAAGTCGATCGGCTTCGTGCCCAGCGCCGTGACCACCCCGCGAACGCGGTCGTCGTCGACCGCCTCGAGGCGCGCCGCCAGCGCCTTTGCCTCGGCCAGCGTCCCCTTCACCGAGCGCTCGCGAACGAGCCGCGCGTCGCGCAAGGACTTCTGCAACTCCTCCAGGTCCTCGAGTCCGAGGATCGCCGACAGCGCCTCGTACATCGTCTTGAGCTCGTCGAACATCGAGCCCAGCTCGTTGTAGGACAGGAACGGGCGGTAACGCGAGAGCGCGTCCGGCCAGCCGAGTTCCTCGAGCGAGACCGCCGAGCCGTCGGCGCGCCGTGCGTCGCAGGTCGCCGGCCCCACGGCGCTGCCGGCGGGCCAGGTGCGGGTGAGCGACGTCAGGCCCGGCTCGCCGTCGACGTGCAGTTGCGCGCGCAGCACGGTGTCCCCGCCGTGGTGGAGGTTCTGCCAGCCCTGCTTCCAGACCGCGGTGCGCTGGTGCCAGCGCTTGTTCTCCCCGGTCATCAGCAGCTCGAGCCCCTCGGCGAACGAGGACTTGCCCGAGCCGTTGCGCCCGACGATCAGCGTCAACCCGGGACCCGGAGTCAGCTCGAGCTTCGCCGCCGGCCCGATCCCCCGGAAACCCTCGACCGCGATCGACGCGACATAGGCGCCCGGAGGCTGGATCTCCAGCTCGGGCTGGACGTTCTCGATCGTCCGCGCGGTGCCCTCGCCGGCCAGCGTCGCCGCGAGCGCTCCCGCGCCCTCGAACGCCGCCAGGATCAGGTCGACGGCGTCCTCGCCGAGCCCCGCCGGAGCCAGGCGCTCGATGATCAGGTGCTGGAGCGAGGCGTCCATGACCCGGTCGCCCCGCCCGCGCTCGCAGGCTCAGCCGTGAATGAGCCAGCCGTCCGCGGCGCGGGCGGCTTCCATGACCCCTTCGGAGAGCGTCGGGTGACCGTGGACGATGCGCGCGACCTCGGGGTAGCCGCCCTCGAGCGACTTCGCGTTGACGAGCTCCTGGATGAGCTCGGTCGCCTTCGCGCCGACGATGTGGCCACCCAGCAGCTCGCCGTACTTCTTGTCGCCGACGATCTTGATCAGGCCGGTGCGGTCGCCGTAGACCGTGCCCGCGCCGACCGCGCCGTACTGGACCTTGCCGACGACGACGTCGTGGCCGGCCTCGCGCGCCTGCTCCTCGGTGAGGCCGAACGACGCGACGTTCGGGGTGCAGAACGTCGCGCGCGGGATGTCGATGTAGTCGAGGCCGTGGACCTCGAGGCCCGCGGCGTGTTCGACGGCGATGACGCCCTCGTCGGACGCCTTATGGGCCAGCGCCGGGCCGGGGACGATGTCGCCGATCGCGTAGACGCCCTTGAGCGAGGTCTGCAGCGTCTCGTCGACCTCCACCAGTCCGCGCTCGGTCAGCTTGATCCCCGCCTCTTCGAGCCCGAGGCCCTCGATGTCGGGCCCGCGTCCGGCGGCGATGACGAGGTACTCGGCCTCACCGGTCTGGTCGCCGTAGGAGAACGTCACCGCCGCATCGCCCGGCTGCACGTTCTCGACGAGCGTCTTGGTGTGGACCTTCATGTTCTGCTTGGCCAGCGTGCGGCCGGCGACCTTGGAGATGTCGGCGTCCTCGGTCGGCAGCACGCGATCGAGCGCCTCGAAGAGCAGCACGTCGGTGCCCAGTCGCCCGTAGGCCGAGGCGATCTCCGCACCGGACGCACCGGCACCCACGACCGCGAGGGTCTTCGGGAGCTCCTGGAGCTGCCAGGCTTCCTCGGTGCCGATCACGCGACCGCCGAACTCGGTGCCCGGGATCGGCTTCTTGACCGAGCCGGTGGCGAGGATCACGCACTTCTTGGCCTCGTAGGTCGTCGCGTCGACGGTGACGTTGCCGTCCTTGGTCACGACGCCGAAGCCCTCGATGTAGTCGATCGAGTTCTTCTTGAACAGGCCGGCGACCCCGCCCGTGAGGGTCTTGACGACCTTGAGGCGCCGGTCGTTGACGGCGGCGTAGTCCACCGAATAGCCGTCGACCTTGATGCCGAACTCGCCGGCGTCGGCGACCTCCTGGAGGATGTCGGCGACGCGCAGGACGGCCTTGGCGGGAATGCAGGCGTAATTCAGGCAGCGGCCGCCCACGGTGTCCTTCTCGATGACGGCGGTCGTCATTCCCAGCTGGGCGGCACGGATGGCGGCGACGTAGCCACCGGGTCCGGACCCGATGACGATGCAGTCGTAAGAGGTCTCGGGCATAGGTGCGGCAGGCTATCGCTGCGGCATCTGCAGCCGCGCCATGACTCGGATCAGGCGATAGAACAGGAAGCTCGATCCCCCCAGCAGCGCCAGACAGAACGCCGCGCCGTAGAGATTGCTGGCCACCGCGAGCCCCAGTCCGGCGAACAGCGCGGTGATCGCCAGCAGCGCCTGGAAGCCCAGCAGCGCCCAGTAGCGGCGCAGCCACATGCCGGCGGAAGCGGCGAGCAGGACGGCGACGGTGGCCAAGGTCCCACCGAGCGATGGGTCGCGACCGCGGACCTCGTAACCGGCCGCGAACAGGACGAGGTTGGCCAGTCCCGCGAGGCCCGCGATGATCGCTCCGACCTTGAGCGCGGTGGGCCGCTCGCCCTCGGCGAGGGGGACCAGTTCGGCGCGCGCCTCAGCCTCGCGCTCGGCGGCGGGCTTGCGCGGGGGCCGGGGCGTCCCAGGCGCCGGGCGCGCCTTGCGCTTGCGTTTGCTCTTGGTCATCCCAGCGCCTCACGCAGTTCGCGCGCGGCCAGCTCGGGGTCGCCGGCCGCGGTGATCGCCCGCACGACGACGACGCGGGTGGCCCCCGCGGCGAGCACCTCGCCGACGTTCGCGATGTCCAGGCCCCCGATCGCGAACCACGGCTTGCCGATGCCGGCGCCGGCGGCCCACTCGACGTAGCCGATCCCGGCCGCAGGCCGTCCCGGCTTCGTCGGCGTCTCGTGTACCGGGCCGATCGAGAGGTAGTCCACGAGCGGGTCGGCTGCGGCGGCGGCGCCCTGGTCGGGCGCATGGGTGGAGAGCCCGAGGATGCGGTGCTCGCCGATCAGCGCCCGTGCCTCGGCGGCCGGCATGTCGTCCTGGCCGACGTGGACGCCGTCGGCGCCGACCGCTTCCACCAGATCGGCCCGGTCGTTGAGGATGAACGGAATGCCGTGCGCCTGGGCGACGGCGGCGAAGGCCTCGGCGGCCGCCGCGATCTTCGCATCGGTGGTCAGCGAGCGGTCGCGCAGCTGGATCACGTCGACTCCGCCCTGGACCGCGGCGTCCAGCCAGGCGGTGGGCTTCGCGGTGGTGACGAGGTAGAGGCGGGCGTTCTCGAGCACGCCCGGGACGGTAGTTCGCGACGGCCCGCCTCCAGGCCAACCCACCCCGCTCTACTCTCGGCATCCGTGACCCGCGCGCCCATCGTCGTCGTCGGAGGAGGCATCATCGGCCTCTCGATCGCTTTTCGCGTGCAGCAGGCCGGCCACGACGTGCGGGTGCTGGACTCCGGGCACGCCGGGGCCTGGACCGTGGCCGCCGGGATGCTCGCGCCGGTGACCGAGGCGGAGTTCGGTGAGCAGGAGCTGCTGGCGCTCAACCTCGAGTCGATGGTGCGCTTTCCGGCGTTCTGCGCGGAGCTCGGCGTCGCACTGAACACCGCGGGGACGCTCGCCGTCGCCCGCGACGACGACGACGCCGCGGCGCTGGAGCGGCTCCTCGCCTTCCGCCGCGAGCTGGGCCTCGACGCCGAGCGCCTCCTGCCCACCGCCGCGCGCCGCATGGAGCCCGCACTGGCCCCCACGGTGCGCCTCGCGATCCACGTTCCCACCGACCACGCCGTCGACCCACGCGCGCTCGTCGCCGCGCTCAAGGGCCGGGTCCCCGTCGAGCACGCGACCGTCACGGAAGTCCGCCCCGACCGCGTCACGCTCGAGGACGGCTCGACGCTCGATGCCGAGCGCGTGATCGTCGCCGCCGGGGCGTGGAGCGGAGCGTTCGTGGGCCTGGCCGTTCGCCCGGTCAAGGGCCAGGTCCTGCGCCTGCGCGACCCCCGCGGCCCCGGCCTCGTCGAGCGCACGATCCGCACCGAGCACGCCTACCTCGTCCCGCGCGGCGACGGCGGCTACGTCCTCGGGGCCACGTCCGAGGAACGCGGCTGGGACGACATGCCCACCGCCGGCGGGGTCTTCGAGCTGCTACACGACATGAGCGAGGTCGTGCCCGGCGTGCTCGAACTCGACCTCGAGGAGATCGGCGTCGGCTTCCGGCCAGGCACCCCGGACAACCTCCCGATCATCGAGGAGCGCGACGGCGTGATCGTCGCCACGGGCCACTTCCGCAACGGCGTTCTGCTGGCGCCCGTGACGGCGGACCGCGTCGTCGCGCTGCTGGGCGCGAGAATCCCCGCATGAACGTCGTCCTCAACGGCGCCGTGCGCGAACTGGCCGACGGCATCACCACGATCAGCGATCTGCTGGCCACGCTCGACGTGCCACTCGAGGGCCGCGGCGTCGCCGTCGCGATCGACGCCGAGGTCGTCCCGCGCGGGGCGTGGGCCGCGACGGTCCTCGAAGACGGCGCGCGCGTGGAGGTGGTTCATGCCGTCCAGGGCGGCTGAGCCTCTCGTCGTCGCCGGCCGCGAGTTCGCCAGCCGGCTCGTCCTCGGCACGGGTGGCTTCCGCTCCCTCGAGACGATGGAGCAGGCGATCGCGGTCTCCGGGACCGAGATGGTCACGGTCGCCCTGCGCCGCATCGACCCCGGCCAGCACGGGTCGATCGTCGACGTGCTCGACCGCGCCGGCGTCCTGCTGCTGCCCAACACCGCGGGCTGCTTCACCGCGCGTGACGCCGTCCTGACCGCGCGGCTTGCGCGCGAAGCGTTTCAGACCGACTGGATCAAGCTCGAGGTGATCGGCGACGACCGCACGCTGCTGCCCGACGGCGCCGCACTGCTCGAGGCCGCCGAGCAGCTCGTCGACGAAGGGTTCACGGTGCTGCCCTACACCAACGACGACCCGATCCTGGCCCGCCGGCTGGAGGACGTGGGCTGCGCCGCGGTGATGCCGCTCGGCTCCCCGATCGGCTCCGGGCAGGGCCTGCTGAACCCGTACAACCTGGACCTGATCGTCGACGCCGCCGGCGTTCCCGTCGTGATGGACGCGGGCGTCGGCACGGCGTCGGACGCAGCCCTCGCGCTCGAGCACGGATGCGACGCCGTCCTGTGTGCCAGCGCGATCAGCCGCGCCGAGGACCCGGTCACGATGGCCCGGGCGATCCGCCTCGGCGTCGAAGCCGGCCGGCTCGCCTACGAGGCCGGCCGGATCCCGAGGCGCCGCTACGCCGAGCCCTCGACTCCGGTCGCCGGCGTCCCGGACTTCTCCGCATGAGCCCGGACGAGCTCATCGATGCCTGGGAGGCGGCGTGGTCCGGGCGCGACCCGAAGGCCTTCGCCCAGGTCTGCCATCCGCACGACTTCCACTACGAGGACCCGCTGACTCCGGAGCCCTTCGACGATGCAAAGGCCCTCGGCGCCCACGCCAAGCGCCTGTGGGCCGCCTTCCCGGACGCGCGCCTCGAACGCACGGGCGAGCGGCTCGCCTCATCCGACGGTCGCTACGTGGCCGCGCCGTCGAAGGTGCTGGCCACCCACCGGGCGCCGCTGGAGGGACTCCCGGCCACCAACGCGTTCGTGATCGTGCACGCGGTCTTCTACTGCGAGCTACGCGACGAGCGACTGCACCGCGTGCGTGCGTTCTTCGACGTCTATTCGGCGGCGACCCAGCTGGGCGTGCTGCCCAAGCCGGGCACGCTCGGCGAGAAGGCGCTGTTGATGCTGCGCGGCTTTGGCTGGCCGCGTGCCGAGGCGGAGAGCCGGACGCCTACTCGACGACGGTGAGCGTGCCCTTCATCGCCGGGTGGATCGTGCAGACGTACTTCACGGTCCCGGCGGCGTCGACGGTCGTCTCGAAGGACTTGCCCTTGCCGAAGAGCTCGGACGTGAAGTCCGCGCCGTCGGTCGCCACGGCGTTGTGGTCGACGGTGTCCTCGTTGACCCACTTGACCGTCTGCCCGACCTTCACGGTCTGGTTTACCGGAGCGAACTGGATGTCCTTCATGGCGATCGTCGCGGTATCGCCGGTCTGAAGTGGCGCAGCCCCGCCGCCGCCTCCGCCCGCATCGTCGTCGCCGCCACAGCCGGCAGCGGTCAGGGCCAGCACGGTGAGGGTCATCGGGAGGATCGCTCGCATGTCAGGAAACGGTAGCCGCGAGCGGGCGGTGATCGGACAACGGCGCGGCAGTGAGCACGTTCGCGCTCCCGCCCGCGGGGAACCCGCGGGCGTAGAGGTGGTCGACGCGGTGGCCGGCGACGTGCGCGAGCCCGGGCACCTCAGGGCGGATGAGGTTCAGGTCCCCTCCGAGAATCAGCGGGGCGCCGGCCGCCCAGTCGTTCGCTGCGGCGAGCGCTTCGGCGACGTCGCGGTGCGTGCGCTGCTTCGGCGCCACGGTCGCGTGCAGGTTGACCACCCAACTCCCGTCGGCCAGTGCGACCCCATGCGCGACGCGCCGCTCCGGCCGCCGGGCCAGCGCGACGGAGCGGTGCTCGGCGATCGGGCCTCGCACGAGCAGTGCGTTGGCCCCGCCGCCGTTGCTCTTGAGCAGGTCGGGGTTGCGGGCCGAGAGGGCGCGGCGCAGCGCCAGCCCCGCATTGCGCGAGGTCAGGACGGACCGCTGCTGTGCCCCGCAGCCGCGGGCCAGATACGGTGGCCACCACGGCGGGACCTCCTGGAGCAGGGCGACGTCCCAGTCCCAGCCGTCGAGCGCGCGCACGAACTCGTTGAGCAGCGAGCGCCCGGCCGCGGGCCGCGAGCGTCCGTGGTAGAGGTTCCAGGTCAGCACACGCATGAGCGTCCGCCACTTCATCACGGGAACCGAGCTGTCCGCCGCGGAGCTGGACGCGGTCCTGGCACGCGCCGCGGAGCTCAAGCGCGCACCCACGTCGTCGCGGGTGCTGGAGGGGCGGACGATGGCGCTGGTCTTCGAGCTGCCCTCCACGCGCACCCGCACCTCTTTTGAAGCCGGCGTCGTCGAACTGGGCGGGCACCCGATGGTGTTGAAGCCCGGCGAGCTGCAGCTCGCGCGTGGGGAGTCCGTTCGCGACACGGCGCTCGTCCTGAGCCGCCACGTGGCGGCGATCGGCCTGCGCACCGGCGTCGAGGCGAACCTCCTGGAGCTGGCCGAGCACGCGACCGTTCCGGTGATCAACATGCTCTCGCCCGGCCACCATCCCTGTCAGGTCCTGGCCGACCTGATGACGCTGCGCGAGGCCTTCGGGGACGATCTGAGCGGCCGCACGCTGGCGTACGTCGGAGACGGCAACAACGTCGCGCGCACGCTCGTGACGCTCGGCGCGCTCGCCGGGCTCGACGTTCGCGTCGCCTCACCCGAGAACTACCAGCTCGACCCCGAAGGGCTGGGAACCGCCGTGTTCACCCAGGATCCGACGGAGGCCGTCGACGGCGCCGACGCCGTCTACACCGACGTCTGGGTCTCCATGTCCGACGACGAGGCGAGCGCCGAGGCGCGCCGCTGGGCGCTCGGCCCGTATCGCCTGGACGGACCGCTGCTCGACCGCGCCGCCCCGCACGCGATCGCCCTGCACTGCCTGCCCGCCCACCCCGGTGAGGAGATCACCTCCGAAGTGCTCTACGGCGAGCGCCAGCGCATCTGGGACCAGGCCGAGAACCGCCGGCACGTGCAGAAGGCGCTGATCGAGCTGCTCGTCGGCTGACCCGACGCCCCTCTATCGTCGAGAGCGCCATGGCGCCCACCCCGAAAGACCTCGTCGTGCTCACCCGCGACCGCCTGCAGGACGTCCTCGACGATGCGGTCGCGCGCGGTCGCATGACGCCCGCCGCAGCGACGGAGCTGCTCGGGGAGCTCGTCCGGCGAGGGCGCGGCCTGACCGGCGACGTGATCGCCGACGCCGAGCAGTTGCTCGGGCGCTCGCGCGAGGAGTTCTCCAAGCGGGTGCCGGGCTCCGGCTTCCCGATCGACGGCTACGAGTCGCTGACCGCGGCGCAGGTCACCTCGAAGCTCGGGACCCTGACCCCCGCCGAGCTGCGCAAGGTGCGCGATCACGAGAAGCGCAACGCGAACCGCAAGTCCGTGCTCGCGGCGGTCGACAAGACGCTCGGCTGAGGCCTAGCCTCGCTCAGACCGTGTCCACGCCCCCTGTCACCCCCATGTCCCGCCCGCGCAACGGCGACGAGGTCGAGGTCACGATCGACGCGATCGCCCACGGCGGCAACGGCATCGGCCGGCTGGACATCCACTCGACGGCGGCGGAGTCGCGTGGCTACGTGATCTTCGCCGGCGGCGCGATTCCCGGCGACCGCGTGCGCGTGCGCATCACGAAGTCCAAGAAGGCCTACGCCGAGGGCCGCACGATCGAGATCCTCGAGCCTTCGCCCGAACGCATCGAGGGCCCGGCCGACCATCCCGGCGCGCCCTGGCAGGTCCTGCCCTACGAGCGCCAGCTCGAGATCAAGGCCCAGCAGGTCGACGAGGCACTGCGCCGCATCGGCAAGCTCGACGGCTTCGAGCTCGAGCCGATCGTCCCCGCGGTCGCCCAGTGGCGCTACCGCAACAAGCTCGAGTACTCCTTCGGGGCCGGTCCCGACGGCGAACTGACCTGCGGCTTTCACGCCCCGGGCCGCTTCGACGTGATCGAGCCGATGACCGACTGCCTGCTGGCCTCCGAAAAAGGCAACGCGCTGCGCGAGCAGGTCCTGGCGGTCTGCCGCGAGGCCCGGCTGCCGGCCTGGGATCGCCGCACGCAGAAGGGCTTCCTGCGCAACCTCGTGATCCGCGAGGGACGCAACACCGGGCAGTTCCAGGTCCGTCTGATCACCACGCCCGGGCGACTGCCGGTCGAGGAGCTCTCGGCGCGCGTTGAGGCCGACGGCCTCTGGTGGACGCAGACCGAGGGCCTCGGCGAGAGCACGTACGGCGGCAAGGCCACGCTGCTCTCCGGCACGCCGCAGCTCGAGGAACGCATCGGCGACCTCAGGTTCCTGATCAGCCCGGAGGCGTTCTTCCAGACCAATACGGAGATGGCCGAGGTGCTCTACGGCCACGCCGCCGAGTACGCCGCGCTGCGCGGCCAGGAGAAGGTCTTCGACCTCTACTGCGGGATCGGCACGATCGGGCTGACACTCGCCCCGCGCGCAGCAAGCGTGTACGGCCTCGAGCTCGTCGAGCCGGCGATCCAGGACGCCGCCGAGAACGCGCGCCTGAACGAGATCCACAACGCGACCTTCTACGCCGGCGACGTCCGAACCGGACTGCGCGACCTCGTCGAAGAGGCCGGCAAGCCCGACGTGATCGTCGTGGACCCGCCGCGCGCGGGCCTGTCGGCGAAGATCGTCCGCCGCGTGATCGAGACCGGTGCCGAGCGGATCGTCTACGTCTCCTGCAACCCGACGACGCTGGCCCCGAACGCCGCCCAGCTCGTCGAGGCCGGTTACACGCTCGTCAAGGCGCGCCCGGTCGACATGTTCCCGCAGACCCCGCACATCGAGACGGTCGCGCTGCTGGAGAAGACCGCCTGATGGTGGCGCTGCCGGAGACGATCGGCTGAAGTCCCCCGGTCGGGGTCCAAGATCTCCTCGAACGGCGGCAGGGTGAGGTGAGGGTTTGCAGGCGGTCGCGGCAGCCCCAATAACGCAGCAACGGATCGCGTTCCCTGGTCGACTGCTGCGTTAGGCCGCTCATAGCCCCAACTTCGCAGCATCCCCTCGTCGATCAGTGCACGATTGCTGCGTTATTGGGGTTGCTCCTTCACCCTCGCTCGGAGAAGACGCCACCACCAGAGGCACTCCAATCCCCACCCGGCGGCCGTTTTCCGTCTCGCACCACCAGAGAGACGACGAGGAAACCCCCTAGGCAGCCCGCGCCACGCCGACCCCAGGCGTGTCCGCGCGACGAAACGCCGCCAGCGCATCGCCCACGATGCGGTACACGTCCCGATTTACCGCCATCCCGCAGTGCGACGACGAGACCTCGAGGCATTCCGCTCCTGCGTCCAGGCACGCGCGCCAGTCGACGATTCCGTCGCGCTTGGAGTAGACGGACACGAAGCCGACCCCGTCGGGGACGTCGGCGCAGAGCGTGGTGCGGAACTCCGAGCAGCATTCGCCGCGCAGGCAGGAGTGGCTGAAGAGGTGCGGGACCTTGAGCGCGCCGAGCGTGCCGACCAGTCCGATCTGCAACGCGACCAGCGGGTGCACGCGCAACTGTCCGCAGCACGGTGAGCCGAGCGTCACGATGCCGCTGACCAGGTCAGGGCGGCGGACGGCGAGCACGCGGGCGATCACGCCGCCGCGGCTCTGGCCGACGATCGCCACGCGGCGGCCGGTCGTCGCCGCCATCTGCTCGAGCCGCGCTTCGAGCCCGTCGGCCACGATCGCCGAGCAGTCCACGTTGGCGCGGATGCCGGCCTTGCGCGTCCGGTAGCCCTGGGTGCGTAGCCAGCGCGTCATCACTCCGAGCGACCCGTCGCCGGCGAGGAAGCCGGGGATCAGCAGGACCGGGTCGCTGTCGCCGCGCTGGACTCCCTCGCCGCGCCAGACACCGGAGCGCAGCAGCGCCGCGGCCTCGAGGCCGACGAGTCCTTCTCGCCAGAGCGGTGGGGGAGTGGGGAGGGCCATGTCCTACAGCAGCGGATCCGGCACGCCGAAGCGGTCAGGAGGATGACGTGTTACCCGGACGTGCACCCAAATGAACGCAGCCGGACTACATTCGGATCGGCTCATGTGTAAAGGGGGACTCACCGGGGGGTTGCGCGCATCCCTGCTCGCCGCAGTACTGCTCGCCGCGCTTGTTCCCGCGGCCGAGGCGGCTTTCCCGTACAAACCGCAGAGCGTCCCGACCGACTACACGCAGTACCGCTTGGCCGGCGGCGCCAACCGGGCTCCCAACGACGTGAGCGGCAAGCGCGTCTGGATGTACGCCTCGACGGCCCACCCGCTGGCCGATCTGGCGATTCGCGAGGACGCGCGCGAGCTCAAAGGCGTCCGCGGCGCCTCGGTCGTCGACAACATGGACGTCGACCAGGCCTGGCGCACCACCACCGGCCGCCCGGACGTGACGATCGCCGTCCTGGACTCCGGCATCAAGTGGAACGACGGCGGAGCGATGGAGGATTTGCGCGAGAAGACCCGGCTCTCGCGCGGCGAGACTCCGGTGCCGAACGCAAATCGCAGCTCGAGCAACGAGCCGGGCTGGAACTGCGCGACCTTCGCCGCCGCCCCCAACGGGGACCCGCGCGATCTCAACAAGGATGGCGTGTTCAACATCATCGACTACGCCTGCGACGATCGCGTGGAGCTCAACACGCCCAACGGGGTCGGGCCGCCGAACGTCCTCGAGCCCCAGGACGTCCTGATCGCCTTCGACGACGAGGTCGACGACGACGAAAACGGCTACGTGGACGACATCGTCGGCTGGGACTTCCTCGACGACGACAACGATCCGTATGACGACGTCCAGTACGGCCACGGGACCGGGGAGGCGAAGGACTCGGCCGGCGAGGCCGACAACGGCGGCGACGTCGGCACCTGCCCGAACTGCATGCAGACCCATCTGCGCGTCGGCACGTCCTTCATCGCCGACGTCAACCGCTTCGCCCTCGCCACGATCTACGCGGCCGACAACGGCGTGCTGGTCGTCCAGGAGGCCCTCGGAACGCTCAACAAGTCCAAGCTCGGCCTCGACGCGATCAAGTACGCCTACGACCACGGCGTGGCGGTCATTGCCTCGGCCGCCGACGAGGCCGCCCAGCATCACAACTGGCCCAGCTCGTACCCGTACTCGATCGTCGTCAACTCGGTGACGCACGTGGAGACCGGCGAGAACGATCCGGCACCGATCGGACCCACGCGCTCCTACCTCAAGTTCAACGGCTGCACGAACTTCTCGAGCCGCATCACGCTCGCCATCCCCTCCGTCTCGTGCTCCTCGGACGCGACCGGCCGGGCCGCCGGCATGGCCGGTCTCGTCTATTCGGCCGCGCTGAACGCGATCGAACTGGGCAAGCTGAACGCCCACCCGACGTGCACGCTGACCGACGGGGGCCCATGCCCGATCTCCGCGAACGAGGTGCGCCAGCTGATGGCCTCTGGTGTGGTCACGAAGACCGTCGGCGCCACCACGACGCGCAGCGAGGTCGTCGACGACGTGAACTTCGCCCAAACGCCCAACGGCGTCTCGAACGAGCTCAGCTGCCTGCCGGCGCCGTCGACCAACTGCACCGACCCGTTCATCCCGGCGCCCAACAACCGCCTGTCGGTCGGTCCCTCGTACCCGGCCCGCGCCGGCCACGACCAGTTCTACGGCTATGGCCGGGTGAACATGAACAAGTCGGTGGACCTCCTGCAGCCCGAAACAGCGGGCCACAAGTCGATCACCCCCCCCGAAGTCGAGATCGACTCCCCCGGCTGGTACGACATGGTGGACCCCGCGCGGCCCCGCATCGAGGTCACCGGCAAGGTCTGGGCGCGCGGCGAGAGCTTCTCCTGCGAGGTGTTCGTGGCCGCCGGCTCGTATCCGCGTGATCGCGGGTCGATGACGGACTTCAAGAAGTTCGGGTCCGGTGCCTGCGACGGGCAGAGCCGCTCGCTGCCGATCGCCGGCGTGCTCGCCGAAGTCGACATCAACGCGCTCAAGGCACTGTTCCCCCCCGAGACGGTGGCCACGCAGTTCCGCGGGCGGGAGCCCGGGGGCGGCGAGCAGGCCTACGGCGGGCGCCCGAACACCGAGCCCTACGGCTTCACGGTCAAGGTCGTCGCCACGTCGAACCCCGAGGTGATCCCGAACACGGGGGTCCAGGTCACCGGTGAGGACCGCCGCCAGGCCTACCTGCACCGCGACGTCGACATGCTGCCGGGCTTCCCGAAGCAGCTCGCCGGAGACGGTGAGGCCTCGCCGGCCCTCGCCGACCTCGACGGCGACAACCGCAATGAGTTGATCGTCGCCAACTCCGACGGTGAGATCCACGCCTTCGACCGCGAGGGCAACGAGCTTCCGGGCTTTCCGGCCTCGACCGATCTGCTGCCGCTGCACCCCGACTCGCGCGCGTTCCGCACCGACGCGGTCGACGAGGCCGCCGGCGCCGTCCTGGCCACCCCCGCGGTCGGGGACATCGACCACGACGGTGCGCTCGAGATCGTGGTCGCCGACCTCGAGTCCAAGGTCTACGTGATCGCCTCCGACGGCACGCGCAAGGGCAAGTGGCGGACCAACATCAAGTACTCGGGTGCTCCGCTCACGGATTTCGTCAACGTCCGCAAGGGCCAGCTGAACCGCACCCAACACGGGTTCATCGGCGCGCCCGTGCTCGCGGACCTCGACGGCGACGACGACGGCCGCATGGAGATCATCGCCGCGGCGATGGACCGCCACGTCTACGCCTGGAACGACGACGGGACCAACGTGCCCGGCTGGCCCGTGCTCGCCGTGGACCGCACGAAGGTCGAGACCGTCGACCCGGTCACCCACCAGCTCACGTTCAAGGCCGGCTCCTTCGCCGACTATGACCAGGGCGCCCTCGTCGGGACGCCGGCGGTGGGCAACCTCGACGGGGACCCGCTGCCCGAAGTCGTGGTCGGGACCAACGAGTCCTACGACTCGCCGAACAAGGCCACGCCGGAGCCCAGAGACCCGCGCCAAAATCCGCCGAATCCCCAGAATCCGAACGAGGACGACCTGACGGGCGAGCCGTTCAATGCCGGTGGGGTGGACGTGGCCAAGTACGAGCCGCTGGGCACCGCTCTGGCGCTGGCCAACGGTCGCCTGTTCGCGATCGAGCCCGAGGGCGACCCGGACGCCACCGACACCACGACGAACTGGATGCCGGGCTGGCCGTTCAAGGTCGGGATCCTGCAGGCCGGCGTGCTTCCGCTGGTCGGCGAAGGCATCACCGGCAGCCCGGTGATCGGTGACGTCGAGTGCAAGGACGGCGTCAGGAAGCCGCGCGTGGGTGTGATCCCCGCGGCGGGCGTCCCGTACATCGTCAACGGCGCGAAGACCACCCCGACCGGGACCAACGGTGGCCAGTCCTGTTACGGCCGCGACGCCGAGGGTCGCGACCTCGCGCTGCCGACCGAGGGCGGCGACGGCCCCGACCAGCCCTTCCTGCCGGCGTTCGGCCACCCGGCCTTCGGCGACGTCGGCGGCGTCTCGATGTTCCTCGCCCCCGCCGCCGGCCTGCAGCGCGCGCTCGACGTGGTCCTGCCGGAGTACCAGGGGGGACGCGACTATCTCGTGGCCTGGAACACCGGCACGCAGGAGGTCGCCCCCGGCTGGCCGGCCGAGATGAACGATCTGCAGTTCCTCACCGGTCCCTCCATCTCCGAAGTCGACGCCGTCCCGGGCGCCGACATCATCGCCGGGTCCGCTCACCACGACCTGCAGGGCTTCAACGCCGGCGGAGCCGACCTTTCGCCGTCCTGGCCGAAAGTCACCGGCGACTGGATGGTCGCCAACCCGGTGATCGGCTCGTGGGGCACCGAGGACACGCAGCCGTCCGCCAGGAAGGTCGTGGTCGCCATGACGCGCAACGGACGGATCCTCGCCTACCAGGGCGGCGCTCAGGCGTGCGCGCCCGCCGTCTGGCCGCAGTTCCATCACGATCGTGCGAACTCCGGCGACGCTCGTCGCGACGCGATCAACCCCGGCGCCCCCACCGACTCCGGCTATTCCGGCGGCGTGCTGAGCTTCCGCGCCCCCGGCGATGACCTGATGTGCGGCACCGTGACCACCTACGAGACCCGTACGTCGGACGCTCCCATCACCGCGGAGAACTTCAAGAACGCCAACCCGCTGAGCTACAGCGGGGCCGGCACGCTCAAACCCGCCGGCCAGATCCAGTCGATGGAGATCGCCCGGCCCCAGCAGCGTCGCTACATCGCCGTGCGTGCCCGCGATGACCAGGGCAACGTCGGGCGGCCGCTGTCGCGCGAAGTCGTCGCCGAGCCGGATCCGTCGCCGACCGCCACGGGGACGGCGACGGCGACCGCGACCGCCACGGCGACGGCGACTCCGGAGGCGTCGCCCACCGCGTCGCCTACGGCGACGCCCACGCCCACGCCCACGGCCACGCCCGGCGGTGGGTCGTCCGGCACCGGTGGCGGCGGCTCGACGGTGGTCCAGCCCGGCACCGGTCCGGGAGCCGGGCCCGGCGGTGGATCCGGGCTGACGCGCGGCTGCGCTTCACGGACCGCCAGGATCGGCAAAGGCGGGATCGCGCAGTTCCGGCTCGGCGCGAGCGCTCAGCAAATGGTTCGTCTCGTGGGTGCCCAGACCACGGCGCTCCCACGTGCCCTGCGCTGGTGCGTCTCAGGCTCGAGCCGCGGCCGCGTGACGGCGGTCTTCACCAGCGACGGCAAGGCGCGACTGATCGCGACCACGGCCGCCCGCCACACCTACGGGAAGCTGCGCACCCGCCTGCCGTGGAGCCAGACCCGTACCGCCGGGCTACGCAAGATTGCCCCGAACCTCTATGTCGTGCGCAAGAACCCGCGTGTCCTCATCGGCCGGCGTACGGGCCGCGTGCGCTTCATCGCCGTCGCCGACGTCGCCCTGTCGCGTCAGCGCGATCTGCTGATCCACTACTCGCGCAACCTCGGCAAGCTCTAGGAGCGTGGCCGACGGCCGTCCGGGGTCGTGGCGGCGTAGGATCGCGCCATGCGAGCCGCCACGATCCGCGACGGACAAGTCGTCGTCGCCGAGCACCCCGATCCCACACCCGAAGCGGGGGAGCTGCTGATCCGCGTCCGCGCCGCTGGGCTCAACGGCGCCGACATCCTTCAGATGAAGGGTCGCTACCCCGCACCGGCCGGTGCGCCCGCCGACATCCCCGGGCTGGAGCTGGCGGGCGAGGTCCTCGGGACTGGACGCGGCGTTGAGCGCTTCGAGGCGGGCGACCGCGTGATGGCCGTCGTCGCCGGCGGAGGGCAGGCCGAGCTTGCCGTCGTGCACGAACGCCTCGCGATGCCGATTCCCGAGGAGCTCGACTGGACTGCCGCGGGCGGCGTTCCAGAGGTCTTCACCACGGCTCACGACGCCCTCTTCACGCAGGGAGCGCTGACCGCTGGGGAGCGTCTGCTCGTGCACGGAGCGGCGGGCGGCGTCGGGACCGCTGCAGTACAGCTCGGCGTCATGGCCGGCGCGCGCGTCACCGCGACCGTGCGCAACGACCATGCGCGCGAGCAGATTGCGGCGCTCGGCGCCAACGCCATCGCACCCGACGAGTTCCCCGACTGCGGGCCGTTCGACGTCATCCTCGAGCTCGTCGGCGCGCCGAACTTCGAGGCGAACCTGCTCGCGCTGGCGCCCCTGGGCCGGATCTGCATCATCGGCGTGGGCGCCGGCAGCAAGGCGGAGCTCAACCTGCTCCTGCTGATGGCCAAGCGCGGGCGCATCCACGGTTCCACCCTGCGCGCCCGCTCGCTGGAAGACAAGGGACACGCGGCCCGGCTGGTCGAGAAGTTCGTGCTTCCGGGTTTCATCTCCGGCGACCTGGTGGTCCCGGTGACCGCCACCTTCGGTCTCGACGAGGTCGCGGCCGCGTACGAACGCTTCCAGGCCGGCGGCAAGCTCGGGAAGATCGTCCTCGACCTCTAGTAGAGGTTGAGTCCCAACCACGGGGCAGTCTGATTGCCCTTGAGAGGGCACGCTCCCCCGGCCCGTGCGATATGCGCACTTAGGCGAGCGTCTAATGACGCCCGATAGGGGGTGCGTCATTTAGACCAGCCGATCTCGGGGGGTTCGCAATGCGAATCCCGTCAAGATCCCTAAACATTCGTGGACGTATGTTCTACTCAGGGTTCGGCAGATCACGTAGGTAAGCGGCGTTGCATCAGCGCTCGGATGATCACCACTCGTGCCTCCGCATGGATGTCGGAGGCAGAACCGGAGTCCTCATCAATGTCAGTTTGTCCCCTCCCCGTCTTGTTCCATCGCGCGGCGCGCGCTGCAGGCGTCGTGCTGGCGCTGCTGGCGATCCTCGCGGTCCCCGAAGGGGCTGGTGCGCTCTCGTGCACCCCAATCTCCGATTTCGGCTCCCCGCCGCTCAACGCGCCGCTGCCAGGCTCGTGCTTCGAGGGCTTCGACGGAACGCAGAACGACCCGGACGGAGTGCAGTCCTACTCCCCGACCCCGCCCGCGAGCCCCAACCGGCTGGACTGGGAATCGCTGCCGAGCCTGATCAGCGGATCCACCGACTACGTCGTCGGCAGCCAGGACTCCCAGTTCGGTCCGGGCGGCTCCGAGCTCTCACCGGACTCATGGACCTTCGACATCGGCTCGCTCGGCTCGGCCAAGTTCGACGCCGTCCAGGCGTGGAGTCTCAAGGAGCCGAACGTCAGCGACCTCTATCTCGCCCTCGCCTTCGTCCGGGCCTCCAACAACGGCACCACCCACTTCGCTTTCGAGCTCAACCAGAAGCCGCCGGGCTACCGCACGGCGACGGAAACCGGCACCGGCGGTCGCTCGATCAAGGTCCCGACCCGCACCACCGGCGACCTCCTGATCACCTACAGCATGTCCAGTGACAACAGCCCGCCGGCCACGCTCGGACTCTGCAAGTGGGTCGGCGACGAGCACAACGGCATCTGGACCAATCAGGCCGGTACGCAGGTCGACGAGTGCCCGCAACTTCCGGCCAGCCTCGTCCAGGCCCGCCTGAACGACAACGACATCCTTGCCGCGGACAACTTCCTCCAGGGGCACTCGGGCAGCATCGAGAACGGTCTCTTCGGCGAAGCGATGGTCAACCTCACCGAGGCGTTCAAGACCGTCGCCAACCCGGGGACGCAGGACCCCTGCCTGTCCTTCGGCTACCTGTGGCTGCACAGCCGCTCATCACCGTCGATCACCTCCAACCAGCAGGACTACATCCTCCCGGACGGCGCGATCAGCGTCGCTAACTGCGCCGTCTCCGGCACCAAGTGGGAAGACGACGACGGCGACGGCCTGCGCGAGGCCGGCGACGACGGCATCGGCGGCTGGACGATCTTCGTCGACTACGACAACGATGGCGTGCTCGACAACGACAACACCGCGCCCTTCGTCAACGACAACGACGGAACCGTCGAGGCGGGCGAGGAGGAGCCGTTCGCCGTCAGCTCCGCGACCGGCAACGTCGGTGACTACACGATCGCGAATGTCCAGAACGGCACCTGGAAGGTCCGCGAGGTCGCCCAGCCCGGCTGGCTCTGCACGGCGCCGGGCGCTTCATCCACGCCTGCGTGCTCGCGCAGCGTGACGATGACGGGCGCCGAGATCGAGGACAACGACTTCGGCAACTTCCGCATGCTCCCGGCCCTCTCGGTGGACAAGAAGGTCCGCCGCGGCGGCTCCGGGTCCTTCGTCGAGGGCTCGATCCCGGTCAAGCGCGGCGACACGGTCCACTACTCCTTCGCGGTCAAGAACGACGGCAACGTGAACCTGACCCCCTCGGTCAGCGATCCGAAGTGCGACGCCGGCACGCTCAGCGGCCCGGTCAAGACGACCGGCGACGCGGACGCCGACTTCGAGCCCGGCGAGATCTGGACCTGGACCTGCACCCACTTCGTGGCGCTCGGCGACCCCGACCCGCTGCCCAACACGGTCACGGCCAGCGGCGTCCCGCCGGCGGGAACCACGCTCACGGCGACCGACAGCGAAGAGGTGGACATCCTCCAGCCGGCCATAACGGTCGACAAGAAGGTCGCGACCGCGTTGGCGGGCCCGTATGTCGAGGGCTCGATCCCGGTGCGCCGTGACGGGACCGTCTTCTACCGCTTCCGCGTCACCAATACGGGTGACACCAGCCTGACGCTG
>Ga0136633_1000420_pt1 | contig 32130 bp, 36 predicted proteins | sample AntDrymeUQ832206_2_FD_105494 | JGI IMG/M metagenome (GOLD analysis project Ga0136633, IMG submission 105494) | Polar desert sand microbial communities from Dry Valleys, Antarctica - metaG UQ83 (22.06) | ecosystem: Environmental > Terrestrial > Soil > Desert | place: Antarctica: Dry Valley... | reverse complement strand
GGCACGATGATCGCGGCCTGCCACGAGCCGGCCTCGACCCCACCGGTCAGCAGTGAGACGAAAAGGTCCCACTCCCGCTCGGACTCGGTCCGCTCATCACCGGCCTCTTTGGGGTGATCAGCCAGCCAGCGCCGCATCGACGCCTTGATCGCCGCGACCTGCTGCAACGGACCGCGACCGTGCACGATCCCTTGCCCATCGACGTCGGCAAAGATCGACACCTTGCGCTGGGCGGTGGCGGTGTCTTGCCGGTTCTGCGCCGCCGCCAGATCCACCGTCAGGACCAGCCGTGCGATCAGCTTCGCCAGCTCCCCCGGAATCTGCCCGGACCAACGCGCCAGGGCGATCAGCACGATCGAACACCGCAGCTCCTGAGCCAGGCTGACCTTGTCCAGCTCACGCAGCACCGCCATCGCATGCCGCTGCGTCAGCATCCCCGCCGACACGGCCTCCAACAACCCGGGCAACGCAGCCAGGGCGAGCGCGTCCCACGACAAGCGCGAACCGGTGGTCGGGGAGGCGTTGATCGCCAGCGCCACCTCATCACAGGCGAACTCCCGCCGATCGTCGCCGGCCCGGTTGTGCGCGGCCACGATCGCCCGTTGCTGACCCACCCACGCCTGATCAGCCAGCTGTTGCCACCGGCCGATCTCATCAAGCTCCGCACGAGGAGTCAGCGTGAACAACAACTCATCCGACCGCGAGATCTCGCGCTCCACCAACGCGCCCAACTTCTCCGGGCTCATCGCCTCCGGCACACCCCGGCTAGACCACGCCGACGGCGCGGGAGCAGCAGGGGAAGTGGTGCGGGACATGACCAGAACCTATAAGCCAGGTACGACAAGAAACGGCTATCCACAAGACAGATTTCCCTTATTTCTCAGGGAAAGTAGGCCTGTGGACAACCAAGCAGACCGGTCGACATCTCGGGGAAGCACAGGCACAGAGACACGTCGTCGAGCTGGCCCGGTTAGCCGTCGATCGAGGCTGGACCCGCTTCGAGTGGTGGGTGCTCGACTGGAACGTCGACGCCCACGGCTTCTACCGCTCTCTCGGCGCCCGCCCCGAGGATGAGTGGACGGTCTGGCGGGTCGACGGTGACGCCCTTACGAACCTCGCCGGGCAGCACGTCCATCAAGCTGGCAGCTCCCGAAAGTAGTAATGGGATGGTTCATCGCTGCCGGGTTCCGTACAGCGATACCCGTGCCTTTCGTAGAACCGACGGGCGTCCACGTCCTCGCCGTCAACGTTGATCTCCAGCAGCTCACCGCCGCTGCCTCGCGTGAACTCCTCCGCCGCCTCCAGCAGTCGAGATCCGATTCCCTGGCTGCGGCGGCTGGGCACCACGTAGAGCTCGTCCAGCAGCCCGACGGGTCCGTCGTACCAAACGTTCGGCCGCAACGTGAGCACGGCGAGCCCAACGGCCGGATCCTCCGCGAGAAAGGCCACCACCGCACCTTGCGCGAGCAGTCCCCGCAGCCGGCTGTCGAGGACGCCCACCCCCGGCGTCGGTGTGTCGAACTCACGGTTGAAGTCGTCCAAGAGCCGTGCCACTACGGCGGTGTCGGCGATTTCCGCTCTACGAACCTGACTCGTCAAGCGGCCTCCTGAATCAAGCAGGATCACCCGGCGGAAGGTTCTGGTCCGGACGGGATGCGCGGCGATGCCGGAAGGCCACGGCGGCCAGTGCTGCCGCTCCGGCGGCGGCTACTCCTGACTGAAGGCCGGTGGCGGCGAGCGAGTCGCCCGACGGCGGAGCCTTGAGAGGGGCTTTGGGCGGGGCTTTGGGGGGCGGTGCCTGGGAGGCAATCCGGAACGGCGCCTTGATCAGCAGCTCCACGTTCCTGTCCTCGACCTTGCCGCGCCGGTCGGCGTCGCGCTCCTGCGGGTCGTTGGCGGCCAGCTCGCGACCGAGTGAGGCGAGCGCGGTCGTGGAGCCGAGGTTTCCGCCGTACGCGAGAGGGGCTGCGGCGTCGATGATTGTGCCGAAGATCGACAGCGTGCCGTCACGGTTGTCGAGGACCTCAAGCAGGCGGGCCTGCACAGGCCAGTCGACGTGGGCCGCGGTGTTGATCTCCCAGAAGCCACCGCCGCCCGGGCGGATCTGCGGGATGATCCGGTTGATGTGGGAGTGACCATTGACCCACGCGATGACGTTGGGGGACGCGAACAGGGCGTCCCGCACCTCGGGCCCCAGGACGCGCGGCGTCGGGTCATCGACGAAGACGATCCGGTTGGTCAGGGAGGCGATCGGGTGGTGGCTGTAGACCACGACGTAGCGGTCGGTCGTGGCGGCGAGCTTCGCCTTGAGCCAGTCGAGCTGCTTGCGGTCGAGAGAGCCGCTGGACTCGCCGTTGGGGTTGACCGTGTCGAGCACGATGCCCAAGAGGTTGGGCGCCATGTCGAAGCTGTAGTAAGCCGTGCCGTCAGCGACGTTCTGCGAGGTGTAGCCGTGACCGAGAGGGACCCCGCCCGTGGTGAAGTGCTCCCGGACGGTCTCGGTCCGCGACACCACCTTGCGGGTCGGGTCAGCCGTCACCGCCCGGGCGGGCGCATTGGCCAAGGCGGGCGCGACGGTCGGATCGCCGTTGGCTATGTCGGCAGGCGACACTCCCGCCGGCAGCGTGAACACCTTGGCCGGGCCGGTCGCGAAGCTGCTCAGCTGGAACGACTCAGGGAAGTTCCCCTGGACGAGGCCGTCGTGGTTGCCGTAGCAGGTGTACCAGCGGCGCTTCAGGCCATGCGGCGTGAACGGACGGGTGGCGGCCGCCAGCAGGCCGGGGATCGTCGGGAAGCCGAACAACGCTCGGGCCTCGTCGTCGGCTTTGCCCTGGGGCGTGCCGTCCGGGTGCCAGTAGTGGATGTCGTAGGTGATCGGGTCCTGGTCGTGCACCCCCTCCCACTTGGCGGGGTCGCCGCTGCCTGGCCGGACCGTCTTGCCGTCGAGCACGTCGATGTGCCAGCGCAGCTCGTTGAGCTGGCAGTTGTCGGTGTTGTCACCGGTGCAGATCACGAAGTCGAGCGGCCGGCCGCTGACCGGCCCACGGCCGACCTGCTCCACCGCTGCCACCACCCGGTCCGACACCTGCGCGGTGAGCATCTCCTGCGGGCGGTAGGCGGCGTCGAAGATGAGGGAGGAGCCCGGCCCGTCGTTGTAGCGGTCGAGGTACTCGACGCGGGCGGGCGACTGGGCATCGATGATGTGGATGTCGGTGAGCTGGGCGAACGACACCAGCGACGAGCGGGTGCCCACCCGACCGGGCAGTGCCTTGGCACCGAGGTCCTCACGGACGACGTGCGGCTCACCCGGGCCCGAGACGACCCGCATGTACCCGCCGGTGCCGGCCGGGCCGCGCAGCATGGTGCTGGCGAGCGTGGTCCCGCCCGGTGCCGCGAGCGGCGCGGCGGAGGCGGAGCGGAGCGGGAAAGCGCTGAGGCCAGCAGCAGCGGCGGCCGCCTTGATCGCCGTACGGCGCGAGATCTGCACGTGTCCAGCGTTGCACCTATGCTGCGCGCTGTCCCACTGGCCTGACAGAATGACTAGTACCAAGACCCACAAGGGGGGGTACGTGAAGGACTCCGTCGTCTTGCGCCTACCGGCGCAAGCCGCCTACCTGTCCGTCCTCCGCACGGCCACCGCAGCGCTGGCGGCCCGGTTGGACTTCACGCTCGACGACATCGAGGACCTTCGGATCGCGGTCGACGAGGCCTGCGCGATGCTGCTCGTCCAGGCGGTCGCCGGGGCAGACCTCACCTGCGTGTTCGAGCTGTCGGCAGACGCGGTCGGGGTGCACGTGAGCGTGCCGACTGTCGATGGCGAAGCCCCGTCCCGGGAGACCTTCGCCTGGACGGTGCTCACCGCGCTGGCCGGCGAGGTGGACGCCAAGGCCGACGTCGAGCGGGTCGTCACGATCTCGATGACCAAGCGCAGAGCGGAGCTCGAGGGCCTCGCGTCGTGACCGAGCCCGCCCTGCCTGCCGGCCCCGCTGAGGTCGAGCCGGTCATCGATCCGTTGGCGGAGGACGCTGACCTGTCGAACGACCCTGACGTCGTCGCGGCCACCCAGGAGCTCGCCTCAAGCCGCAGCGAGCGGATCGCCGCCGACCGGGCCCGGGCCCGGGTGCTGTTCGTCGAGCTCAACGACCTGCCGCTCGACGACCCCCGCCGGGCCGGGCTGCGCGATGAGCTGGTCGAGATCCACCTGCCGCTGGTCGAATACCTCGCCCGGCGGTTTCGCAACCGCGGCGAGCCGCTGGACGACCTGATCCAGGTCGCCACCATCGGGCTGATCAAGTCGGTCGACCGGTTCGACCTCGAGCGGGCCGTGGAGTTCTCGACCTACGCCACCCCCACCATCGTGGGCGAGATCAAGCGGCACTTCCGCGACAAGGGCTGGGCGATCCGCGTGCCTCGCCGGTTGCAGGAGCTCAAGCTCGCCCTGACCAAGGCAACCAGTGAGCTGTCCCAGAAGAACGGCCGGGCGCCAACGGTCGGCGAGCTCGCGGCGCACCTGGGCATGACCGACGAGGAGATCCTCGAGGGCCTCGAGTCGGCCAATGCCTACTCGGCGGTCTCGCTCGATGCTCCCGACGGCGGCGACGACGACAGCCCCGCGGTCGCGGACTCACTCGGCATGATCGACGAGGCGCTCGAAGGGGTCGAGTACCGCGAGTCCCTCAAGCCGCTGCTCGAGAAGCTCCCGCCCCGCGAGAAGCGGATCCTGATGCTTCGGTTCTTCGGCGGCATGACGCAGTCGCAGATCGCCACCGACCTGGGGATCAGCCAGATGCACGTCTCGCGGCTGCTGGCCCGCACCCTCGCGCAACTCCGCGAAGGCCTGCTCGCCGAGGACTAGCTAGCCCTCGCGGAACGTCTCCCGCAGCTCGGGCGTGGCGAACAGGTAGAGCACGCTGCCCGCCAGCAGCACCATCGGCAGGGCGGCCCACCAGTCACCGGCCTGTGCGGCGCTGAGCGCCAGCGGAAACGGGAACACGTTGAGCACCACCGCGGGCGAGCGGGACCAGCCCCGGCCGCGGCTCGCGGCCCGTGCCAGCACGAGCAGGAGCACCCCGGTCAGGGCGGCCGCACCGGCGGCCAGCTGGGCCGGCAGCCGCTCCCCCGGCTCGGCCGGCTCGCCCATGCTCGCCACCGCATAGGCCGTCCCGAGGATGACCAGCGCCACGCCTTCGAGGGCGAGCAGGAAGCCAAGACGGTGCAGCAGCGACACCCGGCCAACGGTAGTCGCGGCCGTTACCCTGACTGCATGCGCGCACTCCTGGTGGTCAACCCGAAGGCGACCACCACCACTGCGAGGGCCCGCGACGTCCTGGCCCACGCCCTCGCCAGCGAGGTCAAGCTGGACGTCGCCGAGACCAGCCACCGCGGCCACGCCGTGGAACTCGCCCGCCAGGCCGCTCACGACGGGCTCGACGTGGTCGTGGCACTCGGTGGCGACGGCACGGTCAACGAGGTCGTCAACGGGATCCTGCACGCGGGTCCCCAGCCGGGGCTGCCGGCACTGGCGGTTGTCCCTGCGGGCAGCACCAACGTCTTCGCCCGCGCCCTGGGCATGCCCAACTCGGCGATCGAGGCCACCAGCCACCTGCTCGAGGCGCTGCTCACCGACCGCCGCCGCACGATCGGGCTGGCCATGGCCGACGACCGCTGGTTCACCTTCAACGCCGGCCTGGGCCTGGACGCCGGGGCAGTACGCCGGGTGGAGCGGGCCCGCTCGAAGGGCCGGCCCGCGACCCAGCCGCGCTACGTCCGCTCGGCGGTGCGGGAGTACTTCGTCGGCTCGGGCGGGCGCAAGGCGTTGCTCACGCTCGAGCGCGAAGGAGCCGAGCCCATCCGCCTCGCGCTCGCGCTGGTCTGCCAGACCGACCCGTGGACCTACCTGGGCGAGCGACCGGTTCGGCCCTGCCCGGACGCCTCGTTCGACACCGGGCTGGACGTCTTCGGGCTGACCAGCATGCCGGTGAACGCTGTCCTGCGGCACCTGCCGCAGATCCTGGCCAAGGACGCGCGGCCGCGAGGCAAGCGGGTCGTCTCGCTGCACGACATCCCGGCCTGCACGCTGGTGGCGGACGCGCCGCTGCCCTTTCAGCTGGACGGTGACGGCCTCGGTGACCGGCAGCGGGTGGCGCTGCGCTCGGTCCCGCACGCGCTCGACGTCATCGTCTGAGCGTCGAACGAGTGTGACGTTGATCATAGTTTGACCTGCACAGGAGCCGGTGGCTACCGCAGAGGTGACAGAACGTGACCAAGTCGACACCCGATAACAGCAGTCCTGCGCGGGAATCTCTTGCCACGGCCGGACCCCGGTGATTGTGTAGAACCGCGTTCGGGAACTCGTTCTTCCCCGCACGACCCGCACCACCCGGCGAGCCCAAGGAGTGACCAGCATGGATTGGCGCCAAAGCGCTCTCTGCCGCGAGCAGGATCCCGAGCTCTTCTTCCCCATTGGCACCACGGGCCCAGCCGCCGTGCAGGTCGACGAGGCCAAGGCCGTCTGCACGCGCTGCAGCGTGGTCGAGCCCTGCCTCACCTGGGCGCTCGAGACCGGCCAGGACTCCGGGGTCTGGGGCGGCACCAGCGAGGACGAGCGGCGCGCGCTCAAGCGCCGCGGTGCCCGGCTCCACAGCGCTTAGCCACAGCGTGCAGGAGACCTACGTCCGCCCGCCCCTGTTCGCGAGCGAGCCGCCCAACCGGAGGATCGCCGCCTGGCGCTACCGCTTGGTCATGCTGGTCCTGGCCATCGCGATGATCGCGGTCGTCGTCCTGCTGTTCGTGAAGTTCTCCGGCGCCATGGCCACGCCCGGCTTCGGCGATGCCCTCAGACCCCTTCAGCTGCCAGTCGCAACGGCACGCTGACTGCCGCGCGGGTCCCTGCCGGGATCCGCGACGCCATCTCGAGGGAGCCCCCGAGCTCCCCGACGACCAGGGTCCGCACGATCTGCAGGCCCAGCCGAGTGCTGGCCGCCAGGTCGAAGTCGGGCGGCAGCCCCGCCCCCTCATCGAGCACCTCGAGCCGTAGCTCCGCGTCGTCGCGCTCGACCAGCACCTCGATCCCGCCACTGCCCTCCGGATAGGCGTGCTCCACCGCGTTCTGCACCAGCTCGGTCAGCACCATGGCAAGCGGCGTCGCGACCTCAGCCGCCAGTCGCCCGAAGCTGCCTTCACGCCGGATCGGGACGCGGGTACCCGTCGCTGCCACCTCCGCGCACATGGCCAGCACCCGGTCGGCGATCTGGTCGAACTCGACGACCTCGTCCAGAGCCAGCGACAGGGTCTCGTGCACGACGGCGATGGAGGTCACCCGGCGTACCGACTCCTCGAGGGCTTGCTGGGCGGCGGGGTCGTCCATCCGGCGGGCCTGCATCCGCAGCAACGCGGCGACGGTCTGCAGGTTGTTCTTCACGCGGTGGTGGATCTCGCGGATGGTCGCGTCCTTGCCCATGATCTGGCGGTCGCGGCGGCGCACCTCGGTGACGTCGCGCAGCAGCACCAGCGCGCCCCGCGGCTCACCGGCCGGGACCAGGGGCAGCACCCGGAGGAGTACGACGGCCCCGCGCGCCTCGACGTCGGAGTCCCGCGGCTCCCGGAACCGCAGGGCAGCCGCGAGCGCCGCCGACCCACGCGGCTCGTCCAGCCGCCCCGGCGCCGCGGCCAGGCCGGCGATCGTCTGCCCGAGGTGCACGCCGAGCAGATCGCCGGTCAGGCCGAGCCGGCGGCACGCGCTGAGCGCGTTGGGGCTGGCGTAGACCACATGCCCCGTGCGGTCCAGCCGGAGCAGGCCGTCACCGACCCGCGGGGAGTGCTCCGGGTCTGGGTCGTAGCCGGGGAAGGGAAAGGCGCCCTCGGCGACCATCTGCAGCAGCTCACCCGCGCTCGACAGGTAGGCCAGCTCGAGCGGGCTGGGAACCCTGACGACCGCCGCGTTCGTGTCGCGGCTGAGGACCGCGATGACGGAGCCGGTACGGCGGACAGGCACCGTCTCCTGACGCACCGTGATGCTGCTGCCGAGGGCTGGCGTCGCGCCTGCGGTGGCTCGGCCCTCCGTCCAGGCCCGGGCCAGCCGTGGGCTCTCGGCGAGCTCCTCCCCCACCACGTCCGTCGGGTGGGCGGTGGGGCCCGTCGTCGGCCGCATGTGGGCGACGGCCAGCCAGGCGCCGTCCGCCGTACGCGCCCAGAGCACCAGGTCGGAGAAGGACAGGTCGGCAACTAGTTGCCACTCGGCGACCAGTCGCTGGAGGTGTTCGAGGTCGGCGCTCGCCAGGTCGGTGCGGGCACGCACCAGCTCGGCCAGGGTGGACACGGGTGAAGCCTAGGGTTGCGGGATGTTCCGGTGGCGGTCGTGAGGTGCTTCGGTGACGGCGATGAGCTGTATGCGAAATACCACGACACCGAGTGGGGCCGGCCGCAGCGGTCGGAGCGGGCGCTCTACGAGAAGATCTGCCTGGAGGGACTGCAGTCCGGGCTGGCGTGGATCACGATCTTGCGCAAGCGCGAGGCCTTGCGCGAGGTGTTCGGTGGCTTCGACCCGGAGCGCGTCGCCGGGATGGACATCTCGCCACTGCTGCAGGACGCCCGGCTGATCCGCTCGCGGATGAAGCTGCAGGCCTGCGTGACCAACGCGCGGGCGACCCTCGCGATGGAGGGCGAGCTGCCGGACCTGATCTGGTCCTACCGCGACGACCAGCCTCCGGTGAGCTCGTGGAAGGACCTGCCGACCCTGACGCCCGGGTCGACCGCGCTCGCCAAGGCCTTGAAGGCGCGCGGCTTCGTGTTCGTCGGACCGACGACGGTCTACGCGCTGATGGAGGCGTGCGGCGTCGTCAACGACCACTTGGCCGGCTGCCCGGTGCGGAACGAGGTCGAGCGTGCTCGAGCTTGAGGTCAGGGATGCCCTTGCTGCTGAGTTCGCGTCGATCGGCGAGCTGACCGCCCGGACCTACCTGACCGAGGGCTTCGCAAATGAGGACTACGCCGAGACCTTGCGTGACGTCGCGACGCGAGCTGCTGAGGTGATGGTCCTGGTGGCGCTCGTCGACGGCCAGCTGGCGGGTTCGGTGACGGTGGTGACCCGCGGCGGGCGTTACGCCGAGGGCCACGACCCGGGCACGGCCGTCATCAGGATGCTGGTGACCGACCCTGCTTTCCGCGGCGCCGGGGTCGGCACTGCCCTCGTTGCCGAGGCACTGCACCGCGCACGCGCCGACCACTGCCGCGGGGTGCAGCTCTCGACCATGGCGTCGATGCACGCGGCACACCGGCTCTACGAGCGCTTCGGCTTCACCCGCACTCCCGAGCTGGACTGGTGGCCGATACCGGACCTGCTGCTGTTGACCTACGCGCTCACCCTGGCCCACTGAGGTCTCGACGGTTCGCACCCAGACTGCGACGCCGCGCTGCAGCTCGAGCCACCGAGGTTCTGCACGCGGTGCGGGCGGCGGATGGTCGTGCAGGTGCCCCACCATGGCTGCGAAGAACGGATCCGTTGAGGCGCGACACGCGTCAACGAGATGAAGAGGACTTCCGTGGATCATGACCAGGTGCGGAAGGGAGCGGGAACGCCCCGCAAGGAACTAGGTGACGAGGCCGAGGCGGCGCAGCTCGACGGTCAGGTCGTGCGGCGAGGTGGAGCACGACATCGCGTCCTCCATCGTGATCACGCCGTCGCGGATGAACGAGACCAGGTGCTGGTCGAAGGTCTGCATCCCGTAGTAGGAACCCTCGGCGATCAGCGACTGGATGGTCGAGGTCTTGTCGGGATCCGCGATCGCGTCGGCGATCCGTCCGGTGTTGATGGCGATCTCCATGACGACGCAGCGGCCCTCGCCGTCGGCACGGGGGACGAGACGCTGGCAGATGATGCCGCGCAGCGAGGCGGCGAGAGCCAGCCGGACCTGCTTCTGCTCGTGCGGCGGGAAGAAGTCGATGATGCGGTTGATCGTCTCCGACGCGTCGGTGGTGTGCAGCGTCGACATGACGAAGTGACCGGTCTCAGCGGCGGCCAGGCCGGCCTTGACGGTCTCGTGGTCACGCATCTCGCCGACCAGGATGACGTCGGGATCCTGCCGCATGGCGGCACGCATCGCGGTGACGAAGTCCTCGGTGTCGACCCGGACCTCGCGCTGGTTAACCATCGCCAGCTTGTCGAAGTGCAGCACCTCGATCGGGTCCTCGATCGTGACGACGTGCACCTCCTTGTTGCTGTTGACGTGGTCGATCATCCCGGCCAGGGTCGTGGTCTTCCCAGAACCGGTGGGGCCAGTGACGAGGACCAGCCCGCGCGGCTCCATGGCCAGTGAGGCGAGCACGGCGGGCAGGCCGAGCTCCGACAGCGGGATGGCACCGACGGAGACGCGACGGAAGACCAGGCCGCACGAGCCGCGACTGCGGAAGGCATTGACGCGGAACCGGCCGACGCCAGTCAGCGAGTAGGCGAAGTCGGCCTCGTTGGAGCGGTGGAACACCTCCACCAGGTCCTCCCGCAGGACCTCGGTGACCATGAGGTCGAGGTCAGGGCTGGTGAGGTCGCGGGTCTGCAACTTGCGCAGCTTGCCGTCGATCCGGACGCGGGGCGGCGAGCCGACCTTGCAGTGCAGGTCGGAGCCCCCGCAGTCCACCAGGGCGCGCAGGAAGGGCTCGATCGTAGTGCTCACGGACGGTGCTTCGGCGCGAACCGCCTAGTCCTTGACCGTGAAAGCGCCTACCGGGACAAACCGGCCATCCAGGCCTCGACCGCATCAGGTTCACGCGGGAGCGCGGCGGACAGGTTGACGTAGCCGTCCTCGGTGATCAGCACGTCGTCCTCGATCCGGACGCCGATCCCGCGCAGCTGCTCGGGCACCAGCAGGTCGTCAGGCTGGAAGTAGAGACCTGGCTCGATGGTGATGACGTAGCCGGGCTGCAGCGTGCCCTCCTTGTAGTTCTCCTGTCGGGCGTGCGCGCAGTCGTGTACGTCGAGGCCGAGCATGTGGCTGACGCCGTGCAGGGTCCAGCGGTTGAACCGCCGGTCGTCCTTGTCCAGCACCTCCTCGGCCGACTCCACGATGCCCATCGCCTCAAGGCCTTCCGCCAGCACCTTCATCGCGGCTCGATGCGGGTCAAGGAACTCTGCGCCCGGCTTGCAGGCCGCCAACGCGGCCTCCTGGGAGCGGTAGACCAGGTCGTAGACCTCGCGCTGCTGAGCGGTCCACCGGCCGTTGATCGGCAGCGTGCGGGTGATGTCGGCGGTGTAGAGCTCGTGCCCCTCGACCCCCATGTCGAGCAGGATCAGCTCCCCGTCGCGGACCGCCCCGTCGTTGTCGGTCCAGTGCAGGGTGCAGGCGTGCGCGCCGGCCGCGCAGATCGACCCGTAGCCCACGTCGTTGCCCTCGACGCGCGCCCGCAGGCTGAAGACGCCCTCCGCCCAGCGCTCGCTGGTGGCCTCGGCCTGGGGAAGGGCGCGGACCACGTCCTCGAAGCCGAGGATGGTCGCGTCGACGGCCTGCTGCAGCTGGCCGATCTCCCAGGAGTCCTTGACCAGCCGGGCTTCCGACAGCCACGTGCGCAGCTCGCCGTCGCTGTCCTCGACCGTCTCGAACAGGTCGGCCACCTTGTCGTCGTACCCCTGAAGCACGCGTGCGGCGGTGCCCTGGAGCTTCTCGATCTCCTCGAGCGGCCGGGTCGCGATGCCCAACTCGGCGCTGACCGCATCGAGGGAGGGGCGGGGACCCACCCAGAGCTCGCCGGAGCGGTCGGTGAAGAAGGCCGGCGTGGTGCGGTCCCACGCCGGTGCCTGGTAGAGCGTCGAGGAGCCGTCCGCGTCGATGACGAGCACGGCGTCTGGCTCGCGTGAGCCGACCAGCCAGGAGAAGTCGCTGCCGGGCCGGAAGCGGAAGTCGGTGTCGTTGGCCCGGGTCTTGTGGCCCCCGCTGGGCACCACGACCACCTCACCCGGGAACTGGGCGGCTAGCGCCTCGCGGCGGGTACGGCGGAACGGCGCGGCTTCGCCCTCCAGCGGCAGCGTGGCGTCTCGCGGGGCCCAGCCCGTGCTCATGAACTCGAGCAGCTTGGTCGGCCGCTGGGGGTCGTGCCCGGCGGTGCCGTCCGTCTTCTCCTCAGTCATCTGTCCAGCCTAAGGCCGATCAGCGCCCCGTCCAGACCGGTGGCCGCTTCTCCAGGAACGCCGTCACGCCTTCCTTCGCGTCCTGCGTCGTGTTGAGCAGCGACAGCTGGGCCTGCATGGCGTCCAGGCCAGCGGGCAGCGATGACGCCAGCGCTGCCCGGAAGGCTGCCTTGCCCAGCCGCACGGCGACCGGCGGCTTGTGAGCCAGGGCGGTCATCAACTCGGCGACCTGGGTCTCCAACTCGGCCGCGGGCACTACCCGGCTGATCAGCCCCATCTCCAGGGCCTCCGCGGCGGGCACCCGCCGGCCGCTGAGCATCATCTCCATCGCCCGCTTGGGGCTGACGTGCCGGCCGAGCAGCGCGCTGACCATGAACGGCCACAGCCCCAGGTCGACCTCAGGCAGGCCGAAGGCCGCGGCGTCCGAGGCGATCACGACGTCGCAGCCCATGATCAGCCCCACCCCACCGGCCAGGCACAGCCCTTGCACCGAGGCCACGACCGGCAGCGGGCAGTCGGCCATCGCCAGGACCACCTCGCGCAGCAGCCCGCGGCCCTCGTGCACCTCGAGGCCAGTCGCGTCGGGGGCCATCTGCACCAGGTCGGCGCCGGAGCAGAACACCCGGTCGCCGGCTGTGGTCAGGAGCACCGCACGGGCGGGTCCCGTGTCGAGCAGGGAGTCGCGGATGCCGCGCAGCACCTCGCCGTTGAGGGCGTTGCGCTTGGGTTCGCGGTCGATGTGCAGGCGCAGGACCAGATCCTCGACGGTGACGGCCAGGTCGCTCACGTGGGTGCTCCTCCGACGGCTTCAGGTCGGGGGACGGTCGGCCCCTCGATGACCAGCTGGTCCCAGGCCGCGCAAGCCAGGTCGTAGGCCGCGTCGAGGTCGTCGCCCCACACGGTCAGCACGGCGAGCAGCGTGTCCACCGGCACCGTGCCCTCGGTGATGGCGGCATCGACCCAGACATCCGGCAGCTCCGGTGGCTGGTAGGTCGTGACCTGCGCGAGCTCGGTCGCCACGATGTCGATCGAGACCGCGACCCCACCACGCGCAACACCTTCTGACTCGCCCTCGAGGGCGGTTTCCGTCAGGTCCAAGCCGCTGACGATCTCCGCCGCCCGGGCCGCCACGGCGGGCACGACGACGGCATGGTCGGCCAGCCGCGCCTCGACCACCCCGTCGCCGATCGTCAACTCGACAGGCAGCCGCAGGATGCCGCCCAGCCACTCGAGCCGGGCCCCGCGCACGGCGGCCTCGAGGCCGGGGATCTCGGCATGGACCGGATGAACCGCTTCGGCCCCCACCTGACGGGCTGCCTCGATCAGCTTGCGCACATCGCGGTAGGACGCCCTCGTCGGTCCGAGCAGCACGCTCTCGTCCGCGCACGTCGCGTGCAGGGCGGTGGCGTCCTCGCTGGTGTGGACGCTGATCGCCTTGATCCCCAGCTCCTGCAGGCCCTGCAGGGTCCGCACAGCAGCCACCCCGCTGTCCGCGACGAGCACGCTGTCATGCATGACCGGCCACACTATCGGGATGCTCTTCATCGTGATCGTGCTGCTCGCGGCGATCATGGTCGGCTACCTCGCCGGCGGCGGGCTGGAGCGGCTCGGCGAGCTGCGCCTACGCCGCCGGTGGCTGTTGCTCCTGGCAGCACTGGGCCAGTTCGTGGGGGCCGTGCTCGGCCCTCCGGCGTACGGCGTGGGGCTGGGGTTGTCCGCCGTGCTGGCCGCCACCTTCCTGGTGGTGAACCGCGGGGTCCACGGGACCGCACTGGTGGCGCTCGGGCTCGGTGCCAACGCCGTGGTGGTGGGGCTGAATGGGAGCATGCCGGTCTCCGCGGACGCGAGCGGTCGGGCTGGCGTCAGCACCCAGTCGCTGCTGCGCGCCGACGACCCGCGGCACGAGCTGGCGAACGACGACACGCGGCTGCGGCTGCTCGGCGACGTGATCCCGGTGCCGCTCCCGGGCCGCCCTCAGGTGGTCAGCCCGGGGGACGTGCTCATCGCCGCAGGCCTGGCCGAGCTGGTCGTCGTCGGCATGACCCGCGGCGCGGGTGTGGCACGCTTGTCCCAGCCGACCACAGCGAGGGAGAACGCCATGGCCAAGAGAGGCCGCAAGCGCCGCGCACGCAAGAAGAACGCCGCCAACCACGGCAAGCGTCCCAACGCCTGACCTGAGCTCAGCGCTTTCTGGGCTGCTGCCCCTGCCACTCCACGACCTCGCGTAGGCCGTCGGCCAGCGCCACCGTCGTCTCCCAGCCGAGCAGCCGACGCGCACCGCTGCTGTCGAGCGCGACAAACGGCGCCTCCCCCGGCCTCGGCGCGGCGTAGTTCGGTGCGTCCGGCGCACCCGCCGCTCTCGCCACCAAGGTGTGCAGCCGGCGGACCGAGGTTGAGGTGCCGCTGCCGATGTTGAGCCGCCGGCCGTCCGCCTTCCCGCCGAGGCAGCGCAAGAACGCATCCACCGCGTCGTCGACGTGCACCAGGTCGCGGCGGGTAGACCCGTCACCGAAGACCGTCCCGGTCGCGGAGTGCGTCAGCGCGTTTGCGAACCGCGCCACCACCCCGCCGTTGCTCCTCGTTCCGTAGAGGGTGCCGAGCCGTAGCACTGCGCCTCCGATGCCGTAGCTCTGCAGGTAGCTCTCCGCCGCGACCTTCGACGCCCCGTACGGCGACCTCGGCGCCACTCCTGCCCGCTCGGTGACCGGTTTGGCCGCCGGGGCGTAGACGGCGGCGCCGTCGCTGGCGAGCAGGACCCGGTCGACGTGCCCGGCGATGCACGCCTCGAGCAGGTTGACGGTCCCGCCGACGTTGACGGCAGCGTCGCGGACCGGGTCGGCCGATCGCCGGGCCGCCAGGTGGCAGACCACTTCGGGCTGCTCGCGCACGATCAGCTCGCGCAGTCCTGGCTCGGTGATGTCGAAGCGGTGGACGTAGAGGCCCTTGGACTTCCTGGCCTCCGTCAGGTTGCCGAGCCGGCCGGTCGACAGGTCATCGACAGCGGTGACCCGGTGGCCGTCGGCGACGAGGCGCTCCGCGAGGTGGCTGCCGAGAAATCCTGCCCCGCCGGTGATCAGGACCCTCAAAGGGTTGGCGCGTCCTGCCAGGCGAACCAGGCGCTCTCGACCATCTCGCGCAGGTCGTGCTGGGCCTCGAAGTCCAAGCCGGCCGAGATGGCCGCCACCGAGGCGACGATCCGCGCGGGGTCGCCGGCCCGGCGCTCAACGACGTCATGCGTGACGTCGAGGCCCGTCACCTCACCGATGACCTCAAGGACTTCGAGCACGCTGCTGCCTTCACCACGGCCGATGTTGTAGGTCGCGCCCTCGGCCCCTGCATCCAGCGCCCGGGCCGCTGCCAGGTGAGCTGCCGCGATATCGGTGACGTGCACGTAGTCCCGGATGCAGGTGCCATCGGGCGTGGGGTAGTCCGCGCCGAAGACCTTGGGCCGCTGACCCTTGGCCAGTGCCTGGAACACCAGTGGGATCAGGTTGAAGACGCCGGGATCGCCCAGCTCCGGCGAGGCGGCGCCTGCGACGTTGAAGTAGCGCATCGACATCACGCGCAAGCCGAACGCGGTCGCGCAATCGCGCAGCAGCCACTCCCCGACCAGCTTGGTCTCGCCGTAGGGGCTCAGCGGCAGCGTGGGAGTCTGCTCGGTGACCAGCTCGACGTCGGGCATGCCGTAGGTCGCTGCGCTGCTGGAGAAGACGAAGCGCTCGACGCCCCAGTCGCGGCAGGCCTCGAGCAGCGTCATCAGGCCGTCGACGTTTTCCCGGTAGTAGTGCAGCGGCTCGGCGACCGACTCGCCGACCTGTTTCTTGGCCGCGATGTGCACGACACCGGTGACACCGTTCATCGCCTGGGTGAGGGCCTCCCGGTCGAGCACGCTGCCCCGAACGAACCGCGCTGCCGGATCGACCCGGTTGGCGCTTCCGGTCGAGAGGTCATCCAGGATCACGACGTCCTGCCCGTCCCGGAGCATGGCGTGGGCTACGTGCGAACCGATGTACCCGGCTCCACCGGTGATGAGCCAGGTCATGGGCGCAGGCTATCTGCCGTAGGTCAGCGCAGCTGGCGGGTGAGCAGCCGCTGCAGGCCCAGGGAGCTGAGCGACAGCAGCCCCACGCCCTGCACTGCCATCCAGACAAGAGGGGGCAGGTAGGCGCCCTCGTGCGCGATGATCAACGAGATCTCGGCGTAGACCCCCAGCATCGGGACCCAGCACAGGTCCTGCAGCAGGCCGGTGTGCCCTTCGCCCAGAGACGCCATCGCCACCGAGCTGCCAATGCCAATCATCATCAGCACCAGCACCCCGATGGGCAGCCTGGACAGGGCGCCGAGAACGTAACCGACCGTCGCGAGGTAAGCGCCAAGCAAGAGCACGACGATGGTGTCGAACAGCCCCAGCAGGTCGTAACGCGCGCTGGTGAGCAGGACGGGTGGGAGCATCGCGATGAGGAGCAGCGGCGTGTCGAACAGCCACTTGGCCGGCACGACGCGGCGGCTCCCGCCGGACGCCTTCAGCATCAGCAGCCCCGGACCGGGGGGCGACTCGAAGCGCATCCGCTCACCGATCACGAAGATGCAGACCATCGACAGGCTGATGCCCAACGACGCCTGGGCAGTGTCCGCGTAGTCCTTGGTCTGGCCGGGTGAGACGAGCCGGGCGATGGGGTACCAGGAGGCGAGGGCCACCTGCATCAGCAGGTGGCGCCAGAACAGCTTGGTGTAGAGCCACTCCTTGAGCAGCACCTCAGGGCTCCGAGGGCGTGGCGTGCAGCTCGCGGTAGAGCGCCGCCAGCGACGTGTCGGCTCCGGTCGACGCGATGGTGTGCACCACCTCGCCGCGCTGCTCCAGGTCGGCCAGGGCGGCCGCCAGCAGGCCGGCGTCGTTGGCCACCGTGATGCTGCCGCCTGCGGTGGTGATCACGACCGAGTCGGCGACCGTCGGGCGGGTGAGCTCGTCCACCCGGCCGGAGAGCAGCAGCCGGCCCTCCTGGAACACGTGCACGTGGCTCGCCACCGTCTCGAGCTCGGGTAGGTCGTGCGACGCGAGCACCACCGCACGTCCCTCGTCGGCCCAGGCGCGGATCTGAGCGAGCAGCAGATCGAGCGAGACCGGGTCGACTCCTGCGAACGGCTCGTCGATCAGCAGCAACGGAGGCGTGTCGAGCAGCACCATGCTGATCGCCAGGCGCTTGCGGAGCCCGGTCGACAGCTGGCCGACCTTCTTGTCCAGCTGGTCGGTGAGGTTGAGCGCCGCCGCCGCGCGGTCTATCTCAGGGCCGGGGTTCTTCAGGCCCCGCGCAGACGCGTAGACCCGCAGCGTGTCGAGCGCGGTGAACCGGTCGTAGAGCACCACCCGCTCGGTGACCAGGGCCGACTCGCGCAGGACCTCCCGATGGTGCACGGGCCGGCCGTCGAGGCGGATGCTCCCCGCGCCTGGGCGCAGCAACCCGGCAACCAGGGTGAGCAGGGTCGACTTGCCGGCGCCGTTGTGGCCCAGCAACCCGTGCACCTCGCCGGCACCCGCGGTGAGGCTGATCCCGTCGAGCGTCGGGATCGGCCGCTTCCACTTGCGGTAGCTGAAGGTCAGGTCCTCGACCACCAGCTCGGTCATGACAGGTGCCTGAGCAAGCGACGCTCCCAGAGATGGGTGGTGAGCGAGAGCAGGGCAACTGCCTGGAGCATGAGGGCAAAGCCCGCCCACAGTGCCGGCGGCGCACCGCCGGCGACCCCGGAAGGGACAGTCAGCGCGCTGAGCAGGGGCAGGGCACTGCCCAGGGTGATGACCAGCTCGTCAGGCCCGAGGTTGCTCGGTGCGAAGAAGGCCGGCACGGCGAAAACCGCTCCCATGCTCAGCGCCAGCATGCGGTTGTCAAGCATCATCGCCAGCAGCTGGCTCAACGCGACGCTGCAGATGAGGCAGACCAGAACGCTCAGCAGGGTCGGCACCATGTCCAGCGACAAGGTCTGGGCCGTGATCACGGCAATCGGCACAACGGCCACTGCGGCGGGGAGGAAGGAGAAGGCCGTCTTGCTGGCCACCACCCGCCAGCTCGGCACGCCGGCCTTGAGCACCCAGGCCCCGGGACCGAGACCGAAGTCAGCGCCTACCCTGAAGGTCGGCCGGCTCAGCCCGGTGTAGACGATCACGGCCACCAGTCCGGCGTACAGGCCGTCTCGTTGCTCTTTGCCTTCCAGCGGGGAGGTCAGGACCGTGACGGTGATGGCAAGCGGAATCAGCAGGGCCAGCAGCTGACTACGCCATGCGGTGCGGGTGTAGACCCACTCCTTCAGCAGCACCCGTTAGGGCTTCGTCTTGGGTAGCCGGGCACACGCGATGGTGAGCTCCTTGAGCGCCTCGTCGAGACCGGCCACTCTCGTGAAGCCGGGGAACAGCTTGGGATTCTCGAGCTGCAGGGCCCCGGTCCGCGCCGTGGTCGTCAGCTGGGTCGCGGCGTTGATGACCCGCTTGTTCGCGGGGGTGACCTTGTAGGGCTTCTTCTGCTCGAACAGCTCGACCCCGCGCTTGTGCAGCGCCTTGAGCTGCGGGGCGGTTTCGTGCGGAAGGGAGGTGAGGACGCAGTACTTGTCCACGCTCTCGGGCTCGGGCTTGTTGTCGCTGCAGGAGGCCATGCCCAATACGGCGAGCACGGCCGGCAGGACGCAGAGGATGCGTATCACTCGGCCTGGAACTCCACCTGGTCGATCTCGATCCGGACCTGCTGGATGCGGGTCAGCACCCGCTGCCTGAGCTCCGCCGGTGCCTCCTCCGCACAGGACCGGGCGACGAGGGCCTTGACGGCCTGCTCGAGGCCGTACTTGCGCAGGCACGGCGCGCACTCGTCGAGGTGCAGCCGAACGTGCTCGTGGTCGTCGGACTCGGCCTCGCCGTCGAGGTAGAGGTAGACCTTCTCGAGGACCTCGCTGCACGGGGTCTCGTGCGGTTCGCCGCAGCTCATGTGTCCTCAGCTCCCGCCTTGATGAGACCTCGCTCGATGGCGTAGTCGGCCAGCAGCTCCCGCAGGCCCCGGCGGCCGCGGTGGAGCCGCGACATCACCGTGCCGATGGGGGTGTCCATGATCTCCGCGATCTCCTTGTAGGAGAACCCCTCGACGTCGGCCAGGTAGACGGCCATGCGGAAGTCGTCGGGCAGCTTCTGCAACGCTTCTTTCACGTCGCTGTCTGGCAGGTGGTCGAGGGCTTCCATCTCGGCGCTGCGCAGCCCGGTGGAGGTGTGCGCCTCCGCGGCCGCGATCTGCCAGTCCTCGATCTGATCGGTGGGCGACGTCAGCGGCTGGCGCTGCTTCTTGCGGTAGGTGTTGATGAAGGTGTTGGTCAGGATCCGGTACAGCCAGGCCTTGAGGTTGGTGCCCTCTTCGAACTGGTGGAAGGCCGCGAAGGCCTTGCCGAAGGTCTCCTGGACGAGGTCCTCAGCATCGGCCGGGTTGCGGGTCATGCGCATCGCCGCCGAGTAGAGCTGATCAAGAAAGGGCAGCGCGTCGCGCTCGAAGCGCGCTGTCCGCTGCTCGCTCGTCTCGGTGCTCCCGCTGACCGTGCCCACCTCCTCAGGTGGCACGAACTGTACGGCGTGGCGGTCAAGGGGTCCTCCTGGCACGGCCTTCTGAGGGAGAACGCCAGCCAGCGGCCCGGTCATTCCGGCGACTGGCCTCTAGGCTCGCGACCATGCAGCACGAGCGGCTCGTGGGACAGCACGGCACGGGGCACCACCCCGCGGTCGAGCAGTACCTCGAGACCATCCTCGAACTGGAGGAATCCGGCATCGTGCCCATGCGGGCGCGGCTGGTCGATCGGCTCGGGGTCAGCGCACCCGCGGTCAGCGAGACGGTCAAGCGGCTCGAGCGCGAGGGCTACCTCACCCTCGACGACGAGCGGGTCCTGCACCTCACCGACACCGGCCGGGACTACGCCACCTCCGTTCTACGCCGGCACCGGCTCGCGGAGTGCCTGCTCGTCGATGTCCTCAAGGTCCCGTGGGCCGAGGTGCACGAGGAGGCCTGTCGGCTCGAGCACGCCATCAGCGACAACCTCGAGAACCACCTCGTCCGACTGCTCGGTGACCCCGGCGCCTGCCCGCACGGCAACCCCATCCCCGGTTCGGCCAACGTCCGCGACGCCGGTCCCCTCCGATCCTTGGCCGAGGTCGACCAAGGCACCACCTGCGTCGTACGCCGGATAGACGAGCACCTCCAGACCCAGGTCGAGCACATGCGTGAGCTGGAGCGGGGGCGTCTCTTGCCCGGCCAGCAGGTGGTGGTGCAGGCGACGGGTGCGCAGGTCGTGCTAGACGTGGACGGCCAGGCGGTGGAGGTCGAACGGGCCGTGGCGAGCGGCGTCTACGTCAGCGTCTGAGCCAGCCAGCTCGTGATGACCTCAGTGAGCTGAGCCCGGTGCTGCGGCCGGAAGCTGTGGCCGGCGCCGTCGATCAGCACCGCCCCCGGCGGGACACCGAACGGGTCCTTCGACCCCTGGATGACCTGCACGGGGACGGTCGGCGTCAGCAGCTCCGGCAGCCGGCTCCGATCCGGGTTGTTCGGTGGGTGCAGGGGAAACGCGAAGCAGAGGACGGCGTCGGCGCCGACTTCTTCGGCCGTGCGGCAGGCGACTCTCGCGCCGGCACTGCGGCCGCCGACGACCAGCGGTGAGCCGGTCAGATCGGCCAGGACCTCCACCCAGGCGCGGTCCAGCCGCGGCGGAGCCTCAGCGACCTTGCGGCCCTTGACCCGCCACGGCTGCTCGACCAGCGCGACCCGCCAACCGAGGGCATGTGCAGCATCGCGAGCGGCCACGAGGTCGGCCGCGTCGACACCCCCGCCGGCGCCGTGACCGAGCGCGAGCAGTGCCTGGCCGCTGCCGCTCAGGTGGACCCTGGCGGTGCCGATCGACGTCTCGACCTCGAGGGTCAGGGTTGCTCGAACTTCTCCTGGCAAGGCAGGCAGCGGGCTGCCTCGGGGCGGAACGACAGCCGGTCCTCGACGATCTTGTCGCCACAGTCGATGCACACGCCGTAGGTGCCGGCCTCGAGCCGGGCCAGCGCCGCCTCGGCGTCGGCCTTGCGCTCCAGCGCCGCATCCACGAGCGCCTCTTCGCGGTCGGCCTCGCTCTCGTTCGAGTCCTCGGTGTCCTCGTCCAGCTCGGCCTCACGGGCAGCCACGAGCGCATCGGCCTCCCGGATGATCTGCTCGAGGTCGGCGCGCACGTCGTCGGTGTCCATCGCATGAGCATGCCTCATCAACGGCCCTAGGCTCGGCGACGTGCGCAGCTGGCGGTTCGTCCCGGCCCTGGGCCTGGGGCTCGTCCTATGGGTGGCCCCGCTCGCCCTGGGCCTCGGCCCCCTCCCCCCGGCCGAGACGATCGAGCTGCCGACGCCGGCGGCCGCGCAGGTCCAGCAGGACCAGCTGATCAAGGCGGTCGGCGGCCGGCCGGACCGGTTGCTGGCCTCCGACGTCCCGGGCCCGGTCACCAATCACGAGGTGATCCGCGTGGGGCTGGGCGCAGACGGCACCCCCGTTTCGGTGCAGGCAGACCAGCGGCTCGGGCTGACCGGCGAGGGCGACTACGCGATCCGCGAGCGGGGTCCGGCCAGGTCGGCCACCAGTCTGACCGGGGAACCTCCGCCAGTCACCCGGCGCGGGGCGGTCGTCTGGCAGGGCTTCAGCCCCGGCCGTCGGGACCTTGCCGCCCGGCTCGTCCTCGACCCGCAGATCGAGGCCAGCCGGCTGCCGCTGTCGGTTGACCTCTCGTTCAGCGCCGGCAACCTGGGCCCGGGGGGGCAGGTCCCGGGCTCGGGGACCTTGAAGGTCACCATCACCAACCGCACCGCCCAGCCCCAGGTCCTGCCCACTGCCGCCGAGATCCCCGGTGCTGCCGCGGTTCTTGACCGGCTGGCCACGGTCGCCGCCAGGCCGTCCGCAGCGCGGTTGCCGAGCACCACCGCCGGTCTGCCTACCTCGCTGCCTGCCACCGCCGTGGCCTCGGTGCAGTCCACCCAGGCGGTGCCACTGCGACTGACGGGGGCGTTCACCTTCAGCGGGACGACGGGAAACGTGCGCGGACCGGCCACCCGGCCCGACGGCAGCTTCGAGGGCACCCTCGGCGGCAGCCTGCCCGCGCAGGCCGGCAGCTCGGTCGACTTCGAGGTCGACGTCGCCGGACCCGGTCGGGTGGGGCTGCGCCTCATGGCGGTCGCCGCGCTCAACCCGGCCGAGCTGAAGCCGCCGCGCCCCTTCGCGAGCTGGCGCGCCTGGGCCGGCTCCAAACCGGACGCCCAGGCCAGACGGGCTGCTGCCGACCTGTTGGTGGCGCTGGCCGCGACCGGTGCCCGGGCGTCGTCGTACAGCCCGTATCTGGGGGCGGACCTGGTGGGGAGCGGCTCCACCGAGTTCCGCTGGTCGCTTGCCGAGCCGGCACCGGTCACCGTGGCTGCCGAGGCTCTCCGGCCGCGGCGGGGGGCGCTCGCGGCGGCCGGCCTGCTGCTGGTCCTGGTGCTGACGGGTGCCGTCCTGCTCTGGCGCCGGAGCTAGAGGGGCTTGGCTAGGTCCGGCCCGTTGTTGCGCACGTTGCCGACCTCCTTGCCGACCGGCCAGGCCTCGAGAACTCCTGGCGTGCCAGGGATCAGCAGCTCACCGGGGTCGCTGACCGAGGGGTCGAGCCAGGTCGCCCAGGACCCGCGCGAAACGAGCAGCGGGGTGCGGTCGTGGATCTCGCCGAGCTCGTCCGGCGCGTCCGTGGTGATCACGGTGCAGGTGGTGAGCCACTCCCCGTCAGGCGCCTTCCAGTGCTCGTACAGCCCGGCCATCGCCAGCGGGCTGCCGTCCTTGTCGACCAGGAAGTAGGGCTGCTTGGTGGCTCCCTCTGGCTTCCACTCGTAGTAGCCGTCGGCCGGCACGAGGCAGCGCCGGGTGGCGTAGGCCTTGCGGAAGGCGGGCTTGTCCTTCACCGACTCCCTCCGAGCGTTGATCATTCGGGCGCCGCCCTTCGCGTCCTTGGACCACGACGGGACAAGCCCCCAGCGCATGACGCGCAGCTGACGGGTGCCCTTGTCGACCACGGCGTAGACTGGGTCGGTCGGGGCGACGTTCCACGACGGGGGCAGCACCTCTTCCGGCGGATCCTCGATCTCGAAGTAGGAGACCAAGTCGTCGGGCTTGCGGCTCGAGGCGTAGCGACCGCACATCTCAGGGCCTGCTCACTGCGGGACGACGGGCAGGTTGGTGGACAGCTTGTCGTCGGTGACGGGCACGAAGCGCATGTCTGTGAAGCGCGCGAAGTAGATGTCGTCGGGACTGACGCCCTCTCGATCGTCGGGCCCGAAGCCGCGCTCGTCGCCGTTTGCCCCGGTGATCGAGACCGCCTGCAACGCCTCGAGCACCTTGCCGGGCGAGGCCTCGCCCGCGTGCTCCAGGGCGGCCGCCACCAGCTTCACCGCGTCATAGGAGTAGGTCGACCAGTCCGGCGGCACGACCACTTCCTTGCCGCCCGCCCGCACGCCGATCCCGTCGCGGCCGTAGGCGTGCTCATAGGCGCCGCGGTAGGCGGCGAACGGCGCCGGGCCTGTCTCGCTGGTGATCCGGAACGACACGAAGGTCAGCCCCTCCACCCACTCCGGGCGATCGCCCAGCTGTTGCCGCACCAGCGGGTCCGCCGCCGACGGGCCGGCGTAGACCGGGACCTGCCAGCCGGTGCTGCGCGCGGCCTTGACGACCGCTGCGACGCCGGCGGCTTTCGCCCAGACCACAAGCACCTCAGCGCCATCGCGGCGGGCAGCCAGGACCTGCGCGCCGACCTCCCGCGCGCGTTCGGGCACGGTCTGCTCGGAGGCGACCTCGACCTCGTCGTGCAGCAGGTCTGCCGTGACGCGGGCCGCCCCTTCGCGCCCGTAGGTCGAGTCGTCTGAGATCACACCGACGGCCAGCCCGGGTCTGGTGTCGGCGAGGTAGTCCGCCAGCCGCCGACAGAGGTAGCGGTTGGCCGGCGCCAGCCGGAACAGCGACGGGGCCTCTTTCGCGTCGATCAGCGAGGCCCCTCCTTCGAAGGCGATGAACACCGCCAACCGGGCAGGGTCGGTCACCTTCGCGACGGCCCGGGCGCCGACCCCGTCCATCACCAGCGCCACTGCCCCGTCGCGCACTGCCTGGCGGGCGATCGCGACGGCGGTCTGCGGGGAGCCGCCGTTGTCGCGGACCACGATCCGAACGCTGTCCAGCTGGGCGGCGGCGAGCTTCGCGCCACGCTCGAGGAACCGGCCGACCCACGGCTGGGCGGTCAGGGGCGCTGAGACCACGACGAGTGCCTTGGGCGGCGCCGTTGCTTGGCAGGCGGGAAGCAGCAGGAGAACGCAGACCAGCAGTGCCCGGCGCCTCACTCGCTGTCCTCCACCCGACCATTGTCCAGGCGGGTGACCCGATCGGCGACCGCCGCCACCAAAGCCTGGTCGTGCTCGACGAGCAGCACCGCCTTGCCGCCGTCAGCCAGACCACGCAGCACCACCCGCAGTCGCGCGCGCTCGGTCACGGACATGCCTGCGGCCGGCTCATCGAGCAGCAGCACCTGCGCACCGGTGGCGACGGCTCGGGCGATCTGCAACAGCCGCTGATCGCCGACGGTGAGCAGCGACGGATCGGCTCCCCGCACGTGCTCGAGGCCAGTCGCCTCAAGAGCGGCGCTGACGACCGGCGTGAGCTCATCCACCCGCGAGCGCGGGGTGGCGAGCAGGTGCCTGATCGGCTTGCCGCTGTGGGTCCTTGCGCCGACGGCTACCTGCTGGTCGGCGGTCAGCTCCCGCATCAACACGCTCTGCTGCGGTGTCATGACCACTCGCGCGTGCGCCGCCACCTGTCCGGCATCGATCTCACCGACGAGCGCCTTGAGGAGGGTGGACTTGCCGCTGCCGTTGGGACCGACCAGCGCGTGCACCTCCCCGGCCCGCAGCTCCAGGCCCACGCCGTCCAGCGCCACCACGCCCTGGTAGGCCATCCGCAGATCCGTGGCTCTCAGCAACACCGCACCCTTGGTGCCGGGCTCGTGGGGCGACCCGACGGGACCGGGCTCGCCGGGTGCCTTGCCTGCTCTGGAAAGCCTGCGCCCCAGGGGATCACGAGCCGCCAGCACCCCCAGCAGCAGTACGGCGACCAGCACCCCTCTCGACCGCTCCACGTCCACGTCGGCGAGCCGCGCCAAGCCACCAGCCAGCTCGGGCAGTGCCAGAAGCACGGCCACTCCGACGACCGGGCCCCACCACTTCGCCGTACCGCCGAGGAGGACGGCGACGAACAGCTCGAGGGAGACCAGTGGGCTGACGTCGGATGGCGTGACGAGCCCGAGCAGGATGGTGCTGCCCGCGCCGGACAGGGCGCCGAGGGCTGCGGTGACCGTCAGCACGAGGCGGCGGCGGGCCGCGACCGGGATGCCGAGCGAGGCCGCGAGGACGGGCGCTTCGCGCACTGCCGCGAGGTCGAGGGCGCCGGGCCCGCGACCGAACCGCGCCAGAGCCGAGAGCGCGAGCAGGCAGAGCAGCGCCGCGACCACCACGTGGGCGAGCGGGGTGAGGACGAGATCCAGACCCAGGGTCTTGGTGACGAGGTGTGCCGGTGCCGGGCGAGACAGGCCCTCTGCCGCTCCCGTGATCGCGGGCCACCCGTGCAACGCTCGGTCGACCAGCCAGGCCAGCGCCCAGGTGGCCAGTGCGAGGTGGGCACCCTCGAGCCGGGAGCCACCGAGCGCGACGAGGTAGCCGGCGGATGCGGCGAGCAGAACGCTTGCTGCACAGGCGATCAGGAGCGGCCAGCCTTGCCCTCCCGGGCCGAGCAGCGCGGTGCCGAACCCGCCGATCGCCATGAAAGCCCCCTGACCCAGGACCGGCAGGCCGGCGTAGGAGACGGCCAGCGCCAGCCCGGTCGCCGAGAGCAGCAGCCACAGCGCCTGGGCGAGTTCGATGGTGCTCATGCCCTGAGCCCTGCGGGTCGGAGGGCGAGCAGGACCACCAGGAGGGTGAGGGGCGCGATGTCCTGCAGCGCGGCCCCGCCGGCATGCACGGCCAGGGACTGCAGCACACCGACCGCCAGGCCACCGACGACTGCCCCGCGCAGTGAGCCGAGTCCGCCCAGCAGCGCCGCGGCCACCCCCGCCAGGCCGAGCACCACGCCGTCGTCGACGGACACCGTTCGGCCCGGGGCGTCGAGCAACCCCGCGCAGCCGGCCAGCACCCCGGTGGCCACGAAAGCCAGCAGCACCACCCGTCGCACGTCGATGCCGGACAGCGTCGCGGCCACCGGGTCGTCAGCGACCGCTCTGAGCGAGGAGCCGAACCGCGACCGGACGAGCAGCCGCTCGGCGATCAGGGCGATGGCGGTGGCGAGGGCGAGGACGCCCAGGGTGCGCACCGGGATGGTGGTCCCTCCCGGGAGGTCGACCAGACCGCTCGACGTGAGCGATGACAGGCGGAGCGGGTCGGGCACGGCGTAGCCCTGTTGCGGGAAGGCCAGCCCCAGCGCCGCCCTGAGCAGCAGGCCGGCCGCGACGGCCCCAGCGACCAGTCCGACGGGATCCGTGGCGCGGCCGGTACCCCCGAGCCGTGGGAGGACGACGACGAAGGCAACCGCGCCGGCCAGGGCCGCACCGGCGAGCAGCGTCAGGCCGACCAGGGCAAGCGCAGGCGCTGTCTCGAGCGGGGTGGTTACCGGCGTACGGCCGAGAACTCCTAGTGCGCCGGCGAACAGAGCCGCGACGACCACGTCGCCGTGGGCGAGGTGGAAGACGCGGACCGTGCCGGCGACGAGGGAGAAGCCCATGGCGACGAGGCCGAGCACGGCTCCGGCGGACAGGCCGGCGAGCAGCACCTGGAGGAGCACACCGGCGTCCACGGTCAGCCGAAGGGAAGCGGCGTCGAGCTGGGTCCCGGCTTGGGCGTCGGGAGGATCGGGCTGCCGCCGGTCGGCGTGGTGCGCGCGATGGCGACCAGCCAATCGGTGGAGCACCGATCCAGAATGATCATCTTGTAGATGCCGCGGATGTCACCGCGACCGAACGGCACGTCCGCCTCGGCCGGCTCGGCATCACCTCGGCCGACGGTGAACCCAGCCTTCGGGACCGCGCGAACCGTGAACAGCAGGCTCTCGCGCAACGAGGTCGCGGTGCTGAAGCGCACCGACGTCACGCCGCCCTGACGCAGCACCTGCTTGAAGGTCGCGGCGGGTGGCTGCGGCAGGTCCCGCGGGAACTCGCTGGGGTAGGCGAAGGCCTTTCCGCCGGTGGCAGGGGGGCAGGTCGGCGCGGCCGTCTCGGTCATCGTGGGAGCAGGCTGGGTCACCTGGGCGGCGGGCGGGTTCCCGGAGCAGCCGGCGGCAAGCAGCAGCGCTCCCGCGAGAGCAAGGATGACCGGCTTCATCGTGGACCCGAGCCTACGACCGCCTGCGATCATTGCCCGGTGAGCTCCTCCGCGCCGTGGTGCGCGCCGCAGGCCCCGGCTCCGCTGCGTGCGGTCGTGGCGCTGCCCGGGTCGAAGTCGCTCACCAACCGGGCTCTGGTTCTGGCCGCTCTCGCGGACGGTCGCAGCGTCGTCCGCCGACCGCTCCGCAGCCGCGACACCGAGCTGATGGCTGCCGCCCTGCGCGATCTCGGTGTCGACGTCACCGACCAGGGAGAGGACTGGGTCGTGGACGGTGCGGCTGGCACCTTGTCGCCGGTCGCCTCGGCGGTTGATGTGGGCAACGCCGGGACGGTCGCCCGGTTCCTGCCACCGGTCGCCTGCCTGGCGCGGGGGGTGGTCAGCTTCGATGGCGACCCGGCGATGCGCCGTCGTCCGCTGGGCCCGGTCCTGGTCGCGTTGCGGGAGCTGGGGGCCGACCTCTCCTCGGTCTCAGGGCTGCCGGTCACCGTCCGCGGAATTGGCCGGCTCGCCGGTGGGGCGGTGGTGATCGACGCGTCGCAGAGCTCGCAGTTCGTCAGCGCCCTGCTGCTCGCGGCACCTCGCTTCGACCAGGGCATCGCGGTGCAGCACGAGGGCCCCCGGTTGCCGTCGGCCCCGCACATCGCCATGACCGTCGACGCCCTCCGGGCAGCGGGTGCCCACGTCGACGACAGCGCCCCTGGGGTGTGGCGGGTCGCCCCCGGTCCCCTGCTCTCGCGCGACGCTGCGGTCGAGCCTGACCTGTCGACTGCGGCCGCCTACCTCGCGGCGCCGCTGGTCGCCGGCGGGTCGGTCACCGTCGAGGGGTGGCCGCCTGCGACCAGGCAGCCGGGTGCTGTGCTGCCCGAATTGTTGGAGGCCATGGGCGCGGTCGTCTCCCGGGACAGAGATTCGCTCTCTGTGGCGGCCGGGGAGGGGCTGCACGGCATCGACTGCGACCTCGGCGACGCGCCCGAGCTGACGATGGTCCTCACCGCCCTGGCCGCCCTGGCGGACTCGCCCAGCCGCTTCCGCGGGGTCGCGCACATCCGGCTGCAGGAGACCGACCGCCTTGCCGCGCTGGTCAAGGAGCTCAGCTCCATCGGTGGCGATGTCAACGAGACCCCGGACGGGCTCGAGGTCCGGCCCCGCCCCTTGCAGCCAGGGGTGCTTTCGTCGTACGACGATCACCGGTTGGCCATGGCGTGGGCGGTGCTGGGGCTGGGGGTCAAGGGGATCGCGGTCGACGACATCGCGACGACCCGCAAGACGGTGCCGGACTTCGTCGGGTCGTGGTCCCGGATGCTGGGCGTCTAGTGCCGCGCGAGCTCGACGAGGACGACGTCCGGGTCAGGCCGCCGCGATCGACCCGGCCACGCACCAAATCGCGGCCCGGGCATGAGGACGCCGCCCTCGGGACCGTGGTGACGGTGGACCGGGGGCGCTATCGGGTGCGGGTCGATGACGTCGTGCTCACCGCGGTCCGGGCCCGCGAGCTCGGCCGTCGTGCGGTCGTCGTGGGAGATCGGGTCGGCGTGGTCGGTGAGCTGACGGGTGGCCCGGACGCCCTCGGCCGGGTGGTGCGGGTGGAGCCGCGCACCTCCCTGCTGCGACGCACCCCTGATGACAATGACCCGGTCGAGCGGGCCGTGGTCGCGAACGCCGAGGTACTGGTCGTCGTCACTGCGCTGGCCGATCCGGTGCCGCGACCGCGACTGATCGACCGCTGCCTGGTGGCCGCGTTCGACGGCGGGCTGACACCGCTGCTCTGCCTGACGAAGAGCGACCTGGCGCCTGCTGATGAGCTGCTGGCTCTTTATGAGCCGCTGGGAGTTGCGTCGGTCGTGACCGGCCGTGGCTCGGGGGTCGATGGGCTGCTGTCGCTCCTGCAGGGCCGGACCTCGGTGCTGTTCGGCCAGTCAGGGGTGGGCAAGTCGACGCTGGTCAACCAGCTGGTGCCGGACGCGTTCCGGGCGACGGGCGAGGTGTCCGGCGTCGGCAAGGGGCGGCACGTCAGCTCCTCCGCCATCGCCCTGCAGCTGCCCGGTGGCGGGACCGTCATCGACACCCCCGGCATCCGGTCGTTCGGGTTGGGGGCGGTCACTCCGGCGGGCGTGCTGGCTGCCTTCCCTGACCTGTCGGTCGCCGCCGAGGAGTGCCCTCCCGGTTGCGATCACCTGTCGGTCGGCTGCGCTTTGGACCAGCTGGTCGTGGCCGGCCAGGCGACGGCGGCTCGGCTGGACTCCTACCGTCGGCTGCTCCAGTCCCGCGAGGGCGACCTCGACGCTTGAACCTTGGCCTTGGCCTTGGCTTTGGCGAGCCCCACCTGTGGCTTGCGGGTAGATCGCCCGGACCGGGCCCCAGGCGATCTACCCGCAAGCCGTCGCGGTGAGGCTCAGAAGGCGGTGAGGCTTGCTCAGGGCAGCAGAAGGGCCCGCAGCAGATGTGCGACCTTCTGGGAATCGTGTCGAAGGGCTGTCGGGCTGAGCCGGATGACCTGCTCCCCGGAGTCGCGACGCGCCACCGCCAGCTCGAGCGACCTGAGCAGGTCCGCCTCCCACTGCCCAGCCAGCCGGTGGTGGGCCCCGTCCAGCTCGAACGACACCTTCTGCCGGCGGTAGTGCGCGTCGAGGTAGTGCGTCGTGCCGTCCGCCCTGACGCGGAGCTGGAGCTCATCTGGCAGGGGCAGCCGGTGGGCGCGGCAGAACCGCAGGAACTGCAGCTCGGAGGCGGCGTGCGCCCCCAGTTCGACGTCGTCGAGCACCGTCCTGATCAGCGCCCGCCGCGGCAAGCGGGGCATCCCCTCGAGCGTCGAGCGGATCAGCGGGACGGCGCTGATCCGCTGCTGCACGACGGCTGCCAGCCGCCACTCGGCCGCGCGATCGCTCGACGCCCAGGCACACGCGTGCAACACGGCCGCGTGGGCGTTCAGCAGCGGCAGTCGTCGCACGGGCGTCACCCAGTCATGGAGGTTGGCCACCTTGTGGCACAGCACGCCGGGGCCGCCCCGCAGCTGCGCGCTGACGACCTTGCGGCTGCTGGGGACGGCCAGGTCCAGGTCCGGGGAGCCCCACAGGCCGCTGGCGCCGACCGTCTTGAAGCCCAGCTGCAGCAGGCCAGCGTCACCCGAAAGAGCAGCGCCCTTGCCCGCGTAGAGCACCGCGCACCAAGCGCGCTGACGATCGGTCAGGCCACCGGTATGCGCCACGGCCACGCCTGGCAGGACCGATTGCCAGGTGTGCGACAGCCGCCAGTCCCAGGCATCGGAGCTGAGTCCTCCCTCCAGTGCCTGCCACCTGGCGATGACGCCGTCCTGGTCAGCGAGCCGCTGCTGCCACAACTTCTTCTTGGCCTTGGTCGGCTTCGACGCCTTGTTCGTGGGGTCGTTCGTGGAGTCGTTCATGGGGTCTGCTTCCGGATTCGCCATCCACGCATGCTGCGAGCCGGCGCGCCCGCCGGCTCGATGTCCGCGCAAGCTGTGGATAGCCGCCGCCCCTTGTGGGTAGATCGCCTGGGTCAGCGCCCAGGCGATCTACCTAGGAGCCGGGGGCGCTCGGGGACCAAGGGCAGGGGGTGCGAGCCGCTGAACCGGGCCGGCTTCCGCCGTACCTGGTGATCGTGGGTGGGTTCGCCCTGAGCGAAGCAATTGCGGTCAGCGGGCGCTCCTGTGGGAACATGCGGGCACCGACTCATGCCTCACCCCTTCCTGCACCCGACCGGTGCGCACATCAGGAGCGACCCCTTCGTGACGACCACAGACACCCGACCCACCAGCGACTTCGACCACAGCATCCGCCCGCAGGACGACCTCTTCGGTCACGTCAACGGGTCGTGGGCCAGCACGGTCGAGATCCCCGCGGACCGCGCCGGCTACGGCTCCTTCGACATCCTGCGCGACGCCGCCGAGGCCAACGTGCGGACGATCATCGAGTACGCCGCCAAGTCCGATGCCGAGAAGGGCACCGAGCTGCAGAAGATCGGCGACCTCTACGGCAGCTTCATGGACGCCGACGCGGTCGAGGCCGCCGGCGCCGCTCCGCTGCAGCCCGTGTTCGACAAGATCAACGAGATCCAGGACCGCGACTCGCTGGTCAGCACCCTCGGCGAGCTGAGCCGGATGGGCGTCGGCGGCCCGCTGGGCATGGGGGTCGATGTCGACCGGGGCAACCCCAAGCGCTACCTGCTGCACGTGGTGCAGTCGGGCATCGGGCTCCCCGACGAGTCCTACTACCACGCCCCCGAGCACGAGGAGCTGCGCGGCAAGTACCGCGCCTTCATGGTGAAGATGCTCGGCCTGGCCGGCGTCGGTGGCGAGCAGGAGGCCGACGCGATCGTCGGACTCGAGACGAAGATCGCCGACGCGCACTGGGATCGCACCGCGGTGCGGGACGCCGTCAAGACCTACAACCTGAAGACCGCAGACGAGCTGGTCGGGCTGCTGCCCCAGGCGCAGCGCTACCTCACGGCCAGCGGCGTCGACGACAAGCTCTGGGCCGAGGTCTGCGTGATGCAGCCCGACGTCGTCCAGGCTGTCGCCACGCTGCTCGACACCGAGGACCTCGCGACCTGGAAGCTCTACGCCACCTGGCGTGCGGTGACCGGC
>Ga0136633_1000418_pt1 | contig 32213 bp, 24 predicted proteins | sample AntDrymeUQ832206_2_FD_105494 | JGI IMG/M metagenome (GOLD analysis project Ga0136633, IMG submission 105494) | Polar desert sand microbial communities from Dry Valleys, Antarctica - metaG UQ83 (22.06) | ecosystem: Environmental > Terrestrial > Soil > Desert | place: Antarctica: Dry Valley... | reverse complement strand
GGCGAGGATCCGGCCGTGGTCCATGATCGCCACCCGGTCGCAGAACGCCTCGGCCTCCTCCATGTAGTGCGTGGTGAGCAGGATGGTCTGGCCCTCGGTGCGGATCTCGTTCAGGATCTCCCACAGGGCGAGCCGGCTCTGGGGGTCGAGGCTGGCCGTGGGCTCGTCGAGGAACAGCACCGCAGGGCGGTGCAGCAGGGCCCGGGCCACCATCAGCCGGCGGGCCATGCCCCCTGACAGCGTGCGCACCTCCGACCGAGCCCTGTGGGACAGCCGGAAGCGCTCGAGTTGCTCATCGGCCGCCTGGCGGGCCGCCTTGGCCGACATGCCGTAGTAGCGGCCGTGGAAGTAGAGGTTCTCGAATGCGTTGAGGCTGCGGTCGAGGGTGTTGAGCTGGTGGACGACGCCGATGAAGTGCTTCACGAGCGGCGGGTCGGCTACGACGTCGACGCCGTTGACCTCGGCCCGCCCCGACGTGGGGACGACCCGCGTGGTCAGCATGCCGACGGTGGTCGTCTTGCCGGCGCCGTTGGGCCCGAGCAGGCCGAAGATCTCCCCGCGCCGCACCGACAGGTCGAGGCCGTCGACCGCCTTTAGCCCCTCCCGTTCGCCGTTCTGCGCGGGGTAGATCTTGGTGAGGGCGGTGGTGGCGATGACCTCCGGCGAGAGGTTCAGTGCCGCCACCCGGCCACCGCGACGAGCGTCGTCGGTCCCGAGGGAGTTGCGCCCGGCGTCGTCCACGTCAACTCCCTTCGGGCTCGTCGCCTACCCCCCGGCTGGTACTTTCGGATGGTAGTGGCAGCGGTCGACAGCGGCGTGGCGTGTGTGACGCGGGATTCGTAGGTGCGCGGGATCTGGCGCCTGCTGTTGGTGAGCGCACTGGCCGTCCTGGCCTTCGTGGTCGCACTGGTGAACTTCAAGCAGGTGCCGGCGCGGGAGTGCCAGATGGACGCAGTGACTGATGCGTCGTACGCAGTGGAGTTCCTCACCCCGTTCAGCGTCGACCCCACCACCCATTCGGTTCGCGTGACCCTCGACGGCGCCCCTGTCACCGGCGCGCAAGTGTGCATGCGGGCGGACATGGGCGGGATCGGGCGCATGTCCGGAATGGGCATCAGCAACGTGGCGCGGGAGACGGAGCCCGGCGTCTACGACGTGCCGGTGCGCTTCGAGATGGGCGGCCACTGGAACGGCACGGTGATCGTCACCCATGGGCCGAGGAAGCCGGTCGAGATCCCGATCCCAATCGAGGTCAAATAGCTGCTACGGGGTGAGGCGGTGGCGGTCGCGTGGAAGGAACGTCGCCTCCCTCACGTCGGTCAGCCCGAGCAGGCAGGTCAGCGCCCGGCTGAGCCCCAGCCCGAACCCGCCGTGGGGCGGGCACCCGTGACGGAAGAAGTCGAGGTACGGACGGATGACGTCGACCCGCGACGGGTTGACTGCGGCCTGGGCGGACAGCCGGTCGTGGCGATGCTCGCGCTGGGCACCGGTGGTGACCTCCAGCCCGTTCCAGAGCAGGTCGAAGCTGCGGGTCAGGTCCGATCCCTCCTCCAGGCGCATGTGGTAGAAGGGCCGGACGCCGGCCGGGTACTCGGTGACGAACACCAGCTCGTGCCCGTGCTCGGCGTCGACATGCTCGGAGAGCAGGCGCTCGCCCTCGGCGTCGATGTCGCCGTCGATCGCCGGCTCGTGGCTCCGTGCGGCCACGATGCGGCGGGCCTCGGCCACGGTGATGCGCGGGAACGGGGTGGCGGGCACCCGGACGGCCCGGCCGAACAGACGCTCGATCTCGGCCCCGTGCTCGTGGGCTACGGCGGTCACGACGTGGCGGAGCCAGCGCTCCTCGAGATCCATCACGTCCTCGTGGGACTCGATCCAGGACATCTCCACGTCGACGCTGACGAACTCGGTGTCGTGGCGTGACGTGACGAGCGGGTTGGCCCGGAAGACCGGGCCGATCTCGAAGACGCGCTCGAAGCCGGCGCACATCGCCATCTGCTTGTAGAACTGCGGCGACTGGGCCAGGTACGCCGGCCGGTCGAAGTACTCCACGGTGAAGAGCTCGCGCCCCGACATGTTGGGGCTGGCCCGGAACTTCGGCGTGTGGACCTCGAGGAAGTCGTGGCCGGCCCACCACTCGCGCATGGCCTGCTCCATGGTGGTCTGCACCTCGAAGACGAGGCGGTTCCTGGGGCGGCGCAGGTCGAGGTGACGGCAGTCGAGCCGCTCCGAGAGCGACGCGCCGTCGTCGAGCGGCGATGGGTCCACCGCCGTTCCGAGCACCCGCAACGCCTCCAGGTGGATCGTGGCCGGGCCCACGACGGTGCCCGTCGCTTCGATCGCCGATTCGAGGGTCACCGGCTCGCCGAGGCGACAGTCGGGGTCGACGATCTCGGCCACTCCGGTGTGGTCCCGGAGCACGATGGCCACGTCCCCGCGGCCGACGACGTCCGCCCACCCGCACACCCGCACCGTCTCGCCGGGCCTGAGGTCGCAGACGAGCGTGCGGGCCAATGTCACAGATTCAGCTCCATCAGGTCGGCGCCGACCACGACCTCGCCGTCGAAGCCGACCACTCCCTTGACCCACTGCTCGTCGGGTGTCGTGTCGTCGCCCGGGATGAAATGGGTGAGGACCAGAGTGTCGACGCCGGCCTCGGCCGCGATGCGGCCGACCTGGCTCAACGGCGTGTGCGACGTGACCATGTGGTGGTGACGGCGCTGCGCCTCCCAGTCGTCCTCGTCGGTGGCCGCTTGGTCCTCCGGCCCTTCGACGCTTCTGTCGTCGAACACCTCGTGCACCAGGACGTCGGCGCCCTGCGCCAGCCGGATGAGGTTGGCGGACGGAGCGGTGTCGCCCGAGAGCACCACCGAGCCCGCTGCGGTGTCGAACCGGTAGGCGAACGCGGGGAAGACCGGGGCGTGGAGGACGAGGGTGGCGGTGATGCGGACGTCGTCGTCCTCCTCGACGAGCAGCGGCTCCATCGCCGGCGCCACCCTGTCGGGTCCGGCGGCGTCGAGGCCCGGGGGCAGGACGATCTCGCGGAGGTCGACAAGGGCGCGCAGGTCGTGGCGTCCCGCCTCGCGCCTGCGGATGTTGATGTCGTAGGCGTGAGCGTGGAACTGGGCCTCGGTAAGGGCGACGAGGCCCGGGGTGGGGTCGGCCGGGTGGTGCAGGCTGACCGGTGGACGGCGCGGGTCGTCGGGCGGCAGCGCGCCGGCGCCCCCCGCTGGACCGGGGCCGTAGACGGTGACCGGCGGATTCCACTGCAGGATCGGCCACCCCAGCAAGAAGAGGTTGAAGTAGTCGCAGGTGTGGTCGGAGTGCAGGTGGGTGAGCAGCACGCGGTGGAGGCCGGCGAGGAGCCGGGCCCGGCGGAGCTGGCGGGTGACGCCGCTGCCGCAGTCGACGACGTACGTGCGGCCGCCCACGACCACTGCGGAGGAGATCCCGGCCCGCACCGGCGAGGGAAGGGGTCCGCCGGCGGTGCCCAGGAGCACCAGCTTCGTTGGGTGCGTCGCCATGAATGGGGCGTCACCCTAGCTACCAGCGGCAGTCCTCGGCGCCGGTGAAGTCTCCATTGTCCTCGACCACGTCCGCGGCCAAGATGGTGGATATGAGACGGCGGTCACGGCGAGAGGCCTTCTGGGAGAGGCGGCCGCGGCTGGTCGACCGTGGCGATCGTCATCATGCTCAGCGGGTGCTCGTCGGGCGGCGGCGGGTCGTTGCTGACCAGCGACGAGCTGCTGGGTGACGCCCCGGAGGCGGGCGCCGCCGGCCCCAGCCAGGATCGGCCGGTCGCCGGTTCCGGGTCGGCGGTCGTGATCCGACACGATCCCAACGTCCCGCCCGGCATCCTGGATTCGATCGAGGAAACCATGGCCTACGCCCGGCAGGATTTCGGCGACAGCGGGCCGATCGTCGTCCACGTCTACAGCACGTCCGAGGCGTTCATCGCCGCCCACGAGCCGAGGGCCCGTGAGCAGGCTCGCAAGGACATCGAAGGGGGGTCCTTCGCGCAGGCAGGTTCCGGGGTCATCTGGATCTACACGCCGACCTATGCCAAGAGCAGGACGAACAGCCGGCGGCTCACCCTGCTGCACGAGTACTTCCACACGGTCCAGCGCTCCCTCTCCGGGCCCAGTCGGAGTCGCCTGCCGCTGTGGCTCGTCGAGGGGAGCGCGAAGTACTTCGAGGTCCGCGTCGGGTCCGACCGCGGGTACACCTACTTCGAGAAGGACCGAGAGAACAATCTCGTCAAGTCCAAGGCGCTGGGCCCGCTTGCGAAGTACGAGACCGAGGGCGCCAGCAAGGCGCGTGGCGGCAATGGCGAGGCGTACACGCTCGGGTTCGTGGCCAGCGACTACCTCGTCCAGACGAAGGGAGTCGACGCTCTCAAGCGCGACTTCTGGACGCTGCTCGCCTCCACGCCCGACTGGAAGACCGCCTTCACCCAGGCATTCGGAACGTCGGTCGAGGCCTTCTACGCCGACTTCGAGGCGCAGCGGTCCTGACCTCACTAGTGCTGCGCCAGCCCCTCGAGCACGGGGACCACCTCTTCCGGGGACGGCATCCGCTCGATCTCCGCCGCCAGTTGCTTGGCGCGGTTCCGGTAGCCGGGCTCGTCGAAGAGGGCACGCACGCCGTCACGGACGGCAGCGGCGGACACCTGCTCGGGGAGGAGGCGGATGCCGACGCCGAGGGCGGCGCAGCGTTCGGCGTTCTCGAACTGGTTGGCCCCCTGCGGGAGCAGCAGGAGGGGTAGGCCGAGGGCCAGGGCGGCCAGGGTGGTGCCGGAGCCGCCGTGGGCGACGACGACGTCGCAGCGGGGGAGCAGCAGCGACTGGGGCACGTACCGCTCGACATGGACGTGGGCGGGTTGGGGGCCGAGCTCGCCCGGATCCCGGTTCGGGCCCACCGTGACGATCAGGTTCACCGGCTCGTCGCGCAGACCGGCGACGGCGGCTTCGATGACCCCAGGGGCGTCGTTGTCGAGCGTGCCCAGGGTGACGTACACGGTCGGTCGCGGCGCCAGCTCCTCCACCCACGGCGGGAGGGTCTCCCCCTCCACTGCGTCGAATGGCACCGGCCGGAGCGCATGGACCGTCGCTTGCACCCGCTGAAGGTCGGGCGACTGGAGGCTCGGCGGGCAGATGTCGAGGTAGGCGTCACCGAAGAGGCTGTCCGGCGTGAGCGCCAGCAAGTGGGCCGCGTGGCGGAAGAGGGCGAGTGGGAACATCGGACCGAGGCTGTGGGCCATGTTGGGGATGCCGGCGCCGGCCGCGACCAATGGCCCGGCGAAGTCAGTCACGTCGTGGAGCAGGAGCTCGGGTCGCCAGTCGTCGACGACCGCCATCAGGTCGGGGACCTTCGCAGGCGCAGCCACTGCGGCGAACATCTGGGCGCCGAAGCGGGAGGTGTCGTCCGGAGCGGCGTCGGGGAGCAGCAGGGCCCGTTCCAACACCTTGCCGGGCCCGATGCCGGCCGGGACGGCGCGGAAGCCGGCGGCGGCCACCCGGGCGCAGAACCGCCGCTCGGTGGCGAAGGCCACCTCGTGCCCGGCCGCCTCCAAGGCCCGGGCGAGGGGGACCATGGGGTGGAAGTGGCCGTACCCGGGCAGGCAGGTGGCGAGCACGCGCACGAGCAGACCCTAAGGGAGCGAGCACCGGCCCGAGCCGTACTCTTGCCGGAATGAAGCCGTCGGGCCGGCCGGGCGCGGAATGGCTCGTCGTGGACGGCGGCGCCGACCTCACCGAGGCGGCGTGGCAGGCACGATCGAATGCCGTGGCTCGGGGACTGCTCGCCCGCGGGGTAGGGGCCGGGTCCCGCGTGGGGCTCGTGTTCGACGCCGGCTCCTGGGCCGACTTCGCCGTGGCCCACGCCGGCGTGGGGAAGGCGGGCGTGCAGGCCGTGCTGCTGTCGCCCGGCGCCACTCCGTCCGGGCGAAGTCGTGCCCTTGGGGACGCGCAGCCCGCCGGGCTGCTGCATGCGCGCCAGCTCGACGTTCCCAGCGGCGCGTGGTGGTCGGCGAGCGTGGACGAGGTCGCACGGGACCAGCCCACGGGGTCGGTGGCGGCGCAGCCGGCAGAGCCCACCGAGATCGTCTACGCCGCCGCTGCGCTGGCCCCCGCGCAGTCCTTCAGCGGTCCGGTGCAGGCAGCCGCCCTGGCGGTCGACGGGTGGTTCGTCCACGCCTGGGCGCCGGGCACATGGGCCGGCCGGCACGCCATGGCGCTGCTACGGGCGGGCCAGCGGTCGGCGACCCTGGCGACATTCGACCCGTACCGCTTCTGCGCCCTCGCCGCCCGGCGACGGGCGGAGATCTGTGGCCTCACGCCCGCGCTGGCCGCGGCTCTGGTCGCCACCGGTGCGGGGCGCGACCACGACCTGTCGTCCGTCGCCCGGGTGGTGGTCAGCGCGCCGCTCGGCGATTCGTGCCGGGCCAGCGTGCGGGACCTCTTCGCCGGCGCCGAGATCGTGGCCCTCGACTGCCCCCCTGCGCCTCACCCGGGCGGTTCGGCGCCTGTCGCCGTGTCCCAGGAGGGCATGCTCTGGCACGAGCAGTTCGTACTCGGCAGCTTCAACCTGCCGTGCCTGGTGCGCCGTTACCGAGGTCCGCTCGACGTGACCGCACTCGAAGGGGCGCTGGCCGAGCTCGTGCGCCGGCACGAGCCGCTGCGCAGCACCTTCCTCGTCGCCGGCGGCCGCACGGCACAGGTCGTCGGCGGGCACGGGGACTTCGTCCTGCCGGTGGTCGACCTCAGCGGCCTGGAGCCCGACGACCGGGACGCAGAAGCCGCCCGCCTGCTCGCCGACGCCACGAACCGTCCCTTCGATCTCGCGACCGGCCCACTGTTCGAGCCGCGCATCCTGCGTTTCGGGCCTGACGACCACGTGCTGGTCGTCCGCCTGCACCACACGGTCTTCGACGACTGGTCGGTCGACCTGCTGCGGCGGGAGCTGTCCGCCCTCTACACCGCCCGGCTGGCCGGCGTGCCGTCACCGCTGGTGGAGCCGTCGACCACCTTCGCTGACGTGTGCCGGCGCCGGCGGGCCCGGCTCGACGGTGAATCCGGAGCGGGCCAGCGCGAGTGGTGGCGGGACGAGCTGGCCGGCGCCCCCCTGGCCGTGCAACTGCCGATCGGTAGCGGGACGGGGGAGCCACTCCGGTTCGACCTCCACGCACCCCTCGCCGCCCGTGTGCGCGCGCTGGCGCCGCAGCTGCGGGCGACTCCGTTCATGACCGTGCTCGCCGCCTTCTCGGTGCTGCTGTCACGGGTGACTGCCCAGGACGACCTGGTCATTGCGACGGTCGTAGCCCATCGCGACGAGAGCGACGTCGAGCCGCTCATCGGCTGCTTCACCAAGAAGGTGCCCCTCCGGCTGCGGCTCCACGGCGACCCGACCTTCGCCGAGTTGGTGGCCCGGACGCGCACGTCGCTCCTTGGGTCGCTGTCGCATCAGGACGTGGCCTTCGACGCTGCGGTGCAACTCGGCCTCGGCGGTGCGGCCGCGGACCACGGCGTCGTCCCCCAGGTGTCCGTGGTGTTCCAGGCCGAGGCGCCCCAGCGGGTGAAGCTGACCATGCCCGACCTCGAGATCGGTCCGTACGAGGTCCGAGCCGAAGCCCGGCGGGAGCGACACTTCAGCTCGGGGCCCGAGAAGGCGGATGCCGGCTCGCCTGTATGGGGCGACGGCGCCTACCTCGGCACATTCCTGATCCTGTCGCTCATGGAGACCGCGGACGGGCTGGCGCTGATCGCGCGCGGCGTGTTCGACCCCGGCGCCGTTCGTGGCCTGCTCGTCGACTTCCAGGCTCTGCTGGCCGAGGTGGCGGCGGACCCGGAGCGACGACTCTCTACGCCCGCCGCTGTGGCCCCGCCGGACCAGGTGGACGTTCGAGGCTTCCGCGTCTCACGGTCGCGGATCGAGTCGGCGTTGGCCCGCTGCCCGGGGGTAGCCGAGGTCGGGATCGCGGTGCGGGAGCAGCGCCTCGTCGCCTACGTGGTGCCGAACGATGAGCGGCGGCCGACGCTCGGGACCCTGCGGTGTGCGCTCTGGGCGTCTCATCCAGGCGCGCCGTGGCCGGCCGACGCCGTCTTCGTCGACTTCCTGCCCCGCGGGCCGGACGGTGGTGTCGACCTCGCCGCCGTCCGCCCGGGAGCGCCCGTGGAGGATGGAAACGACCCCGGCTTCGAGGGGCTCACCGCCGTGCTCGGCGGGGGATGGTTCACGCCGCAGCAGAGCTACTGGCAGGACTTCGCCTTCCTCGACGTGCTCGCCGACGCTCGGGAGGCCGGCCTCGTCGTCGCCGACGAGGACGTGGTGCGGTGCCGCACACCGGAAATGCTGGCCACCGCCACCAGGGCCCGCCGGCCACCTGCGCCCGCGTCATGAGTACCGCGATGCCGGATCCGGGGTGGAACGACACCGCCGCGCCGGTCCCGGACGTGGGGGTGGCCGAGCTGGTGGCCGCCCAGATGGCGCTCACCCCGGGCCGCCCGGCCGTCACCTTCGGCACAACCACGCTGACGTTCGCCGGCCTCGACCGTCGCTCCGCCCGCCTGGCCCGGCGACTGGCCGCCCTCGGCGTCGGACCGGACGTGCTCGTGGGCCTGTACCTGGAGCGGTCGGTCGAGATGGTGGCCACCCTGCTCGCCGTGGCCCGGGCCGGCGGGGCGTACGTGCCACTCGACCCCGACTTCCCGCCGGACCGGATCGCCTTCATGCTGGCGGATTGCCGCGCCCCCGTGATCGTGACGCAGGCCGGTCTCGCACGCGCCCTGCCGGCGTCGGGTGCCCAGCTCCTGCTCGTCGATGACGATGGCGATGTCGACGCTGCGCCCGCAGGTATCGGGCCTGACGGCCTGGCCTACGTCATCTACACCTCCGGGTCCACCGGGCGGCCCAAGGGCGTGGAGGTCCCGAACCGGGCGCTCGTGAACTTCCTCACCGCCATGTCCGAGCGGCCCGGCCTGGGGCCCGACGACGTCCTGGTGGCGGTGACCACACTCTCTTTCGACATCGCCGGCCTCGAGTTGTGGTTGCCCCTCGTGACCGGCGCCCACGTAATGGTGGCGTCTCGGGCCGAGGCCTCCGACCCCCAGCGGCTCATCCGCCTTCTGGATGACGCCGGCGCCACGGTCATGCAGGCGACCCCCGCCACCTGGCGCATGCTCGTGGAGGCGGGCTGGAAGGGTCGCGCCGGCCTCACGGCGCTGTGCGGAGGCGAGGCGCTGCCCGTCGCTCTCGCCGATCAGTTGCTCGATCGCGGCGTCGACCTGTGGAACCTCTACGGCCCGACGGAGACGACGATCTGGTCGACGGCCTTGCACGTCACAGGTCGGGGGCAGGCGGTGACCATCGGCCGGCCGCTGCCCAACACCACCCTCCACATCCTCGACCCGGACCTGGCGCCCGTCCCGGTCGGCGTCGCCGGCGAGCTGCACATCGGCGGGGCGGGCCTGGCCCGGGGCTACCTCGGCCGTCCCGATCTGACCGCCGAGCGCTTCATCGCCCACCCGTTCGACCCCACCCCGGGCGCATTTGTCTACAAGACCGGTGACCTGGCCCGCTGGCGGCCCGACGGTGAGGTGGAGTACCTCGGCCGCCTCGACCACCAGGTCAAGGTGCGGGGGTTCCGGGTCGAGTGCGGTGAGGTCGAGGCCGCCCTGGAGGCCCATCCAGCGGTACGAGCTGCGGTGGTGGTGGCCCGGGACGACGCGCTGGTGGCCTACGTGGTGCCGGCTGCGACACCCGCGACGGATCCGTCGTCGCTCGGGCGGGCCCAGGTGACCGAGTGGCAGCAGGTATACGACCAGGCCCAGGCCGGCGCCGAGCCCGACGACCCCACCTTCGACACCTCCGGATGGGTGAGCAGCTACACCGGCCGACCCATCCCCGCCAAGGAGATGACCGAGGCGGTGGACGCCACCGTCGCCCGCATCCTCTCGCTCCAGCCGGCACGGGTGCTCGAGCTCGGGTGCGGCACCGGGCTGCTGCTGTGGCGGGTGGCGCCGCACTGCGAGGCCTACGCCGGCACCGACCTGTCGGCGGCCACGCTCGCCACCCTGGAGGCCCGGCTGCGCCACGCGGGCGTGGACAACGTCGAGCTGTTCCACCGGGAGGCGGCCGACTTCTCGGGGCTGCCGGAGGAGCCGTTCGACGTGGTCGTCGTCAACTCGGTCGTGCAGGCCTTCCCGGGCGTCGATTACCTCCGCGCCGTGCTGGCCGGCGCCGTGGCGCGGGTCCGGCCGCCCGGGACCGTGATGCTCGGCGACGTGCGCAGCCTCCCGCTGCTCCGGGCCTTCCACGCGTCGGTGGCCCAGGCCATGGTGGGCCCGGCCGACGTGGCCCGCACGGTGGAGCGCCGTCTGGCCGAGGAGAGGGAACTGGTACTCGACCCGGCGTTCTTCGCCGGCGTCGGCGTGGCGGAGGTGCTGCTCAAGCGGGGCCACCATCACAACGAGCTCACCCGGTTCCGGTACGACGTGCTGCTCCACGTCGGCGAGGACGTCCAGCCGGTGGCCGTGCCCCGGTGGCTGGACTGGGCGTCCTCGGGCATGACCCTGGACGCGCTGCGCAACGAGCTGACTGCGGCGGACGCGCTGGGGCTCACCGGGATCCCCAACGCACGGGTCGCCGGTGGCATCGATCCCGAGGCGCTGTGGGCACTCGGGGAGGAGCTCGGCTTCGCGGTCGAGTGCAGTTGGGCGTCGGCCGATCCACGGGGGGAGTTCGACGCTGCGTTCGTGCACCCCGCCGGCGCAGGTCGCCCGGTCATCGCCTTCCCGGGTCCCGAGCCGTCCGACCGGCCTCTCTTTACCGACCCGCTGGCCGCCCGCCAACGCCGGGAGCGGTCGCAGACCCTGGCCGCCGACCTGCGCGCCGCGCTGCGGACCACCCTCCCCGAGTACATGGTGCCGTCGGCCTTCGTGGCCCTGGACTCGCTCCCGCTCACGCCGAATGGAAAGGTGGACCGGGCCGCGCTGCCAGACCCGGGTCGTGCCGGCGGCGGCGCCGCGGCCCGCACCGCCACCGAGGCTGCGGTGCTCGCCATCTGGGCCGATGTGCTCGGCACGGAGGCGCTGGGAGTCGACGACGACTTCTTCGACCTTGGCGGTCACTCCCTCCTGGCCGTCCGGGTCACCTCGAAGATCCGGGACCGGTTCGAAGTCGACGTCCCATTGCGGGTCATGTTCGACGCGCCCACCGTCGCCGGCGTCAGCCGGGCGGTCGACGAGGCCGGGAACGCCTCCCCCTCGACCGTGCCGCCGCTCGTGCCGCTGGCGGCGGCTGATCGGGTGACGCCGCCGCTCTCGTTCGCCCAGGAGCCGTTGTGGTTTCTCGACCAGCTTGTCCCGGAGAACCCGTTCTTCAACATGCCGGCGGCGTACCGGCTCACCGGGCCGCTGGACGTCGGCGCGCTCGAACGGGCCCTGTCGGGGATCGTTGCCCGGCACGAGGCGCTACGCACCACCTTCCTGGCGCCGGGTGGGCGGCCGCACCAACGCATCGCCCCGCCGGCGCCGGTCACCGTCGACGTCGAACAGCTGGACGAGGCCCGCGCCCGCCGGCGGGCCAGAGCCGAGGCCGAGCGGCCCTTCGACCTGGAGCGGGGGCCACTTTTCCGCGCCCACCTTCTCCGCCTCTCCCCGGAGGAGCACGTGCTCCTGCTGACCGTGCACCACATCGTCGCCGACGGCTGGTCGACGGTCGTGCTGCTGCGGGAGCTGGCGGCGCTGTACGGCGGCACGCCGCTGCCACCGCTTCCCCTCCAGTACGCGGACTACGCGGTCTGGCAGCGCCGGTGGCTCGAGGGCGAGCTGCTCGAAGCCCACCTGCGCTATTGGCAGGACCGCCTCCTTGGCGCTCCTCCCGCGCTGGAGCTCCCGGCCGATCACGAGCGTCCGGACTTCCCCTCGTACCGGGGAGGGATGGAGCGGTTCGAGGTGCCCGCATCCGTCGCCGGCGGGCTCCGGGCGGTGGGCCGCGCCACCGGCGCCACGTTGCAGATGACGCTCCTCGCCGCCTTCAAGGTAGTGCTTGCCCAGGCCAGCGGCGCCCACGACGTTGTGGTGGGAGTCACCGCCAGCGGCCGGACTCGCGCCGAGCTCGAGGATCTCGTGGGGCTGTTCGTCAACACCCTGGCGCTGCGGACCGACGTATCCGGGGACCCGTCGTTCGAGGACGTGGTGCGCCGGGTGCGCCGGACCACGGTCGAGGCCTTCGACCACCAGGACGCGCCGTTCGACAAGGTCGTCGAGCGGATCAAGCCCCCCCGCGACCTCGGCCGCAACCCGGTCGTGCAGGTCGCGTTCGAGTTTCAGGACCACGTGCCCGTGCCGACCCACCTGGGCGGCGTCGTGCGATGCACCGACGTCGGCGGGTACAGCGGCGCGGAGTACGGCGGAGGAGTGACAGCGCGCCTCGACGTCGAGCTGTTCGTCGCCGAGTCGGCCGCCGGCGCCCTCGACGCCACCCTCGTGTACGCAGCCGATCTGTACGAGCCGGCCACCATGGCCGCGTTCGCCGGCCGGTACCGGCGGCTCCTGGCCACCGTCGTCGCCGACCCTGCGGCGAGGCTCTCGGAGCTGACCCGCACCGAGCCCTGACGGCCTTCCGGCAGTGGCCTCCACTCCGCTCGTAGGGTGAGCGGCGTGGAGGACGCGACTGTCGCCGACCTGTTCGAAGCGGCGGTGGACCGGGTGCCCGGCGCCGTCGCAGTGTCCGCCGGCGGGGAGTCGCTGACCTTCGGCGAGCTGGACGCGCTGGCCAACGGCCTGGCCCACCACCTGCAATCGCTGGGCGTGGGCCCCGATGCGCGCGTCGGTGTGTCCCTGACCCGTTCCCTCGACCTGGCCGTCGCCTTGCTGGCCGTACTGAAGGCCGGCGGGGCATGCGTGCCCCTCGACCCGTCCTATCCCGCCGAGCGGCGGGACCTCATGGTGGCCGACGCCGGGCTGGTGACGGTGCTCACCCGGGCCGACTTCGGGGACCGGTCGGACCGGCCGGCGCGAGCGACCGGAGCCGAGCACCTTGGCTACGTGATCTACACGTCCGGCTCCACCGGCGTTCCGAAGGGTGTGCTGATGACTCATCGAGGGCTGGTCAACCACCACCGGGCGGTCGTCGACCTCTACGGACTGGGCTCCGGCGACCGCGTCCTGCAGTTCTGCTCGCTGGGCTTCGACGCCAGCATCGAAGAGATGTTCCCGACCTGGGCGGCGGGAGCGACGGTGGTGTTCCGGCCGGAGGACAGGCCGTTGCTCGGCCGGGACTGGCTCGAGTGGCTGCGCGAGCAGCGCATCACCGTGGTCAACCTGCCCACGGCGTACTGGCACGCCTGGGCCAGCGAGCTCGACCGGGCGGGCTGGTCCGTGCCCGAGAGCATCAGGCTGGCGGTCGTCGGCGGCGAGAAGGCCCTTGGCTCCGCCTACCGGGCGTGGCGGCGCGCCTCGGGCGGTCGGTCCCGGTGGGTGAACGCGTACGGCCCGACCGAGACGACCTGCATGTCGACCTTCTACGAGCGGTCACCCGCCGGCGACGACGACGAGGGCGATCCGCCCATCGGCCGGCCGCTCCCGAACACGACGGTGGCGGTGGTCGACGACGACCTCCGACCCGTTCCCGCCGGCGTCACCGGCGAGTTGCTGATCGGCGGCGCCGGCCTGGCCCGGGGCTACCACAACGCCCCCGAGCTCACGGCCGAGAAGTTCGTCGACTGGAACGGCGCCCGGATGTACCGCACCGGGGACCGGGTTCGGGAACTGGCCGGCGGCGACCTCGACTACGTCGGGCGTCTCGACGGCCAGACGAAGATCAGGGGGTTCCGCATCGAGGTCGGCGAGGTGGAGGCGGCGGTCCGCCGCCACCCCGCAGTCGCCGACGGGGTCGTCGTCACCCGGGAGGACCCGCCCGGGGACAGGCAGCTCGTGGCCTACGTGGTCGGCCCCCAAGTCACGTCCGCCGACCTGCGGCGTTTCCTGGAGGAGCGTCTGCCCGGCCACCTGGTGCCGGCTGCGTTCGTCGTCCTCGACGCCCTCCCGCTCACGGCCCACGGCAAGGTCGACCGCGACGCTCTGCCGGCGCCTACCCAGCTCCCGGGCGCCGGCTCGCGCTCACCCGCCGAGGACCGCATGGCCGCCATCTGGGGCCGAGTCCTGGGCCTCGACCACGCCGTCATCGGGCCTGACGCCGACTTCTTCGATCTCGGCGGCCACTCGCTCCTGGCCACGCAGGTGATCGCGCAGGTTCGTGACGAGTTCGGAACGGAGACGCCGCTGCGGGTCATCTTCCAGGCACCGACCCTCGCCGGACTGGCCGCCGCCGTCGACGCCGAGACGGCGGACGCGGCCGGCGGCCCGCCACTGGTCGCCGGGAGGCGCCTGCCGGGGGAGCGGTTCCCGCTCTCCCTGGCCCAGGAGCAGATGTGGGGCCTGGAGACGGCCGCCGTGCCTCCGGGGCTCTACAACATCACCGCGCTGCACCGGTTCGACCAGCCCGTCGACACGGGCGCCCTGCGCCGCGCCTTAGGCTTCGTTGTCGACCGCCACGAGATTCTCCGTACCGGCTTCGCCGTCGAGGACGGACGGCCGTACCAGTTCCTCGCGCCTGCCTCCCAGGTCGACGTCGTCATCGCCGGATCGATCGCCGAACAGGACGCAATGCCCTTCGACGTGGGCCGGCCCCCCCTTCTTCGGGCCGGTCTCCACGACCGGTGCCTGGCGGTGACCCTCGACCATCTCGTCAGCGACGGGACGGGGGCGGCGATCGTCATGAGCGAGCTCCTGCACGCCTACGACGCCGCCGTCGACGGTCGGTCGCCGGCGCTCCCACCACTGCCGGTGCAGTTCGGCGACGTCGCGGTGTGGCAGCGGTCGCACGTCACCGACGAGGTGCTGGACCGGCAGCTGGCGTGGTGGAAGGACGTGCTCGACGGCATGCCGCTCGGCCCGGGCGTGCCGTTCGACCATGTGCCCGACGCCCCGACGAGACGGATCGAGTCGAGGGCGTTCACCGTCGAGCCCGTCGTGCGGGAGCGCCTCGAACACATCGCGCGGGCCACCAACGGCACGGTGTTCACCGTTGCGGTGGCTGCGGCGAGCGCGCTGTTCGGACGTGCGGGACGGTCGACGGATGTGGTGATGAGCACGACGCTGAGCGGGCGGACCCGCGCCGAGCTGGAGGATCTCGTCGGCATGTTCTCGGGCATCGCCCGGCTGCGCACCGACCTCTCCGGCGATCCGACCTTCACCGAGATCGTCGTCCGCGCCCGCGAGCGGGTGCTCGGCATGTTCGACAACCAGGACATCCCCTTCATGCGGGTCCGCCGGGCCCTGTTGCCGGACTTCCCTACGGGCGGGCCGGAGCTGGCGCTGGCCCTCCCCACCGAGTTCCAGTACTTCCACGTCAGCCAGGACCAGGAGCTGTTCTTCCGGGGTCAGCTCCACCCGCTCAGCCTGACCCTGCTCGACGACGGGATCCGGATAACCGGCGAGTGGAGCTGGAAACTCGACTTCTACGAGGCGTCCACCATCGAGCGCCTCGCCGCCGGCTTCGAGCGACTGCTCGACGCGGTGGGCGCCGACCCGTCACTGCGGTTCTCGGAGCTGCCGGTCACCCCGTCGCCACCTTCGCCGCCAGCTCCGCCGGCGTAGGCGCCTCGAAGACCGCCCCGACCGGGACGTCCACCCCGAGGGCGTCGCGCAGGCGGGCGACGATCTGCGCCGCGGCTAGGGAGTGTCCACCGAGGGCGAAGAAGTCGTCGTGGATGCCCACGTTCGGCACGCCCAGCACGGCCTGCCAGACGGAGACCACCACCGACTCGGTCGCGTCGCGCGCCCCTGCGAACTCCCCGGCTGGGGCCGTTGCCGCCAGGAGGGCACGCACCTCGGCTTTGACGACCTTGCCCGAGGGGTTCCGCGGGAGCGCGTCGACGAGCGCGATGCGGTGCGGCACCTTGTGCTCGGCCAGCCGGGCCCGCACCACATCCTGGAGCTCCCGCTCGGACGTGGGGGACCGCACCACCACCGCAGCGGCCACGTCCTCGCCGAGCACGGGGTGGGGAACGCCGACCACAGCGGCGTCGACGACGGCCGGGTGCTCGTACAGGGCGTTCTCCACCTCGACGGAGGAGACGTTGCTGCCGCCGGAGATGATGAGGTCCTTCTTCCGGTCGGTCAGGTGCAGGAAGCCCTCGGCGTCCACGTGGCCGACGTCGCCGGTGTGCACCCAGCCGCCGAGGAACGCAGCAGCCGTGGCCGCCGGGTCGTCGTAGTACTCCCGGGCTGGGGTGCCCCGCCGGCGTAACCAGATTTCCCCGGTCCGTCCGGACGGCAGGACGTTGCCGTCGCCATCCATGATGCGGACCTCGGTCTCACCGACCGGACGTCCGACGGCGGTGGGACGGGACGGGTCCCACTCCATGAGGGTACGGGCCGGACCGGCCTCGGTCAGTGCGTAGGCGTTCCACACGCTGGCGCCGGGGAAGGCCTCGGCCAGCCGAGCGAAGAGGGCGGGCGCCGCCGGCGCCGAGGAGAGGATGATCCGCCGAACCGACGAGACGTCGTACGCGTGCGGGGCGTCGGACACCACCAGGAGCTGGGCCATCGCCGGCACCAGCTGCAGGCGCACGACCCGGTGCCGTTCGACGAGTGCGCACAGCAGGTACGGGTCGAACGACGGGAGGGCGATGGCCGTGCGCCCGCCGATCCGCAGCGGGACGCGCAGCGTCTCCTGCCCGGCCTGGGTGCCGATGGGGAACGAGTGCAGGAAGGACATCTGCCCGGTGGCGGCTGCGTCGGGCGGAAGGTCGTGGGCCATGATCGCCAGGTGCGAGCACGCCACGCCTTTGGGCAGGCCGGTGGTGCCGGAGGTGTAGATGATCTCGGCCAGGTCCCCGGGATCGATCGCGACCTGGCAGGCGGTGGTCGCCTGCCCGGCCTCCAGCTCGGCGGTGGAGGACACCACCAGGGACGCGCCGCTGTGGGCCAGCACTGCGTGGAGCTCGGGCCCGGAGAATCGGCTGCCGATCGGGACCGCCACCGCCCCGGCCTTCAGGACAGCGAGGTAGTTGACCGCGTAGTTGGCCCATCCGTCATTGCCGAACACCAGGGCGACCCGGTCGCCGGCATGGACGCCCCGCTCGACCAGGCCACGCGCCGCAGCGTTGGAACGGGCGTCCCAGTCGCCGTAGGTGAGCGCGTCCGCGTCGCCCACCCGCAGCGCCACTGCGTCAGGGTCCTCCGCCGCCCGCTCGCGCAGAAGATCCGGGAGGACTTCCACGCTCAACCGGCGGGCTCCTGCACGAGCTCAATGGTCACGCCGTCGGGGTCGCGGAGGTAGGCAAGGCGGGTGCCGGCCCGGGGGCCGGCGGCGACGTTGATCGGTCGTTCGCTCACCGCGGTGGCGCCGCAGGCCACGGCGTGGGCGTGGGCCGCGTCCATGTCGTCGACGTACAGGCAGACGTGGACGTTGCCGGGGTGGGCGGTGCCCGGGTCGTACGGCTCCTCGTGCCGGTCGATGTAGCGCAGCAATTCGAGGGCCGTGCCCCCCGGCAGGTCGACCCAGCACGACTCGATGTGGATGCCGGGATAGCCGGTCATGGTGCCGAGCTGCGGGCCCTGGAGGACGGTGCGGTTCCTCGCCGGGGCGCCGAGCAGGCCGGTCCAGAACTCGACGGCGCGATCCATGTCGGCCACCGTGACGCCGACGTGGTGGACCGGGCCGAACAGGCTCATGCCGCCGCCTCCACCTCGGTCAAGGCGTCGTCGAGGGCGGCAACGCCGGCCATGGCCATCGTCTCGCTGATGACCAGCGGCGGGGTGATGCGCAGGACGGCGCCGGCGCCGGCCACCAGGATCCCCCGGCGGGCCAGGGCTTCGAGGAGCTGGCGGGCCACCGGTGGACCGATGGGTGTCTTGGCCGTGCGGTCGGTGACCAGCTCCAGGGCCATCAGCATGCCGACGCCTCTCACGTCACCGATGATGGGATGACGGTCGGCCAGCTCCCGCAACGCGACCAGCATGGCGGCGCCGACCGTCCGGCCGTTCTCGAGGATGGCGCCGTCCTCCAGCAGGCCCAGGGTGGCCAAGCCGGCGGCGCAGGCCATGTTGCCGCTGGCGAAGGTCGACGCCCCCGCTCCCGGTCGTCCGAACGGTCCGGCGTCGAGCACCTCCCGGCGGGACGCGATCAGCGACATGGGATAGCCGCAGGCCAGGCCCTTGCCCGCCACCAGCACGTCGGGCTGGACTCCCGACGACTCGAAGGCCCACAACGGCCCGGTGCGCCCGACGCCGGTGAGGATCTCGTCGAAGATCAGCAGGGCACCGGTGCGGTCGCACAGGTCGCGCAGGCGGGCAAGGAATGCAGGTGGGAACGGGATCACCCCGCCCACCCCCTGCACCGGCTCGACGATGACCGCCGCCAGCCGCTGCTCGCCCGACTGCTCGACCACCCCGTCGACAAGGGCGGCGCAGGCCACCTCGCATCGGTCGGGCGTGAGGTCGAGCGGGCAGCGGTAGCAGTTGGCGTTGGGGGCGTGGAAGACGCCCGGTGCGAAGGGCCCGTAGCCCCGCTTGAGCGGGAAGCCGCCCATCAGCGACATGGCCCCGAGCGTCCGCCCGTGCCACGCCTGGTGGAACGAGAGCACCTCGTAGTTGCCGGTGAACGACTTGGCCAGCCGGAGCGCGGCCTCGACCGCTTCGGCGCCGGTGGAGTACATCTGGAACGTCTGCAGGTCGGGAGGCAGTGTCCGGGCCAGGGCCTCGAAGAACTCGGGCCGGGCCGGCGTGGCGAAGTCGAAGTAGTGCATGAGCTTCCCGGCTTCCTCGGCGAGGGCCCGGGTGACGGCCGGAGGCGAGTGGCCGAGGTTGGCCACCACCGCGCCTGACGAGAAGTCGACGAAGAGGTTGTCGTCGACGTCGCGCACCACTGCGCCGACGCCGTCCTTCAAAACCAGGCGCAGCCATTGGGCGCCGGGCGAAGAGTTCGATGCGTGGAACGTGGCGTCGCGCGCCCACAGCTCCTGCGAGCGCGGGCCCGGGAGGTCGGTCAGCACCCGGGGCGCCAGTGCCGGGTCGAACGTCATCGGGTCAGGGGCCGGCGCTCGGCGGCCAGTTGCACCAGCAGCTCGACGCCCCGCTCGGGACCGGGCATGGTCGCCAGCTCCGCCTGCACGCGGCGGGCGGCGTCGCGCAGGCCGGCGTCGTGCAGGAGCGAGGTGACATCGCGGCGTATGGCCTCGGGCGTGACCTCGCCGGGGAGCAGGCGGCGGCCCACGCCGGCGGTTACGCACGCCTCGGCGTTGTGGAACTGGTTCGCGCCCTGCGGGAGGATCAGCAACGGGAGCCCGTGGGCGAGGATGGGAAGGATGGCGGTGCCGCCCTGGTTGACGACGGCATCGCAGAACGGGAGCAGCAGCGACTGGGGGATGAACCGTTCGATGTGGACGTGCTCGGGCTGCGGGCCGAAGGCGTCGGGGTCGTTGTCGGTGCCGATGGTGAGGATGACGGTGACCGGCTCGGATCGCAGCGCCTCCAGCACGGCGGCGAACACGTCACGGGCCTTGGCGTTGAACACGGTGCCCAGGCTGACGTAGACCACCGGGCGGTCTGCCGGCAGACGGTGGACCCAGTCGGGAAGGGTGTCGCCCTCGGCGCCCGGATCGATGGTGGCGTTCTGGACCGCATGGGCGACGGGGATGTCGGCGATCTCGGGCGACTGGAGGCTGGGCGGGGCGACGTCGATGTACAGGTAGCGGAACATGCCGCCGAACTCGCCCACGTCGACGCCGTACTGCTGATGGAGTGGCGCCAGGGTCTGCCCGGCCCGCCGGGCCATCGCCGTCGGCCGGAGGATGCCGACGCTCTGGTCGGCCCACGGGATGCCGGCGACCGCTGCGGCCAGCGGACCGGCGAACTCGGTCTCGTCGTGCACCAGCAGGTCCGGCCCCCAGGTCTCGACGAGCGGGACCAAGTCCGCGGCCCGCGCCGGTGCGGCCACCCCCCCCAACATCCGGGGGACGAACTCCTCGAACCGCTCCATGGCCACCAGCGCGTCCTGCACCGGGAACTGCCGGCGGGCCTCCTCCATCTGGCGGGCCAGGGGCAGTCCGGACGGGAAGGCGGCGAACCCGGTCTTCTCGATGTGGGGGCAGAAGTCGGCCGCAGTGGAGAACGCCACCTCGTGTCCGGCCCTGCTCAGGCCCTGGGCCAGGGCGAGCATGGGGTTGAAGTGGCCGTGACCGGGCAGGCAGGTGCACAGGACCCTCACGGGAATCGACACTAGAGGCCCGCGGTGTACTGCGGCCGGCGATCTACGGTGGTTGCGTGACCGGGCGCCAGGTGAGCATCGTCACCGGAGCAGGCCGGGGCATCGGCAGGGCCGTCGCCCTGGCCCTGGCCGAGCCCGGCCACGCGGTGTGCATCAACGACACCGGGGTCGATGTCGGGGGGCGGCAGCCGGACCGCGTTCCGGCCGAGGCGGTGGCAGCGGAGATTCGGGCCGCCGGTGGCGACGCCTTCGCCGTGATCACCGACGCCCGCACCCGCGAGGGGGCCGAGGCGCTGGTGACCGTGGCTGCGGCATGGGCGGGGCGCGCGCCGTCGGTGCTCGTGCACGCGGCCGGCACCCTCCGCGACGCCATGGTGCACCAGGCCTTCGATGACGACTGGGTCGAGGTTCTCGGTTCGCACCTGGCTGTGGCCATGGAGCTCACCCGGGCGATGGCGGGTGGCATGCGCCGTGAGAAGTACGGGCGCATCGTCTACGTGGGCGGCGCCGCCGGGTTGGTCGGGAGCGTGGGCCAGGCCGCCTATGCGGTGGCCAAGGCCGGGCTGTTCGGGCTCACCCGGGCGGTCGCCCTCGAGATGGCCGGCAAGGACGTGTGCGTGAACTACGTCGCCCCGTTCGCGTTCACGCGCATGACCGAGTCGATCCCGCCGGCCACGGAGCAGCTGCGCGCCTACATCGAGGCCGCGCCGGCGGCCCGGCCCCACGATGTGGCGCCGCTGATCGCCTGGCTGTGCTCGCCGGCCGCCGCCGGCGTCTCGGGACAGATCTTCGGTGCCCGCGGGGCCGAGATCACGCTGTGGTCGCAACCCCGCCCGGTGATGCGCCTGATCGACACCCACGGCTGGAACGCCGACTCCCTGACAGCGGCCCGACACGGGATGGAGCTCGTCCCGCTGGAGTCCGAGTTCGATCTGTTCGGGGGTCCGCCGGTGGCGGTGGACCAATGACGGCCACGCCGTTCACCGGCGAGGTGGCCGACGCCGCCGCCGCCCACGCGGTCGGCCCCGACTACGTGAGGGCCGTGGGCAAGGTGGTGACCAGCCACGTGCGCAACGAGCTGGCGGGCGCAGTCGCCTTCGACGAGCCGGCCATCGCCCTCGCCCCGGGGCCCCGGGAGAAGTGGCTGGCGTGCCGGATCGCCATGGAGGAGTACGGCCACCACCTCAAGTTCTCGAAGCTGGCCACCGAGCTGGGTCTCGACGACGTCAACGCCGGCCGCACGCTCTCGGTGTTCGACTACCAGTTGACGTCCTGGGCCGAGTTCGTCGTCCTCAAAGCCCTGGTCGACGAGGCGGAGGTCGTGCTCATGGAGGAGCTGGTCGCCGCCTCCTACCTGCCGCTGCGGAACCTCGTCGTGCGGCTCCTGCCCGAGGAGCACTTCCACGTGTCCTTCGGCAAAGCCCGGGCCCGTGAGCTGGTGGCCGACCCCGTCGCCACCCCGGTCGTCCAGCAGGCGGTCGACGACCTGGTGGCCTTCACCGTGCCGTTCTTCGGGCGCAGCGTCTCGGCCAACAACGAGGCTTACCGCCAGTGGGGCATCAAACAGCGCACCAACGACGAGTCGCGCGCCCATTGGATCGGCCGGTGCAAGCACTTCGTGGAGGGCGAGCTCGGCCTGCGGTTCCCCCATCTGGAGCCGCACTGGAACGGGTGAACCAGAGGGTCGACGTGGAGGCGCTGGTCCGGGCCACGCCGGCGGGCCTGGTCGACCTGCCCGTTGCCGTGGTCGACCTGCGGGAAGGTGTCGCAGCCGCCGACCGGGTGGATCCGGCGTGGCTGGCGGCGGTCGACCGGCGACGGGCCGAGTGCCGCGCCTCCGTCGTCGCCGCGGGACGGGAGGAGGAGCTGGAGACCGCACTGCACGCCGTGGCGCTGCTTGCGACCGAGCAGCTCGACCCGCCCGACGACGCCGACGTCGACCAGCACGTGGCATCCGGAGCACGGCTGTGGCTGCTGACGGGGGCCGTCGCCTCGGCCCTGAGTGGTGCGGACCCCGATCCCTTTGCCAGCTGGGCGGCGCTGGTGACGGCCGGCTGGTGGCCCGTCGGTCCCAGCGAGGGCAGGCTGGTCGTGAGCCGGCCGACCTGACGTGAACCTCGCCGCGGTTCTGGAGACCCGGGCCGCCGAGGGCGGGTGGGCCGATGACGCCGCTTTCCTCGTGGGCGAGCGGGTGTTCACCCATCGGGAGGTCCACGACGGGGCAGCTCGCACGGGCTCGCTGCTGCTCGGGCTCGGCGTCGAGCGAGGTGCGCGGGTCCTTCTCGCACTACCCGACGGGGTGGAGTTCGTCTGGGCGTTCCTCGGAACGGCGCGCATCGGGGCGGTGGCCGTGCCGGTCAACCCGCGGCTCACCGCCGCCGACCACAGGGCTGCGGCGGCCGGCGCCGCCGTGGTGGTGTGCGGGGCGGACCTCGACGACCGCTTCGCCGGGCTGCCGCTGGTCATCGCCGATGATCTCGAGAGCTGCTTCATCGAGTACGACCCGGCCGAACCGGCGCCGGTTGAGGGCACGGACGCGGCCTACGCCCAGTACACCTCCGGCACCACGGGATCGCCGAAGTCGGCCGTGCACGCCCACGGCCACCCGTTCGTCTACGTCGACGCCTTCGCACAGCCCGCCATCGCCCTCGACCGCACCGATGTGGTGCTCTCGGTATCCAAGCTCTACTTCGCCTACGGGCTGGGCAACTCGCTGTTCTTCCCTCTTGCCACCGGATGCCGGGCCGTGCTCCACGCCGCCCACCCCCGGCCGGACGACGTCGCCGAGCTCGTTCGGCACCACCGGGTCACGGTGCTGTTCGGCGTGCCGACGTCCTACGCCCACCTCGTCGCCGGCACCGACCCGGCCGACTTCGCCCCGGTGCGGGTCGCGGTCTCGGCCGGCGAGGCCCTTGGCGTGACCCTGGCAGCGCGGGCCCGGGCCTTTCTCGGCTGCCCGATCCTCGACGGTCTCGGCTCCACCGAGGTGGGCCAGACGTTCGCCAGCAACACCTTGGAGCGTTGCGTCGACGGCACGGTGGGTCGCGCCCTGCCGCCGTACCGGGTGGCGGTCCGGGATGACGCCGGCCGGGACCTGCCGACCGGCGAGGTGGGGGCGTTGTGGGTGGCGGGGCCGACACTTCCCCTGGGATCGGGTGAGTGGCTGTGCACGGGCGACCGGGCGCTGGTGGATGCCGAGGGGTTCCTCCAGCTGCACGGCCGCACCGACGACATGGAGATGGTGGGCGGCATCTCGGTGTCGCCCAGGGAGATCGAGGAGGTCCTCGGGCGCCATCCTGCGGTGACCGAGGTGGCGGTCGCCGGAGTCGTCGGCGACGACGGCGCATCTCGGTTGCAGGCGTTCGTGGTCGCCGCTCCCGGCGCCGAGGACCTGGAGGGGGAGCTGCTCGCCATGGCCCGGAGCGCGCTGGCGCCGTTCAAGGAGCCCCGGTCGGTGGTCATGGTCGAGGCGCTGCCCCGCACGCCGACGGGCAAGCTGCAGCGGTTCGTACTGCGAGGCGTTCAGCCGCCGGCCAGCTCCCCGAACCGTTCGAGATAGGGCGCGAAGGCGGCGTCGACCTCGTCGCCGGTGAGGCCGAACTGCGCGAGGTCGTACCGGTGGGGGCCGTGGGCGTGCTGCGGGTGGGCGGTGACCCAGCCGGCCACGTCGCCGGCGTCGAATGGTCTCCCCAACCGGTCGTAGACGGCCGCCACTGCGCCAGGAGGGTCGCGGACCAGCTCGTCGTAGCTGACGTCGACGACCGCTCTTCCGTCCCGGACGGCGAGCGCCCGCTGCATGGCGGTCGCCGCCCGCGTGAGCGCCTGCCGGCCGACAGCCTCGGGCGACACGGAGTCGCTGTAGGCCCGGCGCAGGGTGGCGATGAGGCTGGCGTAGGACGCAACCGCCTGCCGGGGCGACCGGTGGCAGACGACCACCGTCGCGTCCGGCAGGGCGGCGAGCAGGGCGTCGAGGTGGCCGAGATGGCTGGGCGACTTCAGCGCCCACGTGACTCCTGGCGCGTCGGAGGTCGACAGCGCCCGCAGCTGGAGCGCGTAGTGCTCGTACTCCTCCGTCAACGGAGCGGTGGCCAGCCATGCCGAGTAATCCCGAGCGTCGAACATGTCGTCGAAGTGCTGGCTGGCGAAGCTGTTCTGCAGCAGGGCGTCGCACTCCTCGGGGCCGTCCACCGTGGCCCTGTGGATGGCCTGGAACTCCGGGACCAGGCGGCGGAACGCCTCCAGCCAGCGTTCCGCCTGCGCCCGCCGGGACGCAGCTTCCGCGCCGGCGGGCGTCGGGCGGAGTGCCTCCCAGAACCGGAGGACGCGGTGGGCGGGATCGAGCGCCAGCAGGTTGTGGAGCAGGGTCGTGCCGGTCCGGGGCAGGCCGGTGACGACGATTGGCGCGGTGAGGGGCCGGGTGACGACGTCGGGGTGGTTGTCGACGTAGGCCTGCAGGTAGCGCAGGTTGCGCAGGTGGCGCACGGCCGCCTTGTGCAGGACCTCGAGCCCGGTGGCGTTCAGCTTCCCGGTCCGTACGCTCGACTCGACGAGCAGCCCGAGCGTGCCGGCGAAGGGAACCTCGCCGGGCCAGGCGCCGGCGCGCGCAGCCGCCTCCTCGACCAGTCCGGCGACCGAGAGGTCGGTCACACTGATCCGGCGAAGAACGCCGCCACCGACGACGCCACCTGGTCGGGCCGCTCGAGCGGGCCGAGGTGCCCCAGGCCGTCCAGCACCTCGGTGCGGCCCTGGGGGAGCCGGTCGACATGGGAGCGGGCCCGTAGCGGGGGGCACCCGTCGCTCTCGGCGCCGCAGGCCACGGCCACCGGGCAGGCGACCTCCGGCAGCCGGCCCCACGCGTCGTGAGACGTGGCCGTCTCGTACACCACGGCCTCGTGCTCCGGCTGGCACTTGAGCCGCACCTCGCCGTCGCCTGCGGTCGTGAACCCGTGGTCGACGTAGGCCGTGAGTACGTCGGGATCCACGGCCGCGAGCGGTGGCTTGGCCGCGAAGTGCCGGCGGGCGTCTTCCTTCGACGGGAAGGAGACATGGCGCCGGCGGGCACGGGCGGCCAGGACGCTGTCGTCGTCGCGGCCCAGCGGCGGATCGGCGGCCACGAGCACGGGCTCGTAGCAGTAGATGGCGGCGAACGTGCCGGGCCGGGCCTGCTCGGCCATCAGCACTGCGGTGCCGCCGCTCGAGTGCCCGAAGCCGTAGGGGCGATGCAGGGCGAGCCCGTCGACGACCGCCAGCACGTCGGCGGCCAGGCCGTACCAGTCGAGGTCGTGGTCCGGAGGCAGGGCGGAGTCACCGTGGCCCCGGGCGTCGAAGGCGATGCAGTGGAAGCGCCCGGCCAGGTGTCGGGCCATCGGCGCCAGGACCAGCCCGTGGAGCCCGGCGGCGTGGACCATCACCAGTGCGTCGCCCCGCCCGCCGAGGTCGTGCAGTGCCACCGCCACGCCGTCGGAGGCGGTGACGAAGGTCATCGCGGCCGCCATCGCTCGCGAACGTACCCACCGGCGAGCACTGCGGCCCGCAGCACGGGACGGTCGACCTTGCCGATCTTGGTGCGGGGGATGGCGTCGACGAGGGCCAGTTCGTCGGGCAGCTTGTGGCGGGCCAGGACCGGCGCCAGAAAGTCGCGGAGGGCGCCCAGATCCGGCGGGTCGGCGCCGGCGACGACACAGGCGCAGATGGCCTCGCCCACGACGGGGTCGGGCACGGCCACCACCGCGCTGTCGCCCACGCCGGGGTGCAGCCGGACGGCGGTCTCCACCTCGCTCGGCGACACGTGGAGGCCGCCCCGGTTGATCAGCTCCTTGAGCCGGCCAAGGATGTAGACGGCGCCGTCGGGGTCGACGCGCCCGAGGTCGCCGGTGCGGTACCAGCCGTCGGTGGCGGCGTCGGGGTCCTTCCAGTACCGCACCGGCCGGTCGGCGCCGAACGCGATCTCGCCGACGGTCCCGGCGGGGAGCACCTCGGCCGCGCCGGGCCGGAGGACCGCGACCGTGCCGTTGGGCGGCTCGCCGGCGGGGCCCGTGAACACGTGACGCCCGACCGAGCCCTGGCGGATCTCGTCGGGGTCGGTGGTGATCACGGTGAAGTTCTCGCTGCAGCCGTACACGTACAGCAGGTCCACGCCCAGGCGGTCGTAGATGGCCTCGACCAGCGGGCGGGGCAGCGTGGACGCAGCCGAGATGGCCCAGCGGAGGCTGTCGACCCGGTGCGCAGAGGGGTCGAGAGCATCGAAGAGGAGGGTGAAGTGGGCGGGCATGCCCGGCAGCACGGTGACCTTCTCCTCGCTGACCAGCCGGAGGGCGCCCTTCGGCGAGAACCGCTCCATGAGCACCAGGCGGCCGCCGCTCAGCAGGGCCATCATGGCCAGGCGGAGGCCGAAGACGTGGGCGACCGGCAGGTACAGCAGGTGGACGTCGTCGACCCCGGGGCGGAAGGCGTCGGCGAAGAACTGCATCTTGGCCCAGCACGCCGGCAGCGTCTCCATGACCGCCTTGGGGCGACCGGTGGTGCCCGAGGTCAGCAGCAGGTGGCCGGTCTCGTCGGGGGCGTGGGGCGGCGACCAGTCGTCCAGCTCGTCGGGGCCGGCCAGCAGATCGTCGAGCCGGTGCGAGGTCGGATCCTCGACGGGCCCGTGCAGGACGACGTGGGCCTTGGGGCAGGCGGCGCGGACGGCCTCGACCGCGGCCAGAGGGTCGGCCGCCTCGGGATGGGGCCGGAACAGCACGGCCGCCGCCTCAGTGCGTTCGACGAGCCATGCGAGCTCGGGGGCCGTGAGGTCGTTGTCGGTGCCGACGTGGACGGCGCCGACGGCCCAGGCCGCGTTGATCGCCGTCACGTGCTCGAGGGAGTTGGGTAGCTGGCAGACGACTCGGTCGCCCGGCCCGATGCCGAGGCGGCGGTAGGAGCCGGCGAGGCGGGCCACGCCGCAGCCCAGCTCCTCGAACGTCGTGGTGGTGCCGGCGAACGTGAGGGCGGGGCGGTCCGGCCACCGCCGGCACGCGACCTGGAGCGAGGACGCCAGTGCCTCCGGCGTCACCGGAACGCCCATGGTGTCCGGGGGGCGAGAGCCAGACCGCCGATGCCGACCGGCTCGAACAGCGCAGCCAGGCGGGGATCGGCGGGGACGGCGGCGAGATCCTCACAGACCACCGACGCCGGGACGCCGGCTGCGGTGAGCGAATGCTCCCAGTCCGCCGCCGATCCGTCGCAGATCCGACCGACGATGCGTCGCTCCGTGGTGTTGCGGGACGCACCCCCGGCCGGATCCACGTCGGACAGCTCGCACAGCCGCTCGAAGCGCTCGTCGTCATCCGCGCTGACCATGAGGTAGCCGCTCGCCGTGGGGATCGGACGGTCGAGGGGGCCCCACAACGGTCGCCCCTCGCGCCGGCCGTCCTCCTTGCCCTTGGCCATGTCGTCGAGCACGTGGGCCTGGAGGGCCATGGCCCCGGCCAGGAGCGACGACCGGACCTCGTACGCCCGCCCCGTCTCCTCGTGCCGGTAGAGGCCGGTCAGGATCCCCTCGGCGGCGACGATGCCACCGAACAGGTCGCACAGGATCATGCGGGAGGGGAACGCCGGCTCGTCGTCGGGGTGCAGGCCCTCGCCGAGGCCGGCGTACGCCTGGACCAGGAAGTCGGTGCCGACCAGCCGGCGGGCCTCCGGCCGGTCTCCCCACCCCGACGTGTTGGCGTACACCAGGCCGGGTCGCCGGCGGACGAGGTCCTCGAAGTCGAGTCCCCACTCGGCCGCCTTCCCCGGGCGCCAGTTGTGCAGGAAGACGTCGGCATCGGCCACCAGGTCGACGAGCTGGGCCCGGCCGGCGGGACTGCCGAGGTCGACCTGCACCGCCGTCTTCTCCCGGTGCAGGCAGAGGGCGGCCCGCCCGTAGTCGCCCTCCGGGGCTGCACCCGCACGATGTCGGCGCCCAGCATTCGCAGGAGCATCCCTGCGAACGGGCCCTGGATCCGGCTGGTGGCCTCCACCATGCGCACGCCGGCGAGGGGGAGGTGGTCGTCGGCGGGCGCAGTTGTGGGCTTCGTGTGGCCGGCGGCTGGGCCCGTGCGGACGACCGGATGGGCCACGCCGGCGCCGGGCTCGGCCAGCACGTCGCGGTACGTACGCAGGACGGCGAGGCTCACGCCTGCGGCGCTGGCCGCGTGCCGCAGCTCGGCCAGCGTGCACCGCTCCGTGGTCCGGTGGAGCTCGGGGGGGAGCGAGCACGCCGCCCGCTCGTACCGCCACCGGAACTGCGTCCAGGCCCGGCCGAGGTCGGCGCCTGCACCCAGCCGGGCCCAGAAGTCCTTCCACGGCTCGGCGTCGAGCGTCTCGATCTCGAACCAGTGGCCGTCGGCGGTGCGGAACGGAGGGCCGGCCGCAGGCAGGGGAGGGCCGGGCACTGCGTCGCCCAGGCCGGTGGCCACCACGAAGTAGTGCGACATAAGCAGCAGGCCGGCCTGGAGGACCGACGTCGTCATCGCCGGCACCGGCCGGCCCCGTCGTTCGGCGATGCACGCGGCGATCGCACCCTGGGCCGCCAAGAGCCCGGCGGCCACCGACGCCACCTCCAGGCCGAGGCGCCGGGGTGTGCCGGCGTCGCGCCCGTTCACCTCCATGAGGCCGGCGAGCGCCTGGACGGCGGTCTCGCTGCCCGGCCGCTCCAGAGGAAGATGGGACGGCCCGTACCAGGCGATCAGACGCTCGATCCCGCCGCCGTCGTCGAGCCCGTCCAGGGCATCCAGCCGCCTGGCGCAGGTGTCGATGGCGAGCTGCGGACCGGTCCGCGCCAGGGTCATGCTCCTCCGTGCTGTCGTACGTGACGCCGCCCTCCCCAGGCAGCCCCTACGCAGAGTACCGGCGGAAGCTCCGAAATACGCTCAGGCCCACCGTTGGGCGAAGGGTGGTCGCAACTCGGAGACGGCCAGTCGTCGGTGGACGTCTTCCTGCACAGTGCCCGCCGGCGCAGGGGCCTCTCCGACCATCCCCGTCAGGTTCGAGCTGGGGCCCTCGCCGGCGGCGTTGACTGCGGTCACCCGGTAGTAATGGAGCGAAGGGCCGGCCGAGGCGTCGTGGTAGCCGTGAACGCCGGACACGGTGGCGAGCAGGGTCTGTGACGCCGGCGAACTGCCCCGGTAGATCCGGTAGCCAGTGACCGGCCCGGTAGTCGGAGGCTGCCAAGCCAACAGGACGCCGGAGCCCACGGTGGGCTGCCGGGCGCTCAGGGCCTGGGGGGCCGACGGGGAGGCGCCGGCAGGCGGTGGCATGGTCGTGGTCGTCGTCGCCGGCGGACCGAGCGTGGTGGTTGTCGTGGTCGAGGTCGGAGGCACGGTCGTGGTGGTCGTGGGTGTGACGGTGGTGGTCGTGCTCGGCGGAGGAACGGTGGTCGTCGTCGTCGGCGGGGGAGCGGTGGTCGTGGTCGTCACCACGGGTGCCTGGCCGCTCAGGAACGCGCTGTCGGCGGTGTTCCAGTGGGTGGCGAGGTAGCTGCCGGGCGCCGGGGCGGTACTGAAGTAGTCGTCGTGGTTGCAGTCGTAGAGCGACTCGTGGGAGGTCGGGCAGACCTGGCGCATGGTGGCCGACCGGGTGCCGTCGGCGTAGCAGAGCCGGTCGGACTCGTCCCTGCAGTGGAAGCCCGATGTCGCGTTGGGCGAGGTCGTCTGCACCCCGCCAAGGAGGTGGAGCAGCTCGTGGGCCTCGACCATGTTGGACAGGCCCCAGCACCCGTTGTCGATCCGGCCGACGGACCCCTGCACCCAGGCGTTGCCGTTGTTGTAATTGATGCCCGGCGTGGGGTCCTGGCGGTCGTCGACGTAGATCTCCCCGATGCCGCAGTACTTGTTGGTGTCGGCCCAGACCAGGTACTTGCGGTCGGTCCGGGAGTAGCCGATGGAGTGCAGTTCCTTCACCATGGTGTCGAAGCTCGACATGGCGTCCGCCGTCAGGGTGACCCGCTGGACCACCGGTTTGCAGGCGGAATCGGTGACGAACCGGACGTGGCGGGTGCCGCCGGTCTCGGCTGCGCTGTCGTTGACGACCTGGTCGAGCCGGGCGGCCCACGTGTTGAACGACGACGCGTAGCTGGGGAACCGGTCGGCGCTGGAGGCGGTGCGGGCGTAGAGCAACTGGACCCGGAAGCCGTCGGTGCCGGTGCCGTAGCAGGGGACGGCGGGGGCGGGCGCCTCGGCGACGGCGCCGGAGGGCAGCGGGACTGCGGCCGCGAACTCGGGCTCCCGGTTCTGCCGGACGTCGACCCCGTCGGGTGCAGGGTCGGGGCCGTGGGTGCAGATGACCTGCTTCATCCCCGGGGTGACCCGGGCGTCGAGCCGGGACTCGAACGCGCCCCGACACAGGCTGTCGATGGCCGAGGCGCGCAGTCCGTCGTACACGAGACCGCGGCGGGGATCCTCGGGCAGGACTTGGGCGCCGAGGGGCTGGGCCGGGGCGACGAGCCACCCGCCGGCGAGCGCGGCGAGGGCGAAGAACAGCACGAGCAGCCGGCGCAGATTCCCCATCTCCCCGGCGGCAAGCTACACGGACGGGCTGCGCGCTACCGTTCGACCGATGAGGGTGGTGGCTGGGCTCGCCGGCGGTCGGCGGCTGCGGGCGCCCGCCGGGCGCAAGGTGCGCCCCACCAGCGAACGGGTCCGCGAGGCCCTGTTCAACTCCCTCGGCAGCCTGGGCGCCATCGAGGGGGCGACGGTCGTCGACCTGTTCGCAGGCACCGGCGCGCTGGGCATCGAGGCGCTCTCGCGGGGGGCGGCGTCGGCCGTCTTCGTGGACGCCGACCTCCAATCCATCAAGGTCATAAAGGACAACCTGCGGGTCACCGGGCTGGGGGACAAGGCCCGCGTCGTGCACGCCGACGTCTTCCGCTTCCTCGCCGACGCCCCGCCGGAACCGGTCGATGTGGCTTTCGCCGACCCGCCGTACGCCTTCGACGCGTGGCCTGCGCTGCTGAGCGCCCTGCGGGCCCGAGTCGTGGCCATCGAGGCGAGGTCGCACGTCGCCCTCGAGGAGGGCTGGCGTCCTCTCCGGTCGAAGCGTTACGGGGATACCGTGGTGACCCTGGCGCGCTACGAACCCAACGCGGCTGCGCCGCGCGAGGAGCATGGGTAAATGCCGAAGGCTCTGATACCTGGTTCGTTCGACCCCGTGACCTTCGGCCACCTCGACGTGATCGAGCGGACGGCCCGGCTCTTCGACCAGGTTCTCGTGGTGGTGGTGGGGAACCCGGGCAAGACCACGCCCCTGTTCACACTCGACGAGCGCCAGGCCCAGTTGACCGAGGTCACCGGCCACCTGGCCAACGTGGAGATCGGCGCTTTCGAAGGCCTGCTGGTCGATTTCGCCCTGGCCAACGGTGTCGAGACGATCGTCAAGGGGCTACGGGCGGTGTCCGACTTCGACTTCGAGCTCCAGATGGCGCAGGTCAACGAGCGCATGTCGGGGATCGCCACCGTGTTCTTCCCGACTGCTCCCGAGCACTCGTTCCTGTCGTCGAGCCTGGTGCGAGAGGTCGCCCGCTTCGGTGGCGACGTGTCGTCGATGGTGCCGGCGCCCATCGCCCAACGCCTGAAGGAGCGGTTCAGCACGTAGTACGGGCCCCTTTCGAGATACGTTCGTGCGCTCGGCAAGGGGGGTCCGGGGTGGGCAAGGGGCAGAGGCTCGGCGGTGCTGTGGTGTGCGTCCTGTTGGTGGCGGCCATGGTCACCACCGTGCGGACGACGGCCGCTGGCGCTGCCGATGTCGACTTCACCTCCCTCGCCCCGGCCCGCATCCTCGACACCCGGACCGGCATCGGAGGCATCGCGGCCAAGGTCGGCCCGGGAGCGACGGTCGACGCCACCGTCACCGGCACCGGCGGGGTGCCGGCCGGCGGCGTCGGGGCGGTGGTGCTGAACGTGACGGTCACCGAGCCGTCCTCG
>Ga0136633_1000417_pt1 | contig 32263 bp, 30 predicted proteins | sample AntDrymeUQ832206_2_FD_105494 | JGI IMG/M metagenome (GOLD analysis project Ga0136633, IMG submission 105494) | Polar desert sand microbial communities from Dry Valleys, Antarctica - metaG UQ83 (22.06) | ecosystem: Environmental > Terrestrial > Soil > Desert | place: Antarctica: Dry Valley... | reverse complement strand
TGTCGTCTATCAGACCACCCTGCCCTGGGTGCGCTTCACATCGTTCTCGAACGCGCTGAAAGGCGCGGATGACTCGGTTCCCCGCGTGGCTTTCGGAAAGTGCAGCGAGGACGGCGGCAGGTGGAAGCTGCCTGTCAGCGTCGAGGTTCATCATGCGGTAGTCGATGGTATCGATGTCGCCCGCTTCCTGGACGAGCTCGAGCGTGCCCTCCAGGGGTCATGGCGGGGGGCGCGCACCCGGCGTTAATGTAGGAATGCTGCCGTCGTGCCTTTCGTTTCCCTCAACGCTCTGGTGCAACCCCATGCTCTCATCGCGCGCTCTCGCCGTCCTGGCGCTGTCGCTCCTGCCGGCCATCACATTCGCCCAGATGCCGGCGGCTGCCCCTGCCACCAGGGAATCCGTGACTGCCGTGACGCCGAGCGCCAGCGACGTGCTCCCGTTCAAGGCAACCGAGGCGACGCTCCCGAATGGGCTGCGAGTAATCGTCGTGCCGACGGGATTTCCGAACATCGTGTCGATCCAGATTCCGGTTCAGACCGGATCCCGGAACGAAGTGGAGCCCGGAAAGAGCGGATTCGCGCACTTCTTCGAGCACATGATGTTTCGCGGGACGCCAAGGTACTCGCCCGAGAAGTTCACCGAGATCATGACGCGGGCTGGCGCCCGCAACAACGCGTCGACCAGCGACGACCGGACGATGTACTACGCCACCTTCGCCAGGGACGACCTCGAGCAGATCATCGAGCTGATGGGGGACAACTTTCAGAACCTCAGCTACGCCGAGCCTGAATTCAGGACTGAAGCAAAGGCCGTCCTCGGCGAATACAACAAGAACGCCTCCGAGCCGGCGTTCAAGCTCTTCGAGCTGACCCGAAAAACGGCATTCGGCACTCACACCTATGGTCACACCACCATGGGGTTCATCGAAGACATCGAGAACATGCCGAATCAGTTCGAGTACTCGAAGCAGTTCTTCGACCGGTGGTACCGCCCCGAGTACACTGCGATCGTTGTTGCCGGGGATGTCACGCCAGAGCAGGTCCTGCCGCTCATCCGGAAGCACTGGGGCGCGTGGAAGCCGGGGACCTACAAGGCCTCCATTCCGGCCGAGCCACCCGCCACGGCTCCGAAGTATGCTCACGCCGTCTGGCCGACGCCGACCAGCCCTCTCATCTCGGTGGCGTTCCGTAATCCTGCCTTCTCTGAAACGATCAAGGACAACGCGGCGCTCGATCTAGTTGCGGGGATCTACTTCGGCCCGACCTCCGACATCTATCGGAAGCTCGTCGTGACCGAGCAGAAGCTGGACAGCTTCGGCGGCAGCAACTCGAGCAACGTGGACCCCGGGCTGTTCCGGATCACCGCTCGCCTCAAGGACCCGAAGGACGCCGTGTACGTGCGGGATGAGATCCTGCGCACTGTGAATCGCGCTCGCACGGAGCTGGTGCCGTCGAGCCGCCTGGCCGATGCCAAGTCGGCGGAGCGCTACGGCTTCGTGCGGTCCCTCGACAATACCGGCTCGATCGCGGCGACGCTCGCCGAGTACGTGAAGTACGGCCGGTCGTACTCGACGCTCAACAACGTCTACCGTCTCTATGCCGCGCTGACGCCCGAGGATCTTCGCGCCGCAGCGGCGCGCTACTTCACCGACGCCAGCCTCGTTGTGACGTCTCTCTCGAATACTCCGCTCGCGGCGGCTCTCGCGAACCAGCCGCCAATCGCGTCGCTGGCGCCCGCGGTTGCCTCGACGCCGGCTGGCGGCGACGAAGCCAAACGCGCGCTCAGGGCGAAGCTCGACGCGATCATCGCCCGGGACATGAAAGCCGTTCCCGCCAGACTGCCGAAGCTGGACATCCTCGAGCAGAAGTCCCAGCTCCCGCAGATCGCGATGAAGCTCGTGTTCAACGCTGGCTCGGCGTACGATCCACCCGGCATGGAAGGATTGGCCGCTCTTTCCGCGGCAATGATCTCAGGCGCCGGTTCCCGGGATCTTACGGTCAGCGAGATCCGGCAGCTTCTCTACCCCATGGCCGGCAGCTTCACCGGCGGGGTCGACAAGGAGCTCGCGACTTTTACCGCAAGCATCCACAAGGACAACTGGCACGAGTTCCTTCACATCGTTCTCGACCAGCTGGCGAAGCCGGGGTTCCGGGCTGACGATTTCCAGCGGCTCAAGGACCGGCAGCTGACAGCGCTGACTCAGGACCTCAGATCGAACAATGAAGAGGAGCTGGGCAAGGAACGCCTCCAGACGAACATCTTTGCCGGCACGCCATATGGCCATCCCGCGCTTGGCACAGTCGAGGGAATCAAGGCCATCACGCTGGACGACGTGAAATCGTTCGTGCGGGACCATTACACTCTGGGCGACCTGAAAGCTGGCGTGAGCGGCGATGTGCCCAACGGCTTCAAACAGGTGACGAGCGCTATTCTCGCCAACCTGCCCGCGGGCAGGCCCGCGCCCCGTCCGACTGCACTCAAGCCGAAGCGGCCGCGCGGAATGGAAGTGGAGATCATCAGAAAGGACACGCGGTCCACCGCGATCTCGTTCGGCCTGCCGATCGTCGTCACCCGCTCGCATCCGGATTTCGCCGCGCTCAACGTGGCGCGCTCCTATCTGGGCGAGCACCGCATGTCGAACGCCCACCTCTACCAGCGGATCCGCGCGGTGCGAGGAATGAATTACGGCGACTATGCGTACATCGAAGCATTTCCGGGCGGCATGTTCCGGTTCTTCCCGAGTCCCAACATCGTGCGGCGGAACCAGCTGTTCGAGGTGTGGATCAGGCCGGTGGAGCCGCAGAACGCGCACATGGCGCTGCGAATCGCCAACGCGGAGCTCCGGCGGCTCATGGACGACGGGATCTCGCAGGCAGACTTCGAGGACACCCGCGATTATCTGATGAAGAACGTTTACGTGATGACGGCTACCCAGGATGCGCAGCTGGGCTACGCTCTGGACTCGAAGTGGTACAGGACGGGCGAGTTCACGAGCTACATGAGAAACGCATTGTCGAAGCTGACCCGGCAGCAGGTCAACGACGCCATCCGCCGTCATCTGTCCGCGACCGACCTCTCGGTGGTGATCATCACCAGGGATGCCGAAGGGCTCCGCGACGCACTGGTGTCGGACGCTTTCTCACCCATCAAGTACGATTCGGAGAAACCAGCGGCGCTGCTTGCCGAGGACAAGGTGATCGGCGCCCGGAAGCTGTCGATCAGGCCTGAGAGCGTGAAGATCACCCCGGTTGAAGAGGTCTTCGCGAGGTAGGGTCGATGACACGCTGGCCGGCGTTTCTTGTTTGTGCGCTGCCCGCTCTGGGCAGCGCACAATCCGCCGGCATTCGCACGTACGCGAATCCAGTCGACCTAGACTACAAGTACAACTGGGAGCAGCTGAACCAGGGGATTTCCTACCGCTCGGGCGCCGACCCCGTGATGGTAAACCACAACGGTGACTACTACCTCTTCGTCACCGCGTCGGGCGGATACTGGCATTCTAAGGACCTTCTGCACTGGCGTTACATCGTGCCGACAAAGTGGCCATTCGAGGATGTGGTGGCGCCGGCGGCGATCTCGAAGGGTGATACCCTCATCCTGCAGCAGTCGTCCACCTCGCCGCGGCCACTTCTCTCGTCGACGAAGCCGGAAACCGGCCGGTTGGACTTCTACAACCGAATGATGGAGTGGCTCCCCATGGCTCAGCGCGAGGGGACCCGGACGATCGCCACCGGCGATTCCGTGCAGCCGAGCCCGTGGGATCCGGCCTTGTTTCACGACACTCGATCGAACCGGTGGTTCATGTACTGGGGGTCGTCCAACCTCTATCCGATCTACGGTATCGAGCTCGATCCGAAGCGGCGGCTGAACTATATCGGCACGCCCCGGAAGCTCTTCAAGCTTGATCCAAAGGAGCACGGCTGGGAGCGGTTCGGGTGGAACCACCGCGACACCATCACGCCTTACATCGAAGGCGCGTGGATGACCGAGCATCGCGGCAGGTACTACCTCCAGTACGGCGCGCCGGGAACGGAGTACAACGTCTACGCCAACGGCACTTATCTGTCTGATTCGCCCCTCGGTCCTTTCACCTACGCGCGGTACAATCCGGTGTCGTACAAGCCGGGCGGCTTCATGACGGGCGCCGGCCACGGCAACACCTTTCTCGACAACCACGGCAACTACTGGAACACCGGAACGCCGTGGATCGGCATCAACTGGAACTTCGAGCGGCGCATCTCGATGTTCCCGGCCGGGTTCGACAATGACGGCCAGATGTTCGCCGACACGCGCTTCGGCGATTTCCCGCACTATCTGCCGACGAAGAAATGGGCCAGCCCGGGCGAGCTGTTCACGGGGTGGATGCTGCTGTCTTACCGGAAGGCGGTAACCGCTTCTTCGACACTCGATACGTTTCCCGCTCGAAACATCACCGACGAGAACCCGCGCACGTTCTGGGTCGCGGGTCGGAACGCGGCGGACCAGTGGCTCCGCCTCGATCTCGAGCGCGAGTACGATCTCCGCGCGCTTCAGGTGAACTACGTGGATTACAAATCGAACATCTACGGCAGCGAGGCGCCGGTGTACACCCAGTTTCGGGTCGTCGCTTCGCGCGACGGAGTCAACTGGACGACCATCGCCGATCTGACCCGGGAGAAGCGAGACCGGCCTAATGCCTATGTCGAGCTCCCGGCTCCGGTGCGCGCCCGCTACGTGAGATACCAGCATGTCCATTCATCCGCGCCCAACCTCGCCATCAGTGATATCCGCGTTTTCGGGAACGGATCGGGAAAACCGCCGGCCGCTCCGCGCGGCGTTTCCGTCCGCCGTGACGCGGATGCGCGCAACGCGTTCGTGACGTGGGAGAAATCGGCCGGATCCACCGGCTACAACGTTCTGTGGGGGATCGCGCCGGACAAGCTCTATCAGACCTACCAGCGCTTCCACGACGAGGATCCGCTCGAGATTCGTGCGCTTACGGTCGGACAGGACTACTATTTTGCCGTCGAAGCGTTCAATGAAAACGGCGTGTCCCGGCCGAGCGCCCCGGTCCACCTGAAATGATTCGACGAAAGAAACTCGCGGCCATGGCATCTCTCCTCGCGGCCACGCGCCCCTCGATGAGGGGCGGCGCGGGGAACTAATGCAGCAGCAACTGGCCGGCATCGTCGCCGAGCTCCAATCCGCACAAACCCGCCTCCACCGGCTCGCAGACCAGCTTCCTGACGCGCGCTGGAAGAGTCGTCCGGGTCCGGATCGCTGGTCGGCGGCTGAATGCATCGAGCACCTCAATGTCACCTCGAAGGCCTACCTTCCCCTGCTTCGCCGCGCGCTCGAGACGGCGGCGCCGTCGCCAGCGACGACGCCAACGCGCCACCGCCGCGATTTTATGGGCTGGCTTTTTTCGAGTCTCGTCGGTCCGCTGCCAACCGTCGGCCAAACGAGGCTCGGCCGCGTGAGGACGGGTCCCGATTTCGTCCCCAGGGTCACCATTGCCCGCGGTGAGGCCGTCACCGAGTTCGACCGTCTCCAGGCAGAGCTGATCGCGATTACCCGACAGGCGGATGGCTATCCGCTGGGGGAGATGAAGATCACGTCTCCATTCGGCGGCCGGATCAGGTACAACTTTTACTCCGCGCTGCGGATCCTGCCGCGTCACCAGCAGCGACACCTTCAACAGGCGGAAGAGGCGGCGACGGCTAACGGGTGAGCGGAAGGGCAAAGCGGGGATCGTATTCGCGGAAGACCTTCTTTTAGCAAGATTCCCCCTCCCACCCTGCTTGGCACCCCGCGGACTTAATACCAGAATGAGAGCCCCGCTTTCCAGACTAAGGAAGCTTTGTCTCGCCCTCCCCGAGGCGCACGAAGTCGAAGCCTGGGGCGAGCCCACGTTTCGCGTGCGCAACAAGATTTTCGCGATGTACGCGCATGCGAACAATCATCACGGCGGCGGGCGCCATGCCGTCTGGTGCAAGGCCGCGGCGGTCAATCAACGCCTGATGGTCGAAGCCGCCCCCGACCGCTTCTTCGTGCCGCCCTATGTCGGACCGAGCGGGTGGGTAGGCGTCTGGATCGACGGCGACATCGATTGGAAAGAGCTGGACGATCTGCTGCGAGATTCCTACCGGATGATCGCGCCGAAAAAGCTGCTCGCTATGCTATGACCTCTACGCCTTTCACGGTGACGCGGTGTGACACGAGAGGAAGCGGCTCCGCAGATGTATCACCGATCACGATCGCCTGTTCCAGCGCGCTCGCTCCTGCGCTCAAGTCGCTGGCGCTCCGCGCGTAAATCGTCGCCAGTGGCTGCCCTTTCACCACCTTATCGCCCGGTTTGGCGGTGAGCACGAATCCGACCGATGGATCTATCTCGTCTTCCATGTTTCGACGCCCCCCTCCCAGCGCGATCACTCCGTAGCCGACCGCTCGCGGCTCGACCTGCTGCACGACTCCATCCCGCTTCGCCTCGAAAGTCCCGCGATGCCGCGCCTGGGGCATCCGTGAAAGATCGCGAAGGATTCGATTGTCCCCTCCCTGGGCGACGATGATCTCCTCGAGCTTGCTCAGGGCTTTGCCGGAGGCGATGGCGTCACGCATCATCTCGCGCGCTGCTGCTTGAGTCGAGCAGACCGCGGCGAGCTGAAGCATCTCCGCGCCTAATGCGAGTATGACCTCGAGCAGGTCGGCGGGGCCTCCTCCAGTGAGGATCTCGACACACTCGGCGATCTCCAGCGCGTTGCCACAGGCCCAGCCGAGCGGCCGGTCCATTGCTGTGAGGAGGGCAACGACGGGAACGTCGTGCTGCCCTCCCAGATCTATCATCGCCGCCGCGAGAGCAAGCTCGTCGTCCAGCTTGGGAAGGAACGCGCCCGACCCGCGTTTGATGTCGAGCACGAGACCCGTGAGGCTTTCGGCGATCTTCTTGCTCATGATGCTCGATGCGATCAGCGGGATCACTTCGACCGTTGCGGTCGCATCGCGCAGCGCATAGAGCTTGCGGTCGGCGGGCACGATCTCGCTCGTCTGACTGAGCATCGCGCAGCCGATCTTCCTCAGCTGCTGCTCCGCTTCAGCGAGGGACAAAGCGGTCCTGAACCCCGGGATCGACTCGAGCTTGTCGACGGTGCCGCCGGTGTGCCCGAGCCCGCGGCCGGACATCATGGGCACCGCCACGCCAAGCGAGGCGATCAGGGGAGCGAGCACGATCGACACCTTGTCGCCCACCCCGCCCGTCGAGTGCTTGTCTATCCGTGGCAGAGCGAGCCGGGACAGATCGAGACGCTTTCCGCTCTCGAGCATCGCGCTCGTCAGCGCGTTCATCTCGGCCCGATCGAGACCACGAAAGTAGACCGCCATCAGCAGCGACGCGATCTGGTAGTCGGGGACCTGACCTTCCGCGTACGCCAGCACGAGCTCGCGCAGCTCGGCGGGGTCCAGGGCATGGCCGTCCCGTTTGCGCTCGATGAGACGGGGTACGATCATTTGACTTCTGCCGGGGTAGCCTTAGAGATCACGTCCAACCGCTCCTGGGGTTCATATGCGCGCTCTACGATTCGCCCTCGTTCCACTGCTCCTGCTTGCATCTGTCGCCGGCGCGCAGACCGCGCGGTCGCGCACGAGTCTTGGTGACAAAGAATACGTTGCGATGAACGCCGTTGCTGCACTGGAACATTATGAGGCGGCGCTCGTCGCCGACCCCAGGGACTACGAAGCTCTATGGAAGGCTTCCCGCACGCTCGTCGACATCGGGTCATACGAGAGTGACGCCGCGAAGCGTGGCGCCATGTATGCCCGCGCCGAGCTTTACGCGCGCCGGGCCGCGGAAGCCAATCCAGCCGATCCCGAGGGGCATTTCCACCTCGCCCGTGCCCTCGGCCAGAACGCCCTCACCCTCGGGACCAGGGCGCGCATCAAGTACGCGACCGATGTCCGCGCCCACGCGCTCGAATGTCTGAAGATCAATCCCAGGCACGCGGGATGCCTCCACGTGATGGGCGTGTGGAACGCGGAGGTGATGAGACTCAATGGCTTCTCGCGCATGCTGGCGAAGAACCTGCTCGGTGGAAAGGTTTTCGGATCGGCGAACTGGGCGGAAGCGCAGCGTTACATGGAGGAGTCCGTGGCGGCCGAGCCCGACCGCATCGTCCACCGTATCGACCTGGCCGAGGTTTACCGCGACATCGGGAACAAGGCGAAGGCCAGGGCGGAATTCGAGATGGCCATGAAGCTCCCGATCACCGACTACAACGACCGCCGGTATAAGGCGCAGGCCGACAAGGGCCTCCGCGCGCTCTAGATCTCGGCGGCGACCTCGTCCGCCTTCTCTCCCCTCTCGGCGGCGGCCCTCTCGAGCTCCTCGGCGAGTTCGTCCCACACGTCGTCATCGCCGCGGAGGCGCCTCACCCGGCGAGAGATGCTGTGCCGGGTCTCCTCTCCCGTCGCCGGCGCCATCAGCAGGGCGACGGCTGCGCCAAGCACTGCCCCTACGGCGATACCCGCCGCAAACAGTCCAATGTTGTTCCAGTCAGGAACGGTTTCATAGGGAATTCCATCGGAGCCGGGCTGAGGGACGGACCCCGGGGAAGGAGCCTTGACGGAAGGCGGGGCGGTCTTGGACTGCTCGTAGGAATTAAGCATGAGGGGTGCTGGTAAGATTATTGCCTGTGGAGGGTAACCAGCAATAGCCGTGCGAGGCAGTGAATGAGCAGTTCTGGTAAGATGGTCTTACTTGTCGAGGATAACGAAGACAACCGGATAGTCTACTCCACCATTCTCAAGCACTTCGGCTACGAGGTGTCCGAGGCTCTGAATGGTGAGGAGGGGATCGCCAAGGCTCGCTCCGAGCAGCCCGATCTGATCCTGATGGATATCTCCATCCCGATCATCGACGGCTGGGAAGCGACCCAGGTGCTGAAGCACGACCCCGCCACGAAGAAGATACCGATCATCGCGCTTACCGCTCACGCCCTCGCCTCCGACCGGGAGAAGGCGATGGAAGTCGGGTGCGACGGGTATCTCGCCAAGCCGTGCGAGCCCAGAGCCGTCGTGGCCGAAGTCCAGCGGTTCCTCGGCAAGAACAATGGGGCCTGAGACAAAGAGCAAGTACCGGATCCTTGTCGTAGACGATCACGAGGACAATATCGAGCTGCTCCGCGCGCGCCTCGAGGCGCGCGGGTACATCGTGGATAGCGCCGGAGATGGTCAGGCCGCTCTGGATCAGGTGGACAGGCAGTGCCCCGATCTCATTCTCCTCGATGTGATGATGCCGAAGATGGACGGCATCGAAGTCGTACGGCGGCTGAAGAAGAACTCCGCTCTGCCGTTCATTCCGGTGATCATGCAGACCGCTCTCGACTCGACCGAGAACAAAGTCGAGGGCCTCGACGCGGGCGCGGACGATTACATCACCAAACCGATCAATTTCGCCGAGCTCGAAGCGCGGGTGAACTCCCTCCTGCGCATCAAGAAGCTGCAGAACGAGCTGGCGGAGCGTGAAAAGCAGCTGTCGACGCTCAACGACAAGCTGCGCGAGATTTCGCTCACCGACGGCCTCACGAAGGTGGACAACCGTCGCTCGCTGGAGGAGCGGCTGCACGAGATGTGGGAGCATTCGGTGCGCCTGCACGAGCCGATAGCGATCGTGATGTGCGACATCGACAAGTTCAAGAGCGTCAACGACAATTACGGCCACCAGGCGGGCGACGCCGTGCTCCAGCAGTTCGCGCGGCTGCTGAAGGACGAGGCGCGCGAGATAGACCGGGTGGGTCGCTACGGTGGCGAGGAGTTCCTGCTGATTCTCCCCGGTACGGTCCTCGATGCTGCGGTAACGTTCGCGGAGCGGCTGCGCGAAAAGGTCGCGAACCATACATTTTCCTTTCCGGGCGGCACGCTCGAACGGACGATGAGCTGTGGCGTCAGCGCCTCACCCCACCCGAAAGTGAAGGATCAGGAAGCACTGCTCAGAACGGCGGACGATGCGCTTTACGTGGCGAAGGAGACCGGACGCAACCGGGTGGTGCGCTTCGACAGCGCCGATTTCAACGCACATACGCAGGGAAAAACGACGTCGAATGGCGACACCCCGGTCAGCGAAGGAACAGGAAAGGGACCCAACACCCCAACCCATCCCCAGTCCCGCAAGGAAGTCGGGCAGCGAACCGCATAAGCGCGCCGCGGAGCTGCGCACGGCGCTGAACCGCGCGGCTCACGAGTACTACGTCCTCGACCGTCCGACGATCGCGGACTCCGCCTACGACACGATGTTCCGGGAGCTCCTCGAGCTGGAGGCAGCTTTTCCGGACCTCGGCACGCCGGATTCCCCTACCCGGCGTGTCGGCCTCGAGCCGCAGAGTCAGCTCGCGAAGCACGAGCACCTGCGCCCAATGCTTTCATTGGGAAATGCGTTCAACGACGAGGAGCTGCGCGCCTGGGAAGAGCGACTGCTCCGGATCGCCGGCAGCGAGGTACGGGAGTCGGGCTACACCGCCGAGCTGAAGATCGATGGAACGGCAGTCGCCCTTACCTACGAGGACAGGCTGTTCGTGATGGGCGCCACGCGCGGCAATGGAAACATCGGCGAGGACGTGACCGTCAATCTCCGCACGATTCGCGATGTTCCGCTGCGGCTGGATGAGAGCGCGCCCGCCGGGAGAATGGAGATCAGGGGAGAGGTCTACTTTCCCTTCGACCGGTTCGAGAAAATGAACGCCGAGCGGGCGCGCGCCGGAGACGCGGTGTTCGCAAATCCACGCAACGCCGCGGCGGGAAGCCTTCGTCAGCTGGATCCCGCTATCACCGCCTCTCGTCCATTGCGCTTCTACGGCTATTCGGTCGCCGCACCCGATGGTGAGGAGCTGCCGTTCGGGACTCAATCGGATCTGCTGGCGGCACTCGTCGAGTGGGGCGTGCCGGTGGCGCCGAACCGGCGTCGCTGTCCCACCCTTGCCGAAGTCGAGAGCTGGGCGCACGAAATAGAGCACGACGTGAGACCCGCGCTCAACTTCGCCATCGACGGGGCCGTCGTGAAAGTGGATTCGCTTCGCCTTCAGGAGGAGCTGGGTGTTGTTGGAGGACGCGAGCCGCGCTGGGCGATTGCCAGGAAATTCGCCCCGGACATCGCCGAGACGATTCTGGAAAAAATCGGGATCAACGTGGGCCGCACCGGCGCGCTCAACCCCTACGCCGTGCTCAGGCCGGTGGAGATCGGCGGCGTAACCGTGAAGCTCGCCACCCTGCACAACGAAGATCTGATCCGCGACAAGGATCTCAGAGAAGGCGACTGGGTGCAGGTCAAGCGTGCGGGCGATGTCATCCCGCAGATAATTGCGTCGGTGCCCGAAAAGCGGGAGAGCGACCTGCCCCGCTGGGAGATGCCGAAGGAGTGCCCGGCATGCGGCACCCCGGTGACACGTGAGGAGGACGAGGCCGCGGCGTACTGCACGAACATCGCCTGTCCAGGCAGACAGCTCGAGGGGCTCGTGCACTTCACATCCCGCGGCGCCATGGACATACGCGGCCTCTCCTACGCCCGCATCCAGCAGCTGGTGAGCAAGGGCCTGGTACGCGATGCGGGTGACATCTACTCCCTCACGAGAGAGACCCTGCTGAAGCTCGAAGGCTACGCCGCCAAGGGGGCGGACGCACTCATCGCGGCGATCCAGGCCTCCAAGTCACAGCCGCTGTCACGCCTGCTGCACGCCCTCGGTATCAGACACGTCGGATCGATCGCCGCGCAGCTTCTGGCTCAACACTTTGGAACTCTCGATGCGATCGTTGCCGCGTCGCCCGAGGAAATCGTAAGTGTGCGCGGGATCGGCGGGACGATCGCGAACGGGGTAGTCGCGTATTTCTCGGACCCCGCCGCCAGGATCCTCGTCCGGAAGCTGCGAACCGCGGGCGTAAACCTTACCGAGCCGCGAGCAGTCGCGGCCGGTGGTCCGCTGAGCGGCATGACCGTAGTGTTGACCGGCACACTTCCGACGCTGACCAGGGCGAAGGCGACAGCGCTCATCGAGGCGGCCGGGGGACGGTTGACCGGCTCGGTATCGAAATCCACGAGCCTGGTCGTGGCGGGCGAAGAGGCCGGCAGCAAGCTCGAGAAGGCGAAATCGCTGGGCGTCGAAATAATCGACGAGGCCACCCTCTTGCGCCGGACACAAACCGCCGCAACATCTCCCTCGTGAGATCGTCCTACCTCGCATGACAACTTCAGATGCTCCAGAGCTGATTGGCTTCGCGCACCGAACTCTGCGCGATCTGCGCCTGCGCGTCGCCGGCGCGAACGGCGGCGGGCCCGACGCGTTGCGCGAAGCGGGCTTTGCGGGAGCCGAGTCTCTGTTTCACGCTTTCGAATCTTGGCTGACGGATGTGGGTGTCGGGTCGGTGAAGGACATGCCCATCGACCAGTTCTCCTCTCGAGCGGCGGAATTCTTTCAGCGCGCCGGCTGGGGCAAGGTGTCGGTTCGCTCGCTCCACGACGCCCTGGCCGTGCTCGACATCGAGCAGTGCTGGGAAGCGGAGCTCCACGGCCAGGGCGAGACGGGCTGCCACCTAACCACCGGAACCCTCGCCGGTTTTCTCGGCTGCGTTGCCGATTATCCGGTCGCGGTAATGGAGATCGAGTGTCGAAGCGGAGCGAGCGAGCGGTGCCGCTTTCTGGCGGGAACCCCGGAGATGCTCGAGCACGTGTACGAGCGCATCGCGCGGGGGGAGAGGTGGGAAACCATGGGGGCGGGGGAGTTCTAGTCCCCGTCATGTGTCATCGAAGCTGACAAAACGACAACATAGAACGACACAGGCCTGAGATCTGTGTCGGTCTATGTTGTCCTGGTTTGTCAGCTCCAGCGAATCCCTCAAGCGCCAAGCGCCTGCGCGTACAGCGGATTCGGCCGTAGCTCCCCTTCGATGAGTATCTCCCTGTCCCACGGCAGCACGATGGTGCTCTCCGTCGCTATCGCGTGAAAATCCGGCGCGTACGGCCCCGTCTCGAATGCAACCGCGGTTCGAATCTCCGACGCGCCCGCTTCCAGGACCGCTGAGATTGCGAGGCGAATGGTATCGCCCGAATCGCAGGTCTCATCCACGATGAGCACCCTTTTCCCACGGGCCTCGGAAGGAGCGCCGCCGAAGATGGTCGGCGCCTCCCGCGCGCGAGCGGCCCTGTACCTCCGGCTCACGATGATGGAATGGAACTCGCGACCGAGGATGGCCGCGATGACCGCGCCGGGAACGACTCCGGCGGTGGCGATGCCAATCACCAGCTCGGGGTCGTAGGCACGCGCGACCTTGAGGGCCAGTCCGCGGGACAGTTCACCAAAGAACGGCCAGTCGATTTCGAGCACGCCTTTGGTGGCGTCAACCGTGTGTTTGCGCGGTGACATTTCGCTCTCAAATTGTTTGGTGAAAAGCAGTTAGGTTAAGCTAGCCTTCTCACATCTCTGAGGGTAGATTCGACCGAATGTCGTTCTGGGACCGCCTCACGGGCGGAAAGTCGAAGCCGTCATCCGAGAATCTCGACTACCTGAACGAGGCTCTCGCGCTGGAACGCCAGGGCGATTTCGACGCCGCGCTGACGTCCTACCGGCTCGCCCTCCGCCAGACGCCGAACAACCACAAGGTCCTGCTCAACATGGCGATCGCCTACTCCAAGCTCGGACAGCTGGACGAGGCGATTCGCTGCTATCGACGCGCCCTCGCGATCGAGCCGGGTCTCTCGGGTGCCCACTACGGGCTCGCGTTCCTGTTGCTGCGGCGCGGTGAGGTTGCCGACGCGACGCACCACCTCGAGACGTTTCTCACGGATCCTCCTCCTACCGCCGAATCCGAGCGGTGGGTGAAGCACGCGCAAAAAACCCTCGAGGAGCTGAAGAGCGCCGGACCGCCGCCGCCCACTCCGACCGGTCAGCGTCTCAAGACCAACGAGTATCCGGGAATGCTCGAATAGATGGGTGCGGTGCTAGCCGTAGTAAGCCAGAAGGGAGGAGTCGGCAAAACCACAACCGCAGTCAATCTGGCCGCCGCCTTCGCGCGGCGGGGAATGAAGACGCTGCTCATCGATGTCGACCCTCAGGGATCCGTTCGCTATGGCGCCGGGCTCCAGCGCGGGCATTCCACGGCGGGGTTCGCCGATTACCTGAATGGAGGAAGCAATCTCCGGGATGTAATCCTTCCGACGGCTCTTCCGTGGCTGAGGGTGATTCTGGCGGGGTCGGTCGCCGACGAAGCGGATCACGCCGTCTACCAGCAGCTCGTCCGCGAAACGGATGTGCTCCGCGATCTGCTCAGCATGGCTGAACAACGGTGCCAGGTGGTTGTCGTCGATACTCCACCCGGCCTCGGAACCATCACCAGGAAGGTGCTGAGCGCCAGCGAGCACGTGATCGTCCCGCTCCAGTGCGAGCCATTGGCGCTCCAGACGACGCCGCAGATTCTTCGCGGAATTCAGGACATCGTCACCATCAACGAGCGGCTCACGCTCGACGGCATCCTGCTCACGATGTACGAGCCGAACAATCCGGCCAGCGACCGGGTAGTTGACTACGTGAGGAAACACCTTCCAGCGAATATCGTGTTCGACGTGATGATTCCGCGCACGATCGCGACAGCCGATGCGTTTGCCGCCGGCCAGCCGGTGGTGGTACGGAACCCCGCCGATCAGGCTTCGCAGGCCTATGTGAACCTCGCGACGCTCCTCGCCGACCGTCTGTCATGATACGCCGGGGGGCGATTGCCATCGTTGCCGGGGCGATCGCGTCCGGCTGCGTCGACATCAGCGACAACGCCGATACCGTGCTGTCGCTCCAGTTCGACGCCCTTCCGTCGCCATCGGTAGTCGTCGGCGACAGCCTGCGCGATACGACCGGCGCTGTCGCGCCGCCTTCGGTACGCGCGTTCAACTACCGCGGCGAAGAGATCGCCTCCCCGCCAGTCCGCTTTCACGCCCCCGATCCCGGGATTTCCGTCGACAGCATTACGGGAGTGGTGAGAGGCGACAGCCTCCGCTCCACTCCCGCCCGCATCATCGCCACCGTTGGATCGCTTCAGGCGCTGCAAACCATCGAGATTACACTCCGGCCCGACCTCGTCGCGGCCGTCGACGGGCGCGATACCCTTCTCTATTCCCGCGTCGACACGACACGCAACGTCTCCGGCCAGCTTACCGTCAAGGTGACGCATGGAACGGCGCCCGCTGACACCGCCGTGCGGGCCTACATCGTAAGTTTTGCGGTGGTGTCAGGGGGTGATCCGCGTTTCGCCGAGCTGGTGAGCGGCGGGACTCCTTCTTCGGTAGATACCACGGACGCGAGCGGCGTAGCCGGCCGGGCAGTCAGAATACGTCCGCTGTATCTTCCTTCGGATGTCGATTCGGTGATCGTCAACGCGACGGTCAGGTACAGGGGCACACCGGTAAGCGGCAGCCCGGTGCGCCTGGTCGTTGTCGTGCGGCCGCAAATCCCCTAGATCCGTTCCAGGAGGCGGCGATGGAGACTCGAGGTGGCCCGCGTCCGGCTCCCGGCACGCTCACACAGCTTTTTTTCGCCGCCGTCGCGAAGTTCAACCGGCCGGACGCGCTCCAGGTAAAGGTCGGGGGCACCTACCGTCCGATCTCGCATGGCGAGGTAGTCACCCGGGTGCGCCACGCCGCCCGCGGAATGACCTCCCTCGGCGCGAGACGCGGCGACAGAATCGCTATCCTCTCCGAGAACCGGCCGGAGTGGGCGATTGCGGACTTTGCCTGCCTCATCGCGGGTTTTGCGGACGTTCCCGTGTACCCGACCCTGCCTTCCGATCAGATTGCATACATCCTGAAGGATTCGGGGGCGGTGGGCATCTTCGTCTCCAACCGCGAGCAGGGTGAGAAGGTCAGGGAGATCCGCTCGCGTGTGCCGGGGCTGCAGTGGGTGATCAGCTTCGACGAGCTCGGGCCTCTCGCCGATATGTCCATCACTACCCTCGAGAGCCGGGGGGCGGCGGGAGAGACGAAGGAGGCGACCGATCGGTTTCGTCCGGATGCGCTGAGCGTCAGGCCCGACGATCTCGCCACCCTGATCTACACGTCGGGAACTACGGGCGAGCCAAAGGGCGTGATGCTGACCCACGACAACATCTACTCCAACGTCATGGCCTCGATGAAGGCGATCCCCTTCGACGGGCGCGATGTGGCGCTCAGCTTCCTCCCGCTTTCGCACATCTTCGAGCGAATGGCGGGTCACTACCTCATGTTCGCGACCGGCACCTCGATCGCCTACGCCGAATCGATCGATACCGTCCCGATCAACCTGGCCGAAGTGAAGCCGACACTGGTGCTGTCGGTGCCACGCCTGTACGAGAAGATGTACGCGCGCATTTTGGAGACCGCGCTCACGGGGTCCTTCCTCAAGAGGCGTATCTTCTTCTGGGCGAAAGGAGTCGCCGAGCGCTGGGCCGACGAGAAGCTGGCGGGACGGGAGCCGAAGGGGGCGCTCGCCCGGCAGTATGCCATTGCTCAGAAGCTCGTGTTCTCGAAGGTGAAAGCTCGCACCGGCGGGCGACTCCGCTATTTCGTTTCCGGCGGGGCGCCGCTCTCCGCGGACATCAACAAATTCTTTTACGCCGCGGGCCTGGTGATTCTCGAAGGCTACGGCCTGACGGAGACGTCCCCCGTAATCGCGGTGAACACACCCGACGATTTCCGTATCGGCACCGTAGGCAAGCCGATCGATGGCGTGGAGGTGAAAATCGCGGCGGACGGCGAGATTCTCACCCGCGGTCCTCACGTGATGAAGGGCTACTACAACAAGCCGGACGCTACGCGCGAGGTCATGGAACCGGGCGGCTGGTTCCGCACCGGCGACATCGGCGAGCTCCGCGACGGCTTTCTCGCCATCACCGATCGCAAGAAGGACATCATCGTCACGGCGGGCGGCAAGAACATCGCGCCCCAGCCGCTGGAAAACAAAGTCAAGTCCAACAAGTACGTCGCCCAGGCCGTCATGCTCGGCGACAAGCGGAAGTTCCCGTCGATGCTGATCGTTCCCAACTTCGACCAGCTGGAGAAGTGGGCGATGAAGCGCAACATCATCTGGACCGATCGCGCACAGCTGCTGAGAATGCCGACGATCCAGGCGAAGATCGAGAAAGAGGTAGCGGCGGAGCTGGCAGGCACCGCCAACTTCGAGCTGCCGAAGAAGATCGGTCTGCTCGAGACCGATTTCTCGATCGAGCGGGGCGAGCTCACCCCGACGCTGAAGGTGAAGCGGCGCGCTATCGACAAGCACTACAAGGCGCTCATCGACTCGCTTTACGAAGGGGGATGAGGCTCGGCGTCTTGCGCGCCACCCAGTACTCGGCGTCCTGCGCCAGCACCGCAAGCTCGGCCGGCGGCGGGATCGCGCCAGGACCCACGATTCTCCCTCCCGGCCGCACCACGCGCACAGCCGCCTCCACGATTGCGGAGTTGAACCAGGCATCCACCGCGACGCCCAGACATGAATCGGCGGCAAGGGGAATTTCCGCGGCGGCCCGAACGAGCCCGACGGTTGCCGTCTCCTTGACGCCGGGCTCGGGATTCAGGGCCAGCACTCTGGCTTCGGAGAGGCTGCTCAGCTCCTCCGCGGCGTACGCCCATACGCCTCCCAGCACCACTACCGCGCCCGGCTCGGTTGCATCGAGAAATGCTCCGGCGCGCGTAGCCAGCTCTTCACGACTGTGACCGGCATCCGACCGGCTTTGCTCGCACGACGGCGAGGTAACCCCGCCGCTGAAATCCGCGATCCCGTCGACGATCGGGTACTGAGCCGAACACACGGGACACCCGAGGGTGCCAGTCTCGACGAACCGGTTGCTGACGGTCCTGAACGATGCGACGAGCCAGGTGTCATGGTGCGGTTTGGGGCACCGCAGCAGGTCGAGCAGCTCGATGAACATGGTCAGCTGCGGGAGAGGCGCAGCTCGTCGACATTGACCTTCTCCGATTGCAGGAGGGCGAACATTACAGCCGCGACCACATCCTGGACCGCGAGCATCGGGCGCTCGGTATGCGGCGCGCCGGCCGGATCGGTGACCGTGACTTCCTTCCAGATGTCGGTGTCGGTGGCAGCCGGGGAGATGAGGGTGGTCCGCACGCCGCTGCCCCGCAGCTCCGCCCGCATCACTTCGTGAAATGCGCGTAAACCGAACTTCGCAGCGGAATACGCCGCGTTTCCGGTGAACACAGTCCTGTCTGCGATCGATCCAATCGTCACGATGTGCCCGCTCTTGCGCCGCTTCATCTCCTCCAGAAAAGTGCGGACGAATACGAACGGGGCAACGAGATTCGTCTCGAGGATCTCGGTGAAGGACTCGGCGGTGGTCTCTTCCACCAGCGAAACGCGGAACAGGCCGGCATTGTTGACGAGGATGTCGGGAGCCCCTCCGAGCTCGCTTACGATGCGGCTGACCGCGCGGGCGATACTCTCGCGGTCGGTAATGTCACATACGAGAGGAATGGAGTCGGAGACCCGCGCCGCGTGCGCCGCGAGCGCCGCCTCGTTCCGCGCCAGCATCACCACCCGGACCCCCTGCTCGCCCAGCGCTGACGCGATACCGGCGCCGATCCCGCGCGAGGCCCCCGTCACCACGGCGCTCCGCCCGCTCAGCGCGGGCGAGTGCGAGGTCATCCGTCAGACCGTGCCGTTGTGCGCGAGCCGAAGAAATTCGTCGCGGGTCTTGGGATCGTCGCGGAACGCTCCCGTGAGAGCCGAGGTAATCGTCTTGGAGTTCTGCTTCTGGACGCCCCGCATCATCATGCACAGATGGTACGCTTCGATCACCACTCCGACGCCGTGCGGGTTGAGGACCTTGCACAAGGACTGCGCGATCTGCTCGGTGAGCCGCTCCTGCACCTGCAGGCGGCGGGCAAATACATCGACGATGCGGGGAATCTTGGACAGTCCCACGATTCGACCTTTGGGGATGTAGGCAATATGGGCCTTGCCGAAGAACGGCAGCATGTGGTGCTCGCACATCGAGTAGAGCTCGATATCGCGCACCATGATCATGTTGTCGTGACTCTCCTCGAAGATGCCGTCTCCGATGACCTGCTCGGCCGTGGAGCCGTAGCCCTGCATCAGAAACGCCATGGATGCAGCGACGCGCCCGGGTGTGCTGAGCAGCCCTTCACGCCCGGGGTCTTCTCCGAGGAGCTCGAGCTGGCGGCGGACGAGGTCCTCGAAAGGCTTATTTGCCGGCGTATTCGACATAGTTGTTTTCGGTTTCCCACAACACCAGCCGGGTCAGGCGGGCCGGCCCGACCCGGGAAGCGAGGATCTTCCAGAATGCGACCACGATGTTCTCGGAGGTCGGGATCACCCCCTTCATGAACGCCACGTCGAGATTGAAGTTCTTGTGGTCGACGTGGTCGATGACCTCGCGCTCGACGATCGTCTTCAGCTGCGAGAGGTCGCAGACATAGCCGGTGGTCTGATCGATATCCCCTTCCACCGACACGTCGAGGGTGTAGTTGTGCCCGTGCCAGTTCGGGTTGTTGCACTTCCCGAACAGCCGGGTGTTCTCGGCGTCGGAGAGCTCCGGATTGTGAACGCGGTGAGCGGCGTTGAACCGGAGGCGGCGAGTTACTGTTACGCGCGGCATGTTTGAGGTAAGATATCGCGTGCGAAGAAGCTTCGCCCGGCGTGCGGGGGTGCGGTGCGCCGGCGCGGCACAAACGAGAAGCTCCGCCGGTGTACCGGCGGAGCTTCAGGAAAAATGGGACGGAGAGGTTTTTTGAAGCCCGGTCGAATGTTTGAGGTCCTCACCCTGCCTACCGTCTTCCCCGCACTGGGGCCTGACGTCAGCATAGTTTATCGAACCCACCCGAAGGACTTGTTGGCTCAAAAAGTGAGTTCTCCGCCCCCTCGATACAGCCAGTATTTTTTGTTGCAGCAGATACAATACTGACTGTCTGAAATTACCGGCGGTAACATCCAACGTCAACGATTCTCCCAATGGATATAGGTCTCGCTGCTGCCGTTCTGATGCTCGTGTTCTGGGCGTTCGTGACCTTCACGACCGCGGCTCCCGGCTGGATTCACATCCTGCTCACGGTGGGGGTGTTTCTTCTGATCTACCGGATCGTCGTGCGGGGAACCCGCGGCGTGGACCAGGGCAAGAAGAGCTGATGCGCATTCGCGGGCCGTCGTTCTCCTACGGGAGCGAGGGATCCGCTACCGCAGTCGCGGAGCAGCCGGAGGCGCTGACCGCGGACAGGAAGCTTCCGGTGCTCGTGACCGGGGCGGCGGGGCTCGTTGGAATCCACACCTGCCGCGAGCTGGTGAAGAACGGCTGGATGGTTCGCGCGATGGTGCGGGATCCGGCTCGCGCGGCGATGAAGCTTGGCCAGCTTCCGGTCGAGCTCCGCGTCGGCGACGTCCGCGATGCCGGCGCTCTCCGTTCCGCGCTTGGCGGCTGCGGCGCGGTGGTGCATCTTGCCGCGATTGCGATCGAGAAAAAGGGCGAGAGCTACCTCCAGTCGAACACCGCGGCCACCGAGCGGCTCATCTCGGCAGCCCGCGCGGAGAGCGTCCGGCGAATCATCTTCATGTCGCAGAACGGCGCCGACAGCGCTTCACCATTTCCATTTCTGCACAGCAAGGGAGTGGCCCAGGACTCGGTGAAGAGCAGCGGGCTGCAGTGGACGATCCTCCGCCCCTCGGTGATCTTCGGCCCCGAAGACGAGTTCGTGAACGTCCTCGGCAGGCTGATCATGCTGACACCGGGCATTTTCCCCCTGCCGGGCGGCGGCGGCGCGCGCTTCCAGCCGGTCGCCGTCGACGACGTGGCAAAAGTGATCAGGCTGACGCTCGAGAAGAAGGAAACGGTCGGCCGGATCTACGAGCTGGGCGGCTCAGTCCCGCTCACGCTGCGCCAGATGACGGAGCGGATTCTGAGCGCGATGGGAACCACCCGCAGTCTCGTGCCGGTTCCCCTTTCGATCCTCCGGCCCATCGTCCGCCTCGCTCAACGGCTTCTGCCGAACCCTCCGGTGACATCGAGCCTGCTCGATCTCCTCGCGCTCGACAACACCGTGGCGAACAACGCTCTCACTGAAACCTTCGGCGTTACACCGATGCCGTTCGCGGGGGACGAGCTCTCGTACGTCAGGCGGATTACCCGGCGCAGCGCACTGAAGTCCCTCTTCAGGAGACGCTAGCGGGATGGGGACATTTGCGTTTTGAGAGGCGGGAGACTCAGGTTACACCGCCGCTATGACTCTGCCGGAAGCGCGCGCTAGGGTCCTCCGGGAAGCGCCCTGTCCACCACGAACTGTTTGTAATGATCGAACCGATCGAGAATGATGGCGACGTAGGTAACCGGCTCGATCCCCCGTGAAAACCCGTACCTGACCATCGGCTTGGTGTAGACCTCGCGCTTCGACTTCTGCAGCAGCCAGTACGAGACGTCGGACCAGCGCCTGGGGTCGTCCTTGTTGGCCTCCGCCAGGCGCTGCGCATCCTCGACGTGGCAGGCCGCGGCGATATCCCCTTTCCCGGCGCGGAGCATGTTGAACATGCTGTCGCGATCCTGCACCAGCACTACCCGAAGCTCGACCCCGGCGTCTTTGGCGAAGTCCCTGAGCAGATCGTACTCATAGCCCATCGCCTCGCCGCGATAGAGGAAGTAGGTGGTGGAATTGTACGGCGCGAGTACGATGAGGGTGTCCCGCTTCCTGATGTCCTCGAGGTCCCAGGCGAACGACGGAGCGAGCTCGGCGGCCGAGGTGCTCGTCCTGGCGCTGGAATCGGCGCCCGAGAGGGGCGGGGATGCTTCCCTGCAGGCGGGAAGAATCAGAGCAGTCACAGGAATGCGAAGAACAGACTTCATCGATTACTCCTGCCCGTGATCCGTTAAACCTCGTCCTGGTGTCAGATCTCCCAGTTGGATAATACGATTCCACCGGCCACCGGGGTCGACTCGGCAAAGCCGTGCACCGACATCCGGAGATCGGTCCACCGCACCCGCGCTCCACGCGACATCAGCCGGCGATAGACATGACTGTACTGGCCCTGCACGCGGAGGGCGACGCGGCGGGCGGAGCGCATCCGGCCGTGCGCGCACAGCTGTGTCACGAGCGTATCGAAGTCCGCTTCGGTTCTCGCCACGACCTTGAGCACGCGCATCTCGTCCGTCGCGCGTCCCTCGACCAGCGGCGCGGAATGACAGACAGCGAAGGATCGCACCTCGGAGCCATTGCGCATCATGATCGTGTCACCGAGCTCGTGTTGCGCGGTCAGAACGATCTCGCGGGTATAGTCGTAGCCCGGGGCAAGCTCGACCAGCAGCTGGCGGCACTGCCTGAGGGCGAGCTCGCGCTCGTGCGGGTTCAATGCCGCGAGCGAGGTCGACTGAATTCCCGCGCGGGCGGCTTCCAGCGTCACCGTGAGAGTCAGATGGCCGGGAGTGAATCCCAGCGACGAGTAGAAGCCGACGTTGTCCATCGTTCGCGGCATCGTCTCGAGGCCGATGACTGTCGCGCCACGCTGTTTGAGCCAGTCGACGCCGGCGGTGACTATCGCCTTCCCGATTCCCTGACCCTGGTAGTCCGGGTGGACGGCGAGCGGCCCCATCCACCCTTCGACGCCCGACTGGTGGACCATGTTGAACGCGGCAATCGAGTCGCGCGCGGTTCGCCAGATCATGGCGCCATCCTCCGCGTCGGCGATGGCGAACTTCCAGACGGCGGGATTGAGGTGCGGAACCCGCACACCGACCATGCCGTCCTTGCGGTAGCGCTCGGTAAACGATTCGCTGAACACGGCATTGAGCTGAGGAATCTCCCGGGGGGTGACCCTTTCCGGCCCCTCCGATATCCAGGCGTGACGCCAGTTTCGCGCGAATGCCATCAGCTCGCCGCCCGTGCCTCGGGCCCGGACTCGAAAGCCTCACTGTAATCGGCGGCCACCCGGGCGCGGCCCGTCGCGGCCGTCGGCACCAGGACCGAAGGAAGATCTTCACGATCGATCCAGTCCGGCTCGCTCTGCTGAACGACGGAACAGCCGCGATCGATGTCGTAGCTGACGCTGATCACCCGATCCAGCCCTTCGCGTACCGGCTCGATGTGCGTGATCAGGATCACCTGCTCGAACCTGTCCTGGAGGCCGCGCAGCAGCTCCACGACGTTGAAGCGCCTTGCCTCGTCGAGCGAGCCGAACACTTCGTCGAGAATCAGCAGCGAAAAGCTCTGCCCCGCCCGCTCGGCGATCATCTGCGAGATGGCGAGACGCAGGACGAGGTTGGCGAGGTCTTCCTCGCCGCCGGAAATGACGGGTTTCGGGATCCCATCCTCGAGGATCACGATGTTGTACTGGTCGTCGAGCTCCAGCTCGGTGTAGCGCGCATCGGTCAGCTCGCTGAGAAACGCGCTTGCGAGCTCCGACAGCTCCGGCCGGAGCTGGTAGTTGAGGTCGGTGCGCAGATCGGAGAACGCGCGGTCGAGCTCGTCGTGCATGCGGCGATCAGCCTGCATCTCATCGAGCTCCTCCTGCTTGCGCTTCAGGTCCTCCACCGTTTGCTGCGCGGCGTCGAGCGCTCTGGTCGTGCTCGTCACCTGCTCCTGCGCGCGGGCCGCGGCGACCCTGGACTCCTGGAGCTCCATGCGCACGCGGTCGTAATCGGCCTTGAGCTCGTTGAACTCCTTTTCGGCGAAATACACCTGGGCCCGCCGGGTCCTGAGGGTGCCGAGTGTCGACTGGACGCGCATCAGCTCCTGCGCGATTCGCGTCTGCTCGAGCTTTATCTGGGGCTCGCGCTCCAGCATCGCCTGGAAGCGCGCGGCCTCGGCTTCGATGGGAGTGAGACGCTCGACTTCAGCGACTACTTCGGCGTGCCGGACTGAATCGTAGCCCGGAGGTATGCGTGAGATGTCGCGCTTCATCTGGATCTGGCGCTGCTGCTTTGCCGCGATCTCCCGGACCACGGTGCCGAGCTCCTGGACGGCGAGCTGAACCTTGGCGAGCCGGCGCTCGAGAGTGCCAACCTCCTGCATCAGCGCTCTGCGCTTTTCATCGAGGGTACGCACGTCGTCGGGCATGACCTCCAGCTGCTCGACGCGGGCCCGGTAATAGTTGCCGTCGACGTTCACCGTTTCGATCAGCTCGTCGAGATGCTCCACTACCGTATGAAGACTCCCGCCCAGGGCGCGGCTGCACGTTGGACATGCTCCGTCCTCGCCGAGGCTCACCACCCGCTCGCGCTGCTGCTTGAGCTCCGTGTATTGCTGGCGCAGCGACTGCCGCTTGGTGTCTGCTTCCTGCCGGTCCCTCACCCACTCGGTGCGCCGAGCCTCGAGCAGGCCCTGGGTGTCTTCCAGCTCCGACCGCGTCTTCTCGAGCTCGAGGGTTGCTTCCTCCTCGAGGGCGGGGGCGCGCTCGATCTTCGCATGACGCTCCCCGAGACGCGCGATCTCCTCGCGTAGCGCGTTCTCGGCCTCCACCAGCGTCTTTCGCCTTCCCTCTTCACGATACAGTGTGTTCAGCGCCTGCAGCTCGACGTTGAGCGCGAACAGCGGCTCGACACTCTGACGGAGGTTTTCGAGCTGGGCGTGGGCGGCGCTGATCCCATCCAGCTCCCTGGCGACCCGCTGCGCGTCGCGGTTGAGGGCAGCTTCCTTTTCTTCGGCAACGGTTATCTGGGTGAGAAGCTGGGCGGCCTGCTCGCGCTGCTTCTGCGCCATTTCCCAGCGAGGCTCGATCGCCATGAACTCCCGCTGCCGCACGGCCCCCCGGTGCGCAGCCTGTTGCGCCTTCGCCTCCGCCTCCTCTTTCCTGCTCGATGCTTCGGCCAGTGCCCGCAGAACCGCTTCCGGATCAGGCAGGCCGCGGTGCATACCGTCGATGGCGGCCTTGACGCGGTTGCGCCTGTCGCGTGTGAGCTCCTGCGCGATGCGGAGCTTCTCGTATCCGAGCACGCGCGACAGAAACTGACCCCGCTTGGCCGGCGTCAGAGCGGCCATCACGCTCAGCTCTTTCTGTCCGGTGAAATAGGTGTGGAAGAACTCGGAGAGCGACATCCCGAGACGCCGTTGGAGCAGCTCGGTGACCGCGGAAATCGAGTTTGCGATCGGCTCGTCAGCGCCGTCGAGATAGACCTTCGCATCGGTGAGACCCCGGACGACGCGATACCGGTGTGCGCCAAGCTCGAAATCGAGCTCGACATCAACCTGGGCGCGCGGTCCCGCGCCGAGGAACCGAATGGATTCGCGATTGCCGCGCACCGCCTGGTTTCCGTAGAGCGCCCAGGCAATGGCCTCGAGGATCGTCGTTTTGCCGGCGCCATTCGGGCCGATGATCCCGGTCAGTCCGGGACCGAAGCTGATCTCCGTCCGGACGTGCTGACGGAAATTCCGCATTTTCAGACTGTGCAGTCTCACGCGGTACCCTCGTCGAAGGCGGCGCCGGGAATCGCGTCGGCTTCGCGCAGATAGTGCAGTCCCAGCTCCACGAGTGCGGTGCGATCGATGTTCTCCGTCAGGACACGGGTCTCGAGCTTCTCGCGCACGGTATCCGCAAGCGAAGCGCGTCGCCCGGGCGCGGCCTGACCTGCTGCCGGCCGCATGATCTCGGGCCGGCGGGTGTCGAAATTGAAATGAAGCGCCTTGCGCTTGAACTCGCGCAGCGCCTTGTGGTCCAGCTCGCGAACGATGTGACGCGGGACGTCGCGGACCACCAGACGGATGATCTTGTCGTCTATCCCTCCATCGCATCCCTGGACGGCTTCCCGGATCGCTTCGTCGAGGGCGGTCGCGGACATTCCTGCGCCCGAGAGCGGCGCGAGATCCTCCCAGCGGCGGAGCGGAGCCAGTGCATGGAAGGTGTGCGTCCTGGTGACGAGATCGTGTTCGATTATCCCCTTCCCGCCGTTGGCGAGGTTCCGCTCTTCGGCGATCTCCCCCCAGGGATTCGTGCTGGTATAGTCCAGCGACCCCGAGTAAAACGCGTTCGGCTCGACCTGCCTGTAGACGTGATAATGTCCGAGCGCGATGTAGTCCCATGATTCCGCGTGCAGGTCCCGCCGCGCGATCTTCATCGGCGCACGGTCGAGCCGCTCTCCGTATCGCGGTATCACGCCTTCTATCTCACCGTGCAGCAGCAGGATGTTGTATTTCGCGGCGGGGTCGGGCTCGAGTATCGGAACGTTGGGCAGGTCCGGAACGGCAAGAATGGAGAGATCGTGCTCGTGAACGGGGATGCGCTTCGCATCGCGCTCCACCACGTTGATGCCGAGCGAAGTGAACAGCTTCAGGATGGAGCTCGTCTCGGCGGTGAGCGGAGTATCGTGGTTGCCGGCGACCATGACCACCATTGTCTCCGGCAGCATCGTCACGAGCCGGGAGAACTCCAGGTACGCGTGAAGAATCGCCGGATTGGGCGGTCGCACCGTGTGGAACACATCCCCCGCGATGAGCACGAGCTCCGGGCGGAGCTCGATGACCTTGTCGATGACGCGGCGGAGCGAGATCGCGACGTCGGCTTCGCGCTGATTGATCCCGGTCGGTGTCTGCCGCTGATATTGCCTGAATCCGAGATGGATGTCGGCCAGATGGACGAGCCTCATCGCGCGCGCATCGCCCTGAGCCACTGGGTGATCCGCGTCCGCACCACCATCGGTCCCCCCCTCGCTTCGCCTTTCTGTCCGGCCAGAGCGGCAACGGTGGATCGAACCTGAATTGTGCTCCGCGAATCGGTGATCCAGCCAAGGCGCCGGTCTATCTGGATCGTCCCGGTGAGCGTTCCCGAAGTCTCGTATCCCGCGCCCTGCGCCACCGCCGGCGGAAGAGTGTTGCGTGAAAGCGAGCCTTTCATGGAGATGAATGCTACATCTCCGGTCCTGGAGAGCGAGTCCAGCTGAAAAGTCGCCCGCACCGAGCCCATGGCGCCCGGCTCTCCACTAAGGGGAATGCGCATCTCGCGGGTCCACTTTTCGCCGACGGCTACTCCGGTGCGGGAGAGCATCGCGGGCATTTCGCCGAACAGGTTGCGCAGCTCCCGGGCGGAAGCCCCCTCATCCATCACTTCCACGGCTCCATCCGTTGAAACCCGTATCATCGCGTTCTTCGACTGGAGCGCCCGCCGCCTGAAGTCGGCGAGCGATCGGGCCGATGAGGGTGTCATCGTCACGGAGTCGGTGATCGTCTGCATCAGCGTCCCGCTGCTGGTCCACTGCCTGGCGATCGCACGGGTGTAGATGTCGATCGAAGTGGTCATCGACTGCGAAGGGTCGTCCGATCCCGGAGTCGTCCCCGTCATCTCGACCGTCTGCGACAGTCGCATGGGAATCGTGTCACCGATGTGCGGGCGGATCTGGAGGAGAACCGGCTGGGCCGCCATCGCGCCGGGAAGGAGCGCCAGCGCGGCGGCGAGAATCGCGCGTCCGGCGCTAGAAGCCATAGGGATCGTTCTCGGGAGCCGACCGAATGCTGGTTGCCAGCGGCCGCGGCGCCGGCTGCGCAGGAATGATCTTCCGGAACTGCGAGGAGAAGTAGGTCTTGACATCGGCGGGACGCGCGAGCAGCGTCGCGTTCCGCGCACGCAGGACTTCCTGCTCAGTGTAAAGCGCCGTGATATCCTGGACCCAGGGAAGCGTGATGGAAGGATCGAGTGGCCGCAGCGAGCGCAGCACCGCCGACTCGATCGAAGCTTCGTTACTCTGAGGATAGCGCTCTGCGCCTTCCCGGCCCTGCATGACCGACGGGCGCGGAAAGCGCACGAAGATCGGCTGGGTGAAATGCGGATGACGAACCATGAGCTGTCCCTTTTCCAGCGTCGCGAGCTTTGTCCTCGTTGCCGGGCTCAGGACCGCATAACCCGGCGTCGACAGCTCGTCGGGATCCATCCTCCCGAACAGCGCCGTGCCGGAGTTTCCGACGACGCGGCGGTGCACCTGCGAGCGGAACTGCTGCGCGCCGAACAGCACCAGACCGAGATACCTGCCCCTCTCCGCGATGTCGAGGAGCATCTTCCGGACATAGGTGTCAGCCCCGTCGCCGGGCGCGTACTTGTTCAGCTCGTCGACGAAGACGACCAGATGCTTGACGCCAAGATCCCGGCGCTCGAGGTGCTCGCGCAGATTCGACACGATGCGGGCGAAGATGAGATCCTGCGCATCTTCCTCGAGGTTGGCGACATCAACTACATACACCGTTCGGTCGGCAAAGCTCCCGAACGGGAGGTCGCTCACCGCGCCGGAATCCGTGACCAGCCCCGCGCAGCGCGTCGAGATATTCGACAGCCTGTTGCGGACCTTTCGAATCGTAGCGACGTGGTGGGTGCGCCAGCTGTCACCGTCCTTCCTCTCCATGCCCTGCAGCACATCGCGGAACCAGGCATCGAGATCCGCGAACGACTGCACCGTGTGCTTTTTCTGAAGAATCGGGTCGGAGAACTCCTTGTCGACGACGTTCTCCTTGATGAAGTCTATCAGAGCATCGGCTTTCGCGTCGATATCGTCCTTGTTGAGCAGCACCTCGGCGAACTGGAGCACCTCACGGAGCCCCCAGCTGAGCGGAGTCACGTTGTCGAGCAGCGCTTCGTTGTTGCGGAAGGTGTTGAGCGTGATCCCCCTGGCGGTGTAGGGAGCGAAGTACTCCACCTGGTCGAACGGCTTCGGGACCACGCCGAGCTTCTCGTAGAGAGCTTCGTCCGACTCCTCGATCCTTCCCGGCTGGTCGAGGTAGCAGAGGTCCGGCCCCTTGACGTTGAAGCAGACCGCTGCGATCGAGCCCTTGTCTTCGGGGAAGTGCGTGAAGATGGAGGCGAGGAGCCACTCCACCGCGCTGGTCTTCGTCGCGAGTCCGGACACGCCGGTGATGTTGAGGTGCGCAGCCTCCGGACCGAGCAGAAAATCGGCGTCGAGATAGATCACCGCGTCAGTCCCGCCGGCGCGATATACGCCGATTGGAATCCCGGTGTGAGCTCCGTCACGCAGGTAGCCGTCCATTCTGAGTGCCACCTGTACATCCTCTTCCCCGGCGAGGAAGACCCTGCCCATCGGCACCGGCTGGAGAGGCTCCTCGGGGATCTGCCTCAGCACCGCCGCCGTGTACAGGCGAATCTCCGTCCGTTCGGTCGAAGCGAAGCCCGCCTGCGCCGGGGAGCCGTCGTGGCCGAGGACGTCGTGCAGCGGCGACTGCAGATCGGTGTAGCTGAATCCCTCGACGATGATTCCGTAGATGCGCGGAATCTGACCGTCGACCGGCTGCGCGCCTTCGACGAGCACGATCGTGCCGATACCGACCGGAGAGTCGATCGCGGTCCAGAAGTGAAATTCGTGCGGAGTGTTCGGCATCCGCTCCGTAGCGACGACGCGGCCGAGCGCTTCGACGTGCGTCACGAGATCGCCCTCAGGAATTCTTCGCAGTCGCGGACGCCGTACGCCATCTTGTCCCAGCGGCCATCCGGGAGCGAGAGAGGCGACATCTCCGCCATCACCCAGCGTGAAATCTCCTCCGCGCGCTCGGCGGGACGGTCACACTCCGCCGCCTCCACGCGTACGAGGCCCCACATCGCATCGTGACCCGTTGCCTCGCGCACCCGCAAATACCAGCTGATCACGGAGCTTCGCGACCGCGGCGAGACCCGGAACACCGACGAGCGCTCGCCCTTCGCCAGCCCGAAGACGGTTCTGAGCGCGTCGTCTTCCACGAACAGCGTGCGGTGACTCTTTACGACGCCGACCGCACACGGAGACGAAGCGACGCGCGGATTTCCGCTGATTCCGCCATCCATGAACAGCGGTGCCTCGCCCAGCGCGCACCACGCCTCCGCCAGCCGGTGCTCGACCTGTTCGCGCATCTCGTCCAACGCGCGCATGGCCCGGTCGAGGAGCGCGGTCGGATGCAGGCTCGGAAAAGCGCCGGTCTGGTCGGCCAGCGATGTGTCGACGATGCCCGGTGTGGATACTCCGTCCAGCGAAGCGGCGTCTCCGAGAGCGGGGAGGTAGCGGAGCGGAAGAAATAATTTCCGTTGTACTCCCGGAGGCTGGTGTCCCCACGTCACCATGCGCCGGTTGACCCGGACTCGAATGGCGGCGGAAGCCGTTCCATACACGATCGGAATTCCGCCGTAGTGCCCCACGATCTGCATCCGCTGGGCACCGTCGAGGAATGCGCCGAAGCCGGACAGTGTTTCTGCTCCCGCGGCTGAAACCCTGATCGCACGGAGAGAGCTCCCTTCCACCAGCTGAGCGGAGCGCAGCACGGGCGGATCGGCCGACACCGGGAGCTCGGTCGAGGCCCGGCCGTCAATCGCGCTCACGCCCGGCAACCGCTGCATCAGCAGCCGCAGAGCGTTCTGACCGGCGGCGTCGCGGCCCGGGCCGCTCACGAGCATGCTTCGCTACTCCAGGCCGATGTCCCACGCCTGCTCGAGGTCCTTCTTCGAGTAGGCGCGGAACGCGGTCAGCGTATGAGTCGACCTGATTCCGGGAACGACCGTCAGCTCCTCCGTGACGATCCGCGCGATCGCCTCATGCTCCGACACTTCGACCATGGCGACGAGATCCCATTCCCCCGACACCGAGTACACCTGCGAGACGCCCTCGATGCCGGCCAGCTTTGTCGCGCACTCCGCGATCCGCTGCGGTTCGGCTTTGATAAGTACGATTGCCGTGATCATGACTCAGGCGGTGGGAGAGAGTTGGCGTGTAGTGTTCCGCGGTGCGCGGCGCCCGCGAGCCGATTCCACTATACTTGTCTGCTGCACTCGACTGACGGCGGCGTCGCCGCGCGGGCGGCGAGATCTATAACATTACCGGCGCGGCGCGTACAATGCCACGCTGCGGCATAGAGGATCGGGATGCTGGAATCGGAGGAAGCAGGAGAGCGCTCGGAGACCCAGGCCGGGCGTGGTCAGAACCTGGTTTACACTCTTCCCCATACAACCGAGTCGATAGCGGAATTTCTCGCTCCGGTCCTTTCCCGCGTCGACCCGGCCAGCGCTGGAACTCAGGTGGTAGTCGTCACGCGGTCCGCCGAGAGCGCGCTGGCGGTCTCGGAGGCGGTGCTCGGACTCGCCGGACCGGCCGGGATTGAGGTTGTTCCGGTCACCGGCGCTGCCCGCGCCGGTCGAATCTTCAAGACCCGGCCCGTCCTCGCCGTCGCTGGGACCCCCGAAGAGCTCGGTACGCTCGTGCGCGCCTCGGTTCTCAAGCTCGACACTGTGCGGACGGTGGTGATAGCCTGGGCAGACGACATCCTCGAGAACGGTCCTGAAACCATTGCCGCGCTCGAAGCGCTTCTCGGTGAGCTCGGCGAGGCCGGGAGGGTGATCGTCGCCCGGAAGCTCACACCGGCCGTCGAGGATCTGGTCGAGCGCTACGCGCGGCGCGCCCGGCGGGTTCAGCTGGCCGAAGTCGAAGTGCCACAGACACCGGCGGATTATCAGCTTCCTCACATCAAGTACGTCACGATCGGCGGTAACGCGCGGGCGGCATCGCTGAGACGGCTGCTCGACGATCTCGATCCGCCTTCAGCTACGGTCCTTGCCCGAGGCGGCGGCGCGGTTGCTCAGGTCCGGCATACACTCCGGACCCTGGGGTATCGCCACAACGACGACCCGATACACGTCACTGAGGGCGACCTGAGAGGTGAGACGCACGCAGTGATCTTTTACCAGCCCCCGGTGACGACAGCCGAGCTGCAGCGGGCGGCGCAGGGGAAACCCGTCGAGGTAGTCGTTCTCGCGCAGCCAGCCGAGGTTGCGGCTCTGCGCGAGCTCGCGGGGGGACGTCTGATCCCGATCCATCTCGAGGGGGCGGAGCGCCGGGCTCAGAATCGGGAGGAAGCCGTCCGGCAGGAGCTCCGTGCGGTACTGACCCGTGGGGTTTCACCTCGGGACATCATTTTTCTCGAGCCGCTGCTCGAGCTGTTCGACGCGGTGGAGATCGCCGCTGCGGCTCTACAGCTGCTCGACCGTGAGAGGGCACAGCGGCGCCACGCTGCGGAAGCCGCAGCTGCCCGTCCCGCTGCCCCGGCGGACTCCCGCGCCCCTGCCGGAAAGGGGGGCGAGATGACCCGCCTGTTCATGACTGTCGGTACCCGTGACGGCGTGAAGACCGGAGACCTGATGGGCGCCATCGCGGGTGAAGGTGGTATTCCGGCGGATCGCGTCGGGAAGATCGACTTGCGTGAGAGCCATTCCCTCGTCGAGGTTGCAGCTGCCGATGCCGCCTCTGTGATCGCTCGTCTCAACGGCGCCACCATTCAGGGCCGCCGGGTGGTGGTGAGGGGAGAGCGGGACCGCGAAGAGCGCGACC